>PJTT01000219.1_pt1 | contig 81504 bp, 66 predicted proteins | sample 1512261 | NCBI WGS metagenome assembly PJTT01 (sample SAMN08177685, study PRJNA422409) | Soil metagenome, whole genome shotgun sequencing project. | isolation source: Soil (2) enriched on wood chips | place: USA: Madison | collected 2015-01-15 | reverse complement strand
GTATTACTAATAGCCACATTGCAGACTTAGCGCAACAAAAATTATTAGCCATTTTTACAAGTGCTAACGCAGTAACGGCTGTGGTCAACCAGCTAAACAATAATGTACCGCAATGGCAAATTGCTTGCATTAATGGCCGCACTGAAGCAGCGGTTAAAGCACACCTGCCTGCGTCGACTATAATTTGCAGCGGCAGCAACAGCGAAGACTTAGCCAACAAAATCATAGAACAAAATAGCCCGTTATCTGCTATTTTCTTTTGTGGCGACAAGCGCTTAAACACGCTACCAGCAATGCTTTCAGCAGTTGGAGTATCGTTGCAGGAAATAGTTGTTTACAACACAGTATCAGCACCTGTAAAGATTGCAACTAAATATGACGGCATAGTATTTTATAGTCCGTCTGCTGCGGATGCCTATTTTGAGTTGAATGATTGGAACTACGATACGGCTATTTTTGCCATAGGCAACACAACTGCACAACACTTAAAAAAATATACACACCAACAGATACATTGCAGCGCAGATGCGACGCAACAATCCATAACAGAATTAATTATCAGTTACTATGCTACAAAATGATTTATTGCTACGAGCACTACGCGGAGAAACGACATCGCGCCCGCCTGTATGGATGATGCGCCAGGCAGGCCGCTACTTGCCGGAGTATATGAAGCTGCGCGAAAAATATGGCTTTTTCGAGCGTTGCCAAACGCCGGAACTCGCATGTGAGATTACCCTCCAACCCGTTGATATCATTGGCGTAGATGCTGCTATTTTATTCTCTGATATTTTAGTGGTGCCACAGGCGATGGGACTGGAAGTACAGCTTATAGAAAGTAAAGGTCCGGTATTGCCCGACCCTATCAAGACAGCGGCAGACATGCAGCGCGTGCGTGTACCGGATGTAAACGAAACATTGCAGTATGTATTTGATGCAATCAAGATGATTAAGCAGGAGCTGAACGGACGCGTGCCGTTAATAGGATTTGCCGGTGCGCCCTGGACATTGCTTTGCTATATGGTGCAAGGCAAGGGCAGCAAGACTTTTGATGAGGCCAAAGCATTTTGCTACACGCAGCCCGAGCTGGCACATCAACTGCTGCAAATGATTACTGACACTACCATTGCTTACCTTAAAGAACAGATTAAAGCTGGCGCAGATACCGTACAAATATTTGATAGCTGGGGCGGCTTGTTAAGTCCTGCTGATTTTGAAAACATCTCGCTGAAATACATACGCCAGATTGTGGCGGCTATTAAAGAGGAAGCTCCGGTTATTGTATTTGCAAAAGGCGCCTGGCATTCTCTGGAGGCTATGGCTGCAACCGGCGCACATGGCCTAGGTATTGACTGGTGCCTCAGCGCAAAAAATGCACGTCAGTTTGCCGGCGACAATATTACGCTGCAAGGCAACTACGACCCTGCAAAACTACTATCGCCAATACCAGTCATTCGCAAAGAAGTAAAAGAAATGATTGATAGCTTTGGCACTAAAAACTACATTGCTAATCTTGGGCATGGTATATTACCCAATGTACCTGTGGCACATGCGAAAGCCTTTGTAGATGCCGTGAAAGAGTACGGAAGCTAAAGCGCCTATATTCATACAGAAATAGCCACCATCGTTGATGGTGGCTATTTTTTTTGACTTTGAAAATTGTCTGTTTTGGCAGGGATTATACATCGTTGTTATGCTTGCGTTGGGATGCACTACGCTGATATTTTAGAAAACAAGAGAGCTTAGAACATGCATAAGAATTTAGGCTACAACGTAATTCGATATGATACAATTAACTTTAAGGCTTAAACAAAAGAAAACATGCGCAATCTATTTAGATGTCTATTTTCAATAATAGTGCTTGGTTGGGGGCTTTCGCTACATGCGCAAACAACTGCGATAAAGGTGGGTAAGCTAATTGACCCGGAAACCGGTAAGGCTGCAGAGCATCAGGTGATACTGATAGAAAACGATAAGATAAAAGCTGTAGGAACGCAATTGCCTATTCCGAAAGATGCTGAAATTATTGATTTATCAGCCTACTACGTTATGCCTGGTTTGGTAGATGCACACACCCATTTGTGTGCCAACCTCAGCAAATTTGCTGACATGTTAGGCGTCGATTATTTTGATGAAGTGCTGCTTAATCCCGAAGCATACCGAGCCATAAGAGCGGCAAAATATGCTGAAGAGATGCTGATGGCGGGCTTTACCATTATACGGGATGCGGGAAACTCAGGTAAATACATAGATGTATCCTTAAAACGCGCTATTGATGAGGGGTTGATTTTAGGACCTACGGTAATACCCGCAGGTCGTATAATAGCACCGTTTGGTGGTCAATTTCGCACGCGTGCAGATAAAAAGTTTTTAGACAACGATGAATATTTTTTTGCTGATACAAAAGATGAGCTACGCAAAGCAATCAGAGAAAACATCTTCTACGGTTCTGAATTTATTAAGGTGGTAGTCGACAGCAAAAAATATCAATATAATCTTGAAGACTTGCAGACTATAGTTGCTGAAGCCGCAAACGCAAATATAAAAGTGATGGCACATTGCCAAACTACGAGAGGAGAATATAACGCTGCGCTCGCTGGTGTGGCATCTATTGAGCATGGCTGGAACTTGCCGGATAGTGTGGCTACAGTGATGAAGAACAAAAACGTAACGCTGGTTAGCACCGACTTTACTGTCAAGGAGTTGATGGCTTTTGGCAATAACGAGCAGCCCGCAACAGAAATACATCAGCGCAGGGTAGAAAGACTTGCAAGGGCACACAAGGCGGGTGTTTGTATTGCTTTTGGCACCGACATTATGGTAGATGTTGATAATGAAACCCGCGGCGCTGTTGCGGTGGATTATATAACATCGTTTAAAGAAGCTAAAATTCCCGATGCGGAAATCCTGAAAATAATGACCATCAATGCTTACAAACTTTTGGGTGTGGAGCAAAAACGTGGATTGATACGTGCTGGTAATTATGCCGACATGATTGCTACAAAGGACAATCCTCTGGAGAATATTGACGCCCTGCGTAAAGTGAGTTTTGTGATGAAGAATGGTAAAGTAGCATTGCAAAATCTGCAAGAATAAAACAATCGCTTCTGGTCGAGAGCCTATAATGATACTGGATTTCAAATCCTGTTTATCCTTAATCGGGATGCGCTGCGCTGATAACTCGAAGAGCGAGGCATACTAAAAACGCTTCGTCATTCCACCGATTAAGTACTGCGTAGCGCAGCGAAGTTGTACTTACGCAGCGGAGGAATCTCTTAATCGCTGTTATTTTTTAAAAGTTCTGATAACTGTTTTAGATTCCTCCGCTCCATGATTTTATTTCATTGCATTTCATAAAATCGCTCCGGTCGGAATGACGCGAGTGGGTGGTTTCAGGAGTATGCATCCCGGTTTTGCGAGGTTGCGGAATGTAGTGGAGCTGCCGAAGCAATCGCTAAATAGTGTTGGGACTTCTCGGCTCCGCAGCAAGCGCAAACTGGGGCAAGTTTGAAGCATGGCAACGAAGCGATGGCAACTTGTGCCGACCAAAGGAAATCAAAAAGACCACATAAGTACCCCAACGCACAAAGGCTATACTGCATACTTGCGCGAGAGCAGGGCATATTTGCATTTCAAAATTAAAATTGCAATATTTGTAAACCTAACCAATCTACTATGAAAAAATCAATGCTCTACGCAGGGATTATCCTGCTTATTGGCGGCTGCCAGCCAAGACCATCCACCTCGAAAGATAACCCCATAGCACAAAGTAGCTGCTGCGACAAAAGCGAAGTTAACGCTACCTGCTCCGGCACCTCCTCTTGTACCGCTTGCAAAAATTGTAAATACTGTAAACACTGTAGTAAAGATGGTGGCAGTTGCGGTGTGTGTAAGTGATGGGTTAAGCAGAGATTCTATCACGTAATAAACTACTAAACCCATGATTTCAAAAATAGATATCACAACTTTTGGATTATTTAAAAACTATGCTTGGGACACAGCCATTAGCAAACAAGATGTTTTCAGGAAGCTTAATATTATTTATGGAAGAAATTATTCCGGAAAAACTACTCTTTCAAGGGTTTTTAAATGTGTTGAAGATAAAAACTTACATAAAAATTTTGCAAATAGTGTTTTTACCATTACGCTTTCTGACGGTAAAACGATTACCAATTCAGCTTTAGATTGTGATTTCAGAATTAGAGTTTATAACTCTGATTTTGTAAAAGAAAATTTAAGTTGGCTACATAATGATGATGGAACAATAAGACCTTTTACAATTCTAGGTGCTAAGAATATTGAAATCGATGCTAAGATTAAAGATATTGAGAAGAAGCTGGGAAGTGTTGATGAAAAGACAGGGGTATTTTATGATTTGGATGAGAAACAGAAAAACTTTAATGAGAAAAAAGGAGAATACAATTCCAAATCTATTGAGTTGGATGAAAAGCTAAAAAAGAGAGCCAACGATAAAATAAAAATTGACAGCAATTTATTTCTTGTTAGTGCTTCTAAAAAAAGCTATACAATTAGTGACATTAAAGCTGACATTTTAAAGATAGAAAAAAACATAACTGAGCATCTATTATCTACATCTCAAGTTGATGAACGTATTACTTTGCTAAAAGAAATTTCAATGGATAACATCAATCCATTGGCAGAAACGAAACCTAATTTTGCAAAATATTATGAGCGAGCAAAAGAATTATTGATTAAGAAAATAAAACCAAGCGAACCAATCAATGATTTAATCAATGATAGTTTACTTCAAGAATGGGTTCGCCAAGGAATAGACCGTCATAAGGATAAAAGAGATACTTGCGGATTCTGTGGAAATCCTTTAGAAAGTAAATTATGGAGTAAATTAGATGCCCATTTTAGTAAAGAATCTGAAGATTTAAGAAAAGATTTAAAACAACAAATAGATGCTTTAGAACAAGCAAAAAAAAGTCTGTCAGAATTTCTTACCTTAAATAGACAAATGTTTTATGGTAGCCTCACCTCTAAATTTGATGCGGTTCAAAAGATTTGGAATTCTTCCATCAAAACATACAGTAGCAGTTTTGATGGTATTATTTCAGAACTTAAAAACAGAGAAAAAGACATTTTTAAAGAAAGAGTAATTGCTGAAATTTCAGATGTATCAGAATCTATTTTAGAAACTTTAAAAAGTTTCAACCAGCTTATTTCTGAGCACAATAGCAAAACAAATTCGTTAGCAAAAGACCAAAACAAGGCAAGATCTGAATTAAGGTTTGCAGATATAGCACAGTTTCTTACGGATATTAATTATCACAATGAAAAAGAGATTATTGAAGGTCTAAAGAAAACCTATGAAGATGCAGAACTTGAAATCACACCTTTACAAACAAGCATAAATGATTTGTTCGAAGAAAAAAGAACTTTAGAAGCACAAGCAAAAGATGAAAGTAAAGGTGCAGAACTTGTGAATCAGCATTTAACCCATTTCTTTGGACATGACGAGCTTAAATTAGTAGCAATTGGCGAAACACCAAATATGCAGTTTAAAATTCATAGAGAAGGAACGATTGCAAATAATTTGAGTGAAGGAGAATGTAGTCTAATATCATTCTGCTACTTTGTTGCAAAAATGGAAGACGAACTAAAAGATGAAACCAACAGTAATAAGCTGATTATTTATATCGATGACCCGATTTCGAGCTTGGACAGCAACCACATATTTTTTATGTTCAGCTTGATAGAAAGTATAATTGCCAAGCCAAATAAATATCGGCAGTTATTCATATCAACACACAATTTAGACTTTCTTAAATATCTAAAAAAATTAACCATACCTAAATACAAACCACAACCTAATAGCGGGGATAAAGCGGATATAAAGAACTTTATAATTGACAGAAAGAATAAAGAAAACACAGTTCTAAAATTAGCACCAGACTATCTTAAAAATTACATCACAGAATTTAATTATCTATTCAGTCAGATTTACAATTGCTCTGTATCAGACACATCTTCTATTTCACACGAATACCAGTATAATTTCGGAAATAATATGCGAAAATTTCTAGAAGCATACTTGTTCTACAAATATCCAAGTCATAAACTATCAAACGATGACAGGATAAAGAAGTACTTTGATGAAGATAGTGTTTCAATCAATCTTATTAATAGGGTAATCAATGAATATTCCCACATAGGAGAACATTTTGACAGAGGAATGGAACCGGTAGATATTGATGAAATTTCTAAAATTTCTAAATTGGTTATTGATAAAATAAAAGCATCTGATTCTGACCAGTATGAAGCTTTACTTCAAAGTATTCAGTAGTTCATTCAAAATACCTAACGCTTTCGTTGGCATGTTAAAAAACAAACAACGTTCAACTACAATGATAAAAATTTAGTGCCATAAGTAACAGTGCTAATGGTAAAACATCGGCTGAGACTGTATTCCGTAATAAGCAAAGTGACACTATACTTTCCTCCACCAATCAATAGCAACCGGCGACCTGTTCCGCAAGACTATAGTGTATGTGATACCATAAAGTGGAAACAGAGATTACAAGCGGAACGCCTGCACCAGTTGAGAATTGGAGTTTAGGGTTACCAACTAACATTCATAAAAAAGAAACGAAAGAAACTAATACTTATGGATTCAAAAATATTGCTCGGCAAAATACTGCAGAGGTTTTGTGATTTGAAATTGAGTCGTGTGGAAGGGTATAATTCATTTGGCTACATTAAAGAAACAAACACAACTGTAACTATAAGCAGAGAAGAGGGACAAGATACACCGGTTCCTTTTGCAAAACTAATTGTAGCGATAGAGGCATATCAAAACATGCCCCATCTTTATAATGAGGGGCCAACTGCATTAAGGGATTTCGGGATAACTCATATCACAAGTCCAGTATGGAGTTTGTTGCATCTGCTAACCGAAGAGGATTATAAATAGGCAATTCCATCTCACATAGAAATCATCAGTAACGATCGTGTTGCTTAAATATTTTTGTAATTATTAAATCTTAACTATGAAAGGTGTGTTTTGCTTAGAAGGACTTTGGTATGGAGACCACCGGGATAAAACATCTGTTTTCCCTGTACTCGACTTGGTTAATAGGGTTGAGAACTTACCGTTCATCCACCATAGGTGTTTCACATTGGAAGAATTTACGTACTCAATTACAAGATGGAAACAGAAAAGCTTCCATAGAAAGTTCCCTTTGCTATATCTCGCATTTCACGGTGAAAGAGGTGTAATAAAAATTGGTAAGCACTCGCTTACACTCGACGAATTAGCGGAAATGCTCGAAGATAAATGTAATGGTGTTGTGATTTATTTTGGGAGCTGCGCAACGATGAATATTGATAGGAGAAGATTGCAGGGATTCATGGAGAAAACTAAGTCTGTCGCGATTCTTGGATATAGGCAAGACGTGGACTGGCTTACGTCTGCTTCGTTCGACATTCGGCTTTTGAGTTACCTAATATGCCACCCTTTCGATTCTAAAGGAGTACTTGCTATCAAAACTGATATTCTTAAAAACTGCAAATCATTTATTAAAGAGTTAGATTTCAGAATGGAGATTAACGAACGGATTATCTTTAAAAGGACTACAAAGAAATGATTTCTCCCCTGCTGGCGCAGGCCTGTGGCCTGTGCCGCAATAACTTTACGTGTGTGATATTATAGACTAAAAGGAGAGGTAACAGGCGACGCCTGCATCAGCCGAGGCTTCCGAAGCGATCTCTGAACATCAGAGTGTATTTGAGATCGCGGATCAAGGACGCAATGACAGGGAAATGTGAGATTGCTTTGCTCCGTTGCTCTACGCTCGCAATGACGGGAACGAGTAAAGTAGCTGGTCATTGCAAGGTTGCGTAACGTAGTGGAGCTTCCGAAGCAATCTCTTGATGTACGAGTGTATTTGAGATTGCGGCTCAAGGCCGCAATGACAGGAAAATGTGAGGTTGCTTTGCTCCGTTACACTACGCTCGCAAGGACGGGAACGAGTAAAATAGCTTGGTCATTGCGAGGTTGCGGAATGCAGTGGAGCTTCCGAAGCTGTTTCTGAATGTACGAGCGAATTTTGAGATTGCGGCTCAAGGCCGCAAAGACAGGAAAATGTGAGATTGCTTCGCTCCGTTGCTCTACGCTCGCAAGGACGGGAACGAGTAAAATAGCTGGTCACTGCGAGGTTGCGTAACGTAGTGGAGCTTCCGAAGCAATCTCTTAATACGGGAGTGAATTTGAGATTGCGGCCTTGAGCCGCAATGACAGGAAAATGTGAGATTGCTTCGCTACATTGCACTACGCTCGCAAGGACGCCACCGCCCTGAGCGTGTGCCCGCGCGAGGGATTGTAACGTAAAGCCCGGAGCGGCCTGTAACGCAGTGGAAGGGCGTGAGGACTTGTAGTGAAAAGCCCGGCGCCGCCTTTGCTGCTGCAAGCGCAATGCGGCGCGCGCCCAAAAAAAATCAATCTATTTATTGCGACGGGATAGGGTAAGAAACCTGCTGATTAAAAACACGGATGCCATGGTGAGCCCGATGATAAAACCTAACCACATACCTGCTGCGCCCATCTTCCAGTGAATGCCGAATAAATAGCCGGCTGGTATACCGATGGCCCAATAGGCAATGCCAATAAGGATTGTAGGGATTTTTACATCTTTGATACCGCGTAGCAAACCGGCACTGATCGCTTGTGTGCTATCTGAAATCTGAAACACGGCGGCATACAACAGCAATACGGATGCGAGTTGAATCACTTCGGTCTTTTTGTTGAAACCCAATGGTAGTATGTCTTTCAGCAGGGTAAAGGCGATGGCGCAAAAGACGCCGTATATAACAGCGGTTACAATAGTGCTCTTGCCGATGGCGGCTATCTTAGGAAAATCGCCTCGTCCGAATGCATTGCTGACGCGAATGGAACCTGCCTGCGCCAAACCCATGGAAACCATAAAGGTAAATGCCGCGCAGCTAATGGCTATCTGGTGTGCAGCTTGTGCTACGGGACTAATAGTGCCTATTAAAATAGCGGAAATAGCAAAGGCGCTGGTCTCGATACCTACCTGCAAGCTGGATGGGATGCCTATATGCAGCAACTCGCGAATGGTCTTCAACTTAAGCACCCATTGATGCTTACGCACAGCAACATACTTTCGGAATGTTACATGCCTGAAAATAACGACGCCTAAAACCAGAAACATCAAGGTGCGTGTGATGAGTGTGGCCCAGCCTGCGCCTAATAATTCGAGCCGGGGAAAGCCTAAATTTCCGAATATCAGCAACCAGTTAAGCAATACATTTAAAGGCAGGCCTGCTAAGGATATGACCATTGCGGTGCGGGTATATTCAAGTCCGTCGGCAAATTGCTTGAGCGTCATAAATAGCAGCATGGGTATAATGGACAATGCCATCAATTGCAAAAAAGGCGCTGCAAGCCTTGCTACTTCTGCATCCTGCTTGAGGTGAAACAAAATATCTTTACCGAAAAAGAGCCCGCCGGCAATCACAATGGCTGTAATAGCACAGATAAAAAAACCGTTGAAAAAATAGTGCGATACTTGCTGCGCATCGCGCCGGCCATGCGCCATGGATACCATTTGCGATACAGAAATAGTCATGCCGATGCCGATTACAAAGGGTATATTCATAACACTGATGACCAATGCAGCTGCTGCAAGTTGCTTGTAGCTAACCATGCCTACCATTGCGGTATCGATAATGTGTAACGCCATTTGCGCCAACTCGCCCAATATAATGGGGAACGCTAATTTTAATGTTTTGCCTGCCTCTGATGCCATAACCTGCCTACGACTATTATGAGCCGAAAAGCCGGCAAAGGTACGCAACTTAACATGCGTGCTAAACCCAGATTTCGCAGTAGCTGAATAATTAATAAAGATTTCGGAACTTCACGGCTTTGTAATACATAAGCAACCAACAATAATTATTACGCATGAAGAAACTTGTCCTTAGCATAGCCGTAGCCGGCTTGCTACTGAGCCCCGCGGCATCGAATGCCCAGGCTAAGCTGGTAGAAAAGATTAGTGCCAAAAGCGGCGAAACTATTATCCCCTATGAAAAATACATCATGCCCAATGGCCTGACCGTTATTATTCATGAAGACCACAGCGACCCTATTGCACATGTGGATGTTACGTACCACGTAGGTTCTGCCCGCGAGGAAATAGGCAAATCCGGCTTCGCACACTTCTTTGAACACATGATGTTCCAAGGCTCGGACAACGTTGCCGATGAACAACATTTCAAAATAATTACAGAAGCGGGCGGTACGCTTAATGGTACGACCAATCGCGACCGTACCAACTATTTTGAAACCGTGCCTGCTAACCAGGTAGAGAAAATGCTGTGGCTGGAAGCAGACCGTATGGGCTTCTTGCTGGATGCGGTTACGCAGGAAAAATTTGAAGTGCAACGTGCCACCGTTAAGAACGAACGCGGACAACGCTATGACAACCAACCTTACGGACTGGTAAATGAAGTGAGCGCTAAAAACCTTTACCCTTATGGCCATCCTTACTCCTGGCTTACCATTGGCTATATAGAAGACCTGAACCGTGTGAATGTTCAGGATCTGAAAAACTTCTTTCTGCGCTGGTATGGACCTAACAATGCAGTGGTAACTGTGGGTGGTGATGTGAATCCGAAAGAGGTATTGAAATGGGTGGAAAAATACTTTGGCTCTATACCAAAAGGCCCTGAAGTAACGCCGGTAAAATTACCATTGCCGGTGCTTACACAAGACCGCTATATTTCTATGATGGACAACTACGCAAAGCTGCCGATGCTGCGCATGGTATATCCTTCTTCGCCCAGCATGAGCAAGGATGAGCCTGCACTGGATTGTCTTGCAGAAATTATAGGCCAGGGCAAAAATTCATTGTTCTATAAAAATCTATCTAAAACCAATAAGGCTGTAAGTGCTAATATTTACAATATGGCAACGGAGCTTTCGGGTGAGTTTACCATAAGTGTAACGCCTTATCCTGGACAGTCATTGGCGGATATAGAGAAGATAGTGCGCGAAACATTTGTTGAATTTGAACGACGTGGTGTAACGGATGATGACATTTCGAAGTTCAAAAATAAAATGGAATCGCAAATCATCTATGGTCTTGAAAGTGTATCGGGCAAAGTGAGTCAGTTGGCTGCTTTCGAAACATTTAAAGGCGATGCCAATTACCTGCCTAAGCAATTGAAAGAATACACCTCGGTTACTAAAGAAGATGTAATGCGCGTGTACAACCAATACATCAAAGGCAAGCATGCTGTGGTGTTGAGCGTAGTTACCAAAGGACAGGAGGAAAACAAAGCCAATGCTGATAATTATACTGTAGCTGAAAATGGCTATAAAAATCCAGACTACGGTTATGGCTCGTTGAAATACAACAAAGCCAAAGACAACTTTGAGCGCAATAAAATGCCCGAAGCAGGCAAAGGTGTGGTGGTGAAAGCGCCTAAGTATTGGGAAAGCACGATAGACAACTCAATAAAACTAATCGGTGCACAAAGCAACGAAATACCTGTTGTGAACTTACAGCTTAGCTTTAAGGGTGGTAAGATTACCGATATGAATGGCAAGAATGGTACGGCCAATCTATTTGCAGCGATGATGAATGAAGACACTAAAAATTATAGTGCAGAAGCATTCAACATGGCGCTGGAGCAACTGGGTAGCAGTATCAGCATTTACGCCGGCGATGACAACATAGGCGTGCAGGTACGTTCGCTTGCCAAAAACCTTGACAAGACAATAGCCTTGCTGGAAGAGCGTTTGCTTCGTCCGCAATTTAATCAGGAAGACTTTGACCGCAATAAAAAACGCGTAAGTGAGCAAGTAAAAAATGCGCTGAACCAACCGGCTTATGTAGCGAGCGTGGTGTACAATAAAATACTGATGGGTGCTAATCATCCATTGGCAAGTACTACATCGGGCAGCGAAGCTACTATCGCTAATATTACACTGTCGGATGTAGAGCAATACTACCAACACAAATTCTCTAAAATAAATGCTGAAGTTGTAGTGGTGGGTGATGTAAATGAGAAGAGCGTTAAAGAAAAACTGGGCTTCCTCTCGCAATTGTCGGATATGGAAAACCAAATGAGCATAATGCCTGATGCGCCTAAAACAGAAAAGACAATGGTCTATTTTGTAGATGTGCCGGGCGCTGCTCAAACGGAGTTCAGAGTAGGTTATGTAACCGACATGAAGTATGATGCTACAGGCGATTTCTACAAAAGCAATATCATGAACTACCCGCTGGGTGCGGCTTTTAACAGTAGACTGAACTTGTACCTGCGCGAAGAAAAAGGCTGGACCTATGGCGCAAGAGGCTATTTTGACGGCGATAAATATACCGGCGATTATTCGTTCTCTGCCGGCATCAAAGCATCTGCTACTGATAGCGCCTTGAGTGATGTATTGCGCATAATGGAAGAATACAAGCAAAAGGGTGTGACCGGCGAAGAGCTTGCTTTTACCAAAAGCAGCATGACGCAAAGCGAAGCACGTAAATATGAAACAGGTTTTCAAAAAGCAGGCTTCTTAAGTAATATCCTTACGTACAATCTGCCGGCTAATTACACCGAGCAACAAAATACCATTCTCAACAATTTCAAAGTTGAAGATGTAAATAAACTTGCTGCTAAATACCTGCCGTCGAATGACAAGCTGGTTATTTTGCTGGTGGGTGACAAAGCATCGCTCGAAAGCAAAATCAAAGCAAAAGGCTTTGAAGTAATTGAGTTGGACAGAGAGGGTAACGCAACGAATAAGTAAGCGGAGCGTCAACCTTGTAGTATTTAAAAGCCGCCCGAACGTTTGTATCGGGCGGCTTTATTACTTATTGCCTAAAAGTAGATTGCGATATTTTTATTTGTCCTTTTGCCTTGATGCAAACGGACCAAAAAATCAAGGCTGCGCGTATTTAAGCTAAAAATGATTTTCGTTCCGCTAAAATGCACAAACTCTCCGCCGCGGCGGATCAAACAGTGCGCATTTCTTAACGCTGCACTACAACCATTCTCTTAACGCAAAATACGCGAAGGCCGTCCGAGCGAGCAGCACGTGAAATTGCGAGGATTTTACCTTAAGTTAAAACGCTCGCAATTCAGAAAGCAAGATGATATGTTTGAAAGCTAACGGAGAAAAGGCATTCTGACTCTTAAGGGTTGGGGGTAACTCAAATTAGCTTAGCCAATCAACTTCGTAACCACATATATCAACAAGCCTACTAATCCGCCGACAATAGTGCCATTGATGCGGATGAATTGCAGGTCTTTACCTACTTCAACTTCTAGCTTCTGGCTCAGTTCCCGTCCCTCCCAATTACCAACGGTGGTGCTGATTAACTGACCTACTTTTTCTCTATTTCGCAGAATGTATTTATAGGCTGTAAGCCTTATCCAGCTATCAATACGGTTGCGCATCACTTCGTCAGACTTTAGGTTTTCTGCCAGCTCATCCAATGACTTTGTTGCATATTGCATCACGGCAGATTGCGGATTGGCTAATTCGTCTTGTATTGTTTGCTTGAGCGAAGTCCACACATCACCGGCATATTGCTCTATATTACTGCCGCTTAACAGGTTTTGCTTCATCTCGTCAAAAGTCTGCTTCCAGCGGGGTAAGGTTTTTAAGTCTGTAGAAAACTGATTTAATTGCTGCGAAATTTTAAGCCTGATTTTATGCTGCGGGTCTTGCTCTATTTCTTCAAAATACTTCATCAACCCATTGGTGATTTTTTCGGCGAGCTTGTTATCTACAAACTTTGGTACGAAAAAATAGCTTTCCGATTTTACCCGCTCCTGCACCATCGTTTCATTACTGTTGATGTATTCTTTTATTTTACCGGCGAGTAAAGTCACTAAATTTTCATGTTCGCCTTTGTCAATAAAATACTGCATCGCATTGGCAACAATCTGTTTGAGGTTTACATTGCTCAACAACTCTGCCCCTTTACGGGCGAGGAATCCAGCTACTATGTCATCATCTATTTTTCTGATAATATCCTGCAATAACTTAGCAGCTTCGCCTAACAACAGTTGTTTATTCTTAGGCAATAACAACCAATCGGCCACATAACCGCTCACGGCTATTTTGCTGATATAGGGTCTGATATTTTGTGTAGTTAAGAAATTACCCACTATAAAATTACCCAGGTTGTCGCCTATATTTTTCTTGCTGCGTTCAATGAGATTGGTATGCGGAATAGGGATACCAAGCGGATGATTAAACAAAGCAGTTACCGCAAACCAATCGGCCAAAGCCCCTACCATAGCGGCTTCTGAAAATGCCTTTACATAACCCATCCAGCCGGCGGGCTGTACTTTCAGCAACCATACCATCAATATATACACCGTTGCCATCAGCACAAATAACCCGGTTGCCAATCGCTTGTGCTGCCTCAACTGCTGTTCTTTATTCACAGGATTTGTATTATTCATGCATTAAAGTTAGCAAGGTTGTATCAAATGCAGCCCTATTTAAAAAGACGACAGTATATCTGGAAAATTATTTTTAGACTAATCTAAATTTAATTTACTTTTGTAAAAACAATAAATTAATGCACCGCTTAATAATACTGCTTACAACGCTTCTACTTGGCTGGCAAATTGCCGCTGCTCAGGACAGCTTATTGCAGGCAGATACTACCATCAGAGACACATCTATAGAAGAATTAGTAGTTGTGGGCAATATACGTCCCATAAGCCGTGCAGAAGGCCCTGTGCCTATTGAAATCTACCACCCTAACTATTTCAAAAAGAATCCAACCGCTTCTTTGTTTGATGCTATTGGCATGATTAATGGCGTGCGTCCACAATTGAATTGCAACGTGTGCAATACCGGCGATATTCATATCAACGGCATGGAGGGACCGTACACGTTAATCCTAATTGATGGGATGCCTATTGTTAGTGCTTTGTCGACCGTTTATGGTCTTAGCGGCATACCCAACAGTATGGTAGAAAGGCTTGAAGTAATAAAAGGACCAGCTTCGGTGCTGTTTCCCGGCGAGGCGATGGGCGGAACTATAAACGTAGTTACTAAAAATGCAAAAAATGCGCCGCTGCTAAGTGTGGATGCTATGTCTACATCCTGGCTGGAACACATGTTAGATATAGGTTTCAAGGCGAGCCTGAGCAAGAATGTATCTTCACTTACGGGTATCAACTATTTTAATTATAGCCAGCCATTTGATAAAAATAAGGACGGATTTACCGACCTCGCTTTGCAGCAGCGTATTTCTATATTCAACAAAATCAATATCGCGCGTAAACTCAACAGAGAAGCATCCATAGCGGCGAGATATGTGTATGAAGATAGATGGGGTGGCCAAATGAATTACAGACCAACAATGCGTGGCAGCGATGAAATCTATGGCGAAAGCATATACACACGCCGATGGGAAGTAATAGGCCAATACCAATTGCCTTTCAAAGAAAAGATAATGGCGCAGGTATCTTATAACAATCATTTTCAAAACTCGTGGTATGGCAACACAAGCTATAACGGCTGGCAGCAAGTAGCCTTTGCGCAGCTATATTGGCAAAAGAATATAGGCAACCATAGCCTATTGGGTGGCGCGTCGTACCGATATACATTTTACGATGATAACACACCCGGCACTACCACACAAGAAGGAAAGAACAACCCTATGTATGCGCCACTACCCGGGCTCTATTTACAAGATGAATGGCGTTTCCACAAGCACCATACGTTAATGCCCGGCTACAGATTTGATTATGATAAAAATCATGGCGGCATACATACTCCACGACTGGCCTACAAATGGGCTCCTAACAATGCACATACGCTCCGCGCAAGTGCAGGTAAGGGTTTTAGGGTAGTCAATCTATTTACAGAAGACCATGCCGCGCTCACCGGCTCACGTGAAGTTGTGATTGAAGAAGCACTACTGCCGGAGCAATCCTGGAATGGAAACGCAACTTATACCCTGCAATTCCCCGCAGGAGAAAACTTTGTAACCCTTGATGCGACAGGCTTCTATAGCTATTTTACCAATAAAATAATAGGCGACTACGAAACCAACGACAACCAGATTATTTACAGAAACCTAAGCGGACACGCCGTATCACGCGGACTGGCCATCAATGCTACAGCAACTTTCAGCATACCGTTACAAATTATAGTCGGCGCAACTTTTATGGATGTCCATCAAAAAAACGATGTAAACAACATTGGAACTTTGCAAAAGACGCCACAGTTATTTGCACCAAAATGGTCAGGAAATTTCACGGTCAGTTACGGCTTGCCCTATCAGTTTACGATAGACCTTACCGGCCAGGTTAACGGGCCTATGCATCTGCCACTGCAAGAAAATGACTATCGTCCTGAAAAGAGTCCCTGGTTTTGTTTGGCTAATATTCAAGTGGTCAAAAAATTTGGCAAAACATGGGAGCTATATGGTGGGGTAAAAAACATATTTAACTTCATTCCAAAAGATGTTTACATGAGGCCGTTCGACCCGTTTGATAAGACTGCGAACGACCCTATTTCCAATCCTAACGGCTACACGTTTGATACCGAATATAACTATGCTCCGCTGCAAGGCGCACGATTGTTTACAGGGCTGCGTTTTAACCTGCATTGATTTTAGTCAAAAGCAAAACACATTCACATTGCAACAACACAAGCTAAATAGCAACAGCACTATCTTTGAATGATGAAAAGAATAATTGTCTTGTTAGCTATATGTTTGAGTGCATTTACCACGAATGCGCAAACGCAAGCCCGTAAAGAATTTGGAACCATCTATAATCCGGAGGCGAATGCCAGAGAGGACATCAATCAGGCTATTGCTACGGCTAAAAAGGAACATAAAAATGTGCTGTTGCAAATAGGTGGTAACTGGTGCATCTGGTGCATTCGGTTTCATAACCTTGTACAGAAGACCGACAGCCTGAAAACCTTGATGGACAATAACTATGTAACCGTTCATGTAAACTACGAAAAGAAAAATGCCGGAGATGCATTGTGGAAAGAGTTGGGCTATCCCCAACGATTTGGCTTTCCCGTTTTTGTAGTATTGGATGAAAATGGAAACCGGGTTCATACCCAAAATAGTGCCTATCTTGAAGAAGCCGATGGCCACAGCGCAAAGAAAGTTGCAGACTTTCTGCAAGACTGGACGCCGGCAGCTATGAGTGGCAATTAAGTTATTAGCGTAACTTCGCAGCTTATATAATAGCAAATACATTGAACCAGCAATACAGAAACAGTAAACCTACACTGCCTAAAAACAGGATTATTATAGGCCGCAGACCTTTGGTAGAAGCCCTAAACGGTGGCAAGAATATTGAGAAAATATTTGTGCAGCAAACGGCGACCGGCGACGAAATAAATACCATTAAAAAGCTCGCGAGAGAGCAAGACATTCCGGTGAGCCTTGTGCCGCTGGAGAAGCTCGCCCGATTCACCCAGGCCAACCATCAGGGTGTGGTAGCCATCGCCGGATTAATAGCCTATCAATCTTTACAGGATATTATCAGTCAGGCATTTGACAACGGCGAACATCCGTTGATTTTAGTGCTTGATGGAATTACCGACACGCGCAATCTGGGTGCTATTGGCCGCTCTGCCTGGTGCTACGGTGCACACGCGTTGGTGGTGCCTACCAGCAACAATGCAGCGATTACGGAAGAAGGTATCAAAACATCTGCTGGTGCGCTGGAGCATATCCCTATTTGCCGTATCGCTTCGGTACAGCAAGCCATGGATATCTTGAAATTGAATGGCATTAAAACAGTTGCTACTGCGCTGCAAACCAGCGACCCTATTTCTTCCACCGAATTAAGCGGACCTCTGGCAATCGTTTTGGGTGCGGAGGATAAAGGTATTAGTGAATATGTACTCAAGCATGCGGAGCAACTGGTGCGCATACCTATGTCAGATAAATTTGACTCTTTAAATGTATCGGTAGCTGCGGGTATTATGCTCTACGAAGTACATCGTCAAAGAAATGCATAAGAAAATTAGGTATGATAGAAAAATACTGCGCATTTGCTGCGCAGTATTTTTTATTTTTACACAAAGGCACTAAATCCTGTAATAGCCCGCCCTACTATCAGCGAGTTAATTTCTTTCGTTCCCTCGTAAGAATAAATAGCCTCGGCATCTGCTACAAACCTTGCTACGTCGTACTCCAGCAAAATACCGTTTCCACCCATTACTTCTCTGGCTTTGCTTACAATATCTCTTGTGCGCAGCGAGCAAAATACTTTAGCGAGCGATGCATGTTCATCTTTCAGATCGCCCTGATCTTGTAATTGCGAAAGGCGATACACCATTGTCTGCATCGCAGTCAGGTTGCTGAGCATTTCTACCAAATGGTTTTGTATAAGCTGATAAGAAGCAATAGGCTTGCCAAATTGCTCCCGCTCACGTGTGTATTTCAAGGCGCTTTCATAAGCTCCTCTTGCGCAGCCAACTGCTTGCCAGGCTACGCCCGCTCTTGTCATTCTTAGTACTTTGGCAGTATCTTTAAATGAATTAGCGTTTTGCAGCCGGTCACTTTCTGCTATTTCGCAATCTGCAAGTGTAATCAATCCGTTTTGTACAATGCGCAAAGCCATTTTATCACGCATCTTTTCAACGGCAAATCCCGGCGTGCCTTTGCGCAGCAAAAATCCTTTCACTTCATTATCATCTTCATCGCGCGCCCATATTACCAGTACATCGGCAAAGGTGGCATTGCCTATCCATTTTTTCTGACCGTTTAAAATCCATTTGTTGCCTACTCTTTTTGCTGTGGTAGTAAGTCCGCCGGCTACACCCGAGCCTACTTCCGGTTCGGTAAGTCCAAATGCGCCGATGATACTGAGCTGTTGCATACGGGGCAACCATTCCTGCTTTTGCTCTTCCGAACCCAGCAAATAGATAGAACCCATAGCCAGCCCGCTTTGCACGCCAAAAAAAGTAGAAATAGATGTATCAATACGCGCCAGTTCCATGGCTATAATTCCCTCCATGAGAAAAGAGCGATTAGGGCAACCATAGCCCTCGTACGTAACGCCGCAGATATTAAGCGCAGCAAGCTTGGGTAATATTTCAAAAGGAAACTCTGCTTTCAGCCAATATTCATTTACAATAGGTTTTATTTCCTGTTCCATAAATGCACGCACTTTCAGTTGCAGTGCCCTATCTTCCTCATTTAAGGTAGCAGCAAGATTATAAAAGTCTCCGTCGACAGGTGGTAGCGCTCTTCTGCCACCACCTTTACTTTCCAGCATTTTCATTAAACCGGCAAGCTGCTTGTCATCCAGCTTCGCTACATTTTCCATCACTTTAGGCAGGTCTATTTTTTGAGAAAGCTTGCCGAGCATATCGAAGTCAACGCTGCGCAAAAGCTGAATGGCATCTTTGATTTTTGAGAACATAAGGAGAGCTGATTATTGAATGTCAAAGAAGTATAACATTACTTTCCTCAAAAAGGTTTTAAAAGCGGGCTTTGCAACTATATTAGACAGGACGCAACTCTTTTTAAAACATTCGGCTATTTGCATACAGATATTCCATATTTTTAACCTATGAACAGTGTAGACGACAGCCTGCGATATAAGATGGCGCTTACGCAAATAGAGGGCATTGGCGAGAAATTTGGTCGGCGGCTGCTGAGCGAATTTGGCGATGCGCGCAATATTTTCGAAGCGAGTCGAAAACAATTGCTGGCTATTGAAAATTTAGGCAGCAAAAAGGCAGAGGCTATAAAAACAGGTCCCGATTGGAAAGCGATTGATAAAGAAATTGATTTCATCACGAAGCATAATATTGAACCGCTTTTCTTCACGGATGATAATTACCCAAAGCTATTAAAAGACTGTAACGACGCGCCGTTGATGGTATTTCTCAAAGGAAAGCCTTGCTTCAATCAGCGCAAGAATATAGCCATCGTTGGCACAAGGCATAACTCGGAATACGGCCAACGTGCGACGGAAGAATTAGTAGATGGATTAAGACATCTGGATGTGTGCATCATTAGCGGGCTTGCTTACGGCATCGACATTATAGCCCATAAAAAAGCGCTGCAATGCGGCTTGCCTACAATAGGCGTGGTAGCGCATGGCCTTGACAGAGTTTATCCAACTGCGCATACCGCCGCCGCCAGAGAAATGACTATTAATGGCGGACTGTTAAGCGAATATCACTCCGGTACAAATGCCGACCGCCAGAACTTTCCGATGCGCAACAGAATAGTGGCAGGCATGTCTGATGTGACTATTGTTATAGAGACAGATGTAAAAGGTGGTGCTATGATAACAGCCAAGCTGGCAGCGGCATACAACCGCGATGTTGGTGCTTTTCCTGGACGAACGATTGATGCAAAATCGAATGGCTGCAATTATTTGATCCGTACTAAAATGGCTGATTTAATCAGCAATGCCGGCGACCTTATAGAGTTGATGAACTGGAATACAGACTCAGAAAAGCGAAGTCTGCAACCCAAGCTATTTCCTGACTTGAGCAGCGCCGAAATGAATATAGTCAATATTATACAAGGTAATGAGGGCGTGCATGTAGATGAGATACTGCTAAAAGCAGGCATTGGTAGTTCGTCTTTAGCATCACTATTACTTCATCTCGAATTGCAGAATGTAGTCAAATCCTTACCGGGCAAGCGATACGCAATTCAATAATATTATTTTAGAAACGGATATAGCAATGGACGAAAATAGTACACCACAAAAGAGCGGCATCAAAGGCTGGGCTGCTGACGACCGTCCGCGGGAGAAGATGCTGGAAAAAGGTCAGGCTGCATTGAGCGATGCCGAGTTGATGGCTATTTTGATTCAAAACGGAACACGCGAAAAATCGGCCGTTGACCTTGCACGCGAGGTATTAGCACTGGCTGGTAACAATCTAAATCGACTGGCTAAAATGTCGATGGCTGACTATAAAAAAGTAAAAGGCATTGGCGAGGCAAAAGCTATAACACTTATGGCTGCGATGGAATTGGGGCGCAGGCGCCAGTCTGAAATTATACCCGACCAGGTAAGCATTACATCGAGCCGGGTAGCAGCCGATTTACTTATACCTATTTTACAGGATTATCCGCACGAAGTCTTTTGCGTGATGTACCTCAACCGTGCCAACAAATTAATACATAAAGAAATTATTAGTCATGGCGGACTAACGGGCACGGTAGCCGATGTACGCATCATTATGAAACGCGCTTTGGAGCTATTGGCCTCCTGCATATTTGTGTCGCACAATCATCCATCGGGCAATTTAAAACCATCACAATCGGACATTGCATTGACCGAGAAAATCAAGAATGCCGCTACCCTATTGGATATCGTACTGCTCGACCATATTATAGTCGGGCATCAGCAATACTTTAGTTTCGCCGACGAGGGAATTTTGTAAAGTACTTGCGGCTAAAAATCGTAAATTGCGACCCTTTATCTGTTATTTTTACGCTAATTCTGAAGAACAATATTCATGCTTAAAGTTGGAGTTTTTGGCGCCGGCCATCTTGGCAAAATTCATATTCAGCAATGGAAAGAAATTCCGGGAATAGAGTTCATTGGCTTTTTTGACCCCAACGACGATAATGCTGCAACGGCTATAACGCAATATCAGGTAAAAAGATATACCGATGCGGATGCGCTGATAGAGGCTTGCGACGCATTGGATATTGTTACTTCCACCACAATTCATTTCGAAATAGCCAAAGCCTGCCTGCTTCGTTCTCGTCATATATTTATAGAGAAGCCGATGACGCATACGATGGAGGAAGCTCGGGAGCTGGTAAAACTGGTTTCTGAAGCTAATCTTAAATGCCAGATAGGCCATGTAGAGCGCTATAATCCTGCTTTCAGGGCATTGAGGGGAAGAACGTTGCAACCGATGTTTATCGAAACACATAGGCTTGCGCAGTTTAACCCGCGTGGCACAGATGTAGCAGTAATACTGGATTTGATGATTCACGATATTGACATCATTCTAAATCTGGTTAACTCACCGGTTAAGAGAATATCGGCAAGTGGTGTAGCCGTTATTAGCGATACCGCAGATATAGCCAATGCGCGCATAGAATTTGACAACGGTTGTGTAGCCAATCTTACATCGAGCCGTATTTCGTTGAAGAAGATGCGCAAAATGCGCTTGTTTCAGCGAGATGCCTATATCGGAATTGATTTTTTGGATAAAAAGACGGAAGTCATTCGACTAAAGGGAGATAATGAGGCGCAGGGATTTTTTGATTTTCCGATAGAGCTGGGCGACGACCAGCAAAAAATTATTTCTATCGAATATCCGGAAGTAAAACAAACAAATGCCATTAAAGAAGAGCTGGCCGATTTTGCGCTGGCTATCTTGAATGACACACCGGTCAATGTTTCGGTATTTGCCGGCTTGCAGGCGATGGATGTTGCCCACCGGATTATAGAGAAGATGAATGTACAAATGAGCCCTGAGTTATAATTTGCCCAAATAGAAAGAAAAGACAAATCGACCAGACAGAGACGGAAACCAACGCATGAACCAAACAAGGGCACAAAAAAACGCAATCATACTACTTGCTGTATCAGACTATATCATGGCTATATTGGCCTGGATAGTATTTTGGACGTACCGCCAAGGCGCACTGTACGAGGCAAGCCCGGAGTGGTTTCATCCTAAGGCTGTATGGGACGCGCGCGACTGGTTCATTGGCGCACTGGTCATCCCGGTATTTTGGATTTTCCTTTATTATTTATCCGGCACCTATTCTGACCTATATCGTAAATCGCGCCTGCTCGAAATTTACCGCAGCGTTATCTCGACCATAATAGGCGTGCTTACAATTGGTTTTATTGCTTTCGCAAATGACACCGATAGCTTCAATTATTTCTTCAGCATCACTGCCTGGTATTTTTTCGTGCACGTGTCTATTTTGGTAATAGCCCGATTGATTATTTTATTCAGGGTAAAAAGCAGGTTGCGTCGTCGCGAAATTGGCTATAATACGATCATCGTGGGTGGTAATGGCAAGGCAGCCAAGGTATATCGCGAGGTAAAAGATAACCGACATGCTGTGGGTAATATCATTCGCGGATTTGTAATAGCCGATAACAACATCCCTCCCGAACCCAATGATGAAGTACCTGTACTTGGCCACCTGGAACAATTGGAACAAATAATAGACCAGCACCATATTGATGAAGTGATAATAGCGGTGGAATCGCATGAGCACCAGCGACTGGAGAGCATATTGGTAAAGCTTAGCTATCGCAATGTGATTGTAAAAGTATTGCCCGATTTATACGACATTATCTCCGGCTCGGTGCGCACCAGCAATGTTTACGACCCATTGTTGATCAGCATTTACCCCGAGCTATTGCCCGACTGGCAAAAGGCCTGTAAGCGTGTGCTCGACCTTACTGTAGCTATTATTTGCCTGATACTACTGTTGCCCGTCTATGCATTTGCGGCTATTAAGGTTAAGCTATCTTCGCCCGGTCCTATATTTTATCGCCAGCAACGGATTGGCCTATTTGGAAAGCCATTCTACATCTATAAATTTCGCTCGATGTATATGGATGCAGAGCAGCATGGCCCTGCATTGTCAAGCGACGAAGACCCGCGCATTACGCCCTGGGGTAAAATTATGCGCAAATGGCGCATCGACGAGTTACCACAATTTTTTAATATTCTCAAAGGCGATATGTCGCTCGTGGGCCCGCGTCCCGAGCGCAAGCACTTTATAGACCTCATCATTCAATCGCACCCCCACTACAAATACCTGCACCGTGTAAAACCAGGATTGACGAGCTGGGGCATGGTGCAATATGGCTATGCCGAGAATGTAGCGCAAATGCTGGAGCGCATGAAATATGACCTGCTTTATATCGAAAACTGCTCACTGGCGCTGGATATGAAAATCATGATTTACACGGTAAAAGTAATTCTGCAAGGTCGCGGAAAGTAATTTCACGCAAATAAATACCTACATTTCAATAGTTTGGCTTGAATTTTGCTAACAGATAATTGTTCTACAAATAATTATCTTTCATGAATAAAAAATTCGGGCTCGTTGCACTTTCCTTACTCGCAACAGCCGCCACTGCTCAGGAATTCATTACCTTAAAACCAAGCGCTAAAAAAGGTAAGGATGCATTTATCTTTAAAATGGATGATCCTTCAATATTAGTTGAGTCAGTAGCACCTGGCAAAACTAATTATGGTGCAGATGACAATCTGTATTACTCTACCTGGACCTACCACGGAGACGTAGGTACACGTCGCGCATTAATCGAATTTGAAGAGCTGAACGATATCAGTAAAAAATACATCATACTCAATGCTCAATTGATACTATATGGCGTAAATAAAGACCAATGGGAGGGTAATTCATCCAACCCGAGTGGCAGATTTGACACCAAAAATAACGGCATTCTGGAGCGCGTTACCGAGAAATGGGATGAATCGAAAGTAACCTGGGCAACACAACCAGCGACCTCCCGCGACGGCGCTGTCAGTCTATACAATAGCACCGAAGAGTGGAACTGGAATATGGCTCTGGACGTAACCGATCTCGTTAAAAACATCGTTAGCAAAAAGCATAAAAACTATGGCTGGATGCTGCGCCTCGATAGAGAGATCTATTACAGACAGGTAAGATTTGCAACATCTGACCATGCAGACAGCACACTCCATCCCGAACTGGTGATAACTTACACTACTTCCAAAGAAATAGCTGCCAATTACGAAAAGTCGAGAAAACTTACCGCGCCGGCTACAAAAGATTGGCAATCAGGAGACCCCGAAAAGGTAGAAGCACCTCGTAAAGAAATGGTAACTAATGCGTATGATTCGCCGAACGCTGTGGATGCAGCACCATATACAAATCAAGGGGCAACAATGGCACCACCGCCTCCAGTATTTGACGATGCTGGATATAGGCAACGCGAGAATTTAGTAGGCAAGAGGGATGATGAATTTGATGTGAGCACCAGCGCCTGCAACAGCAACCGCAACCAGTTAGGCAATAGCCGCTATTATCTTGTAACTAACAGTAGTAATAATAATTTTTATCGCTATGGAGTGGAAGATGTAGAGCGCAATCAGATACTGCCGGTTATATACTCCAGCATCTCGCAATTTAATAAAAATTATTACAGATTAGGATTTGGCACTAATTATGGAATTTTTGATAAAGATTTTAAAGAAGTATTGCCAATAGAATACTCCAACATTAACGTAGTGCAAGGCTACGACTATTTTATCGCCACTAAAAACAACACCACTAAATTGCTGGATAAAAAAGGCGAAAACGTATATACCACAGAACCTTATCGCAGCGTAGAAACCATGACCTATTACGATGAATCGACAAACGTTGGCGGTATCAAATATGTAAAAATGTATGACAGCAATGGATCATTTCTGTTTGATTTAGATAAAAGGAAAAGAGTTACACCATCGACCAACGGCTATTACGAGTACAACCGTGATATAGATATGCTTATCTACCGCAACAACAATGGAAATATCAAGGATGCTTACATCATGGATATGGACTTAAAAGTGAAAGACGGCAAGTTTGAAGAAATACAGGAAATTAAGAACGGAAAAGCTGTTGCAAAAAATGGCAAGTATGGCTTGATAGATAAAGACGGCAAACCCGCTATCCCATTTGAATACGATGCGATGCAACGCGTGTATTCTAATCTCACAGCCTTTGTAGTAAAGAAAAATGGCAAGTATGGCGTTATCAACGAGCAACGAAAAGAGTTGATTCCTATGACTTGCGACAGCATCATCTACTACAATGAAAACTGCATTATGGTCATGCAAAATAAGCAATGGGGCATGATGGATATATTGGGACAAGAAAAAGTGAAACCTCAGTTCAACAGTATCCTGCTCAACCAAAACTACAACAATACAACAGTACTGGGCATGAATACCAGCGGAGGTAAAATAGTAGATGTAAGCGGACAAACACTAAGCTCACTCAATATAGACAAGGCCTATAATCCGGAAAACGGTTATGGTTATTACACTACCGAAAAGAGCGGAAAATTCGGTGCCCTCAGCACTACTTTCAAGGAATTAATACCTGCAAAATATGAAAGCCTCGCAATAGCACATTACAACGCAAAAGTGTTTATCGCTAAATTAAACAAGAAGTTCGGGCTATTGTCTCTTGAGGGAAATGAATTGCTGAAGTTTGACTACGATGATATTGCCTCTACCAACTCAGATGTATTAATCGTAAAGAAAGGCAATAAATACGGGGCTTTCAGCTTAGGCTCTAATAAAATGGTGGTGCCGATTGAGTATGATAATATTGCTCCGCAAAGCTCTTACTCCGACAAAAAAGTATACTAACTTTTTAAAGACAACGAACTCACGCAAAGGTCTATTTATTAATGGCTTTGCATAGTACAAACGTAAAATGCCCGCTCTCACAAGCGGGCATTTTATTCATCAGTACAATTGCACAATAGGCTATATCACCACATTAATCATTCTGCCAGGCACGTAAATAAACTTCTTCGGTTCTTTACCATCCAGCCATTTTTTAATGACTTCGTGCGCCAATACCTGCTCCTGTATATAGGCCGCGTCGGCATCCAGCGCAAACTCCATTTCGGTGCGTGATTTACCGTTTACCGCCACCGGATAAACCTTGCTATTTTCCACCACGTACTGCTGCTCCCAAGCCGGGAAGGCTGCAGTAACTACCGAACCTTCGTTGCCTAATTGATGCCACAATTCTTCGGCAACATGCGGTGCATAAGGCGCTATTATGCGCACCAAAGGCTCCAGTATAGCACGTTTGTGGCAGTTGTTTAATTCATTTACACAAATCATAAACTGGCTTACCGCAGTATTAAATGCAAAGCGCTCGGTATCTTCTTCAATCTTCTTAATCGTCTTGTGCAAAGTGCGCAACTCTTCGTTGGTAGGTGCTTCGTCGGTTACTACGCTGCCTGTTTGCTCGTCGTTAAATAAGCGCCAGAATTTTTTCAGGAAACGATGCACACCCTCAATGCCTTTTGTATCCCAGGGCTTGCTTACCTCTATCGGTCCCAAAAACATTTCATACATCCGGAACGTATCAGCGCCGTATTGCTGCACGATATCATCAGGGTTAACGACGTTGTATTTCGACTTGGACATTTTTTCGGTTTCGCTACCGCAGATGTATTTACCATCTTCCAAAATGAACTCAGCATCTCCATATTCTGCTCGCCATTGTTTGAATGCTTCTGTATCAAGTTCTACTCCATCAACCATATTAACATCAACACGTAAAGGAGATAGAACTATCTTATCGTCTGTCAGCCCTATTTCTACGCTTTGCCCGAACTCCTTTAACCGCAGCCTTTCGTTGTCTAGAAAATTAGAGACAAGCGTTTCAAGTTCTATTGTATCATGCTTTTCATATAGATCAAAATACTTTTTTGAGACAAACAATGTCTTTTTGCCAAAAGCCTGTGAAAGACTGTAAAAATTCCCTGGCTCTATGTTGGTTGCTAAATCTCGGGCATTGACTGAAATTGTAAGGCTGATACGATAAACATACCTCGTACTTCCTTGTATCATTCCCTGATTTACCAATCGTTTAAATGGCTCATCAAAACTCAGGAAACCCAGGTCATACAAGGCTTTCGTCCACATGCGGCTATATAGCAAATGACCTACTGCGTGTTCGGTACCACCTATATACAAGTCAACCTGCTTCCAATAGTCGGTAGCATTTCTATCTGCAAAATCTACGTCACAATCAGGGCTCATATAGCGCAGGAAATACCAGCTACTACCGGCATAACCCGGCATGGTATTGGTTTCGCGCACTAATGTTTCGCCCAGGGTATTTGTAACATGTACAAAGCTATCGATATTAGCCAGCGGCCCTTCGCCTTCCGGCCCTGGCTTGTAGCTATCTACATGCGGCAATAATACCGGCAGTTGTTGCAGTTCGCTTGACAAAGCTGCAGCAGGTTCATTAATGGCATACGGTATATTATCTTTATAAACAATCGGGAAAGGCTCGCCCCAATAGCGTTGGCGACTAAAGCCCGCATCGCGCATCTTGTAATTTACTTTGCGCAAGCCTATTTTCTTTTCTTCTAATTGCTGCAATACCGCTGCTGCGGCTTCTTTCACGGTTTTACCACTAATGAAGTCGCTATTTTCAATAACGCCGTCTTTGCTTGCAAATGCTTGTTCGCCGTTATACTGCCCGCCAAAAATATTAGTTATGTGAATATCGAAGTGCTTCGCAAAAGCATGGTCGCGCTCATCGCCCGCAGGCACTGCCATAATAGCCCCCGTGCCATAGCCAGCGAGCACATATTCTGAAATCCAGATAGGCACCTCACGACCGGTAAACGGATGAATAGCATACGCACCGGTAAAGCAGCCGCTGATTTTCTTTTCGGCCATGCGCTCGCGCTCGCTACGGCTTTTTACATAAGCTACATACTGCGTTACTTCTTCGCTTTGCTCTGTGGTAGTAATGCTTTGCACCAGTTCATACTCGGGCGCCAATACTATAAAGTCCACACCAAAAATAGTATCAGGACGGGTGGTAAATACACGTATGTTGTTACCCGAATTTTGAATGCTAAATTCAAGCTCCGCACCTTCACTACGGCCTATCCAGTTGCGCTGCATTTCTTTCATCGCGTCGCTCCATTCCAGGTTGTCCAGACTATTTAGTAGTCGATTGGCAAATTCTGTTATACGCAAAAACCATTGACGCATTTTCTTCTTTTCTACCGGATGACCGCCGCGCTCACTTACACCATTTACTACTTCATCATTGGCCAATACGGTACCCAGCGCTTCGCACCACCATACTTCGGCATGGGCAAGAAAAGCAAGGCGGTATTGCATCAATACGGCACGCTGCTGCTCTTCCTGCATCGCATTCCATTCGCTTGCGGTAAACTGTATGGACTCATCGCCGGGAGCAGGATGTGAAGCATTTCCTTCAACAGAAAATAGTTGTATCAGCTGCGCAATAGGCCTTGCCTTTTGCGCAGCGCGGTCAAACCATGATTGAAATAGTTGTAGAAAAATCCACTGCGTCCACTTATAATATTGCGGCTCGCTGGTGCGCACTTCGCGCGACCAATCGTAGTTGAAGCCTATATTATTCAATTGCTCTTTGTAGCGGGCTATATTCTTCTCTGTAGTTACTGCAGGGTGTTGGCCGGTTTCCAATGCATATTGCTCTGCAGGCAGACCAAATGCATCAAAACCCATAGGATGCAATACATTAAAGCCTTTCATTGCTTTATAGCGCGAAAAAATATCCGAAGCAATATAGCCTAAAGGATGCCCTACATGCAAGCCCGCACCACTTGGATAAGGAAACATATCGAGCACGTAAAATTTAGGCTTTGTGCTTTCGTTACTTACTTTGTATATATCATTCTGGTTCCAAAAGGATTTCCACTTCTGCTCTACTGTCTGAAAATTATATTCCATAAAAAATACTGCTCTAAAAAAAACAGGAACGCAAAATTAACAAAGCAGGCACGAAATACCACGCTATAATTTTATTGACGAAAGTTGAAATAAAATTTTACCTACGCCACATTTTGGCGTACCTCTATTTTACCTTCGCATCAACAAACAGAGGATAGAAAATATTTGATGGCGGGCATCAATATATCTTATCTTTGTTCAAATAAAATATACGTTTAAAAAATAGAAAATTATGTCGGAAGAGAAACTGAAAGCGCTCAAAATGACGCTTGAAAAGATTGATAAAGATTTCGGTAAAGGCTCGGTAATGAAGCTGGGCGATAAGCAGCAAAATGAGATTGAAGTTACTTCTACCGGCTCTTTAGGCCTTGATGTAGCATTGGGTGTGGGTGGTTTTCCTAAAGGCAGAATTATTGAAATATACGGCCCTGAATCTTCGGGTAAAACAACGATTGCGATTCACACAATTGCTGAGGCGCAGAAGAAAGGTGGTATTTGCGCTATTGTAGATGCGGAGCATGCTTTTGATTCTTCTTACGCACGCAAACTGGGTGTGGATGTAGATAATCTTTTGATTTCTCAACCTGATTATGGTGAGCAGGCATTGGAAATTGCAGAAAGGCTAATTCTGTCGGGCGCGCTCGATGTAGTGGTAATTGACTCTGTTGCTGCCTTGGTGCCTAAAAGTGAATTGGAAGGCGAAATGGGCGATAGCAAAATGGGCTTGCAGGCAAGGTTAATGAGCCAGGCGATGCGTAAGCTTACTGCTACGATTGCACGTACTAATTGCACCTGTATTTTCATCAACCAGCTTCGCGAAAAAATAGGCGTAATGTTTGGCAATCCTGAAACCACTACGGGTGGTAATGCGCTTAAGTTCTACGCTTCTGTACGTCTGGATATTCGTCGTATCGCGCAAATCAAAGATGGCGATGTAGCGATGGGTAACCGCACCCGTGTAAAAGTGGTAAAAAATAAAGTAGCGCCACCTTTCCGTCAGGTTGAGTTTGATATCATCTTCGGTGAGGGTATCAGCAAAATAGGCGAGATTATTGATATGGGTGTAGACTTAGGCATTCTTAACAAAGCCGGCTCCTGGTTTAGTTATGGCGAGAACAAAATAGGCCAGGGTCGCGATGCGGTTAAAAACTTCCTTAACGATAATCCTGAGTTTGCAGAAGAAATCGAAGCAAAAATCAGGGCTGCTTTGCAAGCAAAATAATTGCATCAGGCAGATAAAATAAATAGGCCGGACATTTTAAAAATGTCCGGCCTATTCTATATAAATAGTTTGTAGAAAAGATTTACAACTCTTCTAATTTGTTGCCTACAAATTTGCAAATAGAGCGTTGCCCGTTCGAAATTCTCGTTTCAATATACACTGTTAATTGGTTGCCATCTACAGATGCGCTTGGTATTACAGCTACGCCTTCCGCAGGATAACCCTCATAGAAAAACAGATGTGGCGTACGTGCGATACCCATGTAATTGATAATAGAGGTACGTCCCATGCCTATTTTAAGGTTTACGCTATCGGGATTGTTGATAAGTACAATGCGCGCGGTATCTACCCTTTGCGGATCGCGATTACACTGAGAAATACCCACATAAGTACCTACAAACCTGCTGGCACCTGTATATTCACATTGCGGCCCTTCATATCCTACCGGACACTGACAATAACCTTCTGAACAACTTGCACCTTGCTGGCAATTCAAATCCACGCAAGGGTCTGCCTCGCAAGAAGTAATCGACAACGTTGCAGCAATACCAAAAAATCCAAGAGATGCGAGCAGTATTGATTTAATTGATTTCATATTCAACCAGTGTAATTTTTATCTATAAATTAGGTCTATTTTGTTATAAATATACAAACGGTTGACAAGGTACGAAAATTTTATTCTTTCCTAATTTTTTTTTTACATTCCTGATTGTTTCGGCAATTTGCCCTTATTAGCTAATTTTGCACCTCAATTAATTATAAATGTCTGATAAAAGAATAAAATCAGCGCTTATTTCTGTCTTCTACAAAGACGGTCTGGAGCCTGTTTTGACCGAGTTGCAAAAACTGGGTGTAACCATCTACTCCACCGGAGGCACACAAAAATTTATTGAAGACCTGGGCATCTCTTGCATACCGGTTGAAAATGTAACCACCTACCCTTCTATATTGGGCGGTCGTGTTAAGACTTTGCACCCTTCTATTTTTGGTGGCATTCTGGGCAGACGCTCTTTGGAGCAGGATGTAACGGAAATGCAGCAATACAACATTCCGGAAATAGACCTTACCATCGTAGACCTTTACCCGTTTGAAGAAACGGTTAAGAGCACGAATGAAGAGCAATTGATTATAGAGAAAATAGACATCGGCGGCCCATCGATGATTAGAGCTGCTGCTAAAAACCATCAGGATACAACCGTTATTGCATCAAAAGACGATTACGCTTCGTTGGTAGAAATATTGCAATCGCAAGGTGGCAATATTACACTGGAGCAGCGCCGCGCTTATGCTGCTAAGGCTTTCTATGTGGTAATGAACTATGACATTGCCATCAACAACTGGTTCAATAGCACTATTGTGCCACCATTTCATGGCAAGCAAGTATTGCGCTATGGCGAAAACCCGCACCAGCAAGGCGTTTTCTACGGTAATATAGAAGAGTATTTCGACAAACTGCATGGCAAGGAACTGTCGTATAACAATCTGGTGGATGTAGATGCGGCTGCGCAATTAATGGCTGAGTTTAAAGAGGGCAGCGAGCCGGTATTTGCCGTTATCAAGCATACCAATGTATGTGGCGTAGCACAGCGCAATACTTTGGCAGAAGCCTGGGACGCAGCATTGGCAGGCGATCCGGAAAGTGCATTTGGTGGTGTGTTAGCGACCAATACTATTTTGGATGCGACGACTGCACAAAAAATCAATGAGCTATTTTTTGAAATCTTAGTAGCCCCTTCATTTACGCCGGAAGCACTTGAAATTTTGCAAAGCAAAAAGAACAGGATTTTGTTGGCGCAGAAAAAAGCTTTGACAACTACCACAGTTTTCAAAAATGTATTGGGCGGCACGTTAACACAGGATGCAGATACCGGCAACTATACGGAATGGAAAGAAGAGGGCGCACAGGAGTCTACCGCTACGCAAAAAGCTGATTTGGAGTTTGCCAACATCATATGCAAGCACTTGAAATCAAATGCAATTGCATTGGTAAAAGACAAACAATTATTAGGCAAGGGCTGTGGCCAAACGAGCCGTGTAGATGCGCTGCGTCATTCACTAGAAAAAGCCAAACAATTTGGTTTCGATTTGAACGAAGCAGTACTTGCTTCTGATGCTTTCTTCCCGTTTGACGATTGTATTCGCATGGCACATGAAGCAGGCATTACTGCTGTAATACAGCCTGGTGGCTCTATTCGCGATAAAGATTCTATTTCATTTGCAAAAGAAAATGGCATGGCTATGGTAATTACCGGCATGCGCCATTTCAGGCATTAATAGTTGATTCAGAAATTAAGAAAGGGCGTAACCGAATATCGATTACGCCCTTTCTATTACTATGTGAAATAGCCTATTTCTTGGTAGTATCTGCTTTTGCAGGTACAGCATTCCCGATTTTTGCTCCATCTTCGTTCATACCTTTAATTACTTCTTTGGTAATCTCCATGCCTTTATTGGCCCACAAAATCTGACTGCCGGTACCGTGCGATAGTATGAAATCATACTTACCATCTTTATTGAATTTTTCAAGATAGTCGTCCAGGCGCTTTTTCAATTCAGCATTAAATTCTTCTTGCTTTTTCATGAATTGTGCGGTAAGCGTTTGGCGTTTCATCTCCAGGTCTTGTTGCTGCTTACCAAGACGAGCTTGTGTAGCTTCGCCCTCTGCCTGAGATACATTGCCTGCCTGGGCTTTCTTTTGAAATGCTTCAATCTGGCTTTGCAGGCTGTTGCCCAGTCTATTTATTTCGTCGTTGATACGTTGCTCTTCTTTTTCAAACTCAACTTTATTTGTTTTGAAAAAATCGAGGTTATCTGTAAGCGTATCAATGTTTACATAGGCTATTTTGCCGGTAGCCGCAGCGTTATTGCCTGTTGCAGCCGCAGGCGTTGCAGGCTTGTCGCCGCATGAAACAGTTGTAACCGCAGCACCTAATAATACTGTAATAGCTAAAAGGGTATTTTTCATAATATATATTTCAAAAAAATTACGTTTGGCTTTTTAATCCGGCGCAAAAGTAAAGCATTCTTATTAAAACAAAAAAGCGAGCAACCGTTATGCGGTGCTCGCTTTCCACTAAAATTAAAATTACTTGTCAAGTTTAAATGTAACAGGTAGCATAAAATAAACCGGCACTGCGCGGCCATTTTGTTTACCTGGAGTCCATTTAGGCATGCCGTTTACAACACGCTTCGCTTCAGCGGTACATCCACCACCTAAGTCCTTTTTAACCACAATGCTACCAATGTCGCCATTAGCATCTACCACAAACTCCAATACAACCTGACCTTCGATACCTTGCTCTGAAGCCACCGTTGGGTAACGGATGTTATCACGCAGGTATTTCATCATCGCTTCTCTTCCGCCAGGGAATTGAGGCATTTGTTGTACCGAACGCAATGGTCCAGTAGGTGTGGTTGGAGGTGGCACTACCGGGGTAGGCGTAGTACCTGTACCACCAGGAGATAAACCCGGATCAACTGCATTGGGACCAGTGCTACCAGCTATCGTAGTAGGACCAGCCACTTTTGTTGGAGGCGGCGTCTCTGGCAAATCTTCTTTTTTCACCTCTTCGTTAGGCTTAATCACCGGCGGTGTAAACTTAACAGTAGGCTTCACCGGTGGTGGCGCTGGCGGCGGTGGCGGCGGTGGCGGTTGATTCTCCTTCAATGGTGGAGGCTCGGCCATCACTACTTCCTTCATTGGCGGAGGCTCTTCAGGTGGTAATTCCTTCTCGAACTTTACCATAGTAGAACCGAATAAGCCACCAATAACCAATATGCTGATGATACCGGCCAGCAACATGCGCTTAGGATATTTCTTGCGCAACTCATATCCGCCATACTGCTTATTTCTTCCTTCGAAGAGTATGTCGAGATAATCGGCTTTTAAAATTTTATTGATGTCCATAACTTGTTTCTTTGATAATAATGATGCGGCATTGCTATTTTTCCATAAATCTGTCTGACAGAAATGCGGAGCAATAGTGCCACACAAATTTTCATACTATTGCGCAGGCGCAGGATTTGCAGCTTCTGTAGCTTTAATGAAATCCTGATCTACAGGAGTAATGTCCACTACGGCATACACTGGTACACCGTTAATAGTCATTTCGTCCAATGTGTTGATCAAATCATCTGTCGTGCTGTTACTATCCGGCTTAATCAATACGGTAAGCCTGTCGGTAGATAATAGCACACCTTGACTGATTAAATCTTTTACTGATTTTTTCTTGTCGATAATTACATCACGCAAGCCTTCCTTATCTTTAAAGTAAGTTACTTTTACATCAGGAGCCTGATCAGGATTATCGCCAATACCAGAGTAGTAATACACGCGGTGGTCGCGGCTTAACAATATAGTAAGCGCAGCATCCTTCTTTATCTTATTCTTATCCTCGTCCTTCAGGTTCTCATCCTTAAAAGGCATTTGAATCTGCATGGCCTTCGGCTTAGACATGGTAGTCGTAAACATGAAGAATGTAATCAAAAGAAAGTTGAGATCCACCATTGGAGTAAGATCGACCCGGGGGGAACCTTTCTTCCCGCCTTTGCCTTCTATTTCTGCCATGTTGTTTCTTATGTTTTGAAACTTTCGACGCAGCACAATCGCTTATCCTGCACCGAAAGAAAATTAATAATGGTTATTTCAGCTTACCTTATTTAGCCTTGCTCGAGTAACGCTCTTCAAATAAAGCGGTACCTTGAGGTACACCTTTCATATCGGTAATGAAGTTGAAACGAAATATCCTTAACGCACCTAAAGTAGATATAATCTTCTGTATTTGCGGATATCCTGCATCTCCATCAGCTTTGATAGCAAAACGGCCACCAGCTTCCAAATGATAACGGGCTTCTGCAATCCAATAAGCAAGCTCATTGGTCGTAAAATTACCCGTAGTATCTACCGGCAATCCTGGCGCCTTTTTATCAGCTTCAGCTTGTTGCGCAGGCGTCATGGAAAGATAAGAAGCCAACATCGTAAATGGTACACCTATTGAAGCTCCGTTTACAAAATTTTGCATCTGAGTTTCGTTAAGGCCCAATTTTTTATCAGCATTAACTTTTTCAATCATAGCACGCTTAGCGTTCAGATTATCTACCGAAAAGAAAGTACGACCATCTTTATCCATAGTAATCAATACGAAGCCTTCCGGAATCTGGTCGGTAGATACGGACGATGGTGTACGCACCACTACCGGCTCTGGTGGCTTGAACTTAGTAGCCATGATAAAGAACGTGAGCAGCAGCAATGTAAAATCGCACATCGCCGTCATATCAATGCTCGTGCTCTTACGCGGCATTTTTATTTTTGGCATCTTCCTTTAATTTTAATTAAGACGAACAATTGATTTTATTCCACAAAAATTCTTTCTGCTTATTTGTAAGTAGCAGCAAAGCTTTGTGTTAATGTAAATCCGCTTTCGTCAATGCTGTAGTTGATACCGTCAATAAGGGTTGTAAAGAAGTTATACCCGATCATCGCGAAGAATGATGTACCGATACCTAATGCAGTATTGTAAAGTGCCTCAGAGATACCCGCAGCCAGGGCTGTAGCATCAGGCGCACCTGCAGTTGCCATCGCCGAGAACGCACGAATCATACCCAATACCGTACCAATCAGACCCAAAAGGGTTGCTGCTGATGTAATAGTAGAAAGGAATACAAGGTTTTTCTCCAACATTGGGATTTCCAATGCAGTAGCCTCTTCGATTTCGTTTTGGATGCTCAGGATTTTTTGGTCTGTAGAAAGCTCGGTGTTACCGATCATTTCTTTGTACTTAATAAGACCAGCTTTCATTACATTACCAACTGAACCATTTTGTTTGTCACACTCAGCCAAAGCTGCGTCAACATTTTTATTAGCCAGGTGATATTGTACTTTACGCACGAACTCACCACCGTTTACACGGCCTTTTGCCTTAACAATAGTAATAGCACGCTCGATGATAAACGCAAGCATGATTAAGAACGTACCCATCAGGAACGGTACAATAAAACCACCCAAATACATATTACCTAAGAAATCTTTAGGAACGTGTTTCTCAGCATCAGCAAAGTGAGATGGGTCACCTAATACAAATGAATAGATAATCCAACCAACAGCGACGCAAGCGATTACTATCAATAAATTAATTAAAAAGCCGCCGGAATTTTTTGGTTTACCTGCTGCGTGAGAAGAACCTGAAGGTCTAACTGTGGCTGTTTTTACGTCTGCCATAATTCTGATTTTTTGTTTACGAATTTGAGTGTTTACAATTTAAATTAAAAAGGTCGCGGCAAATATAGGCCAATGATTAAAAAAAACAACTTCCGCCAATAAAAATTACCAGTAAGTTAATTTAGGCATTCAAATATATATTTATTCTTCAAGAATACAAAATAACTATTTTCCATAAAACTAATTGTAACTGTGGTTATTAGCCAACAACAAATTTTACTGCATCTTGTTGAAAACAGGCTATAATACTATAATACAGCGGCTGTCCATGTTAACAATCGACACAGCTATATTGCTATTTTTGAATTGAGTATTTAACTCAGAGTAAGATATCATTATTGTATCTGTAACAACGCCCTACATCAAGATGCGAGCAGCTTAAATACGGCCAAAACAGAAAGCCTCAAATCGAAATAGCACATAACTATAATAACGCTTCCAGATTATCCTTAGGCAAAATGCTGTACACTTTTGCCCCATCGGGTGCATACTGCGGCTGACTGCATGCAAATAGCTCGTCGATTAAAGCCTGGGCGGCTTCGGGTGATAATAAAGATGGCTGCGCCATGCGCTTTACTACGGTACGCAATAATTTTTCCTGTTGCCTGTCTTTAAGCGAAGAAGATTCGTGCTTCATTTGCTCCAATATCTCTTCAAGCAAGGCCTGCTCCCTACCCGAGCTTACATCTGGCGGTGCGCCGTTAACAGCATAAGTATGATTGCCCAGCGGTGCTATATCATACCCTATTTTTTTCAATGAAGGCAGTAAATCTTCCAATAGCGCAGCATCAGCCGGCGCTACCTGCAAGGTAGAGGGAAATAATAGCTGCTGTGTTACAAAATGCTCACGGTTCATGCGCTCCTGCAAGCGCTCGTAAAGGATGCGCTCCATCGCACGCTTTTGATGAAATAGCAATAGCCCAGATTTCGTAGTACTGATTAAATATTCGCGCCATTGCAATACCGGCTGGCCTTGCGTTTTTTCTTCGCTAAAGCCCAATAAATTTTCCGGTTGTTGAAATACATTAGCATCAGAATAGGCAGGCATTTGCGGCAAAAAGCCATCGTTGCTTTTTTGCGGAAACAATGCAGAGCGCTGTGTTGCCCACTGTTTCATATCATCGCTCTTTTCTATAAAGTGCGCCTTACCTCTTTCCGAAAAAGATTTGTATAAATAGCCTTGTTCTGTTTCGTCGCGCTGCGCAGATGATTGTGGCAAACGCACTGCGTCCATATTTTGTATTTCAGGACTCAGCGTAAAATCCAACGAGGGCGCTATATTGAACCGCGCTAATGCGTGCTTAACGGCAGCCTGCAAATAGGCATAGAGCATTTTATCATCATCAAATTTTACTTCCTGTTTTGTGGGATGCACATTGACGTCTACACGTTGTGGATCCAACTCAAAAAAAAGTACATAAAAAGGGAAAGATTCTTTATCAATCAATCCGTCAAAAGCTGTTGCCACTGCGTGGTTGAGGTAAGCGCTTTTGATGAATCTTCCGTTTACGAAAATAAATTGATTGCCGCGGGTACGCGTTGCTGCATCGGGCTTGCCTATAAAGCCGCTGATGCGTACTAGTTCGGTATCTTCTTCAACCGGCACCAGGTTTTTCTCTGCCCTATTTCCCAGCAACTCTACAATTCTTGTTTTGAGGTTGCCGATCGATAAATGAAACTGCTCTGTATTGTTATGAAATAGACGAAATGCAATACTTGGGTAAGCCATAGCTACCCGAGTAAATTCATCTATAATATGTTTAAATTCTGATGTATTTGATTTTAAAAACTTACGCCTTGCCGGCACATTGTAGAATAAATTTTTGATACTGAAATTAGTGCCTACCGGACAAGCAGTTGCTTCTTGCTTTATAACTTCCGAGGCTTCTATTACCAGCAATGTCCCCAATTCGTCAGCAGCCTTTTTTGTCTTCAGTTCTACTTGTGCTACCGCCGCTATTGAAGCTAAGGCTTCGCCTCTAAAACCCATCGTACTGATTGAAAACAAATCATCGATGTGCTTTATTTTAGAAGTAGCATGGCGCTCAAAACTCATACGAGCATCCATCGGACTCATGCCACTTCCATTATCCACTACCTGAATCAGTTCTTTACCGGCATCTTTGATAATCAGTTGAATTTCGGTAGCACCTGCGTCAATCGCATTTTCCAGCAGCTCTTTTACTGCCGAAGCAGGTCGTTGAATAACTTCGCCTGCGGCTATCTGGTTAGCAAGATGATCTGGTAATAGTTGAATAATATCGGGCACGTCGTCGTTTGAGAAATGTAAGCTGCAAATTTACGAAAACAATAGCGTCAGCAATCGGCAGGTGGCGGCTTGGCCGAAGAAAATTCGAGCCGGTATATTTTCATCAGTAATATAAAATAGGCAATTAGCAACGGGCCGAATATCAAACCCATTACGCCAAATAGCTGTAAACCAAGTATCACACCGAACACGGTTATGAGCGGATGCACATCGCCTATTTTCTTCATAATCGTAAAGCGAAGCACATTGTCAATATTAGAAACGATAATAGCACAATATAGTGTAAGCCCAATCGCTAAGCCTATATTGCCTTTAGTAAATGCTACTACACAAATAGGCACCCAGATAATCATCGTGCCCACCATGGGCAAAATAGTGGCCGCGCCTGTGAGAACACCCCAAAACAAAGCCTGCGGCACGCCAAATATCCAATAACCCAGCACTGCAATGGCACTTTGGCATATCATCAATACCGGAATACCCACCGCATTGCTAACCACCATATTTTTTGTTTCGCACCAGAGGCTATCTTTGTTCTCTTCGCGCAGTGGCAATAGCCGCACGAGCTTACGCTCCATATCACGACCGCTCATCAGCATAAAATACAGAATAAAAAATGCTGCCAGAATATTGAAAAGCACACTCATAGTGCCGCCTAAAAATGTAGGCAATATAGTTAGTGCCTTTTGTAGGCCTTGCTGGATACGGGTATCGTCTATGCGCAATTGCGGAACCTGTTTATTGACTTGCGCTACCAATCTCTTGGCGTGTTCGAGCCATTCGGCAGAGTGCTCAATCGCATAATCGATTTTAGGCAACATCAATTTTACCAATGCAAATATGGGAATGGCAATAACAATACCGCAGCATAAAATCAGCACCAAGGCAGCCAGCCATTTTTTCCAACGGTATTTTATGGTAAGTGTAAAGAAGAATTGGCGCAGCAAAATATAGCCGGTAATGGCGCCTAAAAAAGCAGGTATAAAATACTTGAGTTGCCATATCATCACAATGCCTATAAATGCAATCAGCAGCAACAGTATGATTTGCTTGAGCCCGCTTGTCTTTAAAATTTCCATGATTTGTTATTGATAGATTCTACAACTGTTATAAAGGAAAAACAATGATAAAAGTTTATTAAAATCACAATTTGCTTACAACAATTGCTTCCTTTTTTCGTTACTTTCGTTGTTGTAAACACATTTTAATCAAATCCTAAAAATCAACACATTATGGCAAACAATGCTGGAAAAACAGTAGCTACTTTATTAATTGGTGCAGCGGTAGGCGCGGCAGTAGGTTATGTACTTGGAACTGACAAAGACAAGCGTCAGGAGCAAATCGACAAATTGAAGGATACCGTAAACCGTATGAAAGCGAAATTGGGTAAAAAAGCCTCCGATATCGAAGAGGAAATTTACAGCGCTTAATCCACCAAAAAATAAATCGCATTGAAAAATCCTTTAAGTTCCTTTAAAGACAAAATAACTCAGTACCTGCAACTACGTTTTGAAATTATCCGTTTGGAAATAATAGAACGTAGTGGTAATGTAATGGGTTATTTTGCCTTTACTATTCTTACTTTCTTCCTCTTCTTTACCACTATTTTCTTTATCGGCTTCGGGCTGGCTGCATGGTTTAGCCAGATGTTTGACAGCCAGATTGCGGGCTATTTTACTACAGCCGGTGTGATGTTATTGGCTACGTTCCTGGTGATTATGATGAGTAAAAACATCATCCGCTTTTTTGCAAGCAAAACCGTTTGGCTGTTGACTTCCAAGAAAAAGAAAGCTGATGGTGACGACGAAGAAGATGAAGAGGATAAAGCTGACGATTAGGCACCGCCATCGTCCTTACCAGTAACCCGAAAGTATTCCTATGGCAAAAAATTACACACGAAAGCATATTGGCAGTATCAAATCCCTTAACAAAGAGCAGGACCGCATTGCGCGTGTTTGCAAAGAGTTAGAGAAAGATATGTTCTCCGGGATTTTTAATCCGCAAACAATTGCCTTGAATGTTGCCACGGGTTTATTTTCACGCATTGGCAAAAACAAGGAAAAGAAGCAGAAAAGCAAGGTGGGTAAAGACATTCAGTCTAAAAAAACCGCTGCTAACCCCATCCAATCTTTTGTATCTGCCGAAGGCGATTCGCCCTCGCCTATTATAAACGTGGCACGCAATCTTATTGCCAATCCTACGGTGAAAGGCCTTTTGCGCCGCACCGCTGTTTCGTGGGTGCGCTGGCAGGCGTTCAACCTTGCTTTGTACCTCGGCAAAAAGGCCTACAAAGCCATCAAGCATAAGCGCGAAGAAAACAAGCTAAACAAACAACTGGCCGCACTCAACGACCTTTCTACACGCAGGTAGCGGCCACTATTTGCCAAAGGCATCTACACACATTTCCATTATTGCATCTGTTCAAAATTGACCGCGCTTTGCTTTCCATTAAATGCGTCGAAACCGCTATCTTTGCCCTCCATATAAATTTTTAGGAGTCTATGCAGTTTCTGGATTTTGAAAAACCATTGGAAGACCTTTCCAATCAACTCGAAAAAATCAAAACTTTAGGGGAGAAAAATAAAGTTGATATGTCGGCTTCTATCAAGGAGCTGGAGATATCAATCGAAAAGACGCGTGCCAGCATCTACCAGCACCTTACGCCCTGGCAGCGGGTGCAGCTAAGCCGCCACCCCGAGCGTCCTTATACCAATTACTATATCAGCCGCATCTGCAATAAATTTACCGAGCTATTTGGCGACCGTAATGTGGGCGATGATAAAGCTATTGTAGGCGGCTTTGCAGAAATAGATGGTGAGCCTATTATGCTGATTGGTCATCAAAAAGGTACCAATACCAAGATGCGCCAATTGCGCAACTTTGGCATGGCTAATCCTGAGGGCTACCGCAAAGCGTTGCGCCTGATGAAACTTGCAGAAAAATTCAACCGCCCTATTGTTACGCTCATTGACACGCCTGGTGCATTTCCTGGATTGGAAGCAGAGGAGCGTGGACAAGGCGAGGCCATTGCACGTAACTTATTTGAAATGGTGAACCTGCGCGTGCCTGTTATTTGTATCATTATCGGAGAAGGCGCTTCAGGCGGTGCATTGGGCATCGGTATTGGCGACCGCGTAGTAATGCTGGAAAATACATGGTACACGGTAATCTCTCCTGAAAACTGCTCTACTATTCTTTGGCGCAGTTGGGACTTTAAAGTACAGGCTGCCGAGCAATTGAAACTTACTTCTAAAGACATGTCGTCTTTCGGATTGGTGGATGGTGTGATTCCTGAACCAGTGGGCGGCGCACACGCGCAGCCGGAGGCGATGGCTACTACTTTGAAAGAGTATATTATTAAAACAATTGCCGAACTTAAAAAGGTAAACGCCGATAAGCGCATTGACCAGCGTATAGAGAAATTCTCTAAAATGGGCTTTTACGACGAAGTATAATCTGATAAAAACAAATCAACAATATAGTATATGTTCAACGGTACCGGAGTAGCATTGGTTACTCCTTTTCAGCAAGACAACTCGATTGATTTTTCCGCACTTGGAAAAATTATTGATGCCGTAATTAACGGCGGCGTAGATTATCTGGTAGCATTAGGCACCACCGGAGAAACCCCTACATTGTCGAAGGATGAAAAGAAACAGGTACTGGATTTTATCATAAAGCATAACGATGGCCGAAAGCCGGTTGTAGTGGGCATCGGCGGTAATAATACACAGGAGCTGCTGGATACTTTGAAAGAGTATCCAATGGAGCAAATAGCCGGTATTTTAAGCGTTGCACCTTATTACAACAAGCCATCACAAGAGGGTATTTATCAGCATTTCAAAATGCTGGCAACCGCTACAGATAAGCCTATTATTCTGTACAATGTACCCGGACGTACAGTTACCAATATCCTGCCGGAAACAGCTATTCGACTTGCGAATGATTTCGAAAATATTGTTGCGATTAAAGAAGCAAGCGGCAGCATACCGCAGTGTATGGAATTAGTTGCAAAAGCGCCTGCACATTTCGCTGTATTAAGCGGCGATGATAACCTGATACTGGCGCAGGCTGCTGTGGGCATGAAAGGTGTAATATCTGTCGCAGCAAATAGCTATCCTGCTGATTTTTGTAAAATGGTACAATTAGCGCTTAGCGGCGATATAGCGGCAGCGCGCACTATTCATTATCAACTATTGCCAAAGATTGATTTATTATTTGCAGAGGGAAATCCTACCGGAGTGAAGTATGCGCTGCACCTGCAAGGTCTTTGCGAAAATGTATTGAGGCTACCATTGGTTGCGGCAAGTGAATCTTTACAAAAGAATATAAAGGCATTATCGTAAAATAGCCTCAAGATATATTTAATAAAGCCCCGCAATTTCAGTTTGCGGGGCTTTTATTATACATTCATATTTAACAGGTATCTTACCGAGCGTCCTGCTCCCTCCTGTATAAAAATGCCTAATGAATGAAGTTGCTGCAAGTCTCTGGTGGCAGTAGCTTTCGACGCTTGTGTGATACTGCTGTATTTTTTTGCAGTCATCCCGCCGATAAATTCCTCCAAGCCATTTTCCAGCATTCGATTAATAGCTTTCAGTTGGCGCTCATTTAACTGTGCAGCATACTTATCAAAGAAGAGAGATTTCTCCAATGTAAACCGTACCAACTCTATTGCTGCCGATTGTGCGTTCACTATAACTTCAACAAAATAGGTAATCCAATCAGTGATATCCAGCCTGCGCTGGGCATTTTTTAGCTGCTCATAATATTCTCTTTTGTCTTTTTCTATAATGCTTGACAAAGACAACAGCACATTACTTTTCAAGCCACGGGATAGCGCGTATTCCGCCAAAGCCCTGCCCACACGGCCATTCCCGTCTTCAAAAGGATGAATTGATTCAAAAAACAGATGAGCAATAGCAGCTTTTACAAGCACGCCGGTAAATTCATCGTCTGCTATTTTTTCTTCAAGATTGAACCACGTTACAAATCTTTTCATTTCCCGAGCGACAGCAGCAGAGGGTGGTGCTTCAAAATGAACCTCCTCTTTACCCAATGTACCCGACACTACCTGCATGGGTTCTGTACCACTGCGCCATTCGCCGGCAGCTATATAGGCATTATTTCCCATCAGAGATGAATGCCATTTCTTAATCAGCTCTGTAGACAACGGCTGCGCAACATCTTTGCGTACATCCAACATTAGCCTGCTGATACCGGCAGCACGCTTGTCCTTAACAGGCAGTTTAGCTCCGTATATTCCAAGATTATTTTTAATCGAAGACATTACATCTTGCCTGCTGATAAATTCTCCCTCAATTTCAGAAGTTTTTACCGCCTCCGAAATCATAATTTCAATCAGGGTATTTTGCTGCGCCTCATCTGTCAATCCCGCTAACAGGCCATTCACCTCCCCTATTTTCTTAGCGAAAGCAGTAACCACAGGAGGTAATTTATCCAGATTATATTGGAATTGAGGCCAGTTTTTGAATTGCCAATTGTACATCATGAGCCGATTAGAAAGATTAATCGGCTCAAAAATACGAAAAATATGAGCCGATTAGGCAAATTATTCGGCTCATGGAATTACATTGTACCGGCTTTGTAGTATAATTCTGCTATTTTCTTTTGATAATCGGCTACGAGTTGGGCTCTTTTCATTTGCATTTCAATCAGCTTGGTCTCGCGGCTATTTATCAGAAATAGCGTGCTTTCTCCCAATTGAAATTTCTGGTTTTCTGCTTGCAGCAAACGCGACTGATTGTTGATGCTGCTTACCTGTATTTCCAGTTGGTTGCGGTAAGCGCCCAGCATATTATAGCTGGCAAAAATATCGTTGGTAATCTCTCTTTCTGTCTGCTTCAGGTCGTAGTCAAGTTCCATACGTTTCAGCTTTATTTCCTTGAGTTTACCACGCTCTGCCCGCAGGAAAAGTGGAAATGAAAAGTCGATACCGACCTTATAATTTTGCCATCGAAAATCATAGTACTCCGGACTAAAGCTACCGAATGTATTGCGGCTTGTAAGCAATGTTCCCGACAAATTCAGTCTGGGTTTCAGCATTTCGCGCTGGTAGCGCTGCTCTACAGAAAGGCTCTCTTCTTTTGTCCTTATTTTTACTAATTCCGGATGATTGCCGGTAGCATTGTAAATCAGGCTATCTACGGCCATTATATCTTCACGCAAATCAATTACGCTATCGCGCTCGGGAACTAAATTAGCCGATAGCTCCAACGGCTGCTCCTGCTGGTTCCAGATATGGTTGGATAAAATCAGGCGTGTATTTTCCAGTTCTACCGTTAGTTTTGCCAATTGCATTTCTCTGTCCTGCACAGTTATACCTGCTTCTACTGAATCGATACCAGGCTTGTCGCCCAGCTCGGTCTGTGCTTTAATAGCCTCATACCTTGTTCTTGCAAGGATTACGCCATCATCAATCAATTGAAATTGCATATAGGCATAATACCAGTTCCAGTAGTCCTGCACTGCCCTGTACCACACACTGATAATTTGCTTGGCTCTTTCTGCATCGGCATAGCGCGTCATGATACGCGCCTGCTGCAAGGTATTTCGGCGTGCGTCAAAGAGGAAACCCTGGCCCAGTGGCACATTCAGCCCCACTCCGGTAAGTCCGTCGTCAGGTGTTTGGTATTGTCGGGTCGTGTACGGACCAACATTTCTATCAAATCCAACTTTCAGGTCTGCGCCAGCCAGCCAAAGCGGCACTTTCAGTTCGCTTTGAAAATTCGTGTAATAGTCTGTATTACCAAATTCCTTTTGAGCGAAGGCCGCTTCGAGTTTTGGGTCAAATTTACCCAAAGCCTGTAGCACCTTAGCTTGCGCGCCGTCGCTCAATAGCGCGGCCTGCTTCACAATAGGATGATGCCTCAATACCAATTCTTTCAGGTCGGAGAGCCGAAAGATATTACTGTCGGCTTTTTGCTGGGCTATTGCATTCAACTGAAACAATAGCAATATTATACCCAGCAGCAGCCTATATGACTGTTTCATTTTTATAATTCTTTATAGATTAACGCAGCAAGCTATTTAGGCGCTGCCGGCTCCTTGTCCAAGCTCGGCGGAAACCCATTCAACTGCCGCCAAATCTCGTACCATACAGGCACAGAGCGCAATATCACACGACCGTATACACCCGAACCTTGCCGCAACTGCTCCGGCCATACTTCGTCATTTTTGGGTACCGGTATTGTTTGTTTGATTAACAAACGGTATTTACCATTGGTACTGCTCACGCGGTCTATTACGGCTACCTTACCGGCAAATGTACCCACCGCTACGGCAGGCCAACCGCTAAACTGCACCGATGGCCAACCCTCGAATTGCAGGCGCACATCGCTCGTGTCGAGAATCAGGGGTACGTCCATCGCATCTACATACAGTTCTACTGCCACCATCGGGTTCTTAGGTTGCAAAGTGGCTACCGATTCTCCTTCTTTGATATTTTCGCCCACACCGGCTTTCAAAGTCTTGACCACATAACCATCTTGCGGAGCTCTTACTACATATAGCCCCTGGCGAAAATTCACATTTGCAATTTCGTTGCGCAGCTTAGCTATATCTCCCTGCGCACTTACTTTACTGGCAACAGCCGAGCTCATGTCTGATTGTGCTTTGGCGATTGATTCCTGATATTTTGCCCGGATATTATCCAGTTCAATTTTAGCATTTAACAAGCCCTGGTGCGAGTTGGCTAATTTATTACGCTGGCTTACAACCTTGGCATAATCTTCCTGCAACTTTAACCGACGACTTTCAATATCCGTTAATGAAAATAGCCCGTTTTTATAGCCGGCTTCGTAGCGCTCCAATCGAGCTTTACTGGTCTCGTAAAACTTTTCGGTAGCTGCGAGGTCTGCACTGTCCATGGTTACGTAGTTCTCTGCCTGCTGTACTTTATTTTGAGCAGCAGATAACTGATAGTGCAATCCACTACTCATCGCACGCATTTGCGCTGATGTAGCATCCATCTTTTGAAGTGCTGCATCTTTACTGCCTTCTTTAGCATCCAACTGTTCGGCCAACCTATCGGTTAGATTGGGATCGAAGTATGATTGATTTGTTTCTGAAATAATTAAAATAGTATCGCCCTCCTTCACTTCTTGTCCCTCGCGCACGCCCCAATATTCGATGCGGCCGCCTATTTGGTTTTGCACCGTTTGCGGGCGATCCTCGGGACGCAATGCAGTTACTGTTCCACGGCCGGGAATCGTTTGCCGCCAGGGCAGTAGCATAATGATAATAATAAGCACGAGGAACAACAATAGCCATCGGCCCAATTTTCGGTAACGGGCAACGGGCAGCAACTCTTCGCTACTCTCGCTTGCCAGTTCCGTCCATTTTTTCTCTGATATTAAATCACCTGTTTGCTTAATCATGATTGGCCTCCTTTTCTTCAAGGTCAAGGTCGGTAACGGCTGCGAGCTTTTCGCTACCGGTTACCATGTCGAAAATAGTATCAAGACTCGTCAGAAATTTCTCTACCGCATAGCTTATCTGCACGATGATTACCTCAGCAGCTACGAACTGGCCTAAAGTCATTTGTCTGTTTACTACAAAAAAGGCTCCAAGCAGCAGCAAGCTCCCCATCAGTAAAAAACGAAGTACAACCGAGCCGGCAAAAAACTTGCGCAACACCCTGAAATGGCTATTTCGCGCCCGTAGGTATTGGGCAGTAATATGGTCGGTACGGCGTGTAACTGCGGCTTTGTTTTGTTCCGTTTCTCGATGCTCATCGAGCACGCCTGCCACATCTTCGAGATAGGCTACCAGCTCGTATTTATGGGCCGATTCCTCCAGGCTTGTTTGTACACCTTCCCGATAGTAAAGCAGAAATAGACTGCCGATTACCAAAATAGTCAACATACCAAAACCAATAAATACAGGATGGTAAAATGAAAGCAGGATAGCGCTGAACAATATCTGCACTACTGCCGCCATTATATCAATCAGTAATTTGCCTAAGCCTTTTTGAATAGTGATTACATCAAAAAAACGATTGACAAGTTCCGGCGGATTAGTGCCTTCCAGTTCTTTCTTTTTGATACGGGGCAGGCGATAAGCAAACTCTACCGAAGCGCGCGCAAAAATCTTTTGCTCAATCGCTTCAACCAGCGTGAGCTGCGCTATTAATAATAGCCCGCCTATCACAACGCCTATCAGCACCACTCCTATGAGAATGTATGTAGAGCTGAACATAGCTCCGTTGGACAGCATATTAAATATAGCTGTTACTCCCAGGGGAAGGCTAAGACCGATAGCGCCGTTGAGCAGCGCGTAGATAAATATATAATTGATGGTTGTACGCTCATTTCGGAGCATACCTACCAGACGTTGCCACGGTGTGGGCGCGCCGGGCTTTAAACTTTGAGCCATAAAAAAAGATAAAATTTGAAATACAGAATGCCTGCTACAAACAGCCGTTAGTAACTATTGTTTGCCGGAGGAGTATTCTCTTAATGTCTTTTCTGCGGTTGCATGGGGGTAATATTTTCGGTTCTTTTTACAAATGCCGGTCGGGAGGCGGCTTATGTATATTGCAATATGCGTCTGCCAACGCCTGCTCGATATAGTGGTACTTCCGTGAAGCATCTGCCGGCGAATGTGCAGCGCGTACCAAGGTTGCGGCTATTGCGTATGTTTCGAGAGAGAATTTTTTTGACTTTTTTGCTTTTCCACCGTCCGGTTCTTTCTTTTCATCTGCATTTTCCGTCAGCTCTTTTACCACGACATCGCGCTTGAGCGAAGCTATACCACGCACAACATTATCAGAGAACTTGAGGCCGAAGACAACCAAAAGCACTATTCCGATGAGTCGTGATAGTATGAAAAAACGTTTTGAAACCATAAATTTAAAAAGCGAACAAAAATAGCCTTTAAGAAACGGAAAGATGTCATAGACTTGTAAAAGTGATAAATATCAATTATTCTTGCTGCTATTATGCAGCTATTATTACACTCAGCATTGCGCACCGAAATTAAATTTTGCTTTAGCTGTATTAAAAACGGAGCTGAAATATGTAGCTTTGATGAAAACCAATACGCTGAAAATGAAAAAGTATTTTGTTCTGCTCATCCTGAGTTTTTTATCGCTCCAACAACTATTTGCACAAAAGCTGCAACCGGGCTTTGACAAAGAAGAGTACCGGGAAATGTTGCTGATAAGCGCACGCCACGGCGACTCTACCTATTTTAAAAGATTTCCTGAGCCTTCGCGCTTTCAATACGTTTATGAGTCTGCCGATGTGGGACTGGAGAACAAATGGCATCTCTGGACGAGTAAGGACGGAATAGCCGTGCTGAGCCTTCGCGGCACTACAAAAAACATGATAAGTTGGGTGGCTAATTTTTACGCGGCTATGTTGCCGGCAAAAGGCGAGCTTACTTTAAGCAACGGCAACAAATTTAAGTATCAATTGGCCGAAGACCCGCGCGCAGCAGTACATGCAGGCTGGCTGGTAAGTATGGCTTATCTGGCCGAAGATATATTACCGAGGATTGATTCTTGCTATAAAGCCGGCATAAAAGATATCATCATCATGGGTCACAGTCAAGGTGGTGCTATCGCTTTTTTGATGAATAGCTACCTGCACAATTTACAAAGTACAGGACGCCTTGCGGCAGATATTACCTTTAAAACTTATTGCAGCGCCGGACCAAAACCAGGAAATTTGTACTATGCTTATGAGTATGAAACGATGACGCAGTCGGGCTGGGCCTATAATGTAATAAATAGTGCAGATTGGGTGCCGCAAACGCCTATGTCCGTACAAAAGGTGGAGGATTACAATACTTTGAATCCGTTTTCCAAAGCGCCTGAGTATTTAGGCAAATTGAAATTCCCGCAAAATATAGTGATGAAACATGTGTACAGAAGGCTATCTAAGCCATCGCAAAAAGCACAAAAGCGCTATGAAAAATACATGGGTAAAATGGTGGGTAAACAAGTTGCGGCACATTTAAAAGGCTACGAGCATCCGGACTTTGTGCACACAGCAGACTATGTGCGGGCGGGTAACAATATTGTGCTATTGGCCAAAGGTGACTATTTCAAAAAATACCCTAATTCAGGAGACAATGTTTTTGTGCATCACCTATTTGATCCTTATTTATTTCTGCTCGATAGATTACCGTAAAGTTTCGAGACTTTCTAAAATAGTAAGATAGCTGGCGTAGCGCTCCACACTAATAGTGGCGGCGCTTACCGCTGCTTTTACAGCGCAGCCGGGCTCGTTGATGTGTACGCAGTTATTGAAGCGGCAATCGTTAATAAGTACACGCATTTCGGGAAAGTAGTGAGATAGTTCTTCTTTCGCCATGTCTACAATGCCAAACTCTTTTACACCCGGCGTGTCTATAATAGCGCCGCCATCGGGCAGGTCAAACATCTCAGCAAATGTAGTAGTATGTTGTCCCTTACCACTCCAGCCACTCACCTCTTGCACGCGCAGATTTTTTTGAGGTATAAAATGATTGATAAGCGTGCTCTTACCAACACCGGAATGACCGCTGAACAAGGTTGTTTTATCTTTTAAACGAGCAGCAAGCTCATCCAGACCTTTTCCCTCAATAGCAGTAGCAGTAAAGGTTTCGTAGCCGATGGACTCATAAATAGCCACGCGGTTTTCCCATTCTTCCAGATGTTTGCCTTCGAGTAAATCTGCCTTATTAAAAACAATAATAGCAGGAATATGATAAGCTTCCGCCGTAATCAAAAAACGGTCGATAAAACCATGCGACGTGCGCGGCTCTTTAATGGTTGCCACGAGCAAAGCCTGGTCAAGGTTTGCGGCTACTATATGTTTCTGATGCTTGTTGTGCGGCGAGGTGCGCACCATATAATTTTCGCGCGGAGATATAGCGGTAATAATAGCGGTATTCTCGGCTTCATCTTCTATAAAGGCCTCCACCTTATCGCCTACGGCAATCGGGTTGGTTGAAGATATTTCGTGGTCTATTTTCAACTTGCCTCTGATACGGCAATTCCATTTTCTACCCGAAGCATCGTAAGCCAGGTAAAAGTTTCCGGTAGATTTATAAATGGTTGCGACCAAAAGATTGTGGTTATTAAGTTAGGTTGAAAGCTAAGCGCGCCTGCGTTGCAGCACAAATTTTGTAAGACCTGTAAACAGTACAATAACGGAGATAAAATAGACTACATCACGCGTATCAATCACACCGCGGCTCATCGAATTATAGTGGTAATCGGCGCCTATCATGGCAAGATAATAATCTGCGCCTCCGGCAAATGCTGCAATGCGGCTCAATGCCTCAAAGCCATAATAAAGAATATAGCAAAGGAATACAGCGCCTAAAAAACTTACAATCTGATTATCGGACAGAGACGAGCAAAACACGCCCACCGAAGTAAATGCCGCTACCAGAAAGAACAAGCCTATATACGAACCGGCAATGGCGCCAAAGTCAAGTGCGCTATCGTCCATAGCCAGCCAGTTGATGCTGAACAAATAGATAACTGTTGGCAGCAATGCTATTGCTACCAATGTGAACGAAGCAAAGAATTTACCTCTTATGATTTGTCCGTCGGTTAATGGTTTCGTTGAAAGCCATTCGATCGTGCCGCCTTTAAATTCATCTGAAAAGGAACGCATGGTTACCGCGGGAATAAGAAATAGCAATAACCAGGGCGCGATGCTAAAGAATTTTTCGAGCGAAGCGTAGCCATATTCCAATATGCTCGTATCGGTAAATACCCATAAAAGCAAACCCGAAAATACCAGAAACATGATAAGCACCACGTAACCTACAATGGAGCTGAAAAAAGCATTGAGTTCTTTAAAATATATGCTGCGCATGAATGAAGATAATAAACAGAATTACTATGCTCGCAAATGTACTACAAACATTTCGTTCCTACGGAACGAGCCATCGGGATAAAATACATCGTGCTGATACAAACATTTCGTTCCTACGGAACGAAATGCGTAGCTAAATTTATGATGTGACATAGACACCTAAAAAAACATCCGCCACAACAGCGGATGTCTAAGTTAGCATTTTATCTATCCAAAGAAAACATAGCCCTAATATTTCGCGGCTACACCCACATAATTCTGCGGTGTAATCGCCAGCAATTCTTTTTTCACTTTGTCTGATACATCCAGCCCGTTAATGAACTTGTGCATCGTTTTTTGCGTGATGCTTTCTTGTCCGCGGGTAAGGTCTTTCAGTGCTTCGTAAGGTTTAGGATAGCCCTCACGACGCAATACTGTTTGAATAGCCTCTGCTACTACCGCCCAGTTGTTTTCCAGGTCTTCGTGTAGCTTAGCTTCGTTCAGCAATAGTTTACCCAGGCCTTTTTCAATAGACTTCAACGCCAGCAGGCTATGTGCCACCGGCACGCCTATATTACGCAATACCGTGCTATCTGTAAGGTCGCGCTGCAAGCGGCTTACAGGCAATTTAGCCGATAGATGTTCGAATAATGCATTGGCTACGCCCAGGTTTCCTTCCGCATTTTCAAAATCAATCGGATTTACTTTATGTGGCATGGCCGAAGAGCCTATTTCGCCTTTCTTTGTTTTTTGCTTGAAATACTCGGTCGATACATAACTCCAGATATCACGGCAAAGGTCAACTAGAATATTGTTGATACGCTTCAGCGAATCAAAATGAGCAGCCAGGTTATCGTAATGCTCTATCTGCGTAGTGAATTGCATACGTTGCAGCCCCAGCTTTTCATTCACGAATTTATTCCCGAAAGCTATCCAGTCTTTTTTAGGGAACGCAATATGATGCGCATTGAAATTACCCGTAGCGCCGCCAAATTTAGCAGCAAAAGGTACATAGCTCATCAGGTCTATCTGGTTGTTCAACCTTTCTACAAATACCATCCACTCTTTACCCAGCGTAGTAGGCGACGCAGGCTGACCATGCGTGCGGGCAAGCATAGGCACCTTTTTCCACTCCTGCGCCATTTTGCGCAAGCGGGCAATCATGTTGAGCAATGCAGGCAAGTATGCTTCTTCCAAAGCTTCTTTCCATAATAGCGGTGTAGCGGTATTATTTACATCTTGTGATGTAAGGCCAAAGTGTACCCACTCTGCTGCTGCAGCGCCATCCAGCTTTTCCAGTTCGTCTTTAATAAAATACTCAACTGCTTTCACATCATGGTTGGTTACTTTTTCGGTATCCTTTACCTGTTGTGCCTGTTCTTCGGTCAGGTTTTCGTAGATAGCATGCAGCTTGGCAGCAGTAACTTTTGCCGGCATTTTAAAAATACCCGCTTCAGCCAGCGCGATAAAATATTCTATTTCTACGCGGATACGGTAGCGTATCAATCCAAATTCAGAAAAATAGGGAGCCAGCTCCTCGAGCTGCTTGCGGTAGCGACCATCTACAGGACTAATGGCAGAAAGCGATGTGAGATTCATGGGCGCAAAGGTAATTATTTTGTATAGCAAAACAGACTTACCGATTAGCTACCGCAAAAGCGCAGGGAACAATTAAAGCACATAAAAAATTCGTACCTTCGGCAAAACAAAAATCAGATTGAATTATGGACCCAAACAGGATTTCTGGTTCTTCCTTTAATAGTTGGCAGGAAGAGCATAACCCCGCCGCCGTGGATAGCAAATTTGTAGCTAATTACATTACCAAAGTATATGGCTGGATGTTTTTGGCATTGTGCCTCACCGCTGGTATCGCATTGTATATTTCGAGTGTGCCGGCGTTGATGGAGTTGATTGTAACCAATCGTCTTCTTTTCTTCGGCATGATTATAGGTCAGCTATTTCTTGTTGGCTTTTTAGCAGTACGCATTCAAAAAATGTCGGCAACGGTAGCCGCAATTGTTTTCTTTGCTTATGCAGCGCTTAACGGCATTGTGTTCTCCGTTATTTTGGCAAGATTTACAGCAGGCTCTTTGGCTTCTGTATTTGCTATTACCGCAGGTACTTTTGGCGTAATGACCGCAGTAGGCTATTTTACTAAAACAGATCTTACCTCATTTGGTAAAATAATGTTGATGGGCCTTATTGGTATCATCATTGCCTCTATCGTAAACATTTTTGTAGGCAGCTCTACCCTTTACTGGATTATCTCTTACGTAGGTGTGGCGGTATTTGTAGGCTTGATTGCTTACGATACGCAAAAGATAAAAGGCTATGCCTTACTCGAAAATGAGGAAGACCGCAAGCGTGGCGCTATATTAGGCGCGCTGGCGTTGTACCTTGATTTTGTAAACTTGTTTATCTATTTGCTGCGCTTATTCGGCGACAGAAGATAACATTTGCGGAGCGAAAAAATTACAAAGCGGGAACTGCAGCCATGTGGTTCCCGCTTTTATTCTTCGGGAATATTTTTTAACTTCGGCAACCTTTTGAATGATTAAATATTGCATGTACCCATAATGAAGAAGAATAAGGCAGCGTTATTTTTACTATTAGTGCTACTCGTATCGGGAATAGGCTGGGCGCAAAGCCAACAGGCGAAGCCCGCAACCAAACCGGCAGAAGAGCCTAAAGACGTAAAAGTAATGGAAGAGAAAACTGATAAGGATGGCTATATCTATCGTACGATTCAGTATAAAGAGGGTAATATAGTAGTAACCCAAACACTGGTAATACCGCCCTTTCCGGGCTTGAAAGACCGTAAACCCATTAACGTAGATACCATGAATATGGACTCGGTAATGGTGCTGGTAGATAAAACGAATTACCTGATTGCGGTGCTATACAAGCGCAAGCGCATTCGCCAGTATCGTGCTGTTTTTGGCCCCGACAGGCTTAAAGATAAAATGCGCGAGGGCGACCGCAGCACACCAGAGGGTTGGTTTAAAATTATACAGACAAAAGACCACGGCAACTGGCAAAAGTTTCTCTTGCTGGACTATCCTAATGAGGAGTCGTACACAAAATTTGCGGAGCGCAAAAGAAAGAACGAAATACCTGCAGGCTCTAATATAGGCAGCGCGGTGGGCATACACGGAACTTTCAAAGGCGGCGACCAATTAGTCGATATGGGTGTGGGCTGGACAGATGGTTGCATCGCGCTGAAATCAACGGACATTACCGACTTCTGCAGATTCGTAAGGAATGGAACAAAAGTGTATGTAAGGAGGTAGATGAAAAATTTCAGTATCATTTGTTTTGTTGCGATGACAATAGTGCTTGGTGGGTCATTGAGCAGCTATTCGCAATTCCTCGAACCTAATCGAAGCGTATTTGACGAGCACGAAATAAATTTCCAACACCAATTAAAACTGCGAGAGCGATTTAAAATCGACAGCGATTCATTTTATAAAATAAGGATGGTTGTTCTCCCTCGTTTCGAGCCGGAGTATCTGTTTGAAATTAGAAAGACGGACACTTCCTACATAGCAGTTTACAAAAAGGCGAAAACTAGCATTGCACGTGCAAAAAATGCCTACAAAAAAGTAGTTGTGGAAATCTTCTATTCGGAGGTTTCAATCGATGATGCAAAAGACCTCATTTTACTCTTAGATGAGGATGTATCGAAAGTAAATTTTCCTACGTTTGAGATTATAGGCACCGATGGCACACAACACTATCTTTCTACAGGGACTGGCAAAGGCGGAGAAGGGTGGAGCTCGGTAATCCCATTTTTTAAGTCTCTTATAAAGCAGATTGAATTTGCTTCCGGAAAGATGATTTCATTGAATGAAGAAGAGAGGTCTAAACTGAAAACTTTAACCGCTGAAAGTAGATATAGGCCTGACATCAAAGATTATGAGAACCTCTATAAAATCAACAAATATCTACTTGAAATCAAAGACTCTTTTACCAATACTTTGACACCTGAAGAGAAAGAAAGATTTGACGAACATAGTTTGTGGCTCGAAAAGGATCTAACCAAATTATCAATGTTCGAGAAATTCAATAAAGAGAAAGTAACTTCATTAATAAAAGACGTCAATTCTTGGCATGGAGTCAGTCTTGAAATTCTGCTATCCTATGAGGAGATGACTAACACAAAACCATCGAAAATGGAGCAAAGAACAGAAAGGTTAAAAGAACATAATCCATTTGTTGATTTACTCAAAAAAGTTGAGGAAGAAATGTAGCTCGAATGCATACTGAATACGCCTTCTGACGTTTAAGAGTTTTCGGCGTGGAGTATATACACTTACAAAAAAATCCCGGCCTATACAGGCCGGGATTTTTTATGCCTTAACGGCAACTATTTCATTAGCGACAAAGGCTTATTTTGCTGCCAGTTCTTTTATTTTATCGTACAGTTCAAACTCGCCACCCTCTTCGTAACCAGAGTGCATAAAGGCAACTTTACCATCCTTATCAACTATAATTGTAAATGGCACATTCTGAAAATTGAGTGAGCGTTTGAGGTCAGAGTTAGGATCAAGATAAGTTGGAAAATCCCAGCCTTGCGATTTTGCATAAGCACGCACTTGTGCAGTAGCCCTTGAGTCATCTACAGAAACAGTCATGTAGTTGAAGTCGGTTTCTGCTTTCCACTCAGCCATATTCTCACGGATGCTTTTTATCTCTTTTTTGCAAGGCACGCACCAGGTAGCCCAAAAACTTACCAATGTAACTTTGCCTTTTTCAAAAGCCTGGTTAAATTCTATCTTACCGCCATCAAGCGTTTTAATAGCTGTAGCCGGCAAGTCAGCAGCAGCCTGCTCTTGTGCGAACGAAGTAAATGTAAACGCCGACAGCGCAAGCAATGCAAATAATTTTTTCATAAACAATTTTGTAATTTTTTAAAACGCAAACTTAGTATTGGCAAATATAAATATAAAGATTACTTTAGCCTGTTTTTTTGACACATTAACATAACATTTTCTCTCTCTCAGATTGCAGCATCTTTTTCACCGATGATGAAACTTTTTAAAAAGTAAAAAATTAAGAATCAGAAAATCTGAACAGGTTTAAACGACAATGAAAAAATTAATTTTACCCATGTGTGCCGCTCTGGCACTTACAGGATGGGCAAACGCGGGCGCGCAGGCGCAAGGAGCGGGCAATCTATCCGGAGATTTAATGTTGAATGCAAACTTTTTTTCGCGTGATAGCGCAATCGGAGCCAACAACGAGCTTTACAACAACTACCTGAGCGGTGGTGAAAGCTGGCTGACGTTACGTTACTCCAATTACGGATTTACCGGATTTTTAAGAATGGACGTCTTCAACAACTCCAACTTACGAAACCCACAAGCTGCTATGTCGGGCTTTGGTATAGGTGCCTGGAGTATTTCAAAAAGTATTAAAAAACTCAACATTACCGGTGGATATATCTACGACCAAATAGGTAGTGGTGTTATCTTTCGTGCTTATGAAGACCGCGGCTTGCTGATTGATAATGCACTGCAAGGTATTCGATTGAAGTATGATATTTCTGACCATTTTTCTGTAAAAGCTTTTACAGGTCAGCAAAAAAATATCTTCGAACGCTACAACCCTATTATTAAGGGCTTAGCTGCTGAAGGCGACTTCAATGTAGACAACAAAGTATTTTTCAATCCGGGTGCCGGTGTGGTTAACCGCACATTGGATGCAGCTTCTTTTGGCAGAACATTTACCGCGGTGGAAGCCTTGCCCAATGCAGAGCAGTTCCCGCCACGCTATAATACCTACGCTTTCTCTGTGTATAATACCCTTACCGCCGGCGATTTCTCCTGGTATGTAGAGGGCGCTTACAAAACACGTGAGGCCATACAAAACAATATTACCAACCGCATCGAAAACGTGGATGGTACTATCTTGTACACTACGCTTAACTATGCGCGCAAAGGCGTAGCAGTGACGCTTTCGGGAAGAAGAACAGAGAACTTTATGTTGCGCACTTCTACCAGCGACAATGCATTGAACGGTGGTATGCTTAACTGGCAGCCTATTATCGCGCAAATACGTCCGCAACGTGTGATATCACGCTACACACCTGCCTCTCAGGATGTGAGCGAAATGGGTGGTAGTGCCAATATACTATTGTCTCCTAACGAGCAATATGATTTCAACATCAGTTACACGCACATCAACACTTTGAACGATGTAAAACTGTTTAGAGAAGCCTATTTTGAATCGAATATCCGTAGCATCAAAAATCTGTTGGTGGATGTGGGTGTGCAATATCTGGAGTATAACCAATTCTTCTATCAAGGTAAAAATAGCATGATATACGCTATTACACCTTTTACTGAGCTAACGTATAAAATTAAACGCAACCAGTCGCTGAAACTGCAAGCGCAGTACATGCATACCGACCAGGATTATGGTAGCTGGGCTTTCTTAGGACTGGAGTATGCAATTGCACCACGCTGGTCTTTTGCTCTGTCCGATATGTATAACCTGAAACCGACAGATGGCCGTGGAAAAGAGCACTATTACAATGCCTTTATGGCCTATACCAAAGATGCGCATCGCTTCTCTTTGGCATGGGTAAAGCAAGTTGAGGGTGTTAACTGTTCTGGTGGTGTATGCCGCTACGAGCCTGCATTTAATGGTTTGAGATTGATGGTAACTTCAAGTTTCTAAAATACTCCATAGTGAAAAAAAAGTAAAGGCTGCTTCTTATCGAGGCAGCCTTTACTTTATTCAGTAATTACTAATTTAATTGGGGTTGTATAAAACCTTGTCTGCACTTTATCGGGATATATTGCCATCACTTCATCTACATATACTGTGTCTCCTCGTTTGGAGCGGTCGTGTAGCATTTTTATCCACTCTTCAGGCAATTTACCACCGGGGCAATTAACCGATAAATAGTCGGTTACAATCATAGGCCTGCCAGTGCTATCTTCATACAAGCCGCGCTCAGCAAAGGAAAACACAAAATCAACAACCTGTCTTTCGTTGCCCATCGTATCTTTTGCTACTAACGGCAAGGAGATTAAACTATCAAATGTTCTTTTGGAAATAGTGCCGCTACCAATAGTACCACCCGCAAGATAGCTGCTGCCACGGTGCACAATCTTCTTCTTTTCTTTAGGCTGATTTTTTGTGGTTTGTGCTACTAAGCCTCCGGCAAATGCCAACAGCAAAATAACAGGGAGCGTTCTTTTCTTCATAACTAAGTTTAAAAAAGGCGAGCCTTATTGCTAAGGCTCTACCATAATTAAAAAAGTAAATTTACAAAAACTTATAACAAGGCCAGACTTTCTTCCAACGTCTTGATTTTAGATTCGGCGTCGGCTCTTTTCTTGCGTTCGTTGTCTATTATTTCCGGCTTGGCATTTTGGACAAATCGCTCGTTGCTCAGCTTTTTATCTACGCTTACCAAAAAGCCTTTGAGGTAGTTAAGTTCTTCCTGCATTTTATTGCGTTGCATTTCCGGATTTACTTCAGCATGGCTTTGTACATATACCTTTTCAGTTTGTACTACCAGCGCTATGCTACCCTCAATTGCTTCGTGCGTCATCTCCAGTTTATCTGCATTTACCTGCCTATGCAAGATGTTGCCGGTAGCTGTATAAAAGGCTTTATCTGCCGTATCAACCGAAACAGAAATAGTATCTTTCGGCTTCAGCAAATTCTTATTACGCGTATCGCGAATAGCGGTTATCAACTGTTGCAGCAATGTTCCTTGTTGTAGCACAGATTCATTTACAGTTGCGGCCGGTGCTAATTGACGCACCATCAAATCCTGCTCTTGCGTGCGCAACAAATGGTAAACTTCCTCTGTAAGGAACGGCATAAATGGATGCAATAATTGCAGCAAGTCTTCAAATATGTTCAGCGTTTCTTCATACACCGATTTGCTCATCGGCTTATCCTGCAAGGGTTTTACCCATTCGATATACCACGAGCAGAAATCATCCCATATCAATGAGTAGATGGTTTTTAAAGCTTCGCTTAGTTTAAAATCTTTAAACTGCCCCTCTATTTGTTGCTTAACCAGATTGATTCTTTCGCGCAGCCAATTAATAGCAAAGGCACTATTTTCAGCATGTTCAGCCGCTTCGCTACAGTCAGCAATTTTAGCTTCCCACATTTTAATCAGCTTCAGCGCATTCCACATTTTATTGGAGAAGTTACGCCCTTGCTCCAGGAATGATTCATCATACAAAATATCATTGCCCGCAGGCGAAGAAATCATTACGCTAAAGCGCACCACATCTGCACCGTGGTCTGCAATCAGTTGCAGCAAGTCGGGAGAATTACCCAATTGCTTAGCCATCTTGCGACCTAATTTATCGCGGATAATACCAGTGAAATATACTCGATCAAAAGGCTTTTTGCCTTTGAACTCGTAACCCGCCATTACCATACGCGCAACCCAGAAGAAAATAATATCCGGGCCGGTAACCAAAGTATTGGTAGGATAGTAATAGTCCAGCTCTTTGTTATTACCATCTTCATTCCAGCCAAAAACCTGCAAAGGCCATAACCAGCTTGAGAACCAGGTATCCAGTACATCGTCTTCCTGACGCAAATCTGCAACATTAAGGCCTACAATTCCATACTGCTCCTCAACCTCTACGAGCGCCTCGTTTACATCATGAGCTACCACAAACCTTCCATCATCTAGATACCAAGCCGGTATGCGCTGTCCCCACCAAAGCTGGCGGCTAATGCACCAGTCCTTAATATTGCCCATCCAGTGGCGGTAAAGATTTTTGAATTTAGATGGATAAAAATCAATCTCTTCATTCATCACTGCGTCCAGTGCAGGCGCAGCCATTTTCTCCATATCGCACCACCATTGCATCGATAGTTTAGGCTCTATTACAGCACCCGTTCTTTCAGACACACCTACCTGATTGGTATAATCTTCCTGCTTTACAAAATTGCCCGAAGCTTTCAGGTCTTCAACTATTTTTTTGCGTACCGCAAATCTATCTTCGCCTATATAAAGTTGCGCAGCTTCGCTCAATGTACCGTTATCATTCAGCGTATCTACTACTTCGAGTTTGTGTTTGATACCCAGGTTATAGTCATTGATATCGTGTGCAGGCGTAACTTTCAGCGCACCGGTACCAAATTCCTTATCAATGTAATCATCAAAAATAATAGGAATACGACGGTTGATCAAAGGCACAAAACAGTACTTGCCTTTCAGGTGTGCGTAGCGCTCATCTTCGGGATGCACGCATACAGCAGTATCGCCTAAAATAGTCTCGGGACGCACCGTTGCGATGGTAATGTATTCTTCTTTTTCGCTATCAATCTTGTATTGAACATAGGTCAGTTTTGAATTCGTTTCTTTATGTAAAACTTCCTCATCGCTCAAGGCTGTCAATGCCTGAGGATCCCAGTTAATCATCTTTACGCCGCGATAGATATTTCCTTTTTTATAAAGGTCGTTGAATACGCGAATCACGGCTTTATAATAGCCATCGTCCATCGTAAAATGCGTGCGGTTCCAGTCAAGCGAGCAGCCTAATTTTTTAAGCTGTTGCAGTATGATGCCACCGTATTTTTCTTTCCACTCCCAGGCATATTTCAAAAACTCGTCGCGGCTCAGGTCATTTTTATCAATGCCTTTTTCTTTCAGCATGTTTACCACCTTAGCTTCTGTAGCGATAGAGGCGTGGTCGGTGCCCGGCACCCAGCAAGTATTAAAGCCTTGCATTTTAGCACGACGTAGCAGTATATCCTGCACCGTATTATTAAGCGCGTGACCCATGTGCAACACGCCGGTTACATTTGGCGGCGGCATTACAATTGTGTAAGCAGGCCTTTCATCAGGCGTGCTGTTAAAATACCCTTTGCTGTTCCAGCTTTCGTACCATTTATCTTCTATCCCTTGCGGTGCGTAATTCTTACTTAGTTCCATCTTTGTATATAGGTTGCGTGCTGCGCACGAAATGTATTTTGTTCTGTATAAAAAATTCAGGCTTGCAAAAATACGATTTTGCGGCAATGTGGCGAAGGCACTATTATTCTACATAGACTATAGACCAACTTTGATAAATACGTTACAAAAAATCATAATTTCGCAAAAAATAGAACCATGAAAAAGTTATTGATTGCAGGCTGTCTATTATTGCCGACAGCCTTGATGGCACAGGATTGCAAGCAGGTAAAACAAGAGGTAGATAAATTTACCAAAAAGGAAACCAGAGTAGGCGAAGTTACTTTCGGCAGAATCAAAATGATTTCTATGAAGGGCTCGACAAAATGGCTCATCAACATTAACCAGGAAGACGGAAAAACCAACATCAAAGCAAGCATAGCTGCGCTGGGCGAATACAACCAAACGCTTGACCAGAATGCTCAGTTTTACTTTTTATTGGATAACGGTACCGTAGTAAAATTGCAAAACAAAGAAAATGCAAAACCAGTTACACAGGCTATTGGCGGCAACGGAACTGTAACGGTATTTACAACTTACATACTCACATTGCAACCAACAAAAGAAGAGTTGGCGCAACTAAGCAGCGGACTATTAACGGATGTAAAAGTGGAAATACCTGACCAAAAAATACAAGCGCCCGACGTAGATAGCAAACAAGCCAAAAAATTCAAATCAATAATTGAATGTATGGCAGCGACCGCGCAGTAATTAAAAAGGCAAAAGGCAAAAGTCAAAAGTCAAAAGTCAAAAATTTAGCGTTTTTAGACTGGAGATTGGAATTTGGAATTTGTAGATTGGAATTTGTAGCTTGGAATTTGGAATTAAGAAAGAATACATTTCAAAACATTCCCATCAAAACTCAGCGGCAACAAGCGTTGCCGCTATTTTTATGCCTATTTAATAGCCGCCTTACTATATTATATTTCATTTACCGAACAATTACCGCTATTGGGCGAAAGGACATTTTTATTATCTTACCAACCAGATATTTTTGTGGGATAATTAAATTTTGTGATGGAACAGAAAGATTTTGAAACCCGGAAGCCCATGAACGCAAGTAACTTTCCGAAAAATAACAACGTGTTGGGCGGCCTGGTATTGGTGCTGGTGGGTATTGTAATACTGATTAAAAATATACCGGGCGTAGCGCAGCTATTCCCGGCATGGCTATTTACCTGGCCGGTGCTGTTGATGGTAATAGGCTTAGGTATAGGCTTTACACATAAATTCAGAGGGGCAGGTTGGCTTATATTATTGGCGATAGGCGGATATTTTCTTGCGTTTCACAATGGACTTATAAACTTCAATCCTAAACCATTTATACTACCGTTAGTTCTTATTGCAATTGGCGTTAGCGTAATGGTAAAACGCAATAGGCGCAGGCGTTGCGGCGGCTTTAATAAAGAACGCTGGCGCGAGCATGTGGCTAATAAATATGCACAGCAACCCGCATCCGACAGCGAACCATTGCAGGGTAATGCCGAAGATTTCATCAATGTAAATAGTGTATTCAGTAGTGTAGAAAGAACGGTACTTTCCAAGTCTTTTAAAGGCGGTAAAATCAATTGTCTTTTTGGTGGTACGGAAGTGAACCTGGCTCAAACAGATTTTGAAGGCGTTGTGGTATTGAATGTCTCCATATCTTTTGGCGGAGCCGAAATTACCGTACCGGCCAATTGGCAGGTGCAAAACGAAATCTCTGTAATATTGGGCGGGTTGGACGATAAGCGCAGAATAATGCCTGCCGGCGACCCCGTAAAAACATTGATATTGCAAGGCAGTGTGCTATGCGGTGGCATTGAAATAAGAAGCTAAGATTGATGCTCGATAAAAGAAACTTTTTTAAACCTATTAACGTAAAACTGAGCGCTGCTGCATTACTATTTTGCATCAGTACAGCTCAGTTTTATTGGCTTTGGCAAGAGAAGGGATTTGCGATAGAGATATCAGCCTTAGATGCTTACGGAAGCTATATTTTGCTATATGCTTTGTTCATGTTCATCGACTACAGCATGACGTACTACCTGCCGCCTACTTCCCGCTATTTTATTATAGGCGTGCAAAGTTTGCTGCTGTCCATTGGCTGGGTATTCATTTGCGGCTGGTCTTTCCTCTACTATTTTTTCGACGATAAAGTGTACATGGCTTTCTGGCACGATACCATTTATATACGGGGCTTACTGGGCTGGATTCTCCTTTCTGATTTTAGTGTGATTAACCACCTCATCAGTCGTATCTCTAAAGACCAGGAAAGTATAGAACAAAATCAAACAATGGAGCGCCTGCGTAAAGAAGCCGAGTTATTTAAGCTGCGCCAGCAATTGCATCCACACTTTTTATTCAATAGTCTTAATTCCATTAATGCATTAATAGGCCGTGAGCCCAAACAGGCGCGCAGCATGGTTTTGCAGCTTTCTGACTTTTTAAGGCATACATTGAAGAAGGAAGACAACGACTTTATTTCGTTTAAAGAAGAGCTGGAAGATTTGCGTTTATACCTCAGTATTGAGCAGGTACGTTTTGGGCACAGACTCGTTATTAATGAGGATATATCAGATGCCTGCGATGAATATAAAATACCACCTTTTCTGCTACAACCGCTGGTAGAAAATGCTATTAAATATGGCTTATATGGCATGACCGGTCAGGTGGTTATTCACATAAAGGCTTATATAGAAAAACAACAGCTTATATTTACCATCACGAATCCATTTGACCCGGATGCAGTAACACCCAAGGGAACGGGTTTTGGACTGGAAGGCGTGCACCGCCGGCTATATCTTTTATTTGCCCGCAACGATTTATTAGTGGCTGCGCCTACGGCAAATGAAAGAAATGAAGAAACCGGACAAGACGTGAAATTTTTTAAAGCAGAGATTAAAATACCTATTTAGAATACAACCTAATTGATCAATATGCGTGTAATCATAATCGACGACGAACCGCTGGCACGTAGCTTGCTGGCCGAGATGCTGGCCGATGAACAAGGCATTGAAATAGTGGCAGAGTGCAACGATGGCTTTGAAGGCATGAAGGCCATACAAGAGTACCAGCCCGACCTGATTTTTCTGGATATACAAATGCCTAAAATCACAGGCTTTGAGTTGTTGGAGTTGCTCGACAATCCGCCACAGGTCATATTTACAACGGCTTACGACGAATATGCTTTAAAAGCATTTGAAGTAAATGCATTGGACTATTTGATGAAGCCTATTAGTCCCGCGCGCTTGAAGCAAGGGCTCGAAAAAGTGCAGACCAAATTGACAGAGCCGGTTAAAAATCCTTTGTTTGAGGGTAAAGTTCCGCAGTTGCCAGAGCAGGCACAGCGTATTGTGGTAAAGGATGCGGGTAATATTAAAATTATTCCGCTGGCAGATGTTATTTATCTCGAAGCAGCCGACGATTATGTGAAAATTAATATAGCTGAAAAATATTTTTTAAAGCATCAGACAATGGGCAATTTCGAGCAGCAGTTACCTGCCCACCAGTTTGTGCGCATCCATCGCTCCTACATTGTCAATATTCAACATATTCATAAAGTAGAACTGTATGAAAAAGAGCAGTATTGCGTGATATTACGCAATAATGCCAAATTACCGGTAAGCCGCAATGGTTACACCAAGTTGAAAGCGGTTTTGGGTATTTAATTCCATGCAAATACATATCAGATTCCTGCAATTGTGTAACCGGTAAATATTGGTTACACTTTGTTTTTTTAAAAAATACCGTAATCTTGCAACGCTTTGACCTTGTAAGATGTCTTATGGATTACGCAAAGCAGTATTAAATAATGCCGGTTTCATACCATATAAATGGTGTGCCAAAAACGGCGATTGAATATATAAGAATGGCAAAGAACTTATTGATAGTGGAGTCGCCTGCCAAGGCAAAAACGATTGAAAAAATATTGGGTAAGGATTTTGAAGTGAAGTCGAGCTTCGGGCATATTCGTGATTTGGAAAAAGACGGAATGGGCATTGATATCGACAATGGATTTTCCCCTAACTATATTATATCAGACGATAAAAGAAAAGTAGTAGCAGAACTAAGGGCCAAAGCGTTGAAAGCAGATGAAGTATGGCTGGCAACGGATGAGGACCGCGAAGGGGAAGCCATCAGTTGGCACCTTTGCGAGGTACTCGGTCTTAAACCAGAAACTACCAAACGAATCGTCTTCCATGAAATTACTAAACCGGCCATTCAAAAGGCGGTACAAAACCCTCGTCTGGTAAACATGAACCTCGTGAATGCACAGCAGGCACGCCGTGTATTGGACAGGCTCGTCGGTTTTGAAATATCGCCGGTACTGTGGCGCAAGCTTAGCGGTGCGCGCAGCCTCAGCGCAGGTCGCGTACAATCTGTAGCGGTAAAATTAATAGTGGAGCGCGAGCGCGAAATCAATCATTTTAAATCTGTAAGCGATTATCGCACAGAGGCTATATTTGAAGCGAAAGACATTACCAACCGCTCTGTAAACTTCAAAGCAGAAGGTACCCGCTTCAACGACAATCAGTCGGCACGCACCTTTTTAGAGAAATGTGTGAATGCTACTTATAAAGTAGAAGATGTACAGGTAAAACCCGGCAAACGCTCTCCCGCAGCGCCTTTCACTACCTCTACCCTACAACAGGAAGCCAGCCGTAAATTAGGCTATTCTGTATCGCGCACGATGCGTGTGGCGCAACAGTTGTACGAAAACGGGCATATTACCTATATGCGTACCGACTCCGTAAATCTTTCTGAAACTGCCCTTGAAAATGCGGAAACAGTTATTAAAAGAAACTACGGCAACAACTATCATCAACGCAGACAATTTCAAAATAAAAATGCATCGGCACAAGAGGCCCACGAAGCCATTCGCCCTACCGAAATGTCTATTTCCAACATTGGCGACGCTGATGGACAAAGGTTGTATGAACTGATATGGAAGCGTACTGTAGCTTCTCAAATGGCAGAAGCAAAGCTGGAAAAAACAATTGCTAAAATTGGTATTTCTACTGTTTCCGATAAATTGACAGCGACCGGCGAAGTATTGAAATTTGACGGCTTCCTGAAAGTATATATCGAAGGCAAAGACGAAGAAGAAGAGGATGACAAAGAAGGTATGTTGCCGCCGCTTACTGTTGGCCAGGCATTACCATTGGTAGTGATGAAGACTACAGAGCGTTTTAGCCGTCCGGCGCCGCGCTATACGGAGGCTTCTCTGGTAAAGAAATTGGAAGAGCTGGGTATTGGTCGCCCGTCTACCTACGCACCTACCATCAGTACCGTGCAGCAGCGTGGCTATGTGGAGCGTAAAGACAGAGAAGGCATGCAGCGCAAATATCAGGTACTGCAATTGAAAAACGGTGCTGTTACCGAGCAAACATCCGAGGAAACAACGGGTGCAGATAAAGGCAAGTTATCGCCAACCGATTTGGGTATGGTGGTTACCGACTTCCTAAGTGAGCACTTTAAAAATGTGATGGACTATAGCTTTACCGCTAATATCGAAAATGAATTTGATGAAATAGCCAGCGGTAAAAAAGTATGGAATACCATGATCGGCAACTTCTACGAGCCTTTTCACAAGACGGTGGAAGATACCATGGAAAATGCGGAGCGTGCTAAAGGCGAGCACGAACTGGGCGCCGACCCAGAGAGTGGGAAACCTGTAGTAGCAAGGCTTGGCCGCTTTGGCCCGATGGTGCAAATAGGCAGTGTGGAAGACGAAGAGAAGCCGCGCTTCGCTACTTTGAAACCTAACCAAAGTATCGAAACCATTACACTACAAGAGGCACTTGATTTATTCAAATTGCCATTTACGCTCGGCGATTATGAAGGCAGCGAAGTAAGCGTAGGTGCAGGTCGTTTTGGACCTTATGTAAAATACGGCGAAACCTTTATTTCCATCCCTCGTGGCGAAGACCCGCTGACGGTAGATATGGCGCGCGCTATTGAAATAATTAAGGAAAAACAGGAAGCTGATGCGCCGGTAGGCTATTACGAAGGCAAACCTGTGAGCAAAGGCAAAGGTCGTTTTGGTCCGTTTATTAAATGGGAAGACCTATTTGTGAATGTGCCACGTGCCTATAATTTCGACAATCTTTCTCAAAAAGATATCGATGAATTAATTAGCAAAAAAGTAGAGAAAGAAGCCAACCGCTTTATCCAGCAGTGGCCTGAAGAAAAAATAGCTTTGGAAAATGGCCGCTGGGGTCCGTTTATCCGTTTTGGCAAATTGATGCTGAAGCTGGATAAAACACCAGAGGGCGAAAAGCCAACACCGGAAAGTGCTGCTACGTTGAATCTTGAAGATGTAAAGAAAATGATAGTAGCGCAGGTACCTGACGCATTTGAGAAAAAGAAAAAAGCAGCCGCTAAAAAAGCAGCGCCAAAGAAAGCCGCAGCCAAGAAAAGTGCAGCAAAAAAGAGCGCGCCTAAAAAGGCCGCAGCGAAGAAAAAATAGTTCAATTTTTACATTGAAAATCAATAAGATATAGCCCTGCCATTATTAACATTGGCGGGGCTCTGTTTTACGTTTTAATTTCCGAACTTTGCACCCTGAATCTGAAACGTATGGCAGCTACAATGGTCGTTCCAAAATTCCCCGGAACGAAAAACTCTTTGCACAGCGAACTTAAATCGCGGGTGCAAAAATATTTTGACGATAATAAAATTCAACAAACCGGTAATATAGCCTTGTGGCATAAAGCTGTCGTATTGCTGGTAGCTTTTATTGGACTATATCTTCACTTGCTCATCGCGCAACCTGCATGGTATTGGTGCCTGCTGGAGTGTGCAGCGCTGGGCGCTATATTGGCTTCTATCGGCTTTAATGTAATGCACGATGGCGGTCATGGCAGCTTTTCGCAAAGCAAAGTGATGAACAAAGTAGCCTCCTGGACGAGCAGTATGATGGGCGCAAGCCAGTTTATGTGGAACATGAAGCACAACATGATACACCATACCTATACCAATGTGGATGGCGTGGATGATGATATCGATATAGGCGCATTGATGCGTGTTGCTCCTACTCAAAAGCACCATAAACTACATCGCTTTCAGCACATCTATTTTGTAGGTCTTTACATGATGATGTATATCTTCTGGGTATTCTTCAGTGATTACAACAAGTATTTTTCTAAGAAAATAGGCGATATGCCACTGAAGAAAATGAGCACGATGGATCACGTTCGTTTTTGGACAGTAAAGGTTTGGCATTTAGCGGTATTTGTTATCATCCCGATAGTAGTTGTAGGCTGGTTGAATTGGTTAATCGGGTTTCTTACATTGAGTCTGGTAAGCGGTTTTATATTGAGTATTGTGTTTCAATTGGCTCATACAGTTGAGGATGCTCATTTCCCTGTTGCAGACATCGAAACGCATAAATTGCCGGATGAATTTGCGGCACACCAGATAAAGACTACAGCTAATTTTGCTACGAAAGATAGAATAGTCAACTGGTTTGTAGGCGGATTGAATTTTCAGATAGAGCACCATCTTTTCCCTAAAATATCGCATATCCACTACCCTGCCATCAGCAAAATAGTTAAAGCTGTTTGTCAGGAATATCAATTACAATACATCGAGTATCCAACGATGAGCAGAGCTGTAGTAGCACACGTTCGCTTTCTGAAACAAATGGGCAGAGAAGATTAATATCAAAACCTATAACAATAAAAAATCCCGCTCCGATATTGAAGCGGGATTTTTTTGTTCCTATTGATTTCTCTGGTATTCTTCCATTAATTCTTTCAAATAATTAGGGTCGTTGATTTTATCCCAGCCAATAGTTGAAATAACTACCACCATGTAAATCATGAATAATACAGAAAGTATGATACCTATAATCGCGCATATCTTGCCCGCGTTCAGGTTTTTTAGGCTAGCATCTGTGTATTGCAAAGGATTAGCTGCATAGGCGCGCTTGCCACCTGCCGCAAGCACAAGTGCTATAATACCACACACCAGCCCGGGGATACCGTAGCAGCAGCAGGTTACAATCGATACAATACCCAATACCAATACTGCTGTAGCATTAGGCACCGGTTGGTTTTTTTGTTGAAAAGAAGAAAAGTCAACTTGATGTTCCATAAATGTGTTTTAATAGATGAATGACGTGCTATTTTACCGCACAATATTAAGGAATATTCAAACAGCATCTATTGCTGTATTGTTGACGATGAATAACTATTACAGAGAAAAAATACCCTGCCGGCTTATCTTTATTACGAAGCTTATTACAACAATAGCTACGCAAAACATAAATTGATACTGCAGTAATGCGGCACCATGCCTGAACCGGAAAGCCAGATGTAGCAATAGGGTAAGCATTAATAAGATAATAGGTATCAGCGCAGGATACATCAGGAAACTCGCCTTAATCTCGCCTTCGATAAGCAGCACAATACTGCGCTGCAAGCCGCAACCCGGACACTCCATATGCAGGTATTTTTTAGATGGGCAACTTATTAAATGCTCCCTTAGAAATTGCGACAGCGCAGACATGCACGCAAATTACGCAATAATACAAGTTCTATTCAGCCGAAATAGCCTAAACGAATGTGGCAAGGATGATAGCAGATATTGCGCCTACCTGTTCGGATATATAATAGGCTAAACCCCTGTTGCTTCTTTGTTGTAACCTTGCAATAGACGTAGCTATAATGCTATTTCACTATGAAATTCTTCGCCATGAAAATACTCCTCTATATTTCGCTGATAAGTTTAAGCTTTTGCGCTCAGGCTCAAGAGACGGATTATCCTGTGCCAGATACCGCGTCACATGCACTAAGAGATTACGTGGAGCAAAATACTACCGATGAGCAAAAGGCAAATCAATATGCACACAAGGGCTACGAACTGGCGCTGGAGGGCAAACGAAAAGAGTCTATAGACGAATACAGCAAGGCGATTGAACTCGATGCTACCGAATCCAACTACTATTACAATCGTGGCCTTTCTTACAACTACTTAAGTCAGTTTGAAAAGGCTATTCAGGATTTCAATCAGGCAATTGCATTAAACAGCGAGTATGAAGATGCTTATGCCGAACGCGCGAATGCCTGGTCTAAACTCGAAAAATACCCGCAGGCATTAGCTGATTACGAAAAAGCGCTTTCGCTTTCTCAATCAGAGGATATTGTGTACAACAACTACCTCAGCAACCTTACCGAGGTTAAAGACTACGACAAGGCGATTAAAGTGGGCTTGCAATACATGAAACGCTACAAAGGCAGCCGTATCAGCCCCGGGCGTTTTCGCAGCGACATCACCTTTTATATAGGCTTATCTTACCATCAACTAAAAAATTATAAAGAGGCGATAAAATGGTATAATGAAACCATAAGACTGGAGCCCAACTTTGCAGGCTATTATACCAATAGGGCGAATGTACTGAGTGAGCAGAAAGAGTATGCAAAGGCTATTCTGGATTTCAATAAAGCGATTGAGCTTGAGCCCGATACCGCAGGTAACTATTATAATCGCGGCACGAATTACCTGGAAATGGATGCCTTTGAAAATGCAATTGCAGACCTGAATAAAGCACTGTCGATGGGCATGCGCACAAAAGAAGTGTATTTGAACCGTGGTAAGGCTTACAGTGAATCAGGTAAAAAAGATGCAGCCCTTGCCGACTATAATGAGGCTATAAAATTAGACAGCACATTTATCGAAGCCTACAATAATCGCGCAGCTATTTATAAAGACATGGGCAAGTCGGCAAGTGCGCAAAAGGACTGGGATAAAGGCATGCAGCTTGCACCACAACATTATACCCTCTATTACAACAAAGGCAATTATTTACTTAAAAACGGCAGCTATGCTGAAGCACTGCTTTATCTCGACACAGCGTTGCAAATGAAAAAAGACATGCCCGAGATTTACAATCAATTGGGTATTGCCTATGCTGAATTCGAACGCAACGAGCAGGCTATAGCCATCTATACACAAGGCATACAGGCGTTCCCTGATTATGATAATTTCTACATCAACCGTGGCAATGCCTATAAAGATTTAAAAGAAAATGAAAAGGCTTTGCGTGATTTTAATATTGCTGTAAAATTAGCCCCGCAAAAATGTGAAACTTACTATGTGCGCGGTAAATATTATCAACAAAAAAGGGAATTGCAACATGCGCTGGAAGATTATAACCGTGCGCATCAAATAGGCTGCAATCTCAAGGAATTTTATCTGGATTATGGTGTGGTACTGGATAAAATGAAAAAGCCGAAAGAGGCTATGGTAGCCTTTTCCAAGGCTATTGCTACAGATAGTTTTTTTGCGGCAGCTTATAATAATCGCGCAGGTTTATATCAGGACATGGGCAAGACAAAAGAAGCGATGGCCGACTACAACAAAGCGATTAAACTGGATGCCAGCGACGCACAAGCCTATTATAACAGAGGTAATTTGCACCTTGAATTAAAGCAGTTCCAAAAGGCAGTAGCCGACTATAATTCGTCGATTAAATACGATGTAAGAATGATACCGGCATGGCTCAACATGGGTCAGGCATACGCGCAAATGGGCGAGCGTGAGCAAGAAATAGCCTTGTACAATAAGCTGCTTAAAATGGATAGTGAGTGCGCTGTATGCTACTACGACCGTGGCATTGCTTTGTCTGATGCTGATAGTAAGGAAGAAGCATTGAGTGATTTTGAACGCGCGTTTGAACTGATGGAGGCAGACCCGGAATTGCAGGCGAGCAAAATGCGCAATGTATCTACCACTGATTTTTCGAAAGAAAATATGCTGAAGATGCGTGCAGGTGCTTACCAGCAAATGGGCGAATGGGAAAAGGCCACCAATGATTACATGCAGTACCTGCAAACAAATAGCGACGATGCCAACGCCGCCACTAATCTTGCCTATTCTTTACTCGAATTAGATAGCATTACATTGGCTAAAAAATACTTTGTACTGAGCCAGCAACTGGATGAAAAGAGCATCGACAATATTATAGGCCTTATTGAGGTTTCATACTTGCTAAACGAAAAAGACGCAGTAACTAAATACAAAGCAAAGATGAAACAGGTGCGCCCCGACTTACCATTAAACATGAGCGCAATCGCTACACTTGAGCAGGAAACCTATTTCTACACAGAGAAGTTCAAAGCTGTGTTGGCAAAGGCTTTTGAGTAGTGCTTTGCTATTTTCGTAATAACAACAATGGTCGGCAAAATTGCCGACCATTGTTGTATAAACTATTCGCTTCTATTATATTAGAATACAAAACCGATACGGATACCAGTGATAACAGATGGATTCAACTCGAAAGAAGAGCCTGCTGATTCAATAGTAGTTGATGTAGAAGTACCGCCAACGTTGCTGTTGATAGTAGTTTTACCTTCTTTACCGTACATGAAACCAAAACCTGCTTCAGCACCAAGATAAACGTGCTTAGCGATATAATAGTCAGCACCTACTACGCCACGCACACCGATACCGAATGTACCAGGACCTTTGGTTTCAGAGCTAACGTTGTTGATGTAAACATTACCGTCTGTATTGGTCATTTTTTCTTTTTGACCAGCTACGCCAAACATTACATCACCACCTACGTAAGGAGAAAGACGTGCAGTACCTGCAAAATGTTTTTCGATACCTACGTTCAACAAAAATGCTGTTCCGCTGGTAGTAACTGTACCTTTATTGCTGCCGGTACCGTAGATGTTCTCTTTTTCGCTTGTAGAGCTCAGGTTGAAACCAGCACGCAAAGCTAATTTGTCTTTCAGGAAATAACGGAAACGCAACAGACCGCTTGCACCTTCGTTCAAGGTAAAGTCAGCGTTGTTCAATCCGCCTGCCAAACCTACTTCGGTAGTAACATCACCTTGGAAAGGTTTGAAGCTTTTAAACTCTTCATTGGTTTGTGCAGTTGCAGCAAAAGTAGATGCTGCCAGTCCAAATACTAAAAATAATCTCTTCATGAAAATTTTTTGTTTTAAGAAATTAATATGTTTTCTTTAAATCGAGCGCAAAAGTAATAAGATAAAATGATAGAAAAGAAGACATTCGGCAGATATTATGCCGACCTGCCGAGAAATATTCGGCAAGCGCATCGGTAAACGGAGAAAAGTGTCCAAATCGACTATTTTGGTCGATAAGTCGAGACACAAAACAGCGCCTGTCGTATATCGGCAGGCGCTGTCCTTATAAAAACTTTCTTACTTCAACCCTCTGTTTTTGAGCATCGGCTCTATATTCGGGTCGCTTCCTCTAAAATCTTTAAACATTTTTGCGTAGTCGAGCGTAGCTCCGCGCGAAAGTATCATATCTCTGAAACGCTTGCCATTGGCGCGCGTTAAGCCCCCATTTTGCTCAAACCAGCTATACGCATCATGGTCCAGCATTTCGGTCCATAAATAGGCATAGTAACTTGCAGAATAGCCACCGCCCCATATATGCTGAAAGATGGTAGAGCGGTAGCGGGATGGCACGTAACTCAATCCTAGCTTTACGCGGTTTAATGCTTCTGTTTCAAAAGCCGAAACATCTTGTACAGTTGATGCAGTAGTAATGGTGTGCCATTGCATATCAAGATTAGCTGCTGCAAGTACTTCTGTGATTGCGTAACCTTGGTTAAACGTACCTGCATTTTTTATTTTCGTAATCAAGTCATCAGGAATAGTTGCATTGGTTTGATAATGCTTTGCATAGTTCTTCAAGATTGATGGATATAGCGCCCAATGCTCGTTAAATTGTGAAGGGAACTCTACGAAATCCCTTGCTGTAGCGGTTCCTGACAAACTTGGATATTGCTGGTCGGCAAAGAAACCATGCAATGCATGACCGAACTCATGGAACAAAGTAGTAACATCGTCGAAGCTGATTAATGCAGGCTGGCCGGTAGCAGGCTTCGTATAATTGCACACATTGTAGATAACAGGCTTGGTACCCATCAGCTTAGATTGTGTTACAAGATTATCCATCCAAGCGCCACCACCCTTGCTATCGCGCTTGAAATAGTCGGTATAAAACAGCCCGATAGCTGTTCCGTTTTCTTCAAATAATTCATACACGCGCACATCAGGATGATATACCGGAATGTCTTTTCGCTCTTTGAACGTAATGCCGTATAACTGAGTAGCAGCATAGAATACACCGTTTTTCAGCACGCTATCTAATACAAAATATGGTTTAATTTCACTTTCATCCAGGTTGTATCTTGCTTTACGCACCTGCTCAGAATAATAGTCCCAATCGTAAGCCTGTAGCGAGAATGTATCTTTCTGTTCATTAATCAAAGCCTGTATATCTTTAGCTTCAGCCTGTGCTTTTGCAGTAGCAGCCGGAATAAGGCGCGCGAAAAATGTGTTTACATTTTCAGGCTTTTCAGCCATCTGGTCTTGTAGTTGCCAGCTTGCAAAATCTTTGAAGCCTAATAATACCGCCTTTTCAGCACGTAGTTGTGCAAGGCGCAACACCAGCTTGCGCGTATCGTTAGCATCGCCTTGCTCTGCCCTATTCCACGATGCTTCAAATAATTTCTTACGTGTTTCCCTTACGTTTAGCGATTTAAGCAAAGGCTGCTGTGTTGTATTCTGTAATGGAATCATCCATTTACCATCCAGCTTATTCTCTTTGGCGTCTTTAGCTGCTGCTTCTATATCGCCCTCCGAAAGACCTGCCAGTGCTGCCTTGTCATCAACCACCAATGCACCTTTCTTTGCAGCTGCTAATAATTGATTGCTGAATTTGGTACTGATCGTTGCTTCTTCTTCGTTCAGCTTTTTGAGTTTGGTCTTATCTTCTTCCGATAGATTAGCGCCCGCCATGATAAACTTCTCGTGGTAATATTCTACCAGCTTAAGCGATTCTGTATCGAGGTTAAGACTGGCTCGCTTTTGAAATACCTCATCTACTCTCTTGAACAATTTGCTATTAAGGTAAATAGCATCCTGATGTGCTGCCAGTTTGGGTGCGATTCGTTCTTCTATTTCTTGCAAAGTATCGTTCGTATTAGCACCGGTCAGCAGGTTAAATACCATGGATGCGCGGCTCAGCAACTGTCCGCTTTTCTCCATTGCCACCATTACATTTTCAAATGTAGCCGGTGCTGTGTTATCAGCTGTTTGCTGCATCTCCGCTTGTTGCTCTTTAATTCCCTGCTCTATGGCAGGTTCAAAATCGCCTGTTTTTATTTTGTCAAATTGAGGTGCCTGATACGGCAGCGTGCTGGCTTGCAGCAAAGGATTGGTACGACCGGCTTCTGTAGTACCTCCTTTATTTTCGCAAGAAGAAAATATACCTGCCATAGCAATACTCATTAAAATGAAAGTGTGTTTCATTGAAAGAAAATTTATCAGGCGTAAAGCTAAGTAATATTTTGGGCTTAGATTAAATGTAGGCTATCGCTGGCTTTCATTTGCATGAAAAAAGAAATCCCGGCTGCTATAAATCAGCAACCGGGATTTGTCATGTATTCACGAAGTTGTAAAAAATTATTCGACCATCGATATTTTACCCGCTTCGTCCATCTTGAATTTGAATTCATAATAATTGCTCACAATCATACGGCCTTGTTGCTTACTGCTTTCACCTTTTTTCGAGCCTTCTATTACAAAGTCCGCCGTTATTTTATTATCGTTCGACACATCGTATGTCCAGTCGTGCAGATAGAAGCCCTCGTACTCAGCAGGTATCATTTTCATGGCTTCTTCTGTCTTTGCAGCTATCTGCTCCAGATTAAAATCTTTAACTGCAATGCCGCCTTGTTTATTTTTCAATAAAAATTCGCTTTGCACTACAGATGGCTTAGCTGGTTGTGCTTTTTCCTCAGGCTCTGTCACGAAACTTTGCTGCATGTCTTTGCCATTATCCAAATATCCAATCGAAGCCATGCCAAAGGTATTATCCATGTGGTCTTTGGTAGTAATGCTCAGGCTATGTACTTTTTTGTCGCCGCCAAAAGCGTTGACCACTTTTTCTTTAATTGATTTTAGTCCTTCTTGCTTGTGTACATCCTTGTCGGCTGGCACGCCCATAAGGCCGCTACCACAAGAAGCAAATAGAATAGGCGATAACGCCACAAGCGCTACGGCTGCTGATTTTAAAATTTTGTTCATGTTAGTTGAGTTTTAACGCGATTTGAAAATAGTGAATGATTAAGCTACCGCAAGGTGCGGATATCTTTGGGCTAATTTGTCTTTAAAATATCTTCCTGCTACTTTAAAGTCCTCCATATTTTTCATGGCTTGCTTACCAAAGCCACCAAAAACGCCTTCGGGTGCGCGTGTGATAGCGCCAAAGAATAGGATTTCCATTTTCTTACCATCGATATCGAAAGATAGTTTCTGGGATTTCATGCCGGTTATGGAAGACATCCGCGTTACCTTATCAGCGCCCGAAACGCTTTCCAGCCGCGCATTTGCGAGCCTGTATTGGTCCAGTACAAGATGCTCTTTTAATTCGCCTTCTTCAAAAAACAAATAGTGCAAATCTTCGCCGCTTAAAGCAAGATAGCAAGCGTGGTCAGCCGTGCGGTACTTTGCCTTTACACCCACCGCAGCCCAAGCAACGGTTTTAGCAGCGGTAATAGCCAGACCTGTTGCTTGTTTACCAAGCGTCGTAATGTGCGCGCATTGGGTTACAGCATCAATATTTGATGTGCCTATTTGCCTTTTAATAGCAGCGAGCGGACCGTTGATTACTTCTTGTGTAATTTCTTCAGCACGGTGCATTTGATTATCTGCATTGTAGTCGCCGAGCGCACGCTTGCGCCACTGCATAATAAGGAATACATATAGGCCACAAAAGACCATGAAACCAATGATGATATAAACGAATGTAGGCATATTGCAGTGATTGTAGTTAGTTGAATATTGTCTTTTAAATGTGCTGTGGCGCTATATTTTCTTTCTTCTTCTTAGATGGTATCATACCATAAATAATCAATGCCAGCAAAGCGAGCGCTATCAACTTGCCACCGAAGCGTACAAAAAAACCGAGGGACAATAACTTGTCTTTTTCAAGTTTGTTGTCTTTTAAAATTTTGTCCATTTCAGCATCAGGCAGCTCCAGGTATTTGCCATCTTTTTCATTGTACATTACCAGCTTGGGCTCTTGGGTAACCCATAGTGGCACAAACGCAACCGTGAATACGCTATACAGCGTTCCAACATCGGCATACTGCCCTTCATCAATCATGAATTCTTCCGTATCCGGCAGGTCGGCCGATTTGTTGAGCGCTTCCATATCACCAACAGGAATGCGTGCTCTTGCTTGTGTATCGTTTGAAGCTATAAGCACTGCAAATACTGCCAGTACTGTTGTGAGTAGAAATTTGTACTTGTTCATAGTTTCTTTATTAGTGGTTAATGTTTGCAGATGAAATTATCAATACAAATAAAGCACTTAAATGAGCCGACACCACTGCCATTTGGATAAGCGATAGCAACAAATTGATATCTGTAGTGAAATAGAGGAAAAGTGTGGCGGGTAAAGCGGCTAATTGCTACAAAGAAGAAGCGGCTGCCTTGTGTGGCAACCGCTTTGAACGTAAATTATTATCAGGGCTATACTAAAGCTGCACACCCATATTGTAGAATACAAAGCTCCAGATATCAGTCGCTTCATCTATCATTTTAGAAGTAGGCTTACCTGCGCCATGGCCGGCTTTGCTATCTATACGAATCAATGTAGGATTGTCGCAACCTTGTGCTGCCTGCAATGCTGCTGCAAACTTGAATGAATGCGCAGGAACTACACGATCATCATGATCGGCTGTTGTAACCATTGTTGCAGGATAGCAGGCACCTTTCTTAATGTTGTGTAGCGGAGAGTATTTGATTAAATAGTCAAACTGCTCTTTTTTATCGCTGCTGCCATACTCCACAGCCCAGCCCCAGCCTACTGTGAACTTATGGTAACGCAACATATCCAACACGCCTACTTGTGGAATAGCCACTTTAAATAGCTCAGGGCGCTGTGTCATACAAGCACCTACCAGCAAGCCACCATTAGAGCCACCGCGAATAGCCAGTTTTTCTGAGCTGGTGTATTTTTCTTTAATCAGATATTCGGCTGCTGCTATAAAATCGTCAAATACATTTTGCTTGTTTTCCAGCATGCCACCTTTGTGCCATTTTTCGCCATACTCGGCACCGCCACGTAAGTTGGCAACGCAATAGATACCACCGTTCTCGAGGAACACGCTATTCGCTACAGAGAATGATGGTGTAAGGCTGATGCTAAAACCACCATAGGCATACAGCATGGTAGGGTTAGTGCCATCCAGTTTTATACCTTTTTTGTAAGTGATAAACATAGGCACTTTGGTACCATCTTTTGATGGGTAAAATACCTGCTTACTTTCGTAATCATCAGGATTGAATTTAGCAGCCGATTTTTTGTACAAAGTTGATTTGCCTGTGGCTATATCGTACTTAAAAATTGTAGGCGGATAAACATACGATGTGTAAGTATAGAAGAAGAAATTATCTTCCTGCTTACTACCAAAACCACTCGCTGTACCTAAGCCCGGCAGCTCTATTTTCTTTTCATTTTTACCATCCAGGTCGTACTGGAATACTTGTGTAGTAACATCTTTCAAATAGCTACAAAATAGCTTGCCGCCGCCGGTTGATACACCTTCCAGCGCTTCTGTTTTTTCAGGAACAATTGTAGTCCAGGATGCTGCGTCAGGTTTTGCAGGGTCGAGCAATACTATTTTACTGTTAGGCGCGTCCTGATTGGTTTGCAACAATATTTTATCGCCCACATTACCTACAACATTTGCATTGGTTTTAAAGCCGAGCACGATCGTAACAAATGCAGCACCGGGCTTGCTCAGGTCTTTTACTTTTATCTCGCTACCATCAGTACCCTCTGCAATAGACAATATCAGGAAGCGGTCATCTTCGGTAAGGCCCGCACCTACATAGCGCAGCGGATGTTGCTTGTCTTCATAAATCAGCTCATCCTGCGATTGCGGCGTGCCTATCTTATGGAAGTATATTTTTTGATACTCTGTTTTAGCGCTGAATTTAGTCTTCTCGTCTTTTGGCTTATCATAGCCGCTGTAGTAAAATCCTTCTTCGCCTTTCCAGGAAATGCTGGTAAATTTTACATGCTCTATTTTCTCATCCAGTAATTTGCGCGAAGCGAAATCCATAATAGCTATCTCTTGCCAGTCGCTACCAGAGGCAGATACAGCATAGGAGAAATACTTTTGATTTTTGGAGAAAGCAGTGGCTTGCAATGCTACCGTACCATCGCTCGAAAGTTTATTAGGGTCAAGCAAAATCTCTGCTTTTCCGTTAAGGCCATTTTGCACATAGAGCGTAGCCTGATTTTGTAATCCATCATTTTTATAGAAAGTAAACCATTGTCCCTCTTTCGATGGTGCACCTTCGCGCGGGTAATCCCATACTTCGGTCAGGCGCTTCTTTATTTTATCGCGGTATGGAATCTGCGACAGGAATTTTTCCGTAACAGCATTTTCTGCTTTTACCCATTCCTGTGTATCCTGCGCTGTATCATTCTCGAGCCAGCGATAAGGGTCTTCGATTTTTGTACCGAAGTAATCATCCACTTGAGTAACCGTTTTCGTTTGCGGGTATTGTGGTTTCTCCATAGGTTTCAGCGGCTCTTTTTTACCGCCTCCTGTATTATTGCAGGCTGCAAGTGCAAGCATGCACACGGGTAGTAATGCTTTTCTCAACATATTTTAAAAGGTGGCTTTGTTCAAAAAACTGGAATAAAATAGTATAAACCGCAAAGGCAGTTTAGCCAAAGATAATAAAATGATGTACTGATAGGTAGCTGCCGGCACAATAATACCCCACAAATTCCCCCTATTTGAAATGTGGCACTATATATATACCAATTTTAGGACACCTACCGTTAAGTACGGAGGCAAGCACCGCCGATACAGCGTATAATTTAAGCACAAAAATGAAGCAACTTTCATCAACTGAAAGGTTTATTTAACAAAAAATTTCGCACATATAAAGCGTTATTAACGTTATTGTGTTGTATGTTTGAATAACGATTTGATTTAGATTTTAAACCATTAGTCCGGAAAGTTGTATTGTAAATAACCAATTTTCAAAAAAATAGCATAATCATGAGGAAAGCAGATATGGTAGCCCGCATTGCCGAAAAGACGGGTATTCCTAAAGTTGACGTTCTTGTAACGCTCGAAACGTTTTTTAAAGAAGTGAAAGGCTCATTGTCTGATGGCGAAGCGGTGTATGTGCGCGGCTTTGGCAGCTTTATTGTAAAAAGAAGAGCAGCTAAAATTGGCCGTAACATCAAGAAAAATGTTGCGGTAGAAATACCAGAGCATTTCATTCCGGCGTTTAAGCCTGCCAAAGAATTTACGCAACTGGTAAAAGATAATGCTACCAGCGCAACTTCCGACGGCGACGAGGGAGATGATGATTAATAAATAGCCGTTTTTCTCAACGATATATATAAGCCTGCAGCGAGAGTTGCAGGCTTTTTTTTAGTATGACAATATAGATGCTTTGTCATGCTGAGTTAAAAATTTGCTTTACCAAATCAATGAGGCGATGACATTGAGTAGCTTTGTAGAAGCAGGTTACAGCAGTGTAGCAGTAGCTCCGGCTAGTGTCTTAGTACCTCCT
>PJTT01000214.1_pt1 | contig 82438 bp, 63 predicted proteins | sample 1512261 | NCBI WGS metagenome assembly PJTT01 (sample SAMN08177685, study PRJNA422409) | Soil metagenome, whole genome shotgun sequencing project. | isolation source: Soil (2) enriched on wood chips | place: USA: Madison | collected 2015-01-15 | reverse complement strand
CTCTGGATTTGATTAACTTAGTTGCAGAATTCATAATCTGACTTTTGGGGGTTATTAATTTAGTTTGTCGTTACTCTAAATTAACCCCAACTGTCAGATTAAGTCTTAACTTCTACAAATAAAGATTATGTCTGGTGCAGATTTTCATTCTGCGCCAGGCATCTTTAATAAAAACTTTTCCATGCTATCCCTGTCTGCCCGCCTTTTTAATCAAGGGCATTATAGTAATAAACCGTAAGTTGTTAAATACATCTTACGATGCTCAACGTTCTCCTGGCAATAGCGTCCCAACTAAAGTGATCATAAAAAGATGCCGGTATATCCTTATGAGGCTTCAATAACTGCTCTTTTATTGAACCGGCAAATTCTTTATTATCTCCATCAGGTACAACAGACAAATGGTCGCCTGTAATATTTATAGGGACACCGTAAGCACCTGCTTTAAACGAAACGCAAGGCGTATTTGCCGCTAGGGCTTCTACTAATTTTGTTTTAATGCCTCCGCCATCTGTAATGGGGTTAATAAAAAGATCCGCTGCTTTAAAATAGACGCTAATATCTTCGACAAAGCCTTTGTAAATAATATTTACATCCTGGTAATCTTGAAGATGATTATACTCTGCAGGCAATCTTAATCCGCAAATAATGATCTTATAAGCAAACCCAGCCTGTTGTTGAAGCTGCGGATTAATATCTTTTAATATCCGGTCCAATCCATCGCGGTTAGGTGTATAATCAAGTGTTCCGTTGAACAGGATAAGCTTTGTATGTGCAGATAAACCCAACTCCTCACAGACCTGTTTTTTACTTTGTTGTTTTTCTTCGAACGAGGGCGCTGCCAAATTTTCTATACCATAAGTAACAACAGCACATTTATCAGCATCAAGCTGATATTTCTTCAGAGCATAATCTCTATCTTCTTCGGTTATAAAAAAATTAAAATCCGCCTTGCGGTGTGCAAACTTTTCATACTGATAAAGAATAGGCCACCACCATTTGTTCACGCTCTTAAACCGAGCCGCTTCAATATTGTGGGAATGGATAATTAATTTCAGGCCTCCCCATTTCTTCAATGCCACACCCAGCCAGGCCATATAAGGGTGCTCTACAATTATATGCTTAATGCCAAGTGAATGGCACCTTTTTATTATTCTACGAAAAGTGGTAATATCGGCATATCGGCTTTTCTTATGAGTGCTGCCCAACACATCTATAAAGTGAATGCCCTCTACAGTGCCCGCATTTTCGGTTACCGAAAAACTGGTCACATCTGCATGGCGGGCTACATACTTCAGGAAATAAAATATCCCCTTCTCCCCACCGGTTACGGCAGGAATAATTTTATAGGGAACAAGAGAAGCTATTTTAAGCATGATGAACGAGATACCAGATATTAGATAGCAGATGTTAGATACTGGTTATTGAATATATGCGATGACGTTGATAGCCCTTATAAACTATGAATCCTTCGCTGCCAGCTGTCAACTATTAGCTGTCCTCTTTTTATCCACCCGCCACTGCATAAAGAAACCACCTAATACCAAAATGATCAGCAACCAGGAGCTCAGGTAAGAGATGTTCATGCCACGCTTAACGGTCTCCGGTTCAAATGCAAGTTTAATGGTATGTTTTCCCTGGGGAACTACCAGCCCACGCATAAAATAATTGGTTTTTATAATATCCGTTGGCTTACCATCTATATAAGCATTCCATCCTGCAGGGTAATACACTTCACTCAAAACTACAAAACCTCCTGAGGCACTATTGGCATTATACTCAATTTCATCATTGGTATATTTCGCCAGGGCTACTGATGATGTAGAATCAGCTGTTAAATTGCTGGCGGATTTTAAGGCACTATGAGGAACGATAGCCGTATCTTTTAAATTAGTACTACCGATCGCCTGCAATTCCTCTACTTCTGTAGCAACAGGTTTAACCGCTTTTACAAACCAGGCAGCTCCATAAGCATTGGGGTTAGGAATAAGATGTTCCTGCCCGTCTTCACCCCTGTTGATAATATAGCGTACATCCAGCGCATTAAGTATTTGCTCATTAGGTGCTCCCGCAAAATACCTTTCAATAATATCCTGGTATACCCGCAGCTTTACCGCAGAGTATCCTAATGCAGAGCGATGAAAATAAGACACGCGGTTCTTATTTATCCCTGCAACATCATACACCCTGAAATGGGGGTCCTTATCTTTAAATATCTCCTGGTCTATCGCAGTAGGCACTTCAATCTGGTTCGAAATTTCATCTTTAGCAATGTATAGATCATCACTAAAATATTGTTTATCCACTACCCAAAGATCTATCAGGCTTATTACTGCTAAAACAACCACAACCGCAACCGGTTTCACCATGTTTTTCATAACCGCATAGATACCTGCTAAAACTAGTGCCATAAACAGTATGGCACGCATTACCTGGGCGCCAAACAAGCTCTGCCTGTCGGCTTTCATACCAGCAATAATAGCACGGTTGAACGTATCTCCGCCATTAGGATCCATTTGCATTTGCATAATCTGATCATCAATTGCCGAGGAGTAACTCTGCCCGATATATAATAAAGCAAGCACTGCCGTGATGCCCGCCAGCGCGTACAAGATCTTTTTAAAATTCGCCTTTAAAAAAGCCCCGGCATTCTTTTCAAAGAACAAGGTATACAAAGTAATTGCGGCCATCAAAGGCAGGGTAAGCTGGCAAATAACCAGTGCCATAGAAGGAGCTCTGAACTTATTATACAGTGGTAAAGAATTAAACAGGAACTCATTGAAGCCCAAAAAGTAACTACCCCAGCTCATGAGAACAGCTAGTACAGAAACAATCAACAATGGCCATTTCAAAGTATTTTTAACCACAACAAATCCAATCACAGCTAGTATAAAAATAATGGCTCCGATATAAGCTGGGCCTCCCGAATAATCTCCGGGCTTGGTCATTCCACCCCAATACGCAGGAAACTGGCCTACAAACTGGGCTGCCTGCATCTCAGGCACACCTGCAGCTGCTAGCTTTTCAATTACCTTAGAGTCTTCTTTCAACATCGTGCCGCTGCTTCCGCCCACCGCTTTAGGCATCAGCATGATCAGCGGTTCTACCTGGCTCATACTGTAGCTCATCGCATAGTCTGCATCAAGACCTGTAGTATTTGCAGCTTTTACTTCATTACCATTGATCTCTACACTTTTACCCCCGCGCATAGTATATTTAGTATACTCGTTAGTAGTTAAAAAGGCCAAAGAATAGCAGCCCAGACCAACCAATGCGGCCACTGCACTTAATCCAAACGATATGGCAAGATGTTTAAACTCTTTATTCTTGATCCACACAACAACATAACCTATAGTAACCGCGCCTGCAATCATGAAAAAGTAATAAGCAATTTGCGGATGATTAGCCATCAACACCAACGTAGCGCCAAGGGTGGCCACTGCCAGCCCGATCCAGTAACGCTTATTAAAAATAAGTAACAGACCTGCCAACAAAAAAGGCATGTAGGCTATAGTGAGCATTTTGGTTTCGTGCCCGGCACTTATAATAAGTGGATTATAAGTGGAGTAGGCAAATGCCAGTCCACCCAAAATACCTATTGCCGGGTTGAGCCCTAATACAACGCATAAAATATAAAAGCATACACAGGCAATAAAGAAAAAATTCATGGGTTTGGGCAGGCCCAGGCCAAACACTTTATTGATGTCTACAGGTAATGCACTTTTCCCTTCCATGGAAATCTGGTAATTGGGCATACCGCTAAACACACTGGTACTCCAAAGCGGCATCGTGCCTGTTTTTTCTTTTACATCAAACGCATTTTGTGCAGAGCCCCGCCAGCCGTCAATTCCGGTATCATGCTGATTCAGCGTTTTACCGTCCAATACAGGTTTACAAAACAATACGGTTACTACTAAAAAAACAAGGATCGCCATTACATGTGGCAGTGCTTTCTTAAGCCAAGGAGTCATTATAAAAGTTTTATTTTTTATGAGCCCGGCAGATGAATATGTAGGAACGGTTTTGCCTGCCCGTAACATTCAGGCGGGCGTTGCACACTTGATTTGCAGTATATTGCCTGGCCATTACATACATAGCACCCTGCGGGATGAGCAAAATAATACTATTTTGTACGAAACATTGCTTAAATTTTAAAGGATTACATTTATTTTATAAAAGACTGAAAAATTCAGAGCAGCATCGTTGGGGGCTGAAATAAACAATAAATTTGCCCGACAAAATCGCTTATGCGCTGGTTACTATTTTTATCAAGGGTTTCGTTTTTATGTGGGCTTCTCATGTTACTGGCCTTTTCTTTACTATTTACAACCTGGAATGAAAATGAAGGCCTGGCGTCTACCGTCGTAATGGCCGGGTATGGATTGGCGATGGTAATGCTTCCGTTAACAGGACTTATTTACCTGCTCTTGACGGTTACCGGCAGAAAACCCGCACAGGTTGTACCCCGTTGGCTGATCATCTGTAATACAATTATGCTTCTTATTTTCCTAATTTTCACCTTTTATTTCAATGATCCGTACTATAATCAACGATAAACCCACCAGGCTTTTCATTTTACTGGGAGGTTTTTTTATTGCCAATGCCATTATTGCAGAGGTAATTGGCGTAAAGCTCTTTTCTTTAGAGCAGACGATAGGTATGGAGCCCTTCAATCTAAGCATCCTCGGCAATAGCTTTTCTTTTAATCTAACCGCCGGGGTTCTTTTATGGCCGGTAGTATTTATTATGACGGATATCATTAACGAGTATTATGGCGTAAAAGGCGTGCGGTTTTTATCTTTCCTGGCGGCAGCATTGATTGCTTATACCTTTATCATGTTCCAGGGCGCTATCGGGTTGACGCCGGCAGATTTCTGGGTAGGAAATTATAAAAACCAGCAAATTGATAACGCCAATGAAGCTTACCGGGTCATATTAGGTCAAGGGTCCTGGATCATTATTGGTTCGCTTGCAGCATTTTTAATAGGACAGATCTTAGATGTACTTGTATTTCATAGCATTAAGCGAATGACTGGTGAAAAAGCCATCTGGTTAAGGGCAACGGGCTCTACCCTGGTATCGCAGCTCATCGACAGTTTTGTGGTACTTTTTATAGCTTTTTATATAGGCCCGCGCGTATCGGGTAACCAGGGAACCCCCTGGAGCCTGAACCTGGTAATGGCTATTTGTATGGGCAATTACATTTACAAATTTATTGTAGCTATTATAATGACTCCCGTTATTTACGGCGTACATGCGTTGATTGAAAGATACCTGGGTTCACCCTTGGCCACAGAAATGAAGCGCCAGGCAATGAACAAGGGCAGTTAATAACACCTTCAAACAAATAATGTATCGCTTCCTTTAAATATCTGATTTTTTAGCCCTATTTTTGCGCGATTTTTTTGTTGAAATTTATTCATCAGTACAAGGGTGCGACGCAAAACCGCTGATAGTAGCACTAAGTTGGCCCACAATAAAAAAAAATTCATGTCTGAAACACAATCCCGCGCTATTTTATTGTTAGAAGATGGAACCGTTGCCGAAGGGTTCGCTTTCGGTGCTATTGGCACTACTACCGGTGAAATTTGTTTTAATACAGGTATGACCGGTTACCAGGAAGTTTTTACCGACCCCAGTTATTATGGTCAGATCGTAATAATGAATGCGGTTCATGTGGGTAACTATGGCGTAATTCCAGAGGATGTGGAAAGTGATAGCGTGAAAGTGTTGGGTGTTATTGCAAAAAACCTGAATGAGAATTATTCCCGTAAAAGAGCTGAAGGATCCCTGGACGCTTATTTGAAAAAGAATAATATTGTTTCCATACATGGTGTAGATACCAGGGCTTTGGTATCTCACGTTCGTACGAAAGGTGCGATGAATTGTATCATTTCTTCCGAAATATTTGATATTGAGCAGCTTAAATTAAAGCTTGCCGAAACGCCGGATATGAGTGGCCAGGAGTTGGCTTCAATAGTATCTACTAAAGAAGCTTACGAGCTGGGCGATGCTACTTCTGAAGTAAAGATCGCCGTGATGGATTATGGTACCAAGCGCAACATATTAAATTGTATGGTGGAGCGTGGTGCGCACGTAAAAGTTTTCCCTGCCAAAACATCATTGGAAGAGGTAAAAAGCTTTAATCCTGACGGGTATTTTATTTCCAACGGCCCCGGCGACCCCGCGGCTATGGATTATGCTATTGACACGGTAAAGGAGATCCTGAATGAGGAGAAGCCGGTTTTCGGCATCTGTTTAGGTCATCAGCTTTTAGCGCTGGCCAACGGTATCGAAACATTTAAAATGCACCACGGACACAGGGGATTGAACCACCCGGTAAAGAACCTGGTAACCGGGAGATCGGAGATCACTACTCAGAATCATGGTTTCGGCGTTAACCCGGAGTCTATTAAAACCTCTGAGAAGGTAGAGGTAACCCACGTAAACTTGAATGACCAGTCTATAGAAGGTATACGTATTAAGGGTAAACCTGCATTTTCGGTTCAGTATCACCCTGAAGCCACACCAGGACCACACGATTCGAGATATTTATTTGATGACTTTATTAAACTCATTAAAGAGTCGAAGAACTAACAATCTTACCTAGACCATATTTTAAGCCGGGCTTTATTTAAAAGTCCGGCTTTTTTGTGTGCATTGATCGTATTGCCCGTGAACAACAAAAAACTCCTAAAAAAATACTTGCAAATATTTTCTGCCTTTTGCGGGTTTTTGCGGGAAACTATATTATCTTTAAGTTATCCTTAACATCTTATTAAGATTGCTAAAGTTGAGGATATAAAAGTATTAGTTCGAATTCGTGGCTTTGTTGTACAGTATTCTATTAGCAAAATCATTTTTTCGTATTCCGACAGTTGCTAATACAACCTAAGTAAAGCGATGCAGGCCATCAGAATTGGGTCAACTATCATTAAAAAATATCGACTTAACGTACTTAAAGAAGAAATCATGAGAAAGATTTTAGTTCTGCTGTTGATGTTACATATGTTTTTTGTGGCATCCAATACGGTATATGGACAATCCCGGATTATTAACGGAACTGTCACATCTGATGATCAGACACCTCTGGCAGGTGTTACGGTGAAAGTAGAGGGAACAAATGTTGTGGTGATGTCGAATGACCTCGGAAAATTTTCAGTGAGCGCAACTACCGGCCAAAAACTTGAGTTAACTTTTATTGGTTATGAAAAAAGTGTTTACACTGTTGCTAATGTTAATGATATTTTGGTTGTACTAGCAAGAACTACCACCTCCTTAGAAGATGTAGTGGTAGTAGGTTACGGCACACAAAGAAGGGGTAACCTTACAGGGGCAGTATCAACGGTTAATGTTGAAAAAACGTTGCAGGGCCGCCCTATTGCTGACGTGGGCAGAGGCTTGCAGGGTGCGGCAGCAGGGTTAAGTGTAACCATTCCAAGTGGTGAGGTTGGCTCCGATCCTATCATCAAAATCAGGGGAGCTGTTACGTCTTTTCAGGGAACGACCAAACCCCTGATCTTATTGGATAACGTAGAAATACCCAGCATCCAGATTGTCAATCCAAACGACATTGCAACAATCACCATATTGAAAGATGCGGCAGCAGCATCCATATATGGAGCAAAAGCCTCGAATGGTGTTGTATTGATAACCAGCAAAAAAGGCTCGGGAAGTCCTAAACCGCAAATTAATTACTCCAACAATTTTTCATGGCAAAACATTTGGAAAGATTTGCAAATGGCCGATGTAAACGGATTGAAATATACGGTTGATGCCGCGGAACGTGTGGGTATAACAACGCCGGTTGGGGCTTTTTACTATGTTGACAGAGCAAGCTATTTAAAAGCAGTAGACTGGAAGAATAAATATGGAAGTTCGATTGGACCGGATGACCCTACAGTATTTGGAAGAGATTGGTATGTGCAAGGTGCAAGTAATCAAAAAATGGGCGTTAGAACATACGACCCTTATGACTATATGGTTAAAAAGTGGGCACCAACACAGCAGCATGATATCACCATTGGACAAACTATGGGCAAAACATCCTATAATATAGGTCTTGGCGTGTTAAACCAGAGCGGCATGATGAAGCCAGCTAAAAAAGATGAGTTTACCCGTTATAATGCAGCCGTTCGTTTATCCAGCGAAATCAATAAATATATTACCATCAGGGGGGGTGCTTTATACTCACAAAGAAATAAAGAATATCCTTACATCACTAATTCGACAACTGCCGACCCCTGGCTATACCTGTATCGGTGGGGACCTCTTTATCCTTTTGGAAACGATGAAAACGGAGATCCAATAAGAAGCCCGGCCAGTGAAGCTGCAGCAGCCAACACTGCTAATATTCTTCAAAACTACATGAACATCAACCTCGGGTCTACTCTTAACTTCACCCGTAACTGGAAGCTTGACTTTGACTATACTTATACTAATCAAGAAGAAATATGGAAACGGCCCGGCACCCGTTATACTGCCCGGAATTCGTGGGTGGCTCCCAAAGCAAGGGTCAATTCCAGCGGACAACCCGTATATGTTGATAGTACAGGCAAAGTTGTAGCCGGCACGGCTGCCGGTGCAATGCCTGCCTTTGATCTTTCAAACGATATGTATACCGCATTGGGATCCAACCCTGATCATATTTTTCGCCAGGTAACCAACTTTAATAGCAGCACTATTAACGCTTTTACTACTTATAATTGGGATCTGAAGGAAGACCATAACTTCAAATTCATATTAGGTGTAAACCGCGTTGCGGCTACTACTGAATGGCAATCACAGCAGGTAAATCAGCTAACCGACATTAACAATCCACAGTTCAATTTTGCAGTAGGCGCCCCGCCTATTGTATTCGGAGATAAAACATGGGAATCTCAGCTAGGTTACTTTGGCCGCATGAACTATGCATTCAGGAATAAATATTTGCTCGAAGCCAATTTACGCTATGATGGCTCTTCCAAATTTTCCTCCGATCTGTGGTGGAGATGGTATCCTTCATTTTCAGCTGGCTGGGTATTAAGTGAAGAAAAGTTTATGGAATCTGTAAAGCCAGTTCTCAGTTTCTTAAAAGTGAGAGGTTCCTGGGGATCAATAGGCGATCAAACGGTACCTAATACGTTCTACCTTCCGCTAATGTCAAGCGGCTTATCTACCTGGATTGGAGCGAATGGACAAAGACTTCCATTTGTAGGAACTCCACAAGCGATCGTTCAGGATATTACCTGGCAGGATATAGAGACCAAAAACCTGGGCGTTGACATAGGCTTACTTAAAAACAAGATCAATATTGCCTTCGAGCTGTTTCAAAGAACTACTAATAACATGATCGTTCCGATGGAAGGTGTTCCTTTAACCTTTGGTATCGGTGCGCCTCAAGGCAACTTCGGATCTCTCCAAACAAATGGCTGGGAATTAACAGTAGACTTCAACCATCGTTTCGCTAATGGATTAGGTATCAACCTGAGAGGAAATATTGCAGATGCCAAAACACGCATTAAACAATATGGTTCTTCTACGCAGGTCAACGGAAATTATAATGGTAAGGACATTGGAGAAATATGGGGATATCGCACCGACCGGCTATATCAATTGAACGACTTTGAATTGGATGCCAGCGGAAAACCACAGTTGATAACGCTCACTGCTAATGACGTACCATCCAAATATGTAGGACAAAAAGCTTATAAGCTAAAGGCGGGTACTAACGGAGAGAAACCAGTATACCAGACCTTTCTTCAAAATACCGCTAATTTCTATTTCGGACCTGGTGATGTAAGATTCAGAGATATAAATGGGGATGGTGTAATAGATAATGGCAGTGCCTCACTAACTGATCACGGCGATCTTGAAGTAATTGGTAACGCAAATCCCAGGTACGAATATGGATTCCGATTAGGCACCGATTATAAGGGCATAGACTTAAGTGCCTTTTTCCAGGGTGTGGGCAGCAGGCAGGTATGGGGCGATGGATTCCTGGCGATTCCCGGATACAATTCAGCAGACGGAGCAATGCCAGGCGCCATTGCAGACAATTACTGGACACCTACCAATACAAACGCCTTCTACCCCGCTGCCTATAATAATGCAGGGAGCAGCACCACAAATAACATGCAGGTACAGGACCGTTATTTATTGAACATGGCCTACCTGAGGTTGAAAAATCTAACCTTAGGCTACTCATTACCCCAGGATATTTTAAAAAAGATTTGGGTGAACTCCTTCAGGGTATACGTTGCACTTGAAAATTTTGTTACCTGGGATCATCTGAATGGCTTACCGATAGACCCGGAAAGCATTAATGGATACTCAATGTGGAATACTACTAATTACAATGCTGGCCGTACAGGGGTAGGCATTCCGGCATTTAAAAGCTTCTCCTTTGGTGTTCAGTTAAACTTCTAAAAACGATAACAATGAATCACTATAAATATTTTTTAAGCATCTGCATAGCCAGTTTTCTTTTCACTTCATGCAATAAGGATCTTTTAGACAGACCTCCTCAAACCAGCTATATTGACGACCCTAACCAGTTTTGGCGTAATGAAGATGACATCAGGATGTTTTCGACCGGATTTTACACTAATTACTTTAATGGCTATAATACCGGATTCACACTTGACTATACGCCCCTACGAGGATACACTTTTAATGATGACGTAACCGGCAAAAATGTACAGTCCAATTTTGAGAATACGGTACCATCTACCAGAGGGTCAACACTGGAAACTGCAGCCTGGTTGCCACAGTACTCGGGACCAACCTGGAACTTCTCCTGGGTTCGTAAAGCTAACATTTTTATAAGCAGGCTAGATAGTATTGCTAACTCCCGTATATCGGACGACGCTTATAAACATTGGAGTGCAGTTGCAAGATTCTTCAGAGGTTATGAGTATTCGAGGTTGGTGAGTGTTTTTGGTAATATACCCTATTATAGCAAGCCTGCTGTGGAAACAGACTTTGCAAGCCTTTACAAAGACCGGGACAATAGAGGTGTTGTAATGGATAATGTTTATGAAGATTTCAAGTATGTTTTAGCCAATATCCGAACCAATGATGGCGCACAGTTTTTAAACCGTTACATCACAGCTGCATTTATATCCAGATTTATGTTGTTTGAAGGTACGTATGAGCACTATCACGGACTAGATGCCGCACGCTCAAAAAAATACCTTGAATTGGCGGTGGAGGCTGCCGAAATTGTAATGAGCAACACGGCTTACAGGTTTACCAGCGATTTTAAAGCTTTATTCTCATCTGAAAATCTGGCTGGAAATGCAGAGGTGATTATGTACAGAACTTATGATGCTGCATTACAAGTAACTCATTCGATTGGTTCCTATTCTAATGGTACAGAGGTTGTCGGTGTAGACCCTAATCTGGTGCTTATAAAATCATTTATAACCACAGATGGCAAACCCTGGCAAAATTCTTCAGTACCCAATGCTAATAGTTTTTCAATTGCCAACCTGGTTAAAACAAGAGACCCCCGCTTTGAAGCCTCCTTCATTGACAAGGCCAATGCCGCTTCTTCTACCCTGTTATATGGATACAAATTTGCATCAAGAGAAGCAATCACCTATATTGGACGCACTTATCCCCCTGCTTGGGGCAGCAATACGAATACGAGTGATGCGCCCGTAATTCGACTGGCCGAGGTAGTGTTAAACTGGATTGAAGCGAAAGCAGTCCTGGCTCAATATCATGGTGGCGCTGCAATAACACAAGCAGACCTGGACAAGTCTGTGAACGCCATTCGAAATCGCCCACTTGACGCTGCAGCAACTGCGAAAGGTGTTCAAAAAACAGCGGCTTTAATATTGTCGTCACTCCCGGATGATCCTGCAAGAGATGCAGATGTGCCCGCTTTAATATGGGAAATACGCCGGGAAAGACGCATGGAGTTTGTACTGGAGAACTTTCGCCTATTGGACCTGAAAAGATGGAAAAAAATACAATACATGAACTTCAATACTAACCCCGATTACTTTTTGGGCCCCTGGGTTGATATTCAGGCCGAAATTCCCACCTATCTTACCACAGCCACTGTTAACAGAGTAAGAGTAAAAAAGGCTGATGGCACTATTGTTACCTGGAATGGTACTAATCGTAGTGATATGGTTGGATACTGGATTGTAGAAAATGCTACTAACCGTTTAGACTTCAACGACCGCGTCTATCTTTCTCCAATAGGCTTGCAACAAATAAATGAATACAAAGAGCGAGGCTACACCCTTACCCAAACTACCGGTTGGTAGTATACATGTATAAATGTTAGAAAGCCGGCAACATTGTCGCCGGCTTTTCTATTTGCGCCAACTACAGAAACTAAAAAAATGCAAATTTTTTCTGCTTTTTGCAGGTTTTTGCGGAAAACCACCTTATCTTTAAGACAGCTTTAACAAAACCGTAATAATTGCTTAAGAAAGAACGACAAGCCTACATCATGCATCAGCTCAATCTTCACAATAAAGTATTGAGCGTACATCTGTGTAGTGAAATTGCAGTTTCTGAAGATACTATCAGAAGAGACCTGCAGGAATTGTCTGATGCCGGCCAGCTTATAAAAGTGCACGGCGGCGCATTATCGATGGCATTTAATGAGGTGCAGTTTACTCCTTTGAATGTTTACTCTCAGATCCATAAAAAGCAGATCGTTAGCAAAGCCCTGCAGTTGATACATAGCGGGATGTTTATATTAACCAGCGGTGGTACCACTATCCTTGAGTTAATAAGAGCACTGCCTCCCCAGTTGAAAGCAACGATCATGACGGGTAGTATTCCTGTTATTAATGCCTGTATGGCGCATCCTAAACTGGATGTGGTAGTTATTGGTGATAAATTATCAAGAGACTCTAAACTAACCGTTGGCGCCGAAGCGATACAAAAAATCAGTCATGTAAATGCTGATTTATGTTTTTTGGGGACCAACGCAATTGACACCCAGCATGGTCTCACTGACAACGACTGGGAAGTGGTTCAAATAAAGAAGGCAATGGTCAATTCTGCATCCAAAGTAATTTGCATGACGATCTCGGAAAAGCTGCAGACTTACCAACCTATCAGTGTGTGCAAAATAGAAAAAATCGATTACCTGATCACTGAACTGGAACCTTCAAACGAAACTTTAGCTCCTTTTAAGGAAGCTGGAGTGACTGTGATGTAATTATCCCAATAAGCTGGATTTATTTAACACGTTCACACTAAAACTTAAAATATAGATGATGAGAAAACTATTCTTTCTAAAAGTCCTGTCAATCATCCTGCTCTTTGCCTGTCCCGACGACTTAAAGGCACAGGTTATATCAGGAACTGTTTTGTCGGATGACGATGGTTCTCCGTTGATTGGCGTAACCGTCGCCAATGAAAATACGAACCTGAGAACTGTTACAAACTCCTCTGGCACGTATGCTATTAATGCGGAAAAAGGGCATATCCTAACATTCACTTTCGTTGGTTATCTAACAAAAACAGTAAAAATTGAAGACAGTAAAACTGTATCAATTAGAATGATTCAGGGAGGAACGGACCTGGATAATGTAGTGATAACAGGTTATGGACAAGCCCGCTCAAAAAGATCACTAGGCTACCAGGCTCCTTCAGTTAAGGGAGATGATCTGGCCAGCACTCAACGAGACAACTTTCTAAATTCACTGGCGGGACGCGTTCCAGGTTTACAGGTTACTTCAACCTCGGGCTTACCGGGAGCCAGCGCTCAGATCATGTTACGAGCAGGTACATCTATCGGAGGCAATAACGCACCCCTTTTTGTGGTAGATGGTTTACCAGTATCTGATGGAGGTCTTAACCAGGAAGATCTTGCTCAATCAAGTGGAACAGCCTTTGCCAATAGAAACAGTGACTATTCTAACAGGATCGCAGACATTAATCCTAACGATATTGAAAGTGTAGTAATTCTTAAAGGCCCCGAAGCGACAGCTCAATTTGGATCGGATGGTGCTTCGGGAGCTATTGTGATTACGACAAAAAAAGGCCGGGCAGGCAGAACCTCTTTAGCTTACAATAATTCTTTCAGTTTTTCTGAGGTTTACCGGTTTCCACAGTTGCAGGAAGTTTACACCAGAGGCTCTGATGGAGTATTTGATCCTAATTCTTACAATGCTACTTACGGCTACAGGTTCTTTGGCCCTAGATATCCGGAGGGAACAAAGTTTTATGACAACATGCGTAACTTTTTTCAGAACGGTAAAGCGCAGCGTCACGGGATTTCTTTGACATCCGGGACTAACGTATTAAATTACAGATTGTCGGCTGGGTATTTTTCTTCAAGTGGCGTGGTGCCTAATACCACACTTGAACAGTACACCTTCAATATCAGCGCTACTGCGCAATTGAGAAAAAATATCAGTTTACAAACCGACATCTTCTACACAAATTCCAATAATGATAAAGCTCCCAAAGGCCAAGGCACATACTATCTGAATTTAATCACTTACCCGAGGGATGTTGACGCAAGTATTTACATGAATCCTGATGGTTCAAGACGTACACTCCGCAACGTTGCACTTAGTGCTGAATTGAATAATCCTTTCTGGGATGTTTACAAGAATATATCTAATGACCAGAGCAGTAATATGCGCGGGAATGCTAATCTGAAAATAGGTATTGCAAAGGGTCTGACAGCGACCGGGTTATTTTCAGTAAATACAATTTCAGACAATGGTTTGTTGCTGTATCACCCTTATTCAAGAGAGTACTTTACTCAAGGGGGGCTAGTTAGCACCTATCAGTCTGACGCCCTGAATGTTACCGGTACTGGTAGACTGGACTACAAGTTTAACTTCTCTTCGAAATTCACAAATGACGCCTATGCGGGCGTCTATTTGGAGAACTACACGCGCAAGATCAATTCGCAAAGAGGCGAGCGATTTTATGAACTGGATTTTGCTTCAATTAACAATACAGATCCCACTACCAGATTATCTACACTTCAGGAAAGAGAATCAAGAAAAATTCGTTTTTATGGAGGATATACATTTGGCTACGACAACCTTCTTTTTGTAACTCTAACGGGTACCCGCGAAGGTGTGTCAACCTTTATGTCTAAGTTTAGAGACCAGCAGCCATTTTTTAATTATGGATCAGCCTCGGCCAGCTTTGTTTTCTCAGATCTGGATTTCATGAAGGCAACCAAAGGGTGGCTAACGTTTGGTAAACTTCGCGCTTCCTACGCAACCACTGGCAAAGGGCCAGCCACCCCTTATGTGATTGATAATGCTTTTCAATCTGTAACCTCAACAGGTGGGGGCTATGCTTTTAGTGTGACAGGAAATAATTATAATCTTAAACCTGAAATATCGAGGAATATGGAATTCGGAGGTGAGGCTCAATTTTTTGGTAAACGTTTGGGGATCGATATTGCCTGGTTCAGAAATGATGTAAAAGACAACATCTACTCCACCAGAACCAGTTATGCCAGTGGAACGATCCTGAAATGGGTGAACGGCGGTCAATTAACAGCTCAGGGATGGGAGGTTCAGTTAATGGGGCAACCTGTTAAAAGTAAAAACTTTAACTGGGATGTGATCGTCAACTTCGATAAAGCCAAAGCAATTGTAAATAGTTTACCCGGAGGTCTTCCCTTTTACTATGATTCAGACACATGGGTATTCGGCAATATGAGATCTCAGGTGGAAGTTGGCCAGTCCCTGGCAACTCTGTCTGGTTATGACTTTGAGCGGAATAATAAAGGCCAGCTCCTGATCAGCCCGGCTACCGGATTACCCACTTCGTCTATACAAAACTTCAAGGCAATAGGCGATCGTCAGCCAGACTACAAATTTGGCTTCATCAACAACATCAGTTACAAGAATTTAACGCTTTCCTTTAATCTTGATGTAAGAAAAGGAGGAGACGTTTTTAACGCAAACGAAATGATGATGACAATTATGGGTGTAAGTAACAGGACGCTTGATAGGGAACAACCGCGTGTTATTCAAGGCATTCTGAAGGATGGTTTAGAGAACACCGATAACCCTACTTTAAATACCATTGCGGTTAATCCCTATTTCAGAAGCTCTTATTATAATGGAATTTTTGCCGAAGCAGATTATATTGAGCGGGTTAACTGGGTGCGCCTGAGAGATGCAACAATGGCTTACCGCTTTGGAGAGTCTCTGTTAAGCCGTACCCAATTTATCCGTACTGCTTCCATATTCGTTACCGGCACGGATTTGTTCCTCCTAACTAACTACACAGGAATGGATCCCAACACCAATGCGCTGAACTCATCCAATGCACGTGGTTATGGCGGCGCAGGTATTGACTGGGGATCTATACCAACCCCTCGAGCCTTCAACTTTGGATTAAAATTAGGTTTCTAAAATTCGCAAACTCTAGTATATGAAAATGAAAACAACATTAATAATAGCCCTTAGTTTGGTCTTATTATCTACCGGATGTAAGAAGTGGCTTGATATCAACTCAGATCCTGACACTACTCAGGAACCCTCTAATTCATCGGTACTCCCACAGATGCTTGCGGCAATTCCTTTAGCACTACAAGTAGATGGTGGAATGTATATTGCCAAATATACCCAGAACTGGCTTACGCTTGCAGTGAGTAACAATAACGTTTACGATATACAGGGATTCACCTTTTTAGGAGGTACTATGGGAGCTTCCTGGAATATGGTTTACTACGCTTACGGCAGGAACATGGAATACCTTCTGGAAAATTCCAAGCGATTGAATCAACATGATTTTCTAGGTGTAGGACTGGCATTGAAAGCCTGGGCTTACCAGCATGGCACAGACTATCATTCCGATATGCCATTCTATGAGACTTTCGTACAGGATAGTTTCAAATTCAGATATCAAACACAAGATGTTATTTATAAAGTGGTTGATTCTATGTGCAGGAATGCATTAGTATATCTAAATGCTGCAATAGGGAATCCTGCTAACACGGTCAACAGAGGCGATATGGTGTATGCTGGCGACTTGAGAAAATGGAAGAGATTTGTTTATGGTGTTTTAGCCCGTAATTATAACCACCTTTCTAAAAAGTCGTCACTCTATCAACCGGATTCCATCATCCGATACTGCGACAGTTCGCTGGCTGTTGCAACAGATGATTTCTGTGTTCCTTTCGACGCAACTATCAATGCTAACGCCAATTATTTCGGCACTTTCCGCGACAATATGACAGCGATGCGTCAGAGCAACTTTATTGTACGCCTTCTCGATGGTACTATCTTCTCTGGAATTAGCAATACTGCAACCCGTGATCCGCGACTCTCTCATATGTTGTCGGCCTCCCACGATACAACCAATGGCAATGGTGGGTACAGAGGTGTCGACCCAGGACAGGGAGATCCTTTTTCCGCTCTTAATGCTCCCGAGTCTTATTTGGTAAACGGTCTGCCCCCCACATCTGGCACTGCTTTGACCAATTACAACAATTCCAGGAAAAAAGTAGCTATTCCTTTTGGAGACAGTTTATACTTTAACCCTGGCACCGCCAATTTTGGCATACAAGGAGGAAAGTTTCTATTTAAAAACAAAGCTCCTTATCCTGTAATGACTGCCTCAGAAATTCAATTCATTAAAGCTGAAGCAGCCTTCCTGAAAGGGGATATGACCAAAGCGTACGACGCTTACAGAAAGGGGATCAGTTTACATTTCGATTTCATCAATAGAAGTTATGGCGATGTAAGAGGCTCGTCAAATATTTACAATGTCAACCCGATTACTTCGACAGCGCGTAACGCATATCTCGCAGGCACAAATGTTAGACAAAATTCAGCAACGCTTACCTTGTCGGATATCATGGAGCAGAAGTACATAGCGCTCTGGGGCTGGGGGTTTATTGAAACCTGGACCGATATGAAACGATATGACTACTACCAGATTTCCGACCCCTCATTTGTAAACTTCCTAAACGTGTATAAGGGTTTTCTTCCTACAACAACTTTCGATCAAAGAAGCGAAGGTAAAATGGCGCAAAAGGTTCGCCCTCATCATACCTCAGAATTCACCTATAATCTCGACGAGTTAAGAAGACTAGGGATTCTTGACAACAATTGGCATGTAACCAAAATGTGGATTACCGAGCCTTAATCTATCCTTCATTACTTAAAATAGAACAATGAATAAAATTAAAATAACACTTACCGCAGTAGTGGCAACAATGCTGCTAATCATTGCCTGTAAGAAGAATGAACTACGTCAATCTCCATTTGACGGAATAGACGGCAAAGCGATGGTCAAGATCAACTACTCTTGCCCCTATTTTTCGCGCAGTACTGCTCCCATCATTCCCAATCGGCAGGTTTGGATCCGAATTAATGAGAATTTAGTAAGCAGCCCTATTACTTACTCTACTCCCTATCCTGGCGGAGGCTTAAATACAGGAGGAAACTCCTTTGCCGATTATCTGTCTGTGAACCCGGGCATGAATAAAGTAAGTATTGTAATGTTATATCAGGACTCTACAAAACGAGGTCAGGACTCTGCAGTACTTTATAGCACAGACGTGGATCTGAAGGCAGACACTTATCAAACGATTCATTTTACCGACACCGCTAGTAATATCCAAAACATTATCACTTTCGACCCATATGATAAACCCGACTCGGGATGGGTACTCTACAAATTCATCAACCTTATACCAAATGCTGGACCATTGGATCTGTATCACGGTACAACTAAAATCGCATCTAATGTTGCATATAAACAAGTTTCGGATACATTTAGACTTCAGGCTGGTGTTATAGGGAACTGGAGTCTTAGAAAAAAAGATAGCACTACAACATTAGGTTCTGTTTACACTGGAAATGCCAATTCAGTAGCCAACCAAAGGGTGTTTACGATATATGCAAGAGGTTACGACGGACTACCTGCTACTGACGTAAGAAATCCAAGGGTATCTTTACTGTATAACAGATAACTTTAAAGTTCCGACAAAAACCGCTGGCGATATAACCGGCGGTTTTTTTAGTGCCCTGACTTTATAGCCTTAATCAGACCAGAACCAACACATCAACATGGGATAGCTGCATCTACGATAATGATGAGTTGACATAAAAATTCTTCACATTTGGCAAGGCTATCTAGACTTTAAGCTTATTTAAGGAGCATTACAACTACTTTCTAAAGTGGTTATAATACCTTCGCCGATAGCATAGCGCTTTCGGAGTAATGGGTGTTCTAATTCCACGACACCAAAATAAATAGCGTGTTTTAGCATGTGGCATCGCCTAAGGCTAGCAATAAACATGTCCGGCTTCAGGCAAATGAATGTGGTACCATAGATTTGCAACATCCATTCGTTTCTGAAAAAATACATCGCCCGGTTGTAAAAAAATCATCCTTGAAAATCAAAAATCATATTTTCAATTTTCAAGAATATAAAAATTACCCGAAAAACAAATAACTCACCGCAACAGCCGTTATAATACCAGCCAGGTCTGCGAGCAGCATAGCGCTTACAGAATAGCGGGTATTTTTAATACCCACAGCACCGAAATAAACGGCAATAATATAAAAAGTTGTATCGGCTGAGCCACGGAATACGGAAGCCAGGTTGCCGGCAAACGAATCAGGACCATGTGATTTTAAAGTGTCAATCATCATAGCACGTGCACCGCTGCCACTAAAGGGTTTTAAAATGGCTGTAGGTAATGCATCCACCACTCTGGCATCGCCTCCTAAAAAAGCAAATAAGACTTTAATACCCTCCATTACAAAATCAAAAGCACCGCTATTACGTAATAAACTGATGGCTACCAGCAGGCCTACCAAATAAGGAATGATTCTTATAGCTGTATCGAAACCTCCTTTCGCGCCATCTACAAACGCATCGAAAATTGGTGCTTTCTTATAGATCGCACCTGCTATAATCAGTAAAAATATAAGCAGGATCAGCCCATTGCTAAGGCTGGTAGAAAACAACTGAATACCCTTGGCATCCAGCATACGTACATATACAATCAGGGCGGTAAAAACTGCTGTAATGCCTAAAACCCAGGCTACTATTACGGGCTGAAACACTTTAATACCTTGCTTAAATGAAACAATAACCATTGCAGTAATCGTTGCCACAAAAGTGGCGATCATGCAGGGTATAAATATTTCGGTGGGAAATTGCGACTTTAACGCTACCCTATCAGCAATGATAACCGTTGGTATTAACGTAAGACCCGATGCATGCAGGCATAAAAACATAATCTGCGCATTGGTCGCTTTGGTTTTATCGGGATTTAGTTCCTGCAAACTTTCCATGGACTTAATACCGAACGGTGTAGCCGCATTATCCAAACCCAAAAGGTTGGCAGAAAAATTCATGACCATGTGCCCCATCGCAGGATGGTTTTTAGGGACTTCGGGAAAAATTTTCGAAAAAAACGGTCCGATGATTCGGGATAAAAACCGCACGCCACCCGCCTGTTCCGCAATATTCATAAAACCCAGAAACAAAGCCATAATACCAATCAAACCTATGCAAAGCGTTACGGCATCCTTGGTTGTTTCAAACACGCCGTTGGTAGATTGCAGTTTAAAAACCTTAAACTGCCCATTGCCGGCAGGTATTACCTGCAGCCCCTCCCACTTCACTCCGCTTTGTCCGGCTGTAATTTGGCTGTGTACTGAAGCCGGCAATAGTAATGAGTCTACCGTTTGAACAAAAGTCGTGTCGCCACTTTTGCCTGTTACCATTTGCGTAAATATCTGTTTCTGATCATCCTGGAACACAAATCTACCGACAGCCACTGCCAGAGCAATAATGATGAAGGCACTCCAGATTCTGCTTAATACCATACTTTTTAATTCTGTTATTTCGTTTTATATTTTTTGAGTTCCCTCTTCAAAAAGTTCTCCAGCTGCTTTTTGGTAGGTAGCATAACTTCATATTTAGATACAAACATCTTTTCTTCAATGGTCGCACCTGCATATTCTACCATCGCGTTGTTTTTATCAGTTACCAGTAAAATACCAATAGGCGGATTATCGCCTTCGCCCCTGCAATTTTTTTCGTAATAATTGAGATACGATTTTAGTTGCGAAGCATGGTGGCTTACAAATTTCTCCACTTTCAATTCTATCAGTACATGACAATGTAAAATACGGTGATAAAATACCATATCCACAAAAAAATACTCATCACCAATCAACAATCTTTTTTGCCTTGCTTCAAAGCAAAAGCCATTCCCTAACTCCAGGATAAATTTTTCCAGGTGGGCTAGCAATGCCGTTTCCAATTCTGTTTCATGTATCGTTTCCGATTGTGGCAATTGCAGAAAATCAAAAAAATAGAAATCTTTAACGACATCAGCAGCCTGGGCAGGTTTTATTTTTTTCTCTATTTCCTGAAGAGATAGTTTTTTATTTTGCGACAGGCCCGTACGTTCAAAAGACAATGTATGAATAGCTCTTCTCAGATCCCTTACTGATGGCTGCGTATTCATCAGCAGTATTTCGTAATAAAGCCGCTTATAAGTATCGTCTATTTTAATGAGTTCGGTGAAGTGTGAAAAAGACGCCGTAGCAAATAACTGAATAACATGTTTTTTGTATTGAGCAGCGGTAACGCCCTTTATAGGAGATACAAGCCGGTTGGCTGAAACGCTTGCTACGACTGGCTTAGACAGGTCAGACACTGTCTGACCTATTGGTATTAACTGTTGAAATTCGGCAGACACTGTCTGACCTATTGAAGAATAACAAAGATAAAACCTCCTGAAATTTTTCAGGTTTGTTTCAGAAAGTCCACTGATTTTAATGCGTCTGGCCAGCTTTTCCAAAAGCAGGTCTCCATATTTTGCCCGGTCTTCTCCTTTCTGCTCGTATTCAAAAATATAAAACCCGATAAGCCAATTACGAAGCGTAATATGCCGGTTTACTGCATTTACAGCCGATCGCTGCAGCAGTACATGGGTTTTTGAAATGGAAGAAAGCAGCCCTTTAAAGTCCATTACCAAAAATAAGAAGATTATTGTAAGACTTGGCCTCCGCTTAAAATACTTACCTTTGCAGACTTTTATGGTAAATGAACCATATTTATAAAAAACATTATTATCAAATTAAAGTAATATGGCTTTACAAGCAGGGATAGTAGGTTTACCCAACGTAGGAAAATCAACCTTATTTAACGCGGTAAGTAACAGCGCCAAGGCGCAGGCCAGCAACTACCGTTTTTGCACTATCGAACCTAATGTTGGCCTGGTAGATGTTCCGGATGAGCGTATTGCAAAACTGGCAGAACTGGTGCAGCCCGATCGTACGGTACCCACTCAGATTGAAATAGTAGATATTGCCGGTTTGGTAAAAGGGGCCAGCAAAGGAGAGGGATTAGGCAATAAATTTTTGGCGAACATTCGCGAAGTGGATGCAGTGATACACGTAATCCGCTGTTTTGAAGACGACAATGTACTTCGGGAAGAGGGTGCCATTAACCCCATTAGCGATAAAGAAATTATAGATACAGAATTACAACTAAAAGACCTGGATAGCGTAGAGAAACAAATTCAGAAAAAAGAAAAGCAATCTAAAGTGGATCCTAAAGCCAAGGCCGAAGTAGAGGTTTTACAACGCTGTAAAGCACACCTGGAGCAAGGCAAAAGCATTCGTGCCCTGGATTTGAGTAAAGAAGACAAAGTAGCCATTGCTGATCTTTTTTTACTTACTGATAAGCCGGTTTTATACGTAGCCAACGTAGATGAAGCATCCATGCACACGGGCAATAAGTTTTCTGAAGCGCTAAAACAAGCAGCCGAGGCAGAAGGTGCAGAAATTATTGTGATGAACAATAATATTGAAGCCCAAATATCTGAAATGGAAGACCCCGATGATAAGGCTTTATTTATGGAAGAATATCAAATGAAGGAGCCTGCTTTAAATCGCTTAATCCGTTCTGCATATAAATTATTGGGCCTAAATACTTATTTCACAGCCGGTGTACAGGAAGTGCGCGCCTGGACCTTTCATGAAGGATGGAAAGCACCTCAATGCGCCGGAGTAATTCATACAGATTTCGAGAAGGGTTTTATTAAGGCTGAAGTGATTGGCTATAACGACTATGTAACTTATAAATCGGAAGCAGCTGCCAGAGATGCAGGAAAGCTTAGAATTGAAGGTAAAGAATACCCGGTTAAGGATGGCGACGTAATGCATTTTAGATTTAACGTTTAACAACAATACATCTGTAACTTATTAACCCGGCTGATGCCGGGTTTTGTTATTAAAGTAGGTTAACTTTAAGCAAACATTTAAAATGCTGAAGCCTAAACCACCATTGTACTGCCTGCTCCTGCTTTTTTGCTTGGGCTGCTCATCGCTCAGGTATGTATCGGCTTATAGCGCCACTTCATTAACAGCGCTGCAAAGTTTTGAAAGCCTGGACTACAGCTTTGATAAGGCTTGCCGGGATAAATGTCTTTACGAGCAATTAGACGAACAAAAGCTATTTGCGGATGACTGCAGTTGCAGCCTGGAATCCAAAGCTGATAGCGCTATACAAAACCTGTTTTCGGTTACAAAATTTTACCTAGAAGGCCTGAATCAATTATCCGACAATAAATTGACCAGTTATAGTTATGAGGGTGTAGCGGGTAATATGACAGCAGGCAAAATAGGCAATATCGTCATTTCAGAAAAGCAGGCTGCGGCTTTTCAAAAAATAGCCACCACCCTTACCAATGCTGTCACCAACCGGTACCGCAAAAAGAAACTAAAGCTATACATAGCCGAGGCAAATGAACCCTTGCAAATGATCATTGAAGCTTTGCAGTTCAACCTGGCGGCCAATCTGGCGGGCAGGCTGAATACACAACAGGAAAGACTAAAGGCCTATACTTTCGGACTGTTTCAGCATAAGGATCTTTCGGTTTATGAAAAGAAATTGATTATAGAGCAGTATAATAGCTCGTTAACAGCGCTCGAAATAACCCGCAAACGCATTGCAACATTATCGCTGCAATTAGGCACAATTGCACAAGGCCATAATGACCTGAATAAAAACAGGCATCATTTAAATGATAAAAACCTGAACCTGGCAGGCAAGCTGGCGGGCTACTCCGCTACCCTATCTAAACTGATTACCGAATTCAACACCCTGAAAAAATTATAGTGATGGCGGCCTTAACTTCAAAACAGATAACAGAACTCGCTGATCAATTTCTTGCTTTTGCAAAAGCAGTAGGTAACTATCGTATCCAGCATGATGAAGAACTGAATCCCAGCCAGAAAAAAGACCTGAAAAGTTATCATAAGCAATTACTCAACCGGTCGGATGAATTATATACCACATCTGCTGCACTCGTAATGGACGAGATAGAAACATCGATTGAGTCTATTAAGAGCGTTACCTCTAGGTTGGAGAAGACCTACCAGCAGCTTCAGAACATTCAGAAAGCTATTGACATTGCCGCTGCATGCGTAAAGATGGGGGTTTCTATATTCAGCCTCAACACTGCAGAGGTCAGCCAATCGCTGTCGGAACTGGCAGGTTTGTTTGCCACGTCGAAGAATATCAAACCATCCAAAAAGAAAAAAGCTTAAACCGTCAGCAGGCTGCAGCCTCTCAAATCACTATTATCCATTCTCCCGGTTACTTCGAAATGACGATCCCCATGTAAAACACCCAGGTCATCCGTAGCAATAAAGCTGCATGAATATATATTGGCCAGGTCAATCACATTGATCAATCCTCTTATTGAACCGGTGCCAGTGTTAGCTTTTATCGTAAGCGGATCTTCCTCATCTCTCAACACAACCCGCATCCACTGCGGGGTCTGAAACAAACCATTCCCCTCAGAATAAGCCTGGGATAATAATTCCGTCATACCATACTCTGAATGCACTTCATTGAGCGAAAAAGCAGTTTTCAATACATCGTGCACTTCCTGCCTGATCATTTCCCTCCGGCGTCCTTTCATGCCACCGGTTTCCATTACCACTGTATGTTTCAATAATTGCTGATGCTGTTCCGCAAAGTCGAGCAAAGCAAAAGTTACTCCGATCAATAATGTCTTTTGCCCGGCCTCCTCCAACGTATGCAACGTTTCATTCAGTTTTTCAAAATCGTACAAATAAAAACCACTCTTTTCATGGCTGCTTCGTTGCACGAGTTCTTCTACCATATAAACCAGTGATGAATGCTTACGTTCCAGGTAAGAAGGCAGTAAACCAAGTACACACCATTCTTCCGGTTTACCATAAAAATGTTCAAAAGCCGCCAAAAAACTTTGCTCATAAATCCCCTTCTTTTTTACATAATGCCTGCTATTGATCGTTTCTGTAGTACCGCTGCTTTCAAATATCACTTCCGGCTCAAAGGCCATTGTAACAATATTATGGGTTTTGAAAAAACGAATAGGTAAAAAAGGTATCTCAGAAGGCTTACTTACTTTTGAAGCATCTATTTTCAAAGCGTCAACATATTTTTTATAAATAGGATTCTGCTCATATTGAAACCTGAATACCTTCAGACAGACTTTATCAAAATCAAATGAGCCGCTGAAAATTTCATGGGCAAGGTTGTCTTCGATATCCATGTATTTTTAAATATTTTTGAGCAACAAAAGTAATTTCATTGCAGGCATCTTACAATAGAAAGTTTTTTGATTTTGTCATTTTCAGCAATATTTTCATAGCCCTTTGTGCTGTGGCGATGGCCGGATATAGTACGCATGTTTTTTCATTAGGCTTTCCACCAGCCCATTTCGGAGGCTTTTTATTTTTCTCCACACTGGCCAGCTATAGCATTCACTGGTATCTCACCGATGAGACCACAGAAATGACAGCATCCCGTACACCCTGGCTTAGCAAAAACAAGGGACTTCATGCTTCTTTTTTTGTCATCAGCTCTATTGGTTGTGCTTTCTTTTTGGCAAAAGAGCTGGGTTATATTAAATGGATACTTCCTGCTATTTTTTTAACACTGCTGTATACAGCACCTAAGTTTCCGTTTCGACCTTTTACTGCACTTAAAAAATTTATTCTCGGGAAAACCATACTACTGGCATTGATGTGGGCCTATGTAACATCGGCACTGCCCTTTTTTATCATGAAACAACCATGGAATGCTGTGCATACCCTCTTTTTTATCAATCGTTTTGCACTTATTTTTCCTATATGTATACTATTTGATCTCAGGGACAAAGACTATGACAAACTAACGGGCGTTAAGAGCCTGGTAACATTATTGCCGCCTCAAAAAATAAAAATGGTGTTCAACATTTTTATAATAATCAACATCATAACCGCCTTAGCCCTTGGTTATTTTTCTGATTTGAGTATTGTGGATAATTTTATTTTATTGATTCCTATCATCTTAACTTTTTCATTGTACAATAGAGCCATAAAAACCAAGAATGATTATTTATTTTATTTTATCTTAGACGGGTTAATGGCACTCTCGCCTATACTGTACTTTTTAAAACTTACCTTAGCGGTACAATATTTGCGAGGTATTTAAATATCTTATTTGGAAAATGCATACATCATTCGTAAAAATCATACACTTTAGCAGGCTGGTGAAAATCAGTGGAAGACTGAGGGAGTTTAACTACAAAAAAAACAATAATGCCGGCGATTATGTTTTTGATGTGGATACTGCCGATGACAGGGGAAACCGTATTTTTTTCAGGCTTAGCAAAAATGACAATGATTGGTCCATATCTTCTAAACAGACTATCCCGGAATGGATCGGGCAACATATTCAACAATTAGTAACGGAGCTGGAAGAGGGTATTTTAACCAACTAAAATTTATTTTAAGAGAGGTTAACGCCTCTCTTTTTTTTGCCCTTAGCCAATAGCTGAAATATTAGTCGCCGCCACATCCACCGCAGCTACTGCATGAACTGCCACAATTGCTACCGCAGGAAGATGCAGAATCCCCGTTACCAGAACCACTACTCTCAGCACCGTTTCTACCCACTCTATCTATAACTGCAGTCAGAGAAGTTCCCAGTACCGCCGCTCCCATTAAAAAATAGGTCCACTGCCAATTATTCTCCGCCGGTCTTGAGGGCAGGATCTGATCTTTATATAACCGGGGTATAATATTGATTCCTAATTGCCCGGTCAACCTAATTAGAAAAAATATTGCCGCTGTAACCAGGAGAACGGTAAATACAGCAATTTGAAAGACCGGCTTATCTCTTTCAATGCCCGTAATAATTCTGGTGAAAGCTAGCAGCAGCAAAATGGCGATAGCAGAAAAATTCAAGTAAAATAATCGACCAAACTTCAGGGATTTATAAACGTACTTTTTAAAAGCATCCATACTATTGGCAATATTGCTTAAAACAGGCTTTCTTTTCAACCCAGCCATTAGTATCGAATAAAATGTTGGACCTGTTTCATTCAATATTGTCAATACCTGCGCCTCCTCCTCAGTCAGGTTGTGTATTTTATGTACGCCCGGGCTTATCCTATCATCCTTACTCATGTAAACCATGCCCTTCTCCAGCATTTCATTTAAAATTCCGTTAATGATGTGCTCTAGATTCCGGGTCTTCATATAAATAACCTCCAGGGGATGTAAATGATACACAAAGCTATCGCGGCTGAAAAGGCCGGTTATTCTTGTAAGCCGGTATCGGTTTAAAAACTCTAATGCCACAAAAACCACCCCTGTTAGCGCTACCAGCGCATACATAAACTCCGGATTATCAAACCGGCTGTAGACTGGTTTTAAAACCCAATAAAACGGCACCAGCAAACCCATCATTGCCAGAACACCCCAATTTACAAATGATCTTATCTTCCATTTAGCTTTGGAAAGATGGAGGCTATCATACATGGTATCGAAAGCCCATATTGCTGGCGGAGGTATACCAAACGCCTCTTTGTACGATTGAGCTGTTCTTTCTTTTGCCGAACGGAATTTGGAAAAATCGTCTTTATTGTGAGTAGACGGCACATGTTGTATCCTTTTACCAAGTATTTCGCAGAACGCTTCGTAAGACCCAGTAAAAATGAGATGCTGATGCCAGACTATATCGATAACACCCGATGGCGATACCATCATATCGGAGGTAGTCGCCAGGTACATAAACTTTTTATACTCTAAAATCGCCAGCTTGGTGAATTCTTTTGTCCAGTAGTTTTCGTTTGCCAACCTTATCGAAAAGCTATATGCCCCCAATGGTGTATCCAGGTTGTAAGCTAGTATGTTGTTCCAAAGTTGCTGGTTCATATAAGATAATCGGCACCTAATGATTATTAAATATACAGATAGCTCCAACTTAAATGGAAGCGCCTGAATCTATTCTGATATGAATTTAATAAACTTACTGATAATCAGCCTCAAAATACATTATTTTTAACCCTATGAATATCGAAGGAAATATTGTAGATATCGCAGCATCTAAAATTTATCCGGGAAGCATACAGGTAAACAACGGCGTGATTGAAAATATTAAACCGCTTGAAGGCAAAAGCTTTGATCATTTTATTGTGCCCGGTTTTGTAGATAGCCATGTTCATATTGAAAGTAGCATGCTGATCCCCTCTGAATTTGCCCGGCTGGCGGTGGTACACGGTACCGTTGCTACGGTAAGCGATCCTCACGAAATAGCCAATGTTTGTGGCATGGAGGGTGTAGAATACATGATCAGCAATGGCAACACCGTTCCTTTTAAATTCAATTTTGGCGCTCCCAGCTGTGTACCGGCTACCAGCTTTGAAACGGCAGGTGCTATTGTAGGTGTAGATGATGTAAAAGCATTGCTCAGCAAACCAGAGATCAGATACCTAAGTGAGATGATGAATTTCCCAGGTGTGCTCAACGGCGACCCTGAAGTGCTACAAAAAATAAAAGCAGCTCATGAACTCGGTAAACCTATAGATGGCCATGCGCCCGGGTTAAGAGGGGAAGACGCCCGTAAGTATGCCAATGCAGGGATCAGCACCGATCATGAATGTTTTACCTCCGAAGAGGCCCTGGATAAACTGCGCATTGGCATGAAAATACTGATCAGGGAAGGAAGCGCTGCCAAAAATTTTGAGGCGCTGATTGAACTACTTCACGAATACCCGGACCAGATCATGTTTTGCAGCGATGATAAACATCCCGACAGCCTGGAAGCCGGCCACATTAACCAGCTTTGCGCGAGGGCAGTAGAAAAGGGTATTGATGTTTTCAAGATATTGAAAGCAGCCTGCATTAACCCGGTTCAGCACTATAAACTGGATGTGGGATCACTGAAAGCTGGAGATCCGGCTGATTTTATATTGGTAAAAGACCTGATTCACTTCAAGGTTCAACAAACGTATATTGCCGGGCAGCTGGTTGCCGAAAATGGCAAAACCCTGATTGAATCACAAACTCCGGGCCTGGTAAACAATTTTAAATGCGCCCCGGTGACCACGGAAGCATTGGTAGTTAAGGCAGATAACGCTACCAAAATAAAGGTAATCGAGGCTTTGGACGGACAATTGATTACGAATCAGCTTCGGGAAATACCTTTGATTAAGAACGGCTGTATAGTAAGTGATATTGAGAACGATGTTCTTAAAATAACGGTGGTGAACCGGTATCATGACGCCCCTGCTGCGGTAGCTTTTATCAAAAATTTTGGCCTCAAAAAAGGAGCATTGGCTTCTTCGGTAGCACATGATAGTCATAATATTGTGGCCGTAGGTGTGGATGATGAAAGTATTTGCAGGGCAGTAAACCTGGTAATAGCACAAAAAGGCGGTGTAAGCGCTGTAAATGGCACTAATGAATCCATATTACCATTGCCTGTGGCCGGATTAATGAGCACGGAGGATGGATACAAAATTGCCAAAGCTTATACTGCTATAGACGCTATGGCCAAAGAAATGGGCAGCCCTTTGGGCGCTCCTTTTATGACGCTTTCATTTATGGCACTTTTGGTGATTCCGGCCCTGAAATTGAGCGATAAAGGTCTTTTTGACGGCACTAAATTTGAATTTGTGGAGGTAGCAGAAAATTAGCACTGCTACTGACCGACCCAACTCCGCCATTCACCGATATATTAAGTTTACATACAATAAATCTGTTGCAACGGGAGTTAAGGCGCGCTATTTTTACTTAAAATTGAAAACAATGAGCGAAAACAATCCATACAACACAGAAATGTATAAAAGTGAGCCAGGAGGCTATTCACAGCCAGATCCTAACAATTTCCGCCCCAAACAGTCGCAAAGCCATCTTTGGATAGGCGGTTTCCTGCTGATCATAGGCGTTGTTTATTTATTAAAACGTATTGGTATAGACCTGCCAGATTTTATTTTTTCATGGCCCATGCTACTCATCACACTAGGTCTATTCGTGGGCGTGCGTAAAAATTTTGAAGGGCCGGGCTGGATGATCATGGTGCTGATTGGTGCCATCTTCCTTATCAATAACCACTTTTTCCCGGGAGAATTAAGAAGGTTTATCCTCCCGATCATCCTGATCGGGTCAGGTCTGTTTTTTATTTTCAGACCCAAAGGCTCCAAAAACTATATCCAGTTTGACGAGAGCGGCACTGCTCCACTCGCCGGGGCCTCAGGACAAGATTATATTGACACTACTTCGATATTCGGCGGATCTAAAAAGAAGGTGTTTTCTAAAAACTTCAGGGGTGGAGACATGACCAATATTTTTGGCGGAACTGAAATCGATCTATCCCAGGCTGATATGAATGGGACGGCAGTTTTAGATGTTACCGCTTTGTTTGGCGGGGCTACATTAATTGTACCATCCAACTGGAACGTTATTTCTGAAGCAGTAGCCATTATGGGCGAGGTAAAGGATAAACGTATTATGAAGGGATTACCCGAAACCAGCAAAACCCTTTTAATCAAAGGCACGGTGATATTCGGAGGAATTGACATAAAAAGCTTTTAAAACAGGGCAGGGGTTGCGCTATCATTTAATTTAATTTACCTGCATCTCCATCCCATTATTAAATATATTCAATTGGCAAGTCCATGGTTATAACAGCCATGGACTTAAGCGTAAAATAAAAAATCTATAAACCAACCCGATGGCTTCACCTCTTTCAGCAAAAAGATTTATTGCGTCGCTAATTATTGGCTGGATGGTGTTGGTAGGCGCGCAGGCGCTTATTTTGTACGACTATAATTTTCCAGTCAGTATTGTGCTGGGCGATAGTTTTTTAAGTATAACCATGTTACTACTGGCCAGCCTGCTGGTACTGAATATTACCCGCTATTACCTGCCAACATCCTATCAATACGTAGGTATTATCGCATCGTCATCAGTGCTCTCATTTTTATGGCTGATCATTTCCAATAGTTGTTTGAAGATCTTATTTGAAGAACAAAAAGCTTACCTGGACTTTTTGCACAACTCGTTAGTAATACGTTACACTTTCGCCTTTTTAGTGCTCACTATTGTAACTATTGCTGCAATTTTATGGTATAACTGGCAGGAGCGAAAAAAAGAATTAAAAAGAAAATCAGACGTAGACGCCCTTTCCCGGGAAGCAGAACTATTTAAACTGCGTCAGCAACTGCAACCCCACTTTCTTTTCAACAGCCTGAACTCGATTAATGCACTAATAGGTCTGGATCCCCCACTGGCGCGCAAAATGGTGCAACAATTATCCGATTTCCTGAGAGGCACGCTGAAGAAAGAAGAATCGCAAATGGTTTCCCTGGAAGAAGAAATAGGATACCTGAACCTGTATCTTGAAATAGAAAAAGTAAGATTTGGCAACCGACTGCAAACAAAAATAGATATCAGCGAGGGTTGCAAACAGGCCTTATTGCCTACATTATTGTTACAACCTATTGTTGAGAATGCTATTAAGTTCGGCCTTTATGATACAACCGGGCAAACATTAATTACCATTGACTGCCGCTCAGAAGGCAATGAACTGATCATTAGCGTTAAAAATCCATTCGATCCGGAAACCGCTACACCTCAAAAAGGAACCGGCTTCGGATTATCTTCTATTAAAAGGAGGCTATATTTGCTTTTCGCCAGAAATGATCTATTAAGCACCGCTGCACACGATACTATTTTTGAAACAACCGTAAAAATTCCGCAACAGGTATGAGTAAAGTAATAATTATAGATGATGAGTTTTTAGCCAGGAGCATGGTTAAAGAATATCTGAAAAAGCATCCACAGCTGGAAGTGGTGGCTGAATGCGGCGATGGCTTTGAAGGACTAAAGGCCATACAGGAGCATGAGCCCGACCTGATTTTCCTGGATATACAAATGCCCAAGATCAGCGGGTTTGAAATGCTGGAACTGGTGGAAAATCCTCCGGCGGTGATTTTTGCAACCGCTTTTGATGAATATGCTATTAAGGCTTTTGAAGCCCATGCTATTGACTACCTGCTAAAACCTTTCGACCAGGAACGCTTTGATAAAGCAGTGGCCAAATTTTCGGCGCAGAACCGCCCTGCAGCTGTAGAAAACACCAAAGAACTATTGAACGATGCGCAGCTCCCGGGAAGCAATAACCGCATTGTGGTTAAAAATGGCAGCAAGATCAAGATCATCCCGGTGCAGGAAGTATTATACCTGGAGGCAGCGGATGATTTCGTAAAAATATTTACCAAAGAAGGTTACTACCTCAAAAACAAGACTATGTCATTTTTCGAGTCCTTTCTTCCGGCAGATATGTTTGTACGCAGTCATCGTTCCTTTATAGTAAACATCCAGGAAATAACCCGTATCGATCCTTACGAAAAAGATGGGCATGTGGCTATACTTAAAAACGGCGCCAAGATCAACGTGAGCAGAAATGGATATGGTAAACTGAAGGGCGTGCTTGGGCTTTGATGTACCGATAATAATGAATCGTTAAGGTATAAATAAAATGGTGGTCAGCTTACTGACCACCATTTTTATTGTTTTATCTTTTCGAACTAACCTAGTCTCCTGTTGTGTTCTCGTCTGCTACAGCCTCTTCCCAATTATCCCATTTAGGCGTATTGGCATCATAACCATCATATCCAAAGTTCTGGGCTAATTGCCCTTTATTATTTGCTGTGATAGCCGCATACGGAACCGGCCAGTACATATTCTTTTTATCCATAGTGTAATTAGGATTACTGTTACCGGTGGCATTGATCTGTATCGGACCTTTATTATACATGCTATAGTGTACAATACGCTGATACCAGTAGCTGCCTCCTGATGAACCCATACCGGTTTGATTATCAAAATTATCCAGCGTATAGGTATTACCCCATTCATCAGGCTTGCCGCTACGTGCCAGGCAAAGCGACACACGTTTCAACTCTACATTACGCCATTCTTCCCAATACAACTCGCGGGCACGCTCATTCATAATATCGCCGATATTAACCGTTCCCTGATATAACTGAGTGCATTTAGCACGACGTCTGATGACGTTCAAATCTTCTGCGATGCTTGCATCTCCAGGGTTCAAATAATATTTTGCTTCGGCCCTCAATAAATAAGCTTCAGCCAAACGATACAAATACCAATCGGCTATACCTCCATTAGTCGCTCCTCTTAACCCGTCCGAACCTACGATGTTGGCTTCATTAACAGGGTCATCTAAAAACAGCTTATAATGCGGCACATCAAACCAGCGGCGAATGGTATCACTGCATAATAAGGCCCCGTTATCCGGGTTGCGAAGTGTAATATTCTTTCCAAACTCTGTTGAGGCCTTGTTGTTAACCCTGTAGTCTTCCATACGTACCCAATTGCCTGTTGAAGAACTATGACGAAGATCTCCTGCATCCATTACACCATTTACTGCCCATACCGCATGGGTTGCAAAGTGAGTTGGCCGGAATGTAGCGATACCTCGTCCAAAAGCCCGCATATAATCGTACCGCGGATTATAGTCACCGCTGTTACGGCGAATGTTTAATAACGCCTGCTTGCCATCTTTCGTTTGTATCCTCGCGTCAAAAACAAAAGGATAAAGAACCCGCATGGTAAGTATTTGCTGGAAAGATTCAGCATCTGCGCCACGGTTCGGCATACCCATAATCACTTCCTTATTAGTAGCGATCAACTTATTTTCAGCACGATGAAGATCCCAGATCACGTTGCGGCTGATAGGCCAGGTTTGAGGTTCACCGCCATCGTTAAAGGTGCCGAAATTATCCTGCATCAGCGCATAGCCGGATTGGTTGATGAGAATATCGGTTTGCTCTTTAGCCTTCGCATATTCACCAATCGCCAGATAACATTTAGCCAGTAACATTCGACAAGCGCCCTTATTAACCATACCTATCAGCGGCATATCTTTTTGCTCCGGCACCCATTGCACGGCAAATTCGAGGTCTTTCGTGATCATTTGGAGAATAGCCTCGCGTTTGGTGCTCCGGTAGTTTTGTTTTGGCACTTCCAAAACCTTTGCAACCAGAGGCACATCCTTAAATTGAAACACTAAATTCATATATCTAAAAGCACGATGGAAATAGGCACGTCCTTTATACGCATTGCGGACATTCTCGCCCAGGCTTTCAACCCGGTCTACATACTGTATAATAGTATTAGCATACATAATGCCGCGATAGGTTTCCTCCCAAAAATACCATATACTATTCGTCCGGTCGAGGTTCATGTAAACCGTCTCGCTTGTAGGAGTAAGCATGTTCGCCACATCACAAAGCATATTGCGCTTGTCAGTAGCCGCAGCCACCATCATATCAGAAAAAATATATTCCGTTCCGAGAGCTAACATTTCATTGTGGGCATCGGCACCCGTGCCCCAATATCCTTTAATATGGCGGTCGCATATAGCTAAAGCCGATACCAACCCTGCTTCTGTACTAAAGGTGGTAGTAGGTTCGTAAAATGAAAGTGGGTCGGGTTTCAAAAACTCCTTAGAGCAACCACCCAAAAAAAGGATGCTGCCCACGCACAAAACCACGCCTTTGTACACACGATTTAGTATTTGCATTACTTGTTGCATATCTTTCATATTAATCGTTTAGAAAATTAAGTTTAATCCAAGGTTATATACTCTTGAGGCCCAGGCCTGGGGATTATCCTCACCATGGTAAGTTTCAGGATCACCGAATTCCCAGTCTTTATTCCATACCCCCACATTACGTACTGTACCAAACACTTTAATGCGATTTATATGAAATTTAGAACTCCACTGCTGAGGAATGGAATACCCTACAGAGATATTATCCAGGCGTATAAATGAGCGATCATACAACTTACCAGCGCCAGCTGCGCCAACAGGGCCCCTTGCTTCTATACGACCATATTTGTTGGTTGGATTATCAATGGTCCAGTATTCTTTCGCTTGCAGATTGGCCAGTGCATAAGTCATACGTCCCCCGTCATCATCATTATTCAGATAAAAGCCCGCTAAGCTTTTGTGTCCCATATAAGAATACAGGTTAAAAGAAACACTCAGGTTTTTCCACATCACAACTTCGCTCCGTAGAGACCAATGAAGCGGAGGTATGGTAACACCCATAAACTCCTTATCCCTATCATTGTAGGTGTAGGTAACCTTGCCATCTGCCGCAGTTACATCATCCGCAGTATAATTATTAGCGACTTTTATATCACCAGGCAACTGTCCATATTTGGCTGCCTCAACCGCCTCATGCGATTGCCAGATTCCCGTGACACGGTAATTCCAGATGGCACCTATCGGCTGTCCTATAAACCAGCTATTATTGATATCGTCTCTTTCCTTTGTACCAATTACATTTCCATTGGCATCCAGTACATTTTCCCTGTCGTAATAAAGATGTGTAATCCTGTTTTTGTTATACGATACCCCTATTGTTGTAGTCCATTGGATTTTGTCGTTAGTGATATTCACCGTATTTAAAGACAGCTCAAACCCTGAATTATCTACCTGACCGAGGTTGGTAGTAATCTGGGGGAAACCGGTAAACCCTGGCAAACGCTGGTTCATTACCATGTCGCGTGTCTGCATACGGTAATATTCTATTGATCCTGATATCCGGTCATTCAGAAATCCGAAATCCAGACCTGCATTCCAGGACGCAGTTTTTTCCCATTGTAAACTTGGGTTAGCTAATCTGTCTGTTAATAAATATCGGAATAACTGTAACTGCCCAGCTGCATTCAAATACCCCTGCATCCGTCCTGCACCTTCAGAAAGATTGGATAACGCCAGATAAGGATTATCTAATGAACGATTACCATTTTTACCATAAGACAAACGAAGTTTACCGGTACTCATTGCCTCCCATGTAAAGAACTTCTCGTTAGTAAAAGTCCAGGCCGTAGCTATGGAAGGAAAGAATGCACGTGGGTTAGAAGTACCGAAAGCTGAGTAACCATCCCGGCGCATGGAGGCTGTAACCATGTATCGGTTATCGTAAGCGTAAAATAAGCGGGCAAGCATACCGTCTGCTGTTTCTCGTGTGTCATTGCTGGAGTAAGTACTATTTTCTTTCGCACCATTTTTCGTATTGTGAAACCCAAGGGCATCAGAAGGAAGAATATTTCTTGCCTGGATTAAATCTGACCAATACCTGAGCTCTTCTGCTTCCTGTACTAATGTAACCATCATGCGATGCTTTTTTGCAAAAGTGTGCTCCCAGTTGATCGTATTATTTAATGACCAATCGAAGCGCTTTCTCGTTTCACGATTGACACCGCGCGCTTTGGGATCCGAGCCCGGTAATTCAGCCGACATAAAATACCTGTCATAAAAAAACTGGTAGCGAGGAGACGCATTGAAAGAGTAAGTGATATTAAAGGGCAGCTTAACTTTAGCGTACAAAATGCTGTTCAATACCGTATATCCTTTTTCCAGTTCCAGGTATTGTTTTTGAAAATCAAAATTGTAACCCCTTTGGCTGAATTCGCCGCTTAGCGGGAATTGGGTAATGTTGCCTGTAGAATCAGTATAATCAGCATAGGGGCTGTTGCGTAACATCTGGTCCTGGTCTATACCAATATTACCATCCGATCTTTCCTGAAAATTGATGTTTGCTCCAATATCCAGCCACTTCGTCACCTTAGCATCTAGTTTAAGGTTCGATCGAACTGCCTGGTAATTGTCATTTACCAATGCTCCCTGGTTGTTCAGGTATCCCATCGAAAAATAGTAATTCACTCTATCGCCTGCTCCGCTAACACTGGCGTTGTAATCCTGATTGAAACCAGTTCTGAAAGTAAGATCCGTCCAGTCCACCGTTTGCCCGTTCAGAAAATTCTGTAAAGCATTACCCTGAAAGCCAATTCTCCTCGCCCAGATGCTCTGGTCAGATTCGCCTGACGTATTAGTAGTATAAGCGCGCCATTGATCTAAAGAAATATTGCCCGGTAAACGGTCGGGCTGCATGAAAAATCCGGGCTGATTAGCATATACGCCGGTTCGATAAGCTTCGTAGGCTCCTGTTTCCGGGTTAATACCATAAGTATTTTTGGTAAACCAGTCAACCCGGTGTTGAAGGTATGCTTCAGGGCTAAACCGCTCCCTGAAAGTACTGCGTTGTGTAGCACCGGCGTTAAGTGTAGCAGTAATTACCGGCTTACCTTGCTTGCCTTTCTTTGTCGTAATAAGAATAACACCACTAGCCGCTTTGGCTCCGTATACAGCAGCGGCTGAAGCGTCTTTCAATATATCTATCTGATCAATATCATCAGGGTTCACCTCCGAAAGTTCTCCGTAGAATAACATCCCATCCAAAATTATCAACGGGCTATTATGATTACCTGCTGTATAAACAGTACGTCGTCCACGTACCTCAATATTACCACCACCTTTGGCTGATGGGTCGAAACCAACGCGTACCCCCGGAGCACCACGCAGGATATCCTGCACTGTTTTAGGGTTTTCGTTAGCGATGTTATCTGGTCTTATCTGTACAACGGATCCTGTGAGATCCTTCTTCCGCATGGTGCCATAACCTACCACCACTACACTTTCCATATTACTCTCCGTTGGAGTGAGGTTAATGTTCAAGGCTTCGGCACCAGTTACAACAACTTCCTTTGTTACATAGCCGACAAACGTAATTTCAAGCGTTTGCCCAACCTCTGCGTTAATAGTAAACTTACCGTCTGCATCCGTCAGCGTTGCAGTCGTTGAACCTTTTACATTTACAGATGCCCCTGACAGGGGTGTACCTTCATTACTACGCACAGTACCCGTTATAGGCTCCCAGTATAGCGCAGCTCCGGCAACTGTCGTACTACTTGCCAGCAAACTACCGGAAAAAGAACATATACAAATCAATTGCAAAAAGGCAATTTTTATAACATTTACGATTAAATACTTATACTTCATAAACTTGCTTTAGGTTTACTTACAATGTTGTTTTTGCCTGAAGTTTGTCAAATGATTCTCAGAATATCAGGCGGTTCTTTGTGGCCTAGTCAGCGACTGAGTCAGGTAATTGTTGACTTCATTTCGATTGATCTTTTATTATTGTAATTGAGTTGGAACAAACGAATGCGCAGCGTCGAAACAGCTATATTAAAAAACAAGCTTCGTGGCGATTTTCACCTCGTATTGAAGTGAACAACTCAAGTATTTGCCGACCGGTTTTATAAATAAAAGTGTCTCGAAATTGCTCAGAATGATTGATTGGTAAATCTGGCACGTTAACTACATTTTCAGTAGTTCTGAATCGCTTCTTTTTCATATAACTGACAAGTATAATTTACTGTTCTTATAAAACTGCAATCGATCGGTCAATACATGGAGGGCATTGCCTAATTGAGAGGCAAATTAGAAAAAACGCTTCAAAAGTGAAAGAGACATCAGTTACAATAAATTTAATTACAATATATATAATACTTGTAATTAATTATTTACAATAAGCAGTTGTTATATTTTTGGAATGAATAGTCAAATAGTTGAATAATAAGGGCAAGGTTTACAATCGATTTCAATAAACTGACGGGGCTATTTATTCTTTATTCTGGTATTATTTCTCTTTTGAAATATAGGTTCATTTACTTAATGTAGTTCCGTGTCAACCAAAAGATCCAGTTCAATCCGCAATGACTTGAAAAAGATTTTTATTGTATTAATAAATAGTGCGACCACCATCAGTAACCGAAAATCATATAAATTTATTGAATTACAATAAATTTATTTTGAAATATAACAAATACATATATACCTTTGCGATGAAACTAAAAACCAAGATGAACTTGTCTAAAATCATTCTCCCCGTTCTAATTGCCATTGTTGTTCTTATCGCAGCAGTATCATTCGCTTTTTGGGTAATAAATCCTTTCAGCGGAGATGCGCACCTGATTTCAAAAACAACTGCAACCAGTCCCCCTATCGTTCGTGAACTGGATTCATTGTCAGAAGCGCTAGAGAATGCTGAAGGCGATGTTGAACTACTGAAAGAACAGATCGGACAAAAGGTGTCCGGCTACGATTTTTTAAACCATGGAATAGGCACATCTATGCTCCAAATAGTAAAAGGCTATAATGACATCCATACAGGAGGTAAAGGAAAATACTTTTTATTGCTGAACTACCTAGGTCTTAAAAAAGGTACCGCATCCTATGCAAAATTCAGATTTTATACAGAAAGGGGGACTGGTTATTTATCAAGCCTATCATATTCAGGTATGCGTAATGGCAAAGAACGGGTGTATGAATATAGTAATTTCAAAAAAGTAGATTATCTGTATAGTAACGTGGATCGGCGTGAAGGCATATTGATTCCTCTGCAATCACCTTCACTTATAAACGTGTTTAAAGTTTCAATTTGGTTACTGGCTCTTGCTTATCTGTTTGCGTTTGCTTTTGTACTGGTCCATTCAATAGCCGTTTTGTTTAACATATCCCGGAACAAAGCTTTCGCAGAAATTAACATCTTCCGTTTAAAATGGTGTGCTATTATTTTGCTCACTATGCTGGTTGTTCCGTATTTAGTAACCGGTATTTTCTACCTCTTTTATTTTAATCGCCTTTCTCCGGAAGTTACTTTTACTCATTCCTTTTTTGATTCTGACTATAACACACTGATCGTTGGGCTTGTATATTGGTTACTCTTTCAAGCTTTCAGAAAAGGATATAAGCTTCAACAGGAAAACGAATTCACTGTCTAAAACATTAAAATGAAATCAGTTAATATCGCATCTAACGAAGTATCACAGGGTTATTGGAAGCCATCGTCCAAAACAAAAATAATCTTAACCCTGCTGTACATTATCGCCTGGATCATATTTGTGGGCCTAAGCATTGAAGCAGGCAGCTTTATTACAAACGCCATTTTCGTATTGGTAAAACCTGAGGCTGTCCCCTATCTTTGGCAACAGGCCGATCTGAGAGATCTCTTAAAGTATGGACACGGGTATTTCTTTACGCAGGTAGGAGTCATAGGTGTTGTATCAGCATTAAAAGCTATTTTGTTTTATCTGATCATTAGCATACTTCATAATAAACAAGTAAGAATAGAACAGCCTTTTACCGATATAGCACAGCGTTTTATTCTGAGGATTGCCTCTCTGGCTCTTTTAATCGGCTTATTCTCCATCCTGGGTGCAAGCTGTGCCGGGTGGTTGAGTAAAAATGGCGTTACAATGCCCGATTTAGAGGCGCTCTACCTAAGCGGAGCCGATGTATGGATCTTTATGAGCATTGCACTTTTTGTCGTCGCTTATGTTTTCAAAAAAGGCATTGCTCTTCAAACTGAACAGGATTTAACCGTATAGCATGGCGATAATTATTAACCTGGATGTAATGATGGCAAAACGAAAAATGTCGCTTAACGAACTCAGCGAGAGAGTGGGCATTACCTTATCCAATCTGTCTATTCTTAAAAACGGGAAAGCCAAAGCTGTACGTATAGAGACACTGAATGCTATTTGCAAGGCGCTGAATTGTCAGCCGGGAGATATTCTGGAGTATAGAGAAGGGGAATAGGGAATAGCTAGTGGCGAGTAGGGACTGAAATATTCAAAGTTCAATAATCAATATTCAAGTATCCTCTGCGCCTTAGCTTCTTTGCGTGCTCCGCGTGAAACAAAAATGCAAGTGGGGAATAGCTAGTGGCGAGTAGGGACTGAAATATTTAAAGTTCAATAATTAATATTCAAGTATACTTTGCGCCTCCATTTTCTCCGCGTGCTCCCCGCGTGAAACAAAAATGCAAGTGGTGAATAGCTAGTGGCGAGTAGGGGTTAAAATATTCAAAGTTCAATAATCAATTTTCAAGTATCCTCTGCGCCTCAGCTTCTCTGCGGGAAACAAAAATGCAAGTGGGAATAGCTAGTGGCGAGTTGGGACTGAAATATTCAAAGTTCAATCTTCAATAATCAAGCTCTAGTAGCGCCTCCACCTCTCTACTCGAAATAGCAGGCACACACTGTCAACTGTTAGCTATCAACTGTTATCTATTTCGCGCTTACCTTCCAGATAACACCCGCCGAATCATCGTTTACCAATAAAGATCCGTCTGTTGCTACAGCTACGCCAACAGGCCGTCCATATACTTCACTTTTTTCGTCACTGGCAATAAAGCCGGTCAAAAAGTCAACGGCAGGTTTGGGTTTTCCTTTTTCAAAAGGGATAAATACTACTTTATACCCAGACAGCTTTGAACGGTTCCAGGAGCCGTGCTGACCTATAAAGGCGCCATTTTTATATTTAGCAGGAAAGTTGCCGTTTTTATAAAATGCAAGTCCCAAAGAAGCCGTATGCGGGCCAAGCGGAACATCAGGAACAATCGATTTCTTCACCAGGTCCTCATGTGGATCAGCAGCCCAGCGCGGATCTTTTACTTTTCCATAATAACTAAAAGGCCAGCCGTACCAGCCACCTCTTTTTACGCTGGTAGCATAGTCTGGTACGATTTCATCACCCAAACCATCCCGTTCATTCACAGCAGTCCAAAGCTCGCCGGTAACCGGGTTCCAGTCCAGGCCTACAGGATTCCGTAAGCCGCTTGCATAAATTTTCAGATCGGTCCCGTCAGGGTTCGCCTCATACACCAGCGCGCGACCTTCTTCTTTTTCTATACCCTGCTCACCTACATTACTTGCCGAACCAACAGTGATGTATATCTTGTTTTTTGCTTTGTTTGTAATAATATTTCTTGTCCAGTGATTATTATACCCGCTTGCTGACAATTCAACTATCTTCTGTCCCTCACCTTCCAATTTAATATCACCCGTCTTATAAGCATACCTGTATACGCCGTCCGTATTAGCGATATAAAAATAATCCCCCAAAACCAGCATCCCGAAATTACGGTTGAGGTTGTTAATGAAAACGTGGCGCTCGTCTACTTTACCATCTTTATCGATATCTCTTAACAATGTGATCTGATTAGCACTCTTCCGGGTGCCCGCTTCGGCCACAAAATAGTCTCCATTAGGCGCTACATAGGTCCAGCGTGGATTTTCGAGCTTATCGGCAAACCGGGTAACAGTAAACCCCTCAGGCGCTTTCGGCGTCACGCCCTCCGGCCAGCTAATAGTTCTGCTATTTTTATTGGCAGACTCTGTTTTAAAAGGTGGCTGTAAAACCAGCGGCCCTACCGTAGTTTTCACAGTTACCGATGGCTGAGCAGCCCATTTCTTTTTAGTATCGTTATCTATTTTCCCTTGGGCATTGGCGCTATGTACTGCTACCGCAGACAATACTATAATTACTGCACTTTTTATTTGCATGAGAGCTTTTTTTGAGGTTATCACTGGCTGACTGATGTGCATCCGCACAAGTGTGCTACGCCCGCCGGTACACCTAAAGGGCAGGCAAGATTGATGCCATCTATTTACTGCCGGCATCAAAATAATTATTCAAACTCATAACCGATATCACTACGGTAATACATCTCGTCAAACTTAATCTTCGACAGGGCCTGCCTTGACTGTGCTACTGCTTCAGATGTATTGGAGCCGAAAGAGGTAGCGCACAGTACGCGACCTCCGCTGGTAACGATCTGGCCGTCTTTTTCTTTGGTACCGGCCTGGAAGACAATCGTATCATTGCTTACATCTGCCAGTCCTTCGATCCTGTAGCCTTTCTCAAAATTACCGGGGTAACCGCCACTCACAGCTACGACCGTTACTGCTGTACGCGGATCAGTTTCGATCTGAGTGTCAGCCAACCGATGCTCCGCCGCAGCCAGGCAAAGATCTGCCAGGTCATTCTTTAAACGAGGCATCACCACTTCTGTTTCAGGATCGCCCATGCGACAATTATACTCGATTACAAAAGGTTCATTATTTACTTTGATCAAACCAATAAAAACAAAGCCAGTGTAGTTGATTCCTTCTTTATACAATCCGTTTACGGTTGGTTCAATAACCTGAGCGGTTACTTTTTGCATAAAATCGTCTGTCGCAAAAGGCACCGGGCTTACAGCACCCATTCCACCCGTATTCAGGCCCGTGTCCTTTTCTCCAATGCGCTTATAGTCTTTCGCTTCGGGTAACAGCACATATTCCTTACCATCGGTAAGCACAAATACGCTCATCTCTATCCCATCAAGGAACTGTTCAACTACCACTGTTTTACTGGCATCACCAAATTTGGCCTGCACCAGCATGGCTTCAAACTCTATGATCGCTTCAGCATGAGTGCTGCAAATAACCACTCCTTTACCTGCGGCTAACCCATCTGCTTTTAGCACAATGGGTAAAGAATGCTGCTGTAGGTAATTCACTCCCTCTTCAAACTGCTCAGCTGTAAATTCCCGGTAAGCTGCTGTAGGAATATCATGGCGTTGCATGAAAGCTTTGGCAAAAGCCTTGCTTCCTTCCAGCTGTGCGCCAAATTGAGATGGCCCGATAAAATGCACATGTTTGAGTGCATCCTGCTGAAAATGATCCCAGGCTCCTTTAACTAATGGCTCTTCCGGACCTGCAATCACCATTCCAACGGCATTCTCCAGGCAAAACCGGCCCAATGCTTCGAAATCAGTAATACCTATATTGATATTCGCACCACAGTCTGCCGTGCCTGGATTGCCGGGAGCTATAAATAGTTCATGTGTTCCGTTTCCTCTCTCTTTCATGTTCCAGGCCAACGCATGTTCTCTGCCACCGCCGCCCAATATCAATATTTTCATATTTCGCTAAATTTAAAGGTCGTGAAGGTAATAAATCTCTTATGAAGGCTGTGAGAATGAATGAGGTAATTTTTGAGGAAAAACCGCTCATAACAGTTTTGCACATGCATTCGGGTAAATTACTATATTTACTGATCTTGTTAAAAAATTAATTCGTATGTCAGCAACCGAAAATGACTTTTTTAAGAGCCGCGTATTAGGCCACCCTTCAGGATTATTTGTGTTATTTTTTACGGAAATGTGGGAGCGATTCTCCTATTATGGAATGAGGGCACTCCTGGTCCTTTTTTTGACATCTTCTTTAATCGGAGACAATGCAGGCTGGGGTTGGCCGCGAGAACACGCCCTTGCCTTATACGGGTCTTACACAGCTATGGCTTACCTCACTCCCATCTTAGGTGGATATTTTGCAGATCGCATTTTAGGATATCGATGGGCTGTAGTAGTTGGCGCTACGTTAATGACGCTGGGGCACGCATCTATGGCTGTAGAAGTTAGCCCATTTTTCTTATACCTGGGCCTTATATTATTAGTTCTTGGAAATGGTTTTTTCAAACCTAATATGACGTCCATTCTTTCTGAGATGTATAAATCACATCCGGAAAAAAAAGACGGAGCTTATACCATTTTTTATATGGGCGTAAATTCTGGTGCTTTCCTGGGAATGCTTCTATGCGGTTACCTGGGAGAAAAAGTCGGCTGGAGCTGGGGCTTCGGGTTGGCTGGTATTTTCATGCTCGTGGGCATGTTGCAGTTTTATTTCACCCAGGGAATTTTTGGTAAAATTGGCCTGAAACCCAAAACAAATGAACCGTTAAATGAGGTGGCTGAAAGCACCGAAGGCGAGGTGGTAGAGAGTAAACCAACTGTAGAAAATATTGACCATTCGCCTAAAAACCCTTTTTCTACTTTTGATCTGCTCATTATAACAATTGTATCTGCTATCGGGTTGGTTTGGGTCATTAATGATCCTGTCTCCAAAATTACTTCCTTCAATCTTTTCAATTTTGCCGTAGGCAGTCTTGATGGCAGCAATTTTGTTATCCTGATAGCTTTAGCGCTGTTTCTTTTTATTCTTGTAAAAAGAATTACGCAATACGCACCCGTATTACGAGACCGTATGATCGCTATTGTGGTACTTGCCTTCATCACCGTATTTTTTTGGGCGTCGTTTGAACAAGCCGGCGGATCAATGACCATCTTTGCAAAAGATTACACAGACAGGATCCTGGAAGGAACCGGAAAAGTGATTTTTAATGTAGTCAATACATTAATTACAATTATTCCGATGCTGATCATATCATTTGTTTTAGCAAAATTATTTGGACAAACTTTCAAAAAATACAGTATGGGCAATATTGTATTGGCCTTTGGCTTTCTACTAATTTGGGGACTGGTAATATATATGCTAAGCCAGCAGTATGCAGAAGAAAAATCTGAAATACCTGCAACCTGGTTTGGTATTCTGAACTCGCTTTTCATCATTAGCCTTGCTCCCTTAGTATCCAAAATATGGGAAAGTAAATTGAATCCCCCGGCTACAGTAAAAAATGGTATCGGCATGATACTGCTAGGTATTGGCTTTGCTGCCCTGGCTATAGGAGCATCTACCATCCCGCAAGGTGCGAAAGTGGCACAGGTTAGTTTGATCTGGCTCGTGCTGGCTTATTTGTTTCATACATTGGGAGAACTTTTTATATCCCCAGTGGGTTTATCGTACGTAAGTAAGCTAGTGCCTGGCAGGATGATAGGTATTATGTTTGGTATCTGGTACCTGGCTATTGCTATTGGCAACAAACTAGCGGGGAGCATCGGTGGCGAAATTGATAAGATTACAGCCAAATATGACATGCAGACCTTCTTTTTGATATTCACATTTATACCAATGGCGCTGGGTGTTTTCATTATACTGCTCACCCCGGTAATCAGAAAACTCATGCACGGTATCAGATAATTTTCCTTTAATTTTATTTAGCAAAGTCCTGAACAAGTTTTAGGACTTTTTTAATTGAACTATATGACAGAAAAAGCTATTGCTAAACAGCCCCGCCAATTATACTTATTGTTTTTTGCGGAAATGTGGGAGCGTTTTTCCTTTTATGGAATGAAGGCACTATTGATCGCGTATATGGTTACCGAACTAAAATTTGATGAGCCCAAGTCCTATGGCATACTAGGCGCGTACTCAGCGCTGGTATATACTATGCCCATGCTGGGAGGCATGCTGGCAGATCGTTTCCTGGGGTATCGAAGAGCGGTGATCTACGGCGGTATTTTAATGACCATCGGACACCTGGTGTTGGCCCTGCCCCAGGAGTGGAGCTTTTTCTATGGTATGGCTTTTATCATTTGTGGCAATGGTTTTTTCAAACCCAATATATCCAGCCTGGTAGGTACTTTATATGAAGATAATGATCCCCGGCGCGATAGCGGTTTTTCGCTTTTCTACATGGGTATCAATATTGGTGCTGCACTGGGAGGATTGCTTTGTGGTTATGTGGGGCAGAGAATTAACTGGCATTATGGTTTTGGCTTAGCTGGTATTTTCATGGTTCTGGGCTTGATCGTTTTTGTGATCGGTCAGAAATCTTTAGGGCACCGCGGTCTTCCGCCCAACCTGGTAGCGCTCAGAAAAAGAACGATCGGCATTACCAACGAGCAATTAATTTATGTAGCGTCTTTATTGATCGTTCCGGTAGTGGTAGCACTTTTTAACCGCCATGAGATCATGGATTACTTTATGGCAGTACTAGGCGTCATTGCCATATCCTATGTATTATGGGAAGCCTTTCGTATGGATGCGGCCAGCAGAAACAAACTGATAGCAGCATTATTCATGATCATTTTCTCCATCCTGTTCTGGGCCTTTTACGAGCAGAATGCCGGTTCTCTTAACCTGTTTGCCATGCGCAATGTAGACATGCATGTTATGGGCACAGAGCTCCCTGCATTGTCGGTTAACAACTTCCTGCCCCCGGGCTGGGTGGTAATACTAAGCTTTTTCTTCGCCTGGTTATGGACCTGGTTGGCCAAGCGAAAACTGGAACCCACTACTCCGGTCAAATTCGGCTTTGCCTTTTTGCTCATGTCAATCGGCTTTGTAGTATTTTACCTGGCCTGTTTAAATGCAGAAAGCGGACTGATCAGTTTATTTGCTTTCGCGATGGGGTATATGTTCATCATTGCCGGAGAACTTTGCCTGTCTCCTATCGGCCTTTCTATGGTAACCAAACTATCACCCATACGAATGGTTGCGGTAATGATGGGAGTTTGGTTCTTCGCCAGCGCGGGTGGTGAATTCCTGGCAGGTAAAATCGGGAAGATGATGAGCGTACCCGAATCGGTTCAAAATAATGCTATCGCTTCCCTGCCCTATTATGCTACTATTTTAAAAGAGATTGCCATAGCGTCTGCTATTGCGGGGGCACTGATATTGCTATTATCACCATTAGTGAAGAAATGGATGGGCGATGTGAAGTAGGTTGGTTGATTGGTTGATAAGTTAATAAGTTGACAAGGGGATTCCTTTTCAACCAGTCAACCAGTCAACTTTTCAACTTCCCTCTACACAAAACTATCCACTTCCCTGTATGCCTGTACCAATCGGTCTTCTCCTTCCTTTCCGGATTTAGACATACCATGTTCCATTCCTACAACACCTTTATAGCCTTTTTCGTGGAGGAACTTGAAAACGTTTTTATAATTGATCTCACCTGTAGTTGGTTCTCTGCGTCCTGGATTGTCTCCTACCTGTATATAAGGAATTTCATCCCAGCAGAGTTCCAGGTTTTTAATCAGATTGCCTTCATTCTTTTGCAGGTGATACGCATCATATAATATCTTACAGCTGGGACTATCCACTGCTTTACAAATTTCGTAGGTCTGGGTAGAATAACGCAGGAACAGATCAGGCGTGTCGCTCAGCGGCTCCAGTACCATTACTATACCATGTGGCTCAAATATTTCGGCACCGCGGCGTAAAGCTTCAATAACGTTAGCCGTTTGTATTGCCAGTGGCAGATTCTTTTCAAAATCCCCTGGCACCACTGTAACCCATTTGGCATTGCAACGCTTGGCCACTTCTACTGATTTACGACAGCCCTCCAGGAAGATATCAACGTGTTCTTTCTTTTTTGCTGCAAGTGTATTAGCGCCATTGCCACCTTTCGGCACCACAAAAACACCCATACGCATGCCCAGCTTAGCCAGCGTCTCCCCTATCTTAGTTTGCTGCTCCGTGGAGCGGCCGGTCATTCCGTTATCTTCGATCGACCTGAAACCCAGATCGTGCATGTATTTGATCTGATCGATAAAATCTTTCCCTCCGCTGGTGGAAAACATCCCCTCATGCGGTGCATAGTCTAAATGAAAGGGCTGACCTTTGGAAATATTGGTTTTAGTTTGGCTGAAGGCAGCAGTTGCAGCTGCAAAAGAACCCGTAGTAAGCAGTGTATTTTTTAAGAAGGACCTTCTTTGCATCGTTGATATTTTTTGTGGAAAATAACAAAACTTCCCTAATCAACCTAAACAACCGTTTGCGCAAAATCGTTTTCGTCGAATTTCTATATCTTTAAGCCATGCAGAAAATTGTACTGATTGCTGCTTGTATGACCGCAGCAACTCTTCATGCTCAAAACCAGTCGTTCGAAAAATATGAACAAGCTATTCCCGGTAGCCCGGTAAAATTCGAGATGGTGCCCGTAAAGAGCGGGAGCTTTAAAATGGGTAGCAAATCTAAACAAGTTGATGAACAACCCGAACACGATGTAACCCTGAGTGCTTTCTGGATGGGCGCCAAAGAAGTGACCCACGACGAATTTGCACTTTACCTTAACGATGAAAATTATGCGGAGAATAGCGACGTAGATGCCATTAGCCGGCCGTCGCGTCCTTATATTGAAATGACGCTGGGCATGGGTAAAGAAGGCGGCTTTCCTGCAAATAGTATGAAGCAACATGGTGCGATCATGTACTGCAAGTGGTTGTATGAAAAAACAGGTGTGTTTTATCGCCTGCCCACGGAAGCTGAATGGGAATATGCCTGCCGTGCCGGCTCTACTAGTGTTTACCCCTTTGGCAATGATAGTACCCAATTAAAGGACTACGCCTGGTATGCTGCCAACAGTGGCGACCGTTATCAGAAAACGGGCTTAAAAAAGCCCAATGCCTGGGGACTTTATGATATGCTGGGTAATGTGCAGGAGTGGGTATTGGACCAGTACAGCGCTGAGGGTTATGCACAGATAAAGGATAAAGTTGACCCGGTTAATACTCCCACTAACAAACATCCTTTGGTGGTCCGTGGCGGCGACTATAATGACCCTGCCAACGTATTAACAAGTGCCAACCGTGAGCAGTCCGATCTTATATGGAACCGTCGCGATCCACAGATACCCAAAAGTAAATGGTGGAATGCTGATGCGCCTTTTGTGGGATTCAGACTCGTGCGCCCGGTGAAGCAACCATCCAAGGAAGAAGCCGATAAATTCTTTGAGACCTACCTGAGTTTGTGATGAGTAATGAGTGGGTGAACATTAAATAAAATATATTTCCTCCAATTCAAACATACCAATCACCTTAAATACATATATCAAAACAACCAACAATGGACAATAAAACAACTCGTAGAAAATTTGTACAGCAAACATCCCTGGTTACCGGGGGATTGATGGCTGCACCATTCTTAAGCAATGCCAATTTCTTTTCGGGTTCGGCCGGAACCATCAAGGTGGCGCTGATCGGTTGCGGCGGACGCGGTACCGGAGCTGCTATACAAGCATTAAGCACCAAGCAAAATGTACAGCTGGTAGCGATGGCCGATGCATTCAAAGACCGACTTGACAGCTGCTATAAATCAATTACCGGCAACCTGGCCGAATCGGGCATCGATAAAAGCCGGGTGGATGTGCCTGAAGAAAGAAAATTTGTTGGTTTTGATGCTTACGAAAAAGCGATCCCCCTGGCTGATGTGGTGATTCTTACCAGCACGCCGGGATTTCGCCCTATTCATTTTGAAGCTGCCGTAAAACATAACAAACATGTTTTCATGGAAAAGCCGGTAGCTACTGATCCGGCTGGGATCAAAAAAGTACTGGATATTGCAGAGATCGCTAAACAAAAAAAGCTGAATGTGGTAGTTGGTCTGCAAAGAAGGTATCAGAACTCTTATCGTGAATTATATAAGAAAAAGGACCTGATAGGCGATATTACTTCTGCACAGGCCTGGTGGAATAATGATGGCGTATGGGTGAAAGAACGCCAGCCTGGCCAGACTGAAATGGAATACCAGATGCGTAACTGGTATTACTTTAACTGGCTTTGCGGAGATCACATAGTAGAACAGCATGTGCACAATATCGATGTAATCAACTGGTTTAAGGGTGGCTACCCGGTAAAAGCCCAGGGCTTGGGTGGGCGCCAGGTACGCACCGATAAAAAGTATGGCGAAATATACGACCACCATTTTGTAGAGTTTCATTATGCCGATGGAAGCATCATGAACAGCCAGTGCCGCCACATACCCAGAACTATGAGCAAGGTAGATGAACTGATCATTGGTACCAAAGGAAAAATTTACGGAGATGCTGCAGTTATTAAAGATAACAAAGGCAATACGCTGTTTGCGTTTGATAAGAAAGGCGAGAACAATCCCTACCAGGCAGAGCACGATGAATTGTTTGCAGCCCTTGCAAAAGGCGAATACAAGTTTGCCGATGCGGAGCACGGAGCCAAAAGTACATTAACCGGCATCATCGGTCGCATGGCTACTTATAGCGGACAAGTAATTGATTTTGAAAAGGCGTTAAATAGCGGCATCAGTTTAATGCCGCAGGAATATAGCTTTAGCGCCACACCGCCAATTGTTCCGGACGCTGACGGTAATTACCCGATAGCTACACCCGGCAAAACAAAGTATTTCTAGTAGTCAGACTTATTATATTAAAAACTCCGTTATTATTTATAGCGGAGTTTTTTCGTTTAATGATCAAGTGTTCTAAACAGCGATACAGCCATTGAAGTTAATATCCGCATTATAAGAGTAGTTACACAACTCCGGGAGCACGCACTTACTCATAAAGACATTTTACTTCATCTTGCCCAACTGGAAAAAGAAGTAAAGGGCAATACGCGCGATATCGAAAATATTTTCGTGGTGCTGAAAGAGTTGATTGAAAAACAAAGTACTGTGGGAAGGAGAAATCGGATCGGGTTTAAGCAGTATAATTCAGAAAAAACATAAAATATTTTCCGCTTATACTGAAACATGAGATGGGAATGCGGTTACAAAAAACGTGCTTAATTAGAGATTAAAGTGAAAGTCAGCTATTGGAGAGTTGGTAAGAAAGAGTGTAAACAGTGGCTACAGTTCTATCAGTTAGCCCATAACTATCAGGCCTTTGCTTCCTCATTCTTTCCCTGACCCAATTTGATCTTTTCGAGTATAGCAGCTACATGCGCCTCCTCCAACTTTTCATGATGGTTGAGCTTTTGTACTTTCAACACAGTGGTTCTGCCATCTTCCGAGGGAGAAAAAGCAGGCAGAAACCGGGCGCCATACAAAATTTCATCGCCCTTATAAGAAATGCGCTGTTGTACGGTATTAGAATAGTGTTCATCAAAAGCCCTGATGTTGATCATGATCTCCAGATTACTTTTCTTTATGTCTTCGAGCATCATACCGTAGAACGGACTTTTATCATCAATAATATGCACAACGGTCCAGGATAAAGCCAAAGAGTTAATACGACTGAACTGGAGTGGCAATTGAAAATAACGGGTAGTCTTTTTACCGTTCTCCTCTACCTCAAATGCAGTGGTCACTTCGGCCTGTACGTCGGTGAGTGAAATATTTTTTGCGGATATAACCCTTAACATAAAAGATGCTGTTTCTTTAAATGGCGCCAAGATCAGGTTATCGCTAAACCTTAAAAAAGCACGTGGACGGGCAAACCTGGCAAAAAACAACCCCGTTACAATGGCAAAAGCCATAATGCCTACAAAAGATTCCAGGGAAGCAACCATATTGGCAGCTATGCCTTTGGGGCTGATATGGCCGTAGCCTACTGTAGTCAATGTTTGTGAACTAAAGAAAAAAGCCTGCATAAACTTCTCGCCAAAACCGGATACCGGATCAACACCCTGTAATTTATCAATACCAAGCAATGTATAGATACCGGCAAATAAGAGATTGGTAGAGGTGTAAAACAAAAAAACCACCAGCATAAACCGAAGTGGTGAAAGGCTGATCATTGTATGATAGATACTGTTGCGCTGCCACCAGTTAAGGCCCTTGCGTTGCACGTTCAAACTTCCGTCCCGGTTCATAATACGCTGCATGCCCGCATCGGCAGTATAACCCGTATTAGAAATATCCTTTTGAAATTGCTTCGCTTTGGCCATACTTTTCTATTGAAAAGTAAATCTAATCATTTGCCAACTAATCTGAAAAGCTGATTCAGAAAAGGCTGCTGTAGCTACACCAGAGGCTGTTGAAACAAATCTCTCAGCATTACGTCTATATTATTTTCCAAACACAAAAGCATGCATATCTTTTAAAAACTCATGCAGTTCTTTCATAGAGGGGATCGGATCAGCAATTAATAAGAATAACTTGCCGGTTTGTTTAAGCCTCGCTTTGTTGGTTTTGGTTTGTAGATACTCAATAATCTTTTGAAAGATATCAGATTCAAAATAAGGAGAATCAGGACGGTTGATAAAATGGCAGCGGAGCGTCTCACTTTTTAAACTCATTTTCTCAAAACCCAGTCCTATAGCCAGCCTGCGACATTTAACTGTTTCAAAAAGATCATCAACCTGCGGAGGCACTGCTCCAAAGCGATCTGCCAGTTCATCATGCATCTCATCCAGCTCCTGGTCATTTTCACAGTTGTCCAAACGCTGATAAAGCGAGAGACGCTCGGTAATATTTTCTACATACTCATCAGGTATCAGAATCTCCAGGTCGGTGTCGATAGTACAATCATTTACAAAATCATCCTGCCTGCTGATCTCTTCTTTAAACAGGTCTTTAAACTCGGTGCGCTTTAATTCGCGTATAGATTCGTCCAGGATCTTCTGGTACATTTCAAAACCTATCTCCGCCATAAACCCGCTTTGTTCACCGCCAAGGAGGTTACCCGCTCCACGTATGTCCAAATCACGCATCGCTATCTGGAAACCACTGCCTAACTCACTATGTTGCTCCAACGTTTGCAGACGTTTACGCGAATCGCTGGGCAAAGTGCTCATGGGTGGCGCCAGCAAATAACAGAATGCCTTTTTATTGCTACGCCCTACCCGCCCACGTAGCTGATGTAAGTCACTTAAACCAAAATGATGCGCATTATTAACAATGATCGTATTTACATTAGGTATATCCACACCGCTTTCAACAATATTGGTGCATACCAACACATCATATTTGCGATCGATAAAATCGAGTATCTTTTCCTCCAGCTGATGGCCTTCCATTTGTCCGTGTGCATAGCCCACAGAAAGATCGGGGCAAAGCCCCTGGATAATCGCTGCCATCTCGGCCAACCCAGCCACACGGTTATGTATAAAAAATACCTGTCCGCCACGCTCTGTTTCAAAGTAAACAGCTTCCCGCACAAAATCTTCATTGTACACCTGCACCTCGGTTTGTATCGGTTGCCGGTTGGGTGGCGGTGTATTAATTATACTCAGATCCCTGGCGCCCATTAATGAAAACTGTAGTGTTCGCGGAATAGGCGTTGCTGTTAATGTTAAACAATCAACCGTGGTACGGATAGTCTTGATCTTCTCTTTATGGGCTACGCCAAACTTCTGCTCTTCATCTACGATCAGCACTCCCAGGTCTTTGAACTTTACATCTTTGCCTATAATGCCATGCGTGCCAATAAGAATATCAATCTTGCCCGCTTTCAATTTCTCCAGGGTTTCTTTTTTCTCTTTCGAACTCTTAAACCGGTTGATAAAATCTACCGTAACCGGAAAATCTTTCAAACGCTCACTGAAAGTTTTATAATGCTGAAAAGCCAGAATCGTTGTTGGAACCAGTACTGCGGCCTGCTTACCATCTACACAGGTTTTAAAAGCTGCACGAATAGCAATTTCCGTTTTGCCAAAACCTACATCACCACAAACCAAACGATCCATGGGCGAAGCAGACTCCATATCCTTCTTCACATCGGCGGTAGCCTTACTTTGATCAGGCGTGTCTTCGTAAATAAATGAAGCTTCGAGTTCGTTCTGTAAATAGTTATCCGGCGTATGTGCAAAGCCTTGTTGAGCTTTTCGTTTGGCGTATAGCTTAATTAAATCAAACGCTATTTCCTTAACCTTGGCTTTTGTTTTTTCTTTTAACCGGTTCCATACATCACTACCCAGTTTATTTACCTTGGGTACGCTGCCATCCTTGCCGGTATACTTGGCAATTTTATGGAGCGAGTTAATGTTAACGTATAGTACATCCTTATCCTTATAAATCAACCGAACGGCTTCCTGTAGCTTTCCGTTCACATCCATTTTTTGCAAACCGCTATAAACACCTACACCATGATCGATATGGGTTACATAATCCCCCGGTTGCAGCTCACGTAAAGTTCGTAAGGTAATAGCTTTGCTCTTATTGTAAGCCTGTTTAACCCTGTACTTATGGTAACGCTGAAAGATCTCATGATCGGTATAACAAACTATTTTCAGGTCATCATCAATAAACCCCTGGTGAATAGAAACAGAGACCGGGTTAAAAACCAGTTCAGCCTTGAGATCATCGAAAATGGTTTGGAGCCGTTCTAACTGTTTTGGATTTTCTGAAAAAATATAAATAGGGTACTGCCTCTTCTCTTTATCCTTCAGATCCTTGATCAGCAGATCGAACTGCCGGTTAAATGCAGGTTGAGACTTTGTATTAAATTCAAACTCCTGCCGGGCAGTATGAGTATTCCCGCCAAAATGAAAAACAGACCGGTCACTCAATGCCACTAACAGGCTGTCAGCCGTGGTAAAATCGTCTGGTGAAATATCTTTTTTAAAGAGCTTTTCTTCGTCACTGTTGGCAGCTGCCTGCCCAGCCGGGTACATCTCCAGGAAGTATTGCAATTCCTCCTCATGCTCCTTTAATCGCTCTACACACAATTCCTGGTCCTGAAGCCAGATGGCAGTATTAGCCGGCAGGAAATCGAAAAGGGAAACCCTTTCTTCTGAACTAAACTGGGTATCAACATTTGGGATAATAGATACAGATAACAGCTTGCGCTCGCTTAACTGGGTTTCGGGATCAATGATACGAATGGAATCTACCTCGTTCCCAAACAGCTCAAAGCGGTAAGGTTTTTCGTTACCAAAAGAGTAAATATCAAAAATACCTCCGCGTAAAGCATACTGTCCCGGTTCATACACAAAATCGCTACGCACAAAACCGTACTGATCCAGCTTCAGCAGCAATTGGCCGATATCAATCGTATCTGCAGTTTTAATATGTATAATATTCTCCGATAAGGCTTTGGAGATCACCACTTTTTCGAATAAGGCCTCCGGGTAAGTTACCAGGATCTTCTTCCGCACAGGATGTGCATCAGAATGGGAAGCCAGTTTGGTAAGCGCCTCTGTTCTCAGCATCACATGTGAAGCATTGAGTTGGCGGTAATTCTTGCGGCTTTTAAAAGAGGAAGGGAAGTAAAAAATATCCAGCGCACCCGTAATATTTTCAAGCGTATTATGAAAATAAGCGGCATCTTCCGACTCGTTTAAAACAATTACGTGATTAAACTCGGGTGCATGCCCCGCAGTTGCAGCAAATACAAAAGGAGCTGAACTACCAAAAAGACCTGTAAGGGCTATTTCTGATGGACGGGACAAAGAAAGCCCCTCCGCTATTTGTAAACAGCGGGTATCATTAATATAAAAATTCTGCAACACATCCGTGCTCATCGGGGCGCAAAGTTAGGATTAAGTCTAAAAACTGACAAGTTGAAACATTAAAACCTCATCATCCTGCTAATTCACACTACCATAACCCGAAAAAGTTGACCTTATTTCGGTGTCATTCTATACAAAACGGCATTGGGATATTTCTGCACCACGCTCACCAATGTATCATGCGGGCTGTTTTTCAGCACTTTTCTTTTTACAGGTTTGTAGCGTATATTTCGCTTTTCCAGCTTTCGTTCTACCGAATATTGAAAAGCACCGTAAAATACTTCTACCGGTTGTTGAGCGGTAGCCAGTCGGTTTAATTGCTGCCTTAACAAAACCGAAGACCCCGTTTCCCAGCTCATGTGTACTACAAGTACGATCAATCCATTAACCGTCATAAGAGCCGCACTGCCCAGGGCAAAAAGCCGGTGAGCTGGTCGCCGGGCCTTCAATAATAATATTAATACCGGCATAACAGGTAATAGCCAAAGCTGAGGTAGAAATCGTGGCCACCAGAAATGCCTGTTCAATAACAAGCTTACAATAATGGCCGAAACACTTAGCAACAACGGCAAGCGAATACTTTTATACATTGGGTTAAATAGCAGAAAAATAGTGGGTACACAGAGTAGCAGCAGCATACCGTAAAAAGGACCGAAACCGGCAGTTCGTGTTTCATGAAATTCGTAAGCCTTCCAATCTTCAAATGATAAAGAAAAAGGGGAAATTAATTCGGCATTATCCAAATCATTATAAGGTGCATTGCCGGGCCGGCTGAAACTGGTGTACAAAAAAGAATACCATCCCGGCTTACCCATAAGATTCTTGGGTGTTTCTAATTCTTCATTGCTATCTTTTCCTGTTTGCTCATAAATACCCGGGTAGGCTTTTGTTCCCATTATGGGATACAAAGGATGTCCGCGCTGTAAGGTATTGGTTATATAAGGGTTGAAACCGAAGAAAAGCAGGGCCAACATCACCGTACCTATCGTCAATGCAGCAAAACGGGTAAAAAGCGTTGGCTTTTTTATTATCACATAAATGGAAGTGAAAAAGACCGTAACACCTATGAATACTACTCCCGTAAACTTAAGATTGATTGCCCATATCGCCGACAGCGCTATCAACCATAAGTAAATTTTCTTGCGGGTTTTGATCCATGCCATCGCGCTGCCTGAAAAAATCAACAGGAATAAATACAACATCCCATCTACAAGGTAAGTAGCGATCTCGCTCCATACCACGGGGCATGCTATTACCAGTACAACCGGAATTCCGGATCTGCGGCGGCTAAAGCCCAAATCCCTGAAAACGTCCCACAGGGTTGCTGCCGCAATAGCCAATACCAGCACCTGCATGCTTTTCCCCCACTCCATTTCTCCAAAAGTTGCTGTTATGGCTGCACTATAATACCAGAACAGTTTGGGAAAATGGCAGATAGACAAATCGTTGTGTTCGTTAAAGGTTTTTATGGGTTCTGCCACCGGATTCCAGCCTTCTGTCAAAGCATACACCGCAGCCTGATGGTACCACTGCCCATCCCAGGAAAGATCAAAATAAAAAGCACCGAAAAATATAGAAAACAAGATAGTAAGAAGGCCCGGGAAAACAGTTTTCCCTATTTTCATATTATGCGCCCATTGCTGTTTTGCCGCCCATATTATAAAAACGATTGAAAACAACAGGCATACAGGCCATAGCACAGCGAAAATGCGCCCACCTAAAAAATAAATAATGTTGGTAAAGGCAACCACCAAACTGATAAAAAATAAGAGAAATAGTGCGTAATAAGCACCCAGGCAGCTACGTTGTTGCATGCAATACTAGTTTAAAATATGGCAATATCCCCGTAACCGAAGTAATGGAAATAAGAGGGCAAGAGGGGCTTAAGCAAAAATAAACCCCGGAGAGCTAAAAAACGACACTTATGCTATTTTTTATTTACAGCACCTGGCGAATAGATATTGATAATCAAAGAATATGATCGATACTCATTCTTTCAGAACTATACATCAGCGGTAATAATGAAAGATAAAAAAGAAGCTTTTTCATTTTGTTTTCGATTTATTGAGATCACCTGAGCAAGTGATTTCTGCTTAATGACGCATATCTGCCTTATTTTGTAACAGGGAGCAAAAAAATTAATTTTTTCATAGCACTTATTAAAAAACAACAGCGGGACAGGAGCCCGTTGCTTTTTTATGTAGGTTTGGATTACTGTCTGGATAACGGCAGAAAAATTATTTAAACCTTAGTTTATGCGAAAAGCGATAACGATGCTGGTCCTGGCTTTATCCTGCAAGGGTATAATGTCACAATCCTATCAGCCCACCTGGAGTTCGTTGGAATCAAGGCCCATCCCCCAATGGTTTACGGACGCCAAGTTCGGCATATTTATTCATTGGGGGCTGTACAGTGTCCCGGCCTGGGCCACCAATTCCAATGCTGACGGCTTTGGCAGCAATTATGCAGAATGGTATTGGGAGCGACTCAATAATACCAAGCTCAAAATACACAAAGAATTCGTTGACTTTCACAACAAAAACTATGGCCCCAACTTTAAGTACCAGGACTTTGTAACGAAGTTTAAGGCCGAACTATTTGAGCCAGACCAATGGGCACAGCTTTTTAAAGACGCGGGTGCCAAATACGTGGTGTTGACCAGCAAGCACCATGAAGGGTTTGCGCTGTGGCCCAGTCGCGAAGCCTGGAACTGGAACGCTTATGATGCTGGCCCCCACCGGGACCTGGCCGGCGATTTAAGTACGGCAGTAAAAAAAACAGGCCTGCACATGGGATTCTATTATTCGCTATACGAATGGTATAATCCCCTTTACAAGCAGGATGTAAACAAATATGTAGACCAGCACATGCTTCCGCAATTAAAAGACCTGGTCAACCGCTACCAGCCGGATATTGTTTGGCCTGATGGGGAATGGGATCATAGCGATACCGTTTGGCGAAGCCGCGAGTTTTTAAGCTGGCTCTATAACGAATCTCCCGTAAAGAACACTGTAGTAACCAACGACCGCTGGGGTGGTGGTCGAAACCATGGTGGGTTTACTACAACAGAATATGGAAGTGGGAAAGCCAGCCTGGAAAGACCCTGGGAAGAATGCCGGGGCATCGGCGAATCATTCGGGTATAACCGTAATGAAAACCTGGAGCAATACCAGACCAGCCGCCAACTGGTGCACATGCTGATTGATGTGGTGTCGCGCGGCGGCAATCTGTTGTTGAATATCGGACCCGCGGCCGATGGTACTATCCCGGTGATCATGCAGCAGCGACTAAAAGATATGGGAGATTGGCTACAAATCAATGGTGATGCCATCTACCGCACTACCGCGTGGAAAGAAGCGCCTGTGCAAAAAGACCAAAAGGTCTTCTTTACGCGCAAGGGGAAAGACCTTTACGTATTATTGACGAATTGGCAACAGCAGGTATCGATCCCGGGCGTAAAAACCAAATCGGTTGAATTGCTCGGATTCAAGGGGACGGTAACTTATAAACAGCAGGGAAGCAATATTACCATAATAGCTCCGGCACTTTCTCCCGGAACCTTGAGCGGCCAGCCCGCCTGGGCTTATAAGATCAGTAATGCTTTCTAAACAACGGCCCCTGAATATCTTAATTGCACCTAATGCTTTTAAGCACAGCCTTCCCGCAGATGAAGTGGCAGCAGCACTGGCAGAAGGCTTGAAGCAACACAGTACTAATGTCGTTATTAATTGTTGCCCCGTAGCTGATGGCGGCGACGGAACAGGTAAAATGCTGGCATGGCATTTAAAAGCCAAGAGGCGCATGTATAAAACATTGGATGCCTTCGGAAGGCCCATCTCCGCTCCGGTTTATTATACCAAAGATCAAACCGCCATTATAGAACTTTCTGATGCCTCCGGTTTAAAACTCCTGCGGCCTTCGGAGTATGCCCCTATGGAGGCTAACACTTACGGCACCGGCATCCTGCTTAAAAAGGCATTGAGCCGGAAAGTGAAGAAAATTCTGCTGGCTATTGGCGGCAGCGCAACCGTAGACGGTGGAACCGGTATTTTAAAGGCATTAGGTGTAAAGTTCCTAAACAGGGCAGGCATTGAAATAAAGTGGCTCCCTGCCGGTCTTCCTGATTTACATAGGATTGACATTTCGGGGATCGACACCCGTCTCCAACAAACAGAACTGATCCTGTTGTGCGATGTTGAAAACAAACTATTAGGGACCAACGGTGCAGCAAAAATCTTTGGACCCCAAAAAGGTGCAACAAAGGGAAATATAGGAGCGCTCGAAAAATCGATGAAACGTCTAAATAAAATTGTACATCAGGCATCAGGTATTAAGATGAACTCCCTGCCGCACAGCGGTGCAGCAGGAGGTGTTGCAGCTTCAATGGTAGCCTTATCCGGTGCCAAAGCCGTAAATGGAATTGATTTCTTCCTGGATGCCCTACCATTTAACCGGCAATTACTGCAGGCAGACATTGTGATAACAGGTGAAGGATCACTGGATGCACAAACGCTGGAAGGAAAAGCTCCATTAGGCGTAGCAAAAAGAGCTCGAAAAGCCGGAATTAAAGTAATTGGCATCGGCGGTAACGTAGATACACACAATAAAAAGCTGCTTCAATATTTTGATCAATTGATCCATATTAATCCCCCTGGTATAAGCCTGGCAAAAGCGCTCAGAAATACAAGGAGTAACCTCGTGAAAACCGGGGAGAAAATAGGCCGGCTGATGCAGGCTGGCTGGGTTTAAGAAGCTAATACCTGTCTCGCCAGCCTGTGCGCGTGTCCCCACGCGCTGCTGCTCCAACAAGCGATTTGATGCATTAAACACTCCCTGATATTGTTAAATATATCCGCAAAAACCAACAAAGTAGCTACTTTTACACCTATAAAATGAATGATTATGCAGGAGAGCAAGCGACAAAAACAGGTAGCTGGTTTATTAAATGAAGAAATGAATACCATCTTTCAAAAGTTGGGACTAAATATGATTGGCGGAGGAATGGTATCCATATCTGCGGTAAAAATCACACCCGATCTGCTGGAAGCAAGATTTTACCTGAGCTTTTTCCAGGTGAATGACAAAGATGCGGCACTCAAAAAAGTGGAAGAACGTCACCATGAAATAAAAAAAGAACTGACCGCTGCAGTAAGACATCAGCTAAGAAGCATGCCCGTTCTGCGATTCTTTGCCGATGACACCTTAGACCACGTGTTTAAAATGGAAGAGCTGTTCAAAAAAATTGAAGAAGAAAGGAAGGCCAATGGTGAGTAATGAGTAACCATTGATGAGTAACGGTTGTAGGAATAAAGCAATCTTCCCTAAACTATAAATCCCTAATTCATTGTATTCTCTTTTTGCGTGGCGTTATTTTAAAGCTAAAAAATCTACCAATGCAATCAATATCATCTCGTGGATATGCATTGTAGCAATGGTAGTGGGCACAGCTGCGCTTATCTTAGTCCTCAGCGTTTTTAACGGTTTTGAAGGACTGGTCAAGTCTTTGTACGCCTCTTTTTACACAGACCTTAAAATCAGCCCTGCGTCAGGAAAAACATTGAGCTTATCTGCTAAGCAATTGCAGCAACTGAAGCAGGTAAAAGGTATCAGGAGTTTTGCGCTGGTAGTGGAAGAGAAAGCAATATTACAAAATGGCGACAACCAGGCCATAGTTCATTTAAAAGGAGTAGATAACAATTACGAAACTACCACCACTGTTAACAAACATATTTACTCCGGCAAATTTGGCATTGGTAACGAACAGCAGCCCCTGCTTGTTTTGGGTGTTGGCATCGAAGGCACTTTAGGGATTAGGGCGGGCAGTGATGTGCTTCCTTTAACTATCTACATTCCACGAAAAAACAATTCGGAAGAGTTGAATGAAATGGAAGATATCAGTAGCGACACCATTCACACTGCCGGCTCCTTTATGATACAGCAGGACTTTGATAATAAATACGCCATTACTGACCTGCGGTTTCTGCAAACTGCTATGAAGCTCGGTGCTAACGATTATAGCGGTGTGGAAATTGCAGTTAACAATCCGGAAGAGGCCGATAAAGTGGGAAATCAATTAGCGACACTTTTTGGCAAAGGCTTCAAAATACAGAACCGTTACCAGCAAAACCAGAGCCTTTACGCTATTATGAACCTGGAACGCTGGATATTTTACGCAGTGCTGTGTATTATACTTATTGTTGCGGCCTTTAATATGGTGGGCGCCCTTACTATGCTCGTGTTAGAAAAGCGAAAAGACATCAGCGTTTTAAATGCGTTGGGTGCGAATAAGAATTTGGTCTTGAAAATATTTTTAAGTGAAGGACTCCTCTTGGCGTCCATTGGCGGTGGCATTGGTATGCTGATCGCATTGGTAGTAGTTTTGCTACAACAACAATTTCACCTGGTTCCATTGGAGGGAGGTTCTTTTCTTATTGATTATTTCCCGGTAGAACTCAGGATCATCGATTTCATCCTGGTAGCCACTACCGTTTTGGTAGTATCCTTCCTGGCATCCTGGATTCCCGCTATCAAAGCTTCCAGGCAGCAGTTCTCACTAAGAAGTGAGTAATGGCTTAGTGAAGTACTACCTCTCCTACCAGGAACACACTTCCACATACCAATAGCAGATCATCGGGGTGGGCGTGCGCCTGGGCTTCGGTTAACGCTTCATTTACATCGTTAAAAACATGCCCGTTTAATCCTCGCGCCGCAGCTTTTTCCCTAAGCGTGCCTGCTGGTAATGCCCGGGGAATATGGGCATTGGTAAAATAGTAGGTAGCGTTAATGGGTAACATTGCTATCACAGTATCAACATCTTTATCTTTTACCATTCCCAATACAATATGTAAGCGATGATAAGTAGTGATCTCCAGCTGATTTAACAGTTCCTGCATGCCACTTTCATTATGAGCAACATCCAGCACAATACGTGGATGCTGATGAATAGTTTCCCAGCGGCCATGTAAACCAGTTTGTCTTTTAACCTGCCCCAAACCTTGCTCTATAGCAGCATCGGGCAAGTCTATACCTTTTATTTTAAGCTGATAACAACTCTCAAGCACCGTCAAAAGATTCTTAGTCTGGTATTGCCCTGTCAGATCTAAATGATAGTTCCTGTGATCCGTTTTGTTATTTTCTGCAACAGAAACGATCAATTCATACTCAGACTGCTTCCAGTCCGTTACCTGAAAGCGCTCTTCGGCATAAAAAACAGGGGCGTTTTCAGCTGTGGCTTTACTTCTGAACACCGGCTCAGTTACAGCAGCCCTTTCTCCTATCACCACAGGAATACCCTGTTTAATAATGCCTGCTTTCTCCGCCGCAATCTCTTCCAGCGTATTGCCTAGTATTTGTACGTGATCATAGCCAATATTCGTAATTACAGAAAGTAGTGGCTGAATAATATTGGTGCTATCCAGCCGGCCACCCAGGCCTGTTTCAATAACAGCGATGTCGATATTATGCTTTGCAAAATGATCAAAAGCCATTGCTACGGTTAACTCAAAAAAACTGGGCTCTGTCCTTTCAATTTCCGGCTGTATTTGTTCAACAAAATCAACAACCTCCTGCTCGGTTATCATTTCACCATTGATCCTGATACGCTCCCTAAAATCTTTTAGATGAGGAGAAGTATACAAGCCTGTTTTATAACCTGCCGATTGCAAAACAGAAGCCAGCATATGGCTTACAGAGCCTTTACCATTGGTACCCGCTACATGTACAAATTCTCCTTTTTGATGCGGCTCGCCTAATACTTTACAAAGCGCAATAATATTGGTAAAACCGCTTTTTATAGCCTGGCCGCCTATTTTGCTGAACATAGGTAGTCTGGCATACATATAGTCTAAGGTTTGATGGTAGTTCATAAGCAAATATAAACCGGGGTAGGGTTTGCTTTATCGTTACAAAATTAAAAAATCTTAAATCTCTCATCTTAAATATTGATATTTTTGGCGGATGAACAAAGTTGCGATTATAGTGGCGGGTGGTGCCGGTAAAAGAATGGGCAGTGATTTACCCAAACAGTTTTTGATGCTACAGAACAAGCCGGTTCTGTATCACACTTTAAATACGTTTTTATCGGCCTACGAAGACCTGCAAATAGTATTGGTTTTGGCCGAAGACTATGTTGACATGGGACGGGAGATCATTGACGCTTATTTTGAAAATGACCGCATCAGGATTGCCGTTGGCGGTGCTACCCGGTTTGATTCCGTAAAAAACGGGCTGGCAATGATCGAAGAAGAAGCGATCATATTTGTACATGATGCAGTACGTTGTGCTTTAACCACCAGTTTAATTCATCGATGTTACGAAACTGCCCTGGAAATGGGCACTGCAATTCCCGTCGTAAAAAGCAGTGACAGCGTGCGCATGATCAATGAGGGTGGCCTGAATGAAGCGATAGACCGTGAAAAAATTGTTATGGTACAAACACCACAGGTTTTTCACAGCAAGATATTAATTCCTGCGTTTAACATTGATTATAAAGACTGGTTTACCGATGAAGCCAGCGTGGTGGAAGCATTCGGTATGATGGTAACGCTTGTAGAAGGAGAAAAACAAAATCTCAAAATCACACATCCCGTAGATCTGGCGATTGCCGGGCAGTTGCTTTCGGAAAGCGTTTAGTATTAGCCAGGCGGGTGGGTTCACCCACCATTGCAAAATATAGCTTTACCCTGCGATGCTCGTATTACCGATCTTCGCCAATATCTGGTGTGCTACATCCATTGCCTTCAGGCCATCAATTTCTGAAACAACGGTCTGCGTGTTATTATTGATGGCATCTTTGAATTCTTCCAATTCCCGCCTAATGGCATTAATCTGCGGTACCGGTGGGTTAGCTACTGCTATGGTTTTTGTGCCTGTTGGCGTAGCCATATCAAATGCAAAAACGTTGGTATCCTGGTCTTCCTTCAATTTGATGATCTCTGTTTTCTTATCCAGGAAATCGATACCGATATAGGCGTCTTTCTGAAACACCCGCATTTTACGCATCTTCTTCATGGAGATGCGGCTTGACGTAAGATTCGCTACACAACCATTATCAAATTCTATGCGCACATTGGCAATATCAGGCGTATCGGTCATTACCGCCACACCGCTGGCCGAAATTTTCTTTACATCACTTTTCACCAGGCTTAAAATAATATCAATATCATGGATCATCAGATCCAGTATCACACTCACCTCAGTGCCACGGGGGTTGAATTGTGCCAGGCGATGCACTTCAATAAACATCGGCTTCAGATCAAATCCTTTTAAAGCCAGGAATGCGGGGTTAAAACGCTCCACATGCCCAACCTGCAATTTAATATTGGACTCCTTGGCCAGTTTTACCAGTTGGCGGGCCTCATCCATAGTATGCGCAAAAGGCTTTTCTACGAATACGTGCTTACCCAGCTTAATGGCCTTTTCACACCATTCATAGTGGTAGTTAGTAGGCGCTACAATGTCTATCGCATCGCATTGGCTTAAAAAATCACTTGTATCAAAAAAACGTTTGATACCATATTTCTCTATCACATCAGTAGCGATCTCATCATTGGGATCAACAAAACCAACAACTTCTACATCACTAATTTCCAACCAGTTATTTAGGTGAAATTTCCCTAAATGTCCAACTCCTACAATTCCAATTTTAAGCATCGCCAAAAATATTCATTTTTAAAATAACCTGTATCAAATAGTTCCTTTAAACGAAAAAGAGCAAGTTCTTAAGAACCTGCTCTTTTGTTGACCCATAAGGATTCGAACCTTAACTGACTGAACCAAAATCAGTAGTGCTACCGTTACACCATGGGTCAATCCTGCTCCGATTTCTCAATCGGGTTGCAAAAATAGGGAAATTTCTTTTTATGGTACAAAACTAATCAAAGATTTTTTTTAAGGAAGGCCCAGCAAAAAACCGATAGTAAAGTTGGCATCCCAATCAAAAACGAAGGTATCGCAGCCAGTAGCATCTGTAAGCGCCTTATAAATATTGATGCCTGCTTTTGTTTTCGCTTTGTCCGATTTGTAATCAGCCGGAGCTTTTAATACGGTATAACGCTCTCCATCCTGCTTGGTCTGATCGGCCAGCTCAAATGGTACGCCACCAACAATAAAACATACGTCCCTGTTTTTTTGCGGAATAGCGCTTGCTTTCGACTTTACATTATCATAAACCGACTCGTCGCTTTTATTCAATTCATAATATTTGGCGCCCTCGGCTTCTACTGCTTTAAGATTTGCTCCTTCGTACCAGGACAGCTTTGTATTCCCGGAACCGATATCAGTAACGAAAGAACTTTCTTTATAAGAAGCGGGTTGCACACATTTCAATGCCAGTTTACCTTCTTGTTCCGCGGTAACCAGGTTTACTACATAACCCATCTTTTTAAGTTCCTTCACGATGCCATCGGTTTTAGGCTCTTTCTGCGCACCCGATGAAATCACGAAATGCATATTTCTATTCGCTACTCCTTTATCGAACATGCCAGCCAGGTATTTTTTTAGTCCCTGACGAATATCATCGGCGGTAGCCAAACCTTCATAAACCATGGAGTTACCAAACTCTTTGGATACTACTTCCCACCTTTTCTCTTTATCAATCTTTACCACAAAAGAGTTAAAGCCTGAGGCACCTACTTCTACCACGCCTTTTAATTCGCCGTTAACCGGTTTTTCGGGCTGATACGCAAAGCTTCTATGTTCACTGTTACCGGTAGTAGTAGTATTTTCAGAACCTTCCTTTTTACGTCCGTCAGTGACCACTTCACTTGTGGTCACTTCATCGGTAGCAGCTAATTTTTCTTTTATTTTTTCGTTTTGACTGCCATACCAGATAAGACCTACAATAGGTATACCTACTATGAGCGCTTTTACCGGCCAGCGTAGCCTGCTCCATGTTGATCCGTTTGACATTTTAATTATTGTTGAGTTTAGTAAAAAATAGTAATTATAATAATGATAGTTTAATCTAAGAGTGAAAAGCCTTTGTCTACTTTTTCTTCGTTACTTAACTCGTGATAGCTTTGTCCTACTTCATTCACGTTTAATTTAGTTAGATTCCTTTGATCCACCTTTTGGATAAATGCGGTAAGCTCTTCCTGGCTTGGCGTACCACCAACCGTTACAGAATTGTTCTGATCGAGGAACTCCAGGTTAGAACGTATAGCTGCAATATTTTGACTGATAGCGCTTGTTGCAGCACCCATAGCTTCCTGGAAAACCCAGCCATCTTTAATGTTAAACACTTCGGCCAAACCATCCGTGGCATTCTTCATTTTACTGGTAGCTTCCATTTTTTTATTAATGATGGAAATACTGCTATCCAGTGTACTCACATAAATACGAGCGGCACTTTCATTATCCTTCAACACCTCCAGCACTTTCGCAAACTGGTTGGCATACTGTGCATAACTGCGCGCATTTTGTTCTTCGGCTTCTCCTTCTTTTCCCAATAAAAAAGCCTTGGTACGGGTTTCTTTGGCATCGCGGCTCAGCGCGTTGGCTTTCTCCCTGTCCTGTGCCTGCTCTGCCTCTTTTCCTTTTAACTCCAGGTTACCGGCTTCGGTAGTAAACCTTTTAGCGAAAGTATATTTTTCCTGCGCAGCGTTTTGCGCGGTTACACCACTTTGAATCATGTCGATGCGCACACCATCTACATTCGCGATCTTTTCTTTTACACGCTTCAATGTATCCTTTGCTTCACGCGACAATAGTTGTAAAGACTCAATAGGATTATTGCGAATAATTGCCTTTTCGCCCTTAAACAATAACACAGTACCTAAACGATGCAACACACTTATTATTTTAGGAGCCAGCATCAGCAGCACGATAAAGACAATGCCAAACAATACAAACAGCACACTTTTTTGCGCGTACTCCAGCAACAAAGGCAGGTATTTTACAAAAGCAATAACGCCGCCTATCATCAATACCCAAAAGATCAGCGCACTGAATGTTTTCTTAGCTTCAGGTGTTTTAACTACCGCAGGCAACTTGTCTCCTATCACCTGGAAAATAGGAAGCTGACTTTTTAACGATGCGGGAATCGTATTAGCGAGCGAATGATTGTTGGATGTGGTCATTAATTAATTTTTTATACGTAAAATTAACGATAAAAGGAGGTTCTGCACAAGTGCAAATCGGTAAATACAGGTCTAATATCGGTCAATTAGCAGGGTCGAAAAGTCTTGCTATCCGAGACTATTGCAAGTGTTTAGCTACAGCTCTTTGATCAGTCTACAGTTCTTTGTCTGCTAAGTTCAGCAGTGTTTGCATTTTACTAATTACACCTTCAATCGCGTGCTTCCCGGTCTGGATCTTTTTCTCAATATCTTCCAGTTTAGGCTGCCAATGCGCCTGCAGGTTCGACAATTCAGCCTGTTTTTCTGCGATCGTCTTTTGCAATCTTAACACCTGCTCTTCCAGCGAGCTCACCTCAGCGGTCAGCGTCTCCTTCGATTGTTTTATTTTATTGGTGATCGCATCCTTTTCTCCATTCTTCTTCTGAACATCATTATTGAGGGCTTTTTGCAATTCGTTCTTATAGTAACTGCCACTGCTCATCAACTTTTCCTTGGTTAAGGTTTTATCAGCGAATTTTAAGGTATTAAAAGCTTGTTTTAAAGATGCGGCCTGCGCACCACCACTTTCCTCAACCGCATTCCATACTTCGAAAAAGTCTACACCAGGCTGGTTAATAGATTCAATAAGTTGATAAGCTTTCTTTGCAGCATCTTCCCTCGCCTCAACAGGCGCAGCGCTGGCATCAAAAGAATCAACCGGTTTAAACGCCGCCACCACGGCTTCCGCTTGTTTCACAGGAGTTGGTTCAGGCTGTTGCGAAGGCAAAGGCACATCTTCCTCTTTAAATATCATTTTTTTCAACCCACTAAAAAAACCGCCTTTCTGATTTTCCATACTGATAGATTATGGACCAAAGATAATATTTGAAAGCTGAAAAGAGCAGGAGATTGAATGATCCGCTTAAATCTCGCTGATAGCAGGCCTCTCCATACATATCTTCTTTTAGTACAGTAAATAAATAAGTTGAATACAAGAAAATACGTCTTCCGTTCCTATGAAAAACAGCCTTGCCGGCATGCTTCCCTTCATTGTGTTAATGATACAATAGTTCCCGGATTTGTATGCTTCATTTCACTACATTTGTAACTAACCGATTGGTCATCTTTAAAATATTAATACAAAATGAAAGTAACCGTAGTGGGAGCTGGTGCAGTAGGAGCTACCTGTGCCGACAATATTGCCCGCAAAGAGCTGGCTTCAGAACTTGTTTTATTAGATATAAAAGAAGGTGTGGCAGAGGGAAAGTCGATAGACATGATGCAGACAGCAGCATTGCTGGGCTTTGATACCAAAATCAAAGGGGTAACCAACGATTATGTGGCTACCGAAAATTCAGATGTAGTAGTTATTACGTCAGGCCTGCCACGTAAACCCGGCATGACCCGGGAAGAACTGATTGGCGTAAATGCAGGAATCGTGAAAAGCGTGACTGAAAATATATTAAAACATTCTCCAGATACCATTATCATAGTTGTGTCTAATCCGATGGACACGATGAATTACCTGACTTACACTACCTCAGGCCTGCCTAAAAATAAAGTAATTGGTATGGGCGGCGCTTTAGATTCAGCCCGCTTTCGTTATTACCTGAGCCAGGAATTGAAATGCTCTCCAGCCGACCTGAACGCTGTAGTAATTGGCGGCCATGGTGACACTACTATGATACCGTTGATTAAACATGCTACCTGGGGTAGCACACCGGTAACCAACTTTTTAAGTGAAGAGCAACAACAAAAAATTGTAGCAGACACGATGGTTGGCGGCGCTACATTGACCAAGCTGATCGGCACGTCTGCATGGTATGCGCCGGGTGCAGGTACAGCGGCTATGGTTGAAAGCATTTTGCGTGATGAGAAAAAACTCATCTCCAGCGGTGTTTTCCTGGAAGGAGAGTATGGCCAAAGTGACATTTCTCTTGTAGTACCTGTTACTATTGGTAGAAATGGCTGGGAACAAATACTAGATTTTAAATTGAGCGAAGAAGAGCAAGCTACTTTCAATAAAAGCGCTGATGCAGTAAGAGCCATGAATGATGTGCTGAAAACACTGTAATATTATTTCGGTCAAAAAAGCCAGCAGTTGAAAGCCGCTGGCTTTTTTTATGCTTTAAAATCTTAGCTGTAAATTCACCGAAGCCCCAAAGCCTCTACACTAAAAAAGAAATCAAATTGAAACGCTTATTTACCTTTTTATGCCTGACGATCATATTGCTGCTATCAGGAAGCACTCTATTGCAGGCCCAAACCAAATTAAAGCCAGGTTTTGATGTAAACGAGTATATATCTTTATTCTCCCTGTTTTACTTTGGGAATAGTATTCCGGATAGCAACCTGCGCAAAACCACTAAAGACCCCTACAGTAGGCTTTACCGCTCTCCCGAAGTGGGGCTTAAAAATCAGTGGTCATTATACCTGAGAACGGACAATACCGCTGCAATATCTATAAGAGGAACGATTGGCGATAAACTGAGTTGGCTGGCTAATTTTTATGCAGCCATGATTCCTGCAACCGGCAGTCTTCAGATGAACGATTCTACGGAGTTCAACTATAAATTTTCTTCTGATGAGCAGGCTACTGTACATGTGGGCTGGACGGTATCGCTGGCAGCAATGGCCCCTGATATGGTAGAGAAAATACAGGACCTTTACCAGAAAGGCGTACGGGATATATACATATTCGGGCATAGCCAGGGCGCAGCAATTGCATTCCTGCTACGATCTTACCTGCATTATTTGCAGCAGGATGGTAAACTAGCTAAAGACATACAGTTCAAAACCTATTGCAGCGCTGCACCTAAGCCGGGCAATATGTACTATGCATACGATTATGAAAACATTACCCGTGATGGGTGGGGCTTTACTATTGTTAACAGGAAAGACTGGGTACCGGAGTCACCCTATACAATTCAACGCATACAGGATATGAGCTTACCCAATCCATTGATTAAAACAAAAGACCTCCTTAAAAAGCAAAAGTTCGGTGTAAGATTTGTCGGCGGTATTTTATATGGCAGGGTGAACAGAAAACCAAGAAAGACACAGGAGATGTATACCAAATACCTGGGCAAAACCATCTATAAAATGGCAATTAAAAAAGCGCTGCCGCAATTTAAACAACCCGCTTATGCTGCATCTAACAACTATATGAGAGCGGGAAGCCCGATTGTACTGATACCGGATGCAGCCTACGACGAAAAATTTAAAGATGAAGGAAAAGACGATTTCCTGCACCATCATTTTGCACCCTATTACTTTCTGATACAAAAATATTATCCGCAATAAAAAAGCTGCTTACCGGTATCGAGCGGTAAGCAGCTTCAAATCTATCATCTTTATTAAGAAGCCAGTAATTCCTTTACCATGGTAGAAATAGCTTTACCCTCTGCTTTACCAGATAATGCTTTGCTCGCGGCACCCATTACCTTACCCATATCGGCAGGGGAAGAAGCTCCTGTTTCAGCAATAATTTTTTGAAGCTCCGCTTTCAATTCCTCCGGAGAAAGCTGAGCTGGTAAATATTTCTCAATAACGGCTATTTCCTGGCGCTCTTTTTCAGCCAGGTCAGGCCTGTTTTGCTGTTCAAAAATCTCCAGTGAATCCTTGCGTTGTTTAACAAGTTTTTGCACGATTTTAATCTCTTCATCAGTACTCAATTCTCCGTTTGCCCCTTCAGCAGTTTTAGCCAAAAGTATTGCTGCTTTCACTGCACGAAGGCTGGTTAACGCGTTGGCATCTTTTGCCAACATAGCAGTTTTAATATCTGCATTAATAGTTTGCTCTAACGACATATTAATATATTGATCAGTTTAAAAGTTATTTATTGTTGTCTCTACGTGGCCTTGCTGGTCGCGCTGATCCCGAAGCAGGTTTATAACCTCCTGTTGACCTTCTGCCAGGCGCTTCGTTTTTAAACGGTTTTCCCGCCTTTTTACCAGGAGCTTTTGGCGCATAACCCTCTTTTTTAAAACTGCCCCCTCCTTTAGAATGAGACGCTCCCGCATAATTATCTTTCTTGAAAGGCAGATCTGCTCTCTTCCCCGGAGCCTTTGGCCCGTATCCTTCTCTTTTAGCACCACCTGTAGCTTTAGTATACGACTTCCCTTTATATTCTTCTCTCTTAGACGGCCTTTCTGGCTTACCAGCCGACCCCTTAGCAGCATATCCTTCTCTTTTGTCAGCGCCAGTAGCTTTATTGTACGATTTTCCTGAGTGCTCTTCTTTTTTAAAAGATCGTTTTTGAGAGGCTTTCCCTGTATAGCCTTCTCTTTTAAAGCCATCATTAGAAGGCTTGCCGTAGGGCTTTTCAGAGTATCCTTCTTTTTTAATGGGCTTTCTCAATCTTTTAGCTGGAGCCATTCCTTCGTCGTCTATGTCCTCGGGCAGATCATTTCTCTTCGCAGCCATCTTCCCTTTGCCTTTATCGCGATTATCCTTTCCTAAATACTTCAGATTGCGAACCTCCTTTTCTGTAAGAAAACGAAATTTACCACGCTCAACATTTTTCTTGGTAAGTCCTGCAAACATCACCCTATCCAGGTTCTTCACATCATACCCCAGGCTTTCAAAAATCCGGCGAACAATACGGTTGCGTCCACTGTGTATTTCAACCCCGATTTGTGTCCTGTCATTGGCATCACTATAAGCCAATACATCTACGTAAGCTGGTCCATCCTCAAGGGTCACCCCTTTCAATATCTTATCAAAGTCTCCCTTTTCAAGTTGCTTATCCAATGTTACGGCGTAAATCTTTTTTACCTCATTACTTGGATGCGTTAATTTTTGCGCCAGTTCCCCGTCATTAGTGATTAATAATACCCCCGATGTATTACGATCTAACCTTCCCACGGGGTACACCCGCTCCTGAGTAGCTTTTTTGATAAGGTCCAGCACTGTTTTCCGATTTTGGGGATCATCGGTCGTGGTGATATAATCCTTAGGTTTGTTCACCAGTATATAAACCAGGTTCTTGGTTATAAAGATCTTTTTCCCGTTTACAGTTACTTCATCACCATCCGCCATTTTATAGCCAGGCTCAGTAACTACATTTCCGTTCACTTTTACATTACCATCCTTAATAAGGTCCGCAGCTTCTCTACGACTGCTTACCCCGCCATGCGCCAGGTATTTGTTGAGCGGCATTTGCTCCAGAACTACTTTTGCACGCTCAATCACGGGGGCTGTTGTTTGTTTTTCGCGGGCTTCTTTCTTTTTTTGTTCAAAAAACTCAGCCTTTTCCTTTTTATATTTTCGCTTTTCCTGCTTAAAACCTTCCTTTATAGCAGCATTGCTTTTCTTTTTCGCAAACTTCTGAAAGCGGGGATCTATTTTTTTCATGTATACTATTTTGCTGTTTTTCAACAGTAATTAAAGAGCAAAGATAACTATAAAAAGCCCGTGATCTAAATCACGGGCTTTTTATCAGAGAAAGTAGGTTTTCACTACTATTATACCAGAACGCTTATTGCTTGTTTTCGCGAGGTCCCCTGTTGCCGCCTCTTTCCATTCTTTCTTTTCTTGTAGCATCCAGTTTTTCTTTTTGCTCTTTGTTAAGAATAGCACCTTCTTTTTCCATCCTGGCCTTTCTCATTTCCTGCATTTTCTCTCTTCTCGCGTCATCGCTTAAAGAATTATCATTCCTTAACTCCTGCATTTTTTTGCCTTGCTCATCATTCAGGTCTTTCAATTTGGTTTCCTGCTCTTTGGTCAGGTTTAAATCTTTATACATATCTGCGGAATTGTAGCCACCACCGCCGCCGCGTCTTTCGCCACCCTGGCGTGCTTCTCCTTTAGGTTTTTCTTTTGGGGCATCCTGTGCGTATGTAGCGGTGATACTGAAAGCGCTGATCATAGCAGCGAGAAAAATTGTTTTTTTCATTGTTTTCTTTTTTTGTTTTAATTGAATTATCCAACACGCCTGCTCAAAGGCATTTGATCTTAGTTATATTGACATTAATTAGTCAGGCCTCGCCTGGCCCTGTCATTCTGTTGCTCCCTGGGCGACATAGACATCCTGGCCCTCCGTTGCTGATCATCCCATTTCGACTTCTGTTCAGCTGTAAGTATAGAACGCACCTCCATTTCATAAGCCCTGTAGGCATTCCGCACCTGGTCTTGCTTTTCCGATGATGTAAGTGATATATTATTTCTTATGGTTTGTACCTGTGAGTTATAATCCTGGCTGGTTGTTTTCATTTTTTCCCGTTGCTCGGCGGTCATCTGCAAATCGTTCCAGCTACTCTTCCCCTTTTTAGATGCCTTTTTTTCTTCATCCCTGCTCAACCCGTTCAGATCTTTACCTTTATTTTTTTCAGTATTGCTCACCACATTTTTTTCGGGGCTAATGGCTCCTTTTTCTTTAATCTCCTTCTGGTTCTGCTCGTACATCGCATACTGCTCCGCTGTCAACACAGCTTTGCGCTTCTCTACTAATTCTTTTTTAACTGCCTGCGTTTTTTCTTTCCGTTCTTTTGGAGCCAGCGTGCTGTCCGCAGCAATCTCTTTTACTTTTTCCCGGTTTTCTTTATTAACCACCTGCAGCTCCTTTTGCTGTTCCTTGGTCAGCTTCAGGTTAAAATAGGCATCTTTACGGGCTTCTCTTGGAGCGGCACTACTTATTCCATCATTTGCCCTGGATGGTATTTCCTGAGCCAATAACCCGTTGGTAATGACTAAAAAGCTACCGATAACCGCCATTTTTTTCAATAATAAATACATCTTGTATAATTTATGATTAGATGATATTTAAAGGACAAACTCTCTGCTAATTATTGTTAAACAATTACAAACAGTTATCTGACTACAAATAACTTAGGAGGTTTAATGCGGGTTTGTTAAAGTATTAATTTCCCTGTCATGAAAATTGGCAGCCCATACTTTTTTACAGGCAGCCTACCGTATAAATCAGGGGCTCTTCGTACCTTGCGCCCATGCAGGATTATATAAAAGGATTGAACGAGCGGCAAAAAGAGGCGGTTTTACATATTCAGGGGCCAATTATGATTATAGCGGGTGCAGGAAGTGGCAAAACCAAGGTTTTAACTACACGGATTGCCCACTTAATGGCTAGTGGCGTAGACGCTTTTAATATACTGGCGCTGACATTTACCAATAAGGCCGCCCGGGAAATGAAAGAAAGGATTGAACATATTTTAGGAGGTAGCGAGGCACGCAATTTATATATAGGCACTTTTCACAGTGTATTTGCACGGATTTTAAGAGCAGAAGCTCATAGGATTGGCTATCCCAATAATTTCACTATTTATGATACTGATGATGCTAAAAGTGTAGTTAAGGCAGTGATCAATGAAATGCACCTGGATGACAAACTGTATAAACCGGCACAGGTGTACAACCGGATCTCTTCTGCCAAGAATGCGCTGGTTTCACCTGCAGATTATGCCACTGATTACTATGTGCAGCAGGAAGACCTGCGTGCCAACCGGCCGGCTATAGCCAAAATTTACGATTCTTACTGCAAACGCTGCTTTAAAAACGGGGCAATGGACTTTGACGACCTGTTGCTGAAGTTTTACGAGCTGCTTAAAACCAACCCGGAGTCTTTAAGCAAATACCAGCATAAATTTAAATATATACTGATTGATGAGTACCAGGATACCAACCCCGCGCAGTACGAGGTGATCAAACTGTTGGGAGCTATGCACGAAAATGTTTGCGTAGTGGGAGATGATGCCCAGAGCATCTATAGCTTCCGGGGCGCCACCATCCAGAACATCTTACAGTTTCAGAAAGACTATGACGAGGTAAAAGTGGTAAAGCTGGAGCAAAACTATCGTAGTACCCAAACCATCATCAATGCAGCTAATGATGTGATTGGCAAAAACAAGGGGCAAATTCCTAAAGTGCTGTTTACTGAAAATGCGGAGGGTGAAAAGATCCGCATCGTGAAAACCATGTCGGATAACGAGGAAGGTAAGTTTGTTGCCGATAGCATACAGGAACAAAAACTACGTAACCATTTTCTGAATAAGGATTTCGCTATACTGTATCGTACCAACGCCCAAAGCCGGGCTTTTGAGGAAGCCTTAAGACGCATGGCGATTCCCTATACCATGTATGGAGGTGTTAGCTTTTACCAGCGCAAAGAAATTAAAGACCTGGTGGCCTACCTGCGTCTCATCATCAACAGCCGCGATGAAGAAGCCCTGAAAAGGATCATTAATTACCCGGTAAGAGGCATCGGGAAAACAACTATAGACAAGATCATTTTACTGGCCAACACCCATAATAAAACCATGTGGGAAATATTGGTGGAGGCCGCTCAACACGGTTTCCGCGCCGGAACACTGGAAGTGATCAACAATTTCGTGACGATGATCAGGAGTTTTTCCAGCATGCTGGAGAAACAAAACGCTTACGAAGTGGCCTTTCACGTAGGTAAGAATACCAACCTGGTTCGGGAATTGTTCAACGATAAAAGTACCGAAGGTTTACAACGCTACGAAAATATACAGGAGTTGCTTAACTCTATTAAAGAATGGGTGGAAAGTCCGGATAATGAAGATGGCGAAGTAGTGGATAAAGGACTGGGAGCTTATCTGCAGCAAATTACCCTACTGACGGATGCTGACGAAAAAGACCCTGATGCAGATACGGTTAAGCTGATGACTATCCACGCAGCAAAAGGACTCGAATTTGAATGTGTATTTGCAGCAGGGTTGGAAGAAATGCTGTTTCCGAATGCCATGAGCATTAATACCAGGGAGGAACTGGAGGAAGAGCGGCGTCTTTTTTATGTAGTGGTAACGCGGGCTAAAAAGAAACTATGGGTTACCTATGCCAATACCCGTTATAAGTTTGGACAGTTGGTGCAAAACGAGCCCAGTCGTTTTATAGAAGAGTTGCCCGAACAATTTCTTGATCGTAGCTATGCAGGTGGCGGCACGAAAATGAGCACCGGTTTTGGTGGCAGTGCTTATGAGCGCATGAACGGAGGATTTAGCGGAGGCTGGAGCGGAACCAAAAAAGCGGCCGAAGATGCAGAAAAAAAGTACGGTGCGCCACCAAGCAAAAAAACAACGACCACACCCAGCTACTTACCGCCCAAAATAGAAAAAAAGGTGGCAGATCACACGCCTACAGAAAATTTTGTAGCCAATGAGGTTGCGGATCTGGCGGTAGGTCAGAAAGTGGAACACCAGAAGTTTGGTTTCGGAGAAATCATCAAAATGGAAGGAGCCAGCCACAATCCTATGGCTCTGATAAAATTCGATACAAACGGCGAAAAAAAGATCCTGCTCAATTACGCAAGGTTGAGAATTGTAGGATAAACTGATAATCAATGGCATAGCTGCTAACAACTGTTGTTTACACCAACAGTTGTTACCTTTGCACCTTATTAAACAGGGGCCGGTCTTCTTCCTGCCCCTCATTAAAAAAGGAATAGCGTGGAAAGGAAAAAAGTCATCGTACATCATTATTACAAGCTGGTACTCATCTCTGTCCTCATTGGTTTAATCAGCTGCCTGCTGGCGTTCTCTCTCAAACATCTTACAGAATATTTCGAGCACACACTATTTAATAAAGTTGCAACAACCAACAGGGTTTTGTTTGTAGTGCTGCCCACTATCGGCATTACGGCCATTTATTTTCTCCGTAAATACCTGTTTCTAAATCGAAAAAACAAGGGTATTACAGAGATCTATAAAACCCTCGACCAGAGAAAGGAGCATCTCCCCTTCTTTAAAATGCCCTCACATTATATCAATGGTTTTCTTACGGTGATCTCAGGCGGATCGACTGGCGTGGAAGTTTCAACGGTTGTAGCAACAGCAACTGTAGGCAACATGGGCTATAAGAGAGAGTTCTCGGCTAAAATGTATAAAAGAGAACTGATCTGCGCGGGGGTAACTGCAGGCGTAGCCGTGCTTTTTGCAAGTCCGTTGGCAGGCTGGTTATTTGCGATGGAAGTAATAGCCCGTAAACTGCGCAAATCTTTGGTTATTAGTTGCACCGCTTCTGCTATCATAGCTGCTGCCTTTATTTACTTTTTTGATAATGAGCCACTACTGCATTTTCATATTAAGAACTGGAACTGGTACGCTATTCCTTTCTTTGTATTACTGGGTCTGCTAAGCGGCACTTTAGCGGTTTATTTCACTTTTCTGGTAACACGTATTAAAAACCTTTTTGCACAGATCCATAATAATTTTCTCAGGGTAAATCTTGGCGCGTTGATCGTTGGCACCCTGATATTATGTTTCCCTGTGTTATACGGAGATAGCTACCACGGTCTGACCCATATACTTCAGATGGCAATCAGTAAAGAACCTATTTCATTATTACTCCTGGCATCGTTGATTCTATTAAAGCCTTTGGCAGCTTCCCTTACATTAGGCGCTGGTGGTGACGGCGGCGTTTTTGCGCCCAGCATTGTAGCGGGCGCATTCCTGGGTTTACTGCTCGCTATTTTCTGCAATACCTATTTTAATACGAATCTTGTACCGCTGAATTTTGCCCTGGTGGGTGCCGCCGCTACGCTCTCCTCCGCCATTTTTGCGCCTTTTACAGCTTTAATATTAACCTGCAACCTGGTGCCTAACGGGTACAGCTTATTTATCCCCATCGTTATTGGCTGCTTTACTGCTAAATTATTCTCACAACGACTACTTCCTTACAATGCGTATACTTATGAATTTTATAAATCAGCAAAGTCGCAACAGCGGTAAAAGTCATTCACTAATTGTATTTTAATAATAAATAAAAGATATTTGCGCTCTACATTTAGTTAACATGTCTACCACAAAAAAATATACCCTACCCGAAATTGATCAAACCGCTCAATGGCTGCTCAATGAGCTGGAAGATCGAAAAGTGATGGCGCTACACGGCACTATGGGAGCAGGAAAAACTACACTTGTAAACGCCATCTGTAATTTGCTAAAAGTAGAAGACGTAGTAAGCAGCCCCACCTTTTCAGTTATCAATGAGTATCGTTACACCCAAAATGGCACCCCAAAGCGGCTGTATCATATCGACCTATACCGGCTTAAGGATGAAGAGGAAGCCGTTAGAACGGGCGTAGAAGATTGCCTGTACAGTGGCGACTATTGCTTTGTAGAATGGCCCGAAAGAGCAAAGGGGTTGTTTCCGGAGGATACAGCGACGGTATACCTGCGCGTAGAAGGAGATACTGACCGGTCGCTGGAAATAGCTTAAAAAGGAGTAAATTTGAAGAGTAATAGTGATACTAAATGTGATAATCGATTAACGCCTTCTATCAGCTATGATCCATTATCTATGAACCATAATCATTCAATTAAACCGAGATAAACTCAGCATATTTCCATTACCCGTATGAGCAAAAAACAGCCTGTTATCAGTACTTCTTTCAGCTATGAAACCCTGGAAGAAACCCTGGACATAAAATTAAAGGGAGAAGGTATGACCATTGGAATACCTAAAGAAATTGCCTTCCAGGAAAACCGGATCGCCTTAACTCCGGATGCCGTAAGCGTGCTGGTAAACAATGGTCATAATGTAATGCTGGAGCACAATGCCGGAGAAGCCTCTCATTTTCGCGACAAAGACTATGCCGATGCGGGTGCTAAAATCGTGTATAGCCGCGAGGAGGTATTTAAGGCACCGGTGCTCGTAAAAAGTGCCCCTGTTATTGAAGAAGATCTGCCTTTGCTACAGATGAATCAATCCATTATTTCACCGCTGCATTTATCGGTGCTACAGCCGGAGGTATTGTGCACGATGATGAAAAAGAAGATCACGGCTTTATCATTTGAAAACCTGAAAGATGATACCGACTCCTACCCGATCGTGCGCAGCATGAGTGAAATTGCGGGCAGCGCTGTTATGTTAATAGCTGCCCAATACCTAAGCTCCGCCAACCATGGAAAGGGCGTTTTATTAGGGGGCATTTCGGGCATTGCACCCACGAAGGTTATTATTATTGGTGCGGGCATTGTAGGCGAATATGCCGCACGCGCTGCCCTTGCACTGGGCGCATCCGTGAAACTGTTTGACAATAATGTAAGCCGTTTAAAGAACCTGCAGAATACCATTGGTCAAAGGCTATGGACTTCCGTAATTGAGCCCAAACTGCTGGCCAAACAATTACGTACCTGCGAGGTTGCAGTGGGTTGTTTATCTAACTTGAGCGGCCGTACCCCCATGATCGTAACTGAAGAAATGGTAAGTGGTATGCGGCCTGGCTCTGTGATTATTGATGCCAGTATCGACCGTGGCGGCGTTTTTGAAACTTCTGAAGTCACGTCCCATGAATCACCTATATTTATGAAGTATGGGGTGATACATTACTGCGTTCCCAATATACCTTCAGGATTTTCCCGTACCGCTTCGCAAGCCATCAGCAATGTATTGATGCCCCTGTTAATAGATGCCGGTGAAGAAGGCGGCATTGAAGACCTGGCCTGGCACCGGATACACCTGCGCAATGGCATTTACCTGTTTAAAGGACATCTCACCAACTTTTACTTAAGTCAGCGATTCGATTTAAAATATACGGATTTGAATTTATTGATTGCCAGTCAGCGGTAATATGGTTAAACAAAAGTCTGGCAGAAATTATTGTATACTTTACCGCGAAGACGGGGTTGACGCTAAGAGCGCGAAGCATCAGCAATACAACTTAATATCTCTGATAGCACGAAGATGACTGCTTTAAAAAAAACAGGCGAGTATATATTCGGGGTATTCTCCATTCATACAGTCCTATAGCTTGTCTAACGGGCTCACTACTGCACCCAGGATTGCTGCGTTAACATGTGTGTAAATCTGCGTGGTTCTAATATCATTATGCCCTAACAGTTTTTGAATGCAGGTTATATCTGTGCCTTGTTCCAGCAAATGAGTAGCGTAGCTATGTCGCAATCCATGCACGCCAACTTTCTTAATGATTCCCGCTTTTTGCATAGCTGCTTTAAAAACTAACTGGATACTCCTAACACTATATTGTCCTCCGTGTTGCCCTTCAAAAAGAAAACCTTTGGGTAGGTATTGTCTGTAATAAGCCCTCAAATCCTGTAATATCGATTTGGGCAGATTGACAAACCGATCTTTTTTCCCTTTACCATGGTAAATGTGCACCCGCATTGCATAGCTGTCTATATCAGCAATTTTAAGATTAACTACTTCGCTTACGCGCAAGCCCATTCCGTAGCAAAGTTGTAGTATCATGCGGTGCTTCAAATTTTCGGTTGCCTTAAACAAACGTTTTACCTCCTGTTGATTTAACGATTTGGGTAGGAGCAATGGTTTTTTCGGTCGGGGAATGTCAAAAAACATTTTTTGCCGATGTAATACCTGCTCATAATAAAATTTGATTGCGTTAATGCGGCTATGAATGTGATTATCGGACAGCTTTAATATGTTTACGCAATAAAGAAAATAAGACTGTAATTTTTGAGACGATAGATGCTGTACGGGATATTGATGGAGCAGGTACAGCAGCTGTGCAAACTCTATAGAATAGGTTCTAATTGTATTGGATGAATAACCTTTGAGTATAAGCATGTTTTGAAACTTTTCAAATTCCGGCATATTGATCAGTGCAATTTTTGTTAGTACCATTTTACCAGTTAGGTCTGGCTTTATCCCGAACAATCGACGATGATGCAGGCAGTCGTTAATATACCACGCCTTTTGAGTGCCCGACCAGCAAGCTGCAACGTGATGGCGGAGATGACTGATAAGTTCCCTGTTATAACAAAAATGCAACCAAATCACTTTTTTATTTTGATGTATTCCGATAATGGGATTGTATAAGCATGTATCAAAAACGGGCTGCGTATTTTGAATATCCATAGTGTTTCGCATTTAATATATCTGTAATATAAGAAATTATAACCAATTAAAAAACAGACCCTAACAAATTTTGAAACATTAGTTTAGTTTCGGATATTTGAGAGTTAGCGGTCAGGCTATGACGACACAACCGACAGGAAAATATGAACAATAAAACAGCATTAGGACTTGCGACAATAACGGTGATCTTAAACGGGTTCATTGGACATTTTTTTGCTCCTAATGGAATTATGCTGACACCAATTATTTTGACAATCATGACCGCACTTGTTTGCTTCGGGACAAAAAACATCAAAATCATTTTTATCAGTGCATTGACATATTTATTTGTAGCGTTGAACGACATTTCAATTAAACTTTATTCGGGCGGTTCACACGACAATGAAGGACTTGGATGGGTTCATTTACTATTATTTGTTGGACTTGTACCGACATTTGGAATTCTAGTGGCGACAATTTTGAAACATAAAGAAGAAACGTGGACAAATAAAATAATTTCCATTGTTCTATTTGTAGGACTAATTGCAGGACACTTACAGTTATTCAGCAATTTAGGACTTGGACGACATTATTGGTATGATTGGAATGGATAGCACATAAGCCCGAACCGCCAACAAGGGTAACCGTTGCACAACTACCTTTTTTGTAAAAAATAGCTAAAATTGGATCGCTACAAGTGCATTTACAGCCCCTTTACCAGAGGCTGTTTTTTATTGTAGCGCAATTATGCTTGTT
>PJTT01000213.1_pt1 | contig 82812 bp, 74 predicted proteins | sample 1512261 | NCBI WGS metagenome assembly PJTT01 (sample SAMN08177685, study PRJNA422409) | Soil metagenome, whole genome shotgun sequencing project. | isolation source: Soil (2) enriched on wood chips | place: USA: Madison | collected 2015-01-15 | reverse complement strand
GCAGGAACTTACCATGATACGCTCACGACCGTAAACGGTTGCGACAGCATCGTTACATTAACCCTTACAGAAAGTGCAACGTATAACAATACACTTGTAGCTGCAATTTGCGCGGGAGATAGTTATAGCTTCGATGGAGATGTTATTACTTCAGCAGGCACGTATACCCATTCGTTCTCAACAGTCAATGGATGTGATAGTATACGAGTGTTAACCCTTTCTATTAACCCTGTTTTTGCTCAATCTATTGCAGCATCAATTTGCGAGGGTAGCAGTTATACGTTTGGTGGTACAGCCTTAACTGCGCCTGGAATTTATGTTGATACCTTTGCAACAACAGCAGGTTGCGATAGTATTATCACATTGAATTTGACCATAAACGATTATATCTCTAATACAGTAGCAGCGGCTATTTGCTCGGGTAGTACTTATGATTTTGGAGGAAATATACTGTCTTCGGCTGGTGTATATACTGACACATTCTCTACTGCCGGATGCGATAGTATCGTAACACTCTCGCTTTCCGTTAATCCAATATTTAATCAAAATATAGATACAACGGTTTGCTTTGAAGACAGCTATACATGGGGCGGTATGACCCTTTCTGCTACTGGTATTTATACCCAATTCTTTACAACGGTAGCAGGTTGTGATAGTACGGTGATAATGGATTTCACGGTGAAACCAGCGCCGGCAACTTCAACTCAAACCGAACGTGGATGCGGTGTTGTAGTATTCGAGGGTAATACATACGATACATCAACAGTACTGACTGATATTTATCAAGATACAGACGGTTGCGATAGCTTTATACGTATAGTAAACATTCAGGTGCGCCAAGAAATAGCGGATACTGTTATGGCAGCTATTTGTAAAGGCGACAGCTACGAGTTTAATCGAAACACTTATACTACCGAGGGTGCTTACACAGATGTATTTATAGGCGACAATGGTTGCGACTCCAGCATCACATTGGTACTTAAAGTAAATCCATTGCCTGTAATTACCATCGAACAGTTGAACCATGTAGGTGCTGTGTGTATACTCGATACCATAAGGCTTCAGGCTGACGGTGCGCTTGAATATTACTGGACAAATGTGGTAGGACAACTATTAGGAACCGGCGAAGATCTGGCAACAGTTATACCACTTGGCGAAAACTATATTCGTGTAATAGGAACAGATACAAATAACTGTTCAGATTCTGCAACGATTATAGTGAAAGCTGAATCATGTTGTGACTTGTTAATGCCTAATGCATTCTCTCCAAATGGAGATGGATTGAATGACCGATTCGGTCCGGTTACTTATGGTAATCCTCAGGAATACCAGCTACAGATATTCGACCGTTGGGGTAAACGAGTGTTCGTTTCTTTCAGGGCTGAAGATATGTGGGATGGATTGATAGACGGCGAACCTGCACCTATCGCTACTTACTTTTGGAAACTCAACGGAAAATGTGTGAGCGGACAGAAACTGGATATGAAAGGCGATGCCACGTTGATCAGGTAAAATGTGCCAATGATTATTACGAATACAAATGGGTTGCAGCAATAGCTGCAACCCATTTGTTCTTTCAGCATTGTGCTATTTATTGGATTACTATTTTTTGAGTAGCGTAGCCATCTGCAACCAGCATATAAATACCGGCAGGCAATGCAGTGGTATTGATGCTATTTGCCTTAGTAAAGTTCATTACTCTTGCTCCTGACACATTGCTCACAGTGCCGCTAATATTCTCGCTGAAATATAGCTTACCAGGCGTTGATGGATTAGGATAAACGTTCAGGCTTTTGAGCGCTGTGATAGGTTGGTTAAAAGATAGCGGTGGCGTAAACGCATTAACTTTAAATACCGCCACAGTACCGCTAATTTCATTAGCAGTTAATAGCAAATGTTCGTTGTGGCTATTATCTTCTTTATGGATAAACAACATGCCCTCTGCACCGTTGTCGCCGCCATAATTAGTGAGGTCGCGGGTGTTAATGTACTGTACAAATGATGGTGTCGTAGGATTATTTACATTATACACCATGATGCCGCCAGTACGCTCCAATGCGATAAAGGCATATGCTGTATCGTTAATCATGCCTATTGCAATACCTTCCGGCTCTGGTCCTTTGTTGTCACTTCTGTTTTTAATATCATTCGACTCTTCGTTGTTGGCATTGAATACCACTCCATATTCCGGATGGTTAGCAGTGATTTGCTCAAATGCGTCCCCGCTATTGTACACAAGACTTCCGTTGCTCGCATTTCTGATGGAAAAACCACGACCACCCATAATGTATATCTCATCAAAATCGCCATCGCCATCCGTATCGCCCAAAGTGTTCAGTGCATTTAAGCGGCCTATATTATAGTCCTTTTTCAACAAGCTTGCATTAGGAAATACAGTAGCATCCAGCGGGTAAGCGCCGTTCTTAATTCTTACTTCTTCTACCAATGGATCGTATTCACGTGCATCGCCTTCGTTAGCTGTAATAAGGTAAGTATGACCGTCTTTGCTATAATTAGCCACCGCATCAGGAAGGTATAATCCGCGCACCGGCCAGTTGGCAATCAGAATAGAATCGTTGTTATCGCTAGCGTCCAGAGCATTTGCTTCTAAAGAATGGTCTACATATCCCAAAGGCCATACATCAACAATAGTTTTTGTACCAATGTCTAAAACTGCAATCGCATTATTTTCCTGCAATGTAATCCAGGCAGTATCTGAGTTCTTTGAAATAGTAATATACTCCGGTTCAAAATCCTGAGCTGCTGATGGATTGTTGGCACCAAAAATACGCACACCTTCAGCACGCAGGTCATCTTCCATGCCGTTGAATGCACTAAAATCGGCTTGTGTAGCAGTTGCAGTCAGCACGCCGCTTTGCAGGTCTATTACTGTTACTGAACCTTCCGGGTCTACTGTATAGTCGCCATTTGGTTCTCCTTCATTTGCCGCAATGGCGTATTTTCCATCAGGCGTAAAGGTTACCATATCAGGCAAAGCACCAGCCGCTACTTCTTTTAAAAATAAGCCATCAGTATTCAGAAATACAATTTTACCATTATCTGTTTTAGGATCGGCATGTACCGCAACGGCCACCAGCGTATCATACACAGCAACGCTTGTAATGCCGCCACCATATTCGCTCATGTCAATCACAGCTATTTCTTCAATAGCGTCCAATGTGCTCATGTCCAGAACATGCAACTTGTTTTGCAGCGAGTTCACTACAAATAGCTTGTTACCTGTTGCATCATAGGCTAATATCTCAACTGAGCTTTCTGGTAGTGTCAATGCATAGCTGCCAAGATGTTCTAATTCAATATTTGTAGTTGCAACCGGCGCGGTATAATCGTTGTCTTTTATAAAAATGCTCACACGCTTTTCGCTACCCAAAGTAGTATTTACAGCATCACTCAGTTCCAGTGCAAATTGTTCTGCCTTTTCGCTAAGCGCATCATTATTCACTTTTATTTTTACAAATGCCGAGCCGCTTGCGTCGAATGAAAGTGTAGGTGTAAGCAGGGTATAATCTTCGGAAGATGCGGTTCCAAATCCGCTGATGGAAGCTACCGCAACGGTGGCGGTACTGCTGCCTATACCTTCGGCGGTAACTTCAATTTCAAGTGTGTCCACGGCTTCGTGCGTCACTACAAAAGGTGCAGCAAATGATACCTGCGCTTTGGCATAAGATGCAAATGCAGCAAGCATTCCTGCTGTAAGTACTAATTTTTTCATGTCTGTTATTTAGTTCGTAGAATCTTAAATTTCAGCAAAGAAAATACCCACATGTGTAAGAATAGACTATTCTTAATTTGTTGACCAAAGGATAATGTTTTGACTATTAAAAGTTTACATTTTGTTCATGTTGTCCTGTTTGCGTTTATATGATGCAAATAGCCCTATAGTCAGTTCCATAATGAAATGTGGATAAATAGCGTACCTTTGCAAAAATTATACACAGATGAAAAATCTGCGACAGGCACCGTTGAGTGAGATTGAACAGTTGATGAAAGATTTAGGTGAGCCGAAATTCCGCGCTGCGCAAATACATGATTGGATATGGAAGAAGCATGTTGGCTCCATCGAAGAGATGACCAATTTATCAATTTCACTGCGCAATCAACTACACGAAGTTTACTTTATTCCCAAAGTAAGTATAGACCATAGCCAGTTCAGCGATGATGGCACAATCAAAAGCAGACTAAGACTTCACGACAATCGTTTTATTGAAGGGGTACTTATCCCTACAGAAAAGCGCGTGACCGCTTGCGTATCGTCGCAGGTAGGTTGCAGCCTTAGCTGTAAGTTTTGTGCCACGGGCTATTTGGCTCGTAGCCGCAATCTCGATTTTGATGAGATTGTAGACGAAGTAACACTACTAAACGAACAAGCCAAGCAACACTACGGACGTCATTTGAGCAACATCGTTTTTATGGGTATGGGCGAGCCTTTGCTCAACTATAAAAATATGATGAAGGCGATTGAACGCATTACTGCTCCTGATGGTTTAGGCATGAGCCCGCGACGCATTACAGTATCTACAGCAGGCGTTGCGAAAATGATAAGGCAACTGGGCGATGATGAAGTTAAGTTCAAATTGGCTTTGTCGCTGCATGCAGCCAATGATCAAAAGCGTAACGAGATTATGCCTATTAATGAAAGCAATGACCTGAAATCGTTAGTAGAAGCGCTTAACTATTTTTACCAAAAAACGAAGAGTGAAATTACGCTGGAATACATTTTGTTTAAAGATGTAAATGATAGCCGTAAAGATGCCGAGGAACTGGTAAAAATATACCGACAAATTCCTGCCGACCTTGTCAATATTATCGAATACAATACTATTGAAGACGCACAATTTTCAAAACCTGAAGATGATGTGGTGGAGCAATTTATGAAATACCTCGCTGCTAATAAAGTGAATGCCCGCCTGCGTAGAAGCCGCGGCAAAGACATTGATGCAGCGTGTGGTCAGTTGGCTAATGTCGATAAAAAATAAGGTTGTAGCATAATCAGGAGTTCGTACAATAATTTAAAGAAATACACGCTGCATCCGCAGCAATTTAATATCAAGCAAATGAGTAAACAGCATTCATCTTCAGATAAGAAGTGGAAAACTTTTGGTAAGTCGGGCGGTAGCCGCGACGGTTCTTCCTTTGGAAGTGGAGATAAATCAAACGGCAAAGGCGGCTTTAAAAAATTCTTTAAAGGAGAAAATAAAGGACCGAAGTCTGGTGGCGAAGGCCGTTCGTTTAAGAAATATGATGATGAAGGAGGCCGCTCTTCAAGAAGTTCATCTGAACGTAGCGACCGCCGTGATGGCGACCGTTCTTTCAACAGAGAAGATCGTCCTTATAAAAAATCTTTTGATGGCAAAGCTTCTTCACAAGGTGCTTTCAGCCGCGATGATAAACCATTCAAAAAATCTTTCGAAAGAGGTGACCGCCGCGAAGGTGGCGACCGTCCTTACAATCGTGAAGATCGTCCTTTTAAAAAATCATTTGATAAAGGTGATCGCCGCGAAGGTGGCGACCGTCCTTACAACCGTGAAGATCGTCCTTTCAAAAAATCATTTGACAAAGGCGACCGTCGAGAAGGTAGTGATCGTTCTTACAATCGTGAAGATCGTCCTTTCAAAAAGTCATTTGATAAAGGCGACCGTCGAGAAGGTAGTGATCGTTCTTACAATCGTGAGGATCGTCCTTTCAAAAAATCATTTGATAAAGGTGATCGTCGTGAAGGTGGCGACCGCCCTTACAATCGTGAAGATCGTCCTTTCAAAAAGTCATTTGATAAAGGCGACCGCCGAGAAGGTGGCGACCGTCCTTGCAACCGTGAAGACCGTCCTTTCAAAAAATCATTTGATAAAGGCGACCGTCGCGAAGGTGGTGATCGTCCTTTTAAAAAATCATTTGACAGAGATGATAAAGGTAAATTTGACAAAGCTCAAAAGCCTGATAGATATGCCAACACTTTCGGTAAGCTGGATGATGAAGAATTAGCAGCGCATCAGCAAAAAATGAAGGCAAAGAAAGAAGAGCGCGAGCAAGGCGATGAAGTAACTTTTAGCAAGAGTATTGATAAGTGGGAAACAGAAACTAAGCCAGGTCAGTTTGGAAGCAAGGCCGATAGGAAAGATTTTGGTCAGGAAGAAGGTGGTGAAAAAAGACATCGCCATGATAAAAAAGACAAATTTAAAAAGCAGTTCGATAACGAGAATCCATATGAAAAGGCCTACAACGCTGCACCTGATGGAAGACCGCGTAAGAAAATAGACCTGGACGATGATGATTACGACGATGATGAAGAGCAAGAAAACATTCCCGGCAAAATGCCACTAAATAAATACATTGCCCACTGCGATATATGCAGCCGTCGTGATGCAGTTGCACTGATCAAAGACGGTAAAGTGAAAGTGAATGGTGAAGTGATAAAAGAGCCAGGCTATAAAGTATCGGATGGTGATGAAATAGCACTAAACGATAAGAAACTGAGCGTTCAAAAAAATCTGGTGTATGTATTGCTCAACAAGCCCAAAGGCTATATCACGACCACAGACGATCCTAAAGGCCGTAAAACGGTAATGGATATCGTGCAGACTCATTTGGATGAAAGGGTATTTCCTATTGGCAGATTAGATAGAAATACAACCGGGCTGTTATTATTAACCAATGACGGCGACTTGGCGCAAAAATTATCTCACCCTAAATATGAGATCAGAAAAGTATATCAGGTTACTACCGACAAAGATGTTGCCCTGGAAGATTTTCAGAAAATTCTGGATGGCATCACACTCGAAGATGGACCTGTAACAGTAGATGCCTTGGAATACCTGAATGCTAAAAATGAAATAGGCCTGGAAATACACAGCGGTAAAAACCGGATTGTGCGTCGTATATTCGAATCGCTTGGTTATGTGGTAGAAAAACTTGACCGCGTGATGTATGCCGGTCTTACCAAGAAGAACGTGCTGCGTGGAAAGTGGCGCTTCCTTACAAAACAGGAAGTTATCAATCTAAAACATTTTAAATAACAATAAAGCCCGCTGCACGAATTGCAGCGGGCTTTTGCTTACAATAAAACCAATAGGGATGACGTTTTATTCTTACTTTTGAAAATCATATGAGCAAGGCAAAGTTTACATTTAGATATATCTTTTTCGCAGCAGCAATCCTCTTTTCTTCAAATGGATTTGCCCAAATGAACGAAGGCCCGGGTGTGGGTATGTGGCGCTCGCTGTATAGCTATTATCAGGCTACGGGTCTCGCCACCGATCAGGAGACTTTCTTTTGCGGTACGACCACCGGCTTTTTTACTTACAATAATTCGGATGGTGCAATAGAGGCCTATAGCAAAGCTAATGGTATGAGCGATGTGCACGTGTCTGTAGTGGCACATGATATTGGTACGGGCTATACCTTGCTGGGCTACGCGAATAGCAATATTGATTTGTTTAAAGACGGTACTTTTTTCAATATTCCCGATATAAAAATATCGACTATTCTGGGAGACAAAACCTTGAATGATGCAATGGCGCATTTGGGGAATGTCTATCTCAGTTCTAATATAGGTTTGATTACAGTCAATCTTAATCGCAAAGAGATCAAAGAAACAATTCCATTCTATCAAAGCAGTGTGCTGGGAGCGGTAAGTGCCGCAACCATTATAGGCAATACTATTTTCGTAGCCACGAGTGTGGGTATTTTTAAGACAGATTTGAATAACCCTCAAATTCAAAACTACCTAACGTGGACTAAAATTTCAGACAAAAGCTATTTTCAATTAACAGCCTCTGCAAGCAATTTGTATGCATCTGCCAATAAAGAAGTCTACAAGATTGATGCCACATCCGGCGAAGAAAGCTTACTATTTACAAGTCCGCTATTTGTGCGTAATCTTAGCAAGGCGATTGATGGCAATATCTGGGCATTGCAAAAAGGTGGAGTTGATGGTGGTTATGGCGATGGTAAAACCACTTTAGTCTCCTCAACGGGTATTGCTTCTGATTCTTTTCGCTGCTTCTTCCCAACTCAGATTTGCCAGACGGACAACGGAACCCTTTGGATATCAGATAGCGCTTCCGCATCCGACTTCGGCGGGCTCCATCGCAGAAACGACGATGGCTATATGCAGAGTTTTACACCTGCCGGACCTATAACCAATACTTTTTTTGATGTGCTGGCCACTGATGGTGAACTATGGACAGCGCACGGATCTGTTAGTCAAGCCTGGAAACCACTAGGTAACTATGCCATGTTCTCTAATTACAAAACGGGTAACTGGACAAACTACAATGGTCCAATCAATGCACTCGGCGTTACTTTTCTGCAAGATTTTATTCGTGTCAATAAAAATGAAGTAACCGGCGCTATGCTATTTTCATCTGCGTTTGGTGGTTTGGTTGAAATGAAGCCGGATGGAACCCTAACAAGCTATAAAGAAGGTTTTATAGAAAATGTAGTGGAAGACGATAATCAGTACAAGGTGATAGGTACAGCGGTGGATGAAAACGGCACTACATGGATAGGTAACTTTGGTGCACCTAACGAATTAAAAGCAAAAGATCGCGATGGCAATTGGCACAAATTTCATATAGATGGGAACAACACTCGCGGAGCTGCCGACTTGGTAATCGACGATTATGGACAAAAATGGATTGTGGCTGGCGAGAACGGAGGATTGTTGGTATTCGACGATAATGGAACTTTGGCCAATCATTCTGACGATAAATCCAGAATACTAAAATTGGGAAAAGATAATGGAAATCTACCTGATAATACTACACTATGTATCGCCAAAGACAAAGAAGGTGCTATCTGGGTAGGAACTACTAATGGCATTGGCATCATTAACTGTCCGGGCGATGTGATAAGTCGCCAGTGCGAAGGTGAATTGAGAGCGGTTAAGTACGAAGGGCAAACGAGTTTCAACTATCTATTCAAAGAGCTCGCTGTTAATGCAATAGCAGTCGATGGTGCCAATAGAAAATGGATAGGAACCAGCAATGGTGTATGGTTGATTTCAGATGATGCAGAAAAAATTATTTACCGCTTTACTGCTGAGAATAGTCCATTGCCTTCTAACGAAATTTACCGAATTAATATAGACCCTGTAACGGGCGATGTCTATTTTTCTACTGATAAAGGATTGGCATCCTTCCGAAGCACAGCTACAGAAGGCACAAGTGCGAATGCGGAAGAATTATTAATCTATCCAAATCCAGTACCATCAGGCTTTTCGGGCTCTGTAGCTATAAGAGGCGTGGCCGAAAATGCTGATGTGCGTATTACCGATATCAACGGTCAGCTCGTGTATCGCACCATTGCGAACGGCGGCCAGGCAGTATGGAGTGGCAACGACTATATGGGTAAGCGCGCGCAAAGTGGCGTTTATCTGGTATTTGTTACCAACAAAGATGGCACTCAAAAAACTACCGGTAAATTTATCTTCAACGAGTAAATTAATATCTCTTTAAAAGTATGAAGCGAGTAATGATATGGCTGATAAGAGGCTATCAAAAATTGCTGTCGCCCTTGCTGGGCGCGCAATGCCGCTATACGCCCACCTGCTCGCAATATGCAGTTGAAGCGCTGCAAAAGCATGGCGCGCTCAAAGGTGGATGGTTAGCTTTCAAGCGCATTCTTAGTTGCAATCCCTTTGGCAAGCATGGCTACGATCCTGTTCCTTAATAGGCTTGCTACTTGAGTTTACAAGGCTTCCATAAATACTATTATTCGTAACTTGCGCGGCATGTCTGTCGATACTTTTACTATTATTACATTTGCCGGTTCTCTACTGGCGGGACTTATAGGTTCCTTAACCGGCTTAGGCGGTGGTGTGATTATTATACCGTTACTTACATTAGGCTTAGGCGTTGATTTGCATTATGCAATTGGCGCCTCACTGATATCTGTAATTGCTACCTCCAGCGGTGCTGCTGCTGCCTATGTAAAAGAGGGTATTACCAATATGCGCATCGGTATGTTTCTCGAAATTGCTACTACTATTGGCGCAGTAATAGGTGCGCTGCTGGCAGGATTTATTCCGGCAAGTATTATCGCAGTTATATTCTCGCTTATCCTTATTTATTCAGCCATCAATAGCATACAGAAAAAGGTAAATCACGAAGAGAATAGACCTGATGATAAATGGGCGTTGCGTTTTAAATTAAACGGGAGTTATCCCGCGGCAGATGGTGTGCATCAGTATAGTGTACGCAATGTTCCTGGTGGTTTTATCATGATGGCATTTGCAGGTGTGATGTCCGGGCTGTTGGGTATAGGTAGCGGTGCACTTAAGGTATTGGCGATGGATAAGATTATGCGTATTCCGTTCAAAGTATCTACTACTACCAGCAACTTTATGATAGGCGTAACGGCAGCAGCCAGCGCGGTTATCTATTTTCAAAAAGGCTATATTATCCCCGGAATAGCCGCCCCGGTAATGCTGGGTGTATTAATAGGTGCGATGACGGGCTCCCGATTATTGGTAAAAGTAAAGCCCGAAAAGTTGCGTTGGATATTTGCCATTGTAGTTACCTTTCTCGCTTTGCAAATGATATGGAAAGCGGCCACCGGCGGCTTTTAGCAGCTATTCATTCATCAATTTTTCTCCCTAATCATTGAACGTTGATAGCACTATTCTTATGACGCTCAAAGAAAAAATACACCAGCACTATCTTCATGTACTTCAGGATAAAATAGCCGAAGTACAACACAACTTAAATGACTTAACCGAAAGCCTGCAGAACGAAACCAAAAGTACTGCCGGCGACAAGCACGAAACGGCACGCGCTTTTGTGCATATAGAGCAGGCCAATGTGAGCCGTCAACTGGAGGAGCTACAAAGCAAAATGACAACGCTGCAAAGCCTTCCCATTCATACTTCCAATGAAATAGTTACAAAAGGTAGTTTGGTGTTAACCAACAAAGGCTATTTGTATGTAAGCGTAGCTTTGGGGAAAGCTCTTGTGGATGGTGTAACTATATTTGCCTTATCGGCTGCTTCTCCCTTAGGTAGTCAATTGATGGGGCTGCGTATTGGGGGAATTGCGATGGTCAATGGAAATAGGTATGAGGTGGAGGAGATAAATTAAAGCTATCGTGTCCATCACGCAATGTTATATTGCTGGAGTGCAAATTTTCAGATTGATTCGGAAGTTCTAATCGCTACACAACCTGTCCAGCATCATTTACACTCGTTCTCGTCATTGCGAGTGCAGTGCAACGGAGTGACGCAATCTTAGCCTATTATTTGAACGTTGATTGAAATGATGTTTATGATTTTCTTTGTTGAATGCAGCGCAGCAGAGTGAAACATCTACATGAGGTTGACATTAAACCGAGATATTTCGGTTGCTGCGCAGACCTCAATATGACAAAGCGAGTGAGTTGATGCGTGTCGCAATGCGTTAGAACAAGCGTTTGTTATGCCTGATAAATTTAGCCGCAACACCGCGGCAGGGATGCCAGCAAGTAGCCCGCAAGTGCTGCGATTCGCAGGGAGCCTTGAAACCTGTTAGGTTTTCAAAACCTAACAGGTTTTGTGTGATAGCGTAAGATGGTGCTGCGGCAGGCGACCGAAGGAAAGCAGCGCGAGGACTACAGCGAAGGCAGCCCGCGAGCCGCCCTATTATTTTTAAAACAACTGCTGTGAACTACCCAGCTTTCCTAGCGGGTCTTTGCCTAAATGCATGTACGCTTTTTGTGTAGCTTCTCGCCCTCTTGGCGTGCGCACGATATAGCCCTCTTGTATGAGGAATGGCTCGTATACTTCTTCAATCGTTCCTGATTCTTCGCCCACTGCTGTGGCTATATTATTGATGCCGACTGGTCCGCCTTTGAATTTTTCAATCAATGTGGTGAGTATGCGGTTGTCCATTTCATCCAGTCCATTGGCGTCTACATTCAATGCACGCAGTCCGTGTTCGGTTACGCCCATATCAATTACACCATTGCCCAATACCTGCGCAAAATCGCGGATGCGCCGGAGCAAACCATTAGCAATACGCGGTGTACCACGACTACGACCTGCTATTTCACGCGCGGCATCACTGGTAATTTTTACATTCAATACAGCGGCAGAGCGCACTACTATTTTTTGCAAAGTCTCTACATTGTAATAGTCCAGTCGGGACTTAATGCCGAAGCGCGATAATAGGGGAGCCGTTAATAAACCGGAGCGTGTAGTCGCACCCACCAATGTAAACGGATTGAGCGAAAGCTGCACGGAGCGTGCATTTGGGCCGCTCTCTATCAATATATCTATTTTATAGTCTTCCATGGCGGCGTAGAGATATTCTTCTACCACCACATTCAGCCGGTGTATCTCATCGATGAATAAAACATCCCTTGGGCCAAGTCCGGTTAATAGCCCGGCAAGGTCGCCCGCTTTTTCCAGCACGGGGCCGGAGGTTTCTTTAATATTCACACCCAGCTCGTTGGCTACAATGCGCGACAGTGTGGTTTTACCCAAGCCAGGCGGGCCGTGAAACAGCACATGGTCCAGCGCTTCGCCACGCATATTGGCGGCCTTTACAAAAATGCGCAGGTTTTCAATTAATTGCGGTTGACCCGAAAAGTCGTCAATCGACTGCGGACGAATGCTGTTTTCGTATTCTTTCTCTGCATTATTCAGTGCCTCGTTGGGTCTTACATTTGATGGTTCCATCGTGGTACAAAGGTAAAGCTTCGCAAAGAGAAACGGATGCGAGGGTTCGGGCATATTTGTGATAGCTATCTCTGTTAGTTGACGTATTTTTGCAGCCAGAAAAATTTTAAATTTTGGGTCAGAAGAAGCTTATCCGTTTTAATGAAATAAAAACATTTCCCAACGTACATGAATATCCGCAGGGTATGGCGGGCAAATGGCACGAGTACTTTGGCAACGAACAGCCTATTACGCTGGAGCTTGCCTGTGGTAAAGGCGAGTATGCAGTAGGCTTGGGACGCTTGCATCCGCAACGCAATTTTATAGGCATCGACCTGAAAGGCAACCGCATCTGGCGTGGTGCTAAAACTGCTTTGGAAAACGGACTGACGAATGTGGCTTTCATTCGCTCGCATATTGATAAGATTACCGACTATTTTGCCGCAGGCGAGGTAAAGGAAATATGGATTACTTTTCCCGACCCGCAATTGCGCAACGCACGCATGAAGAAGCGCCTGACTTATCCGCGCTTTCTGCGTTTGTATCAGCAAATAGTAACGCCCGATGCAACAATTAATCTTAAAACAGATAGTCCCGATTTATACAACTTTACCAAGGCTGTGATTGCCTTGTATGACTTGGAATTGCTGGTAGATGATGGCGATGTATATGCAAAGGCAGCAGTATCGGACGAGCTAAAAATTAAGACCCATTACGAGGGACTGGATATAGCCGGCAGCAACCGTATTCACTACCTTTCGTTCAAAATAAACAAAGAGTTGCCGCTTGAAAAAGATGCGGAACTAAAAGCAATGTTTCATGAGCAAGCTGATTGAAGGCGAAGATTTTTACTTTAACGAACAAGGACTGATGGTGCTCACTGCAAAGTACCATCTCAACCGCGGACGCTGTTGTGGCAACGGTTGCAAGCATTGTCCTTACGATTTTGTAAATGTAAAAGAGCCCAGACGCAGCGAACTGTTACGTCAGCGAAAGAGTCAATAACCAAAAAAAAATTTCATAAAAAATGGCTGCCGGTGTATCACCGGCAGCCATTTTTTTCATCTATCTGAATCTCTACAAATCTCTTCCATTGCTCATGCCCAGTATCTGCCACAGTGCTTCGCCTAAGCCCAGTCTTACACCCAATGATGGTTTGTCTTTTCCACTTTCGTAACCGGCTATAAAGTCTACACGCGCAAAGCGTAAGTAGCGCCAGCCAATGTTTTCGAGCCCTACATAAGCTTCGGCATAGTAGTTGTCTTTGTTGATAAACAGGGTATTGCTACCACCTACTAAGTACCAGTTGAGCCTGCGGAATACCGGTATTTTATTGGTCAACAATCCGCCGAGATGCCACTCTGCATGGCCTTGCACATAAAATGATTCGGTATTACTAAAACGATAATAGGGTGCTAATTGAAAGCTATTCAAATAAGGATTTGCCAGGAAAGTCTGGTTGCCAAAAAGGTGTTTCATATCGGGCACACCTACGTAATTATTATTCAAAAATCCGCCGGCAACAAATCGATAATCCAATGTACCCAGCATCCTTAGTTTCAGGCTGTGCTCCAGCTCTACACTCCATTTATCAAAGTCTGATTTACTATCTGCAATGCCCGAAATCCCTTTGCTGTAGCGGGCTGTAAATATAGGCGCGTTACTGGTAACCGGCATTTTGTATTTAGGATATTGAATGTATTTCCAGCCTGGTTGGTAACTGATAGATGCATTGATAATAGCCGCACGATGTTGCTCAAACGCCGGTAAGTCTATGGGTTGGTTGGATGTAAGTTTAGGGTCTATTTTTTCGTTGAAAGTATAAAAGCTGGTATTTTCCAAAGGCAATCTTTCTTCAAATGAAATACCTGCCGAAGCGCGCAAACCGTTGCCCCATGCGCGACGCAGGTTAATGGTGGCTACGCGGTTTTCAAATAATTTCATATAATTTTTGCTGCCTAATAATGTGTAAGCCAGATTCACATAAGGGTTAATAGGCGCATCGGTATTAAGCTGCGATACCATACTGCCCACCCGCAATCTCAACTGCCAGGTTTTGGATTTCCATTTTTCATCTTGTGCGTTGTAATCAAATGTGAGCAAAGGATTGTAGCGCTCGTTGCTAAAGCCATATCGGTTGCGGAAGTCAAGATTCCAGCTTTTATTTTCATTGATGGTACGTTGCCAGTTGAGCGACAGTTGGCCATTTACACCCTCTACAGTGTTGTAATTAATAGCACGAATCAATGGTGTAATGCTCCACGTATCCTTACCCTTTTTGATAGATGGCCCACCCAGCAATATAGCACCAGGGCCTACGGATACACGCGTGCGACCTTTCATGGAATCGGCACGGCTTGTGTACACCGCATGCAGGCTATCTTTCCTTTGGTAATCACGTATCTCATCAGCCGCAAGCGGAATAGGCCTTATAGAATCCCAATGCTCCGTTTTATAACTTTGCGCCAGCGAATCGTAAGAAGAAATTATTTTGTTGGAGAATATTTTTTCATCCATCGGCTCGTTTACTTTTTGCCCGGAATAGCTGGTAATAAAGCTTCCGGCTATATCCATGCCTATTATTTTAATAGTAGGGTAGATAACCTGATTTTGTATTATCCAGATATCTTTTTTCAACGGCGAGTATATCTGCTCCAGCCTTAAGGTATCCAATGTGCTCATTTGCGATTGTGCGGTGAGCGTAAGGTTTACACTTTTAAATACCCATTCATCTTCTACCACATACACGTAGCCGGTAAATAGCGGCTCGTATTTACGTTTAGGTGTAACCTGAATTTTGCTGATCATGCGGTCGCCCTCAAAGTAGCTACCCAAAAATTTGTAACGGTAATAAAGAAAGGCATTGCTATTTGCCGGCGATATAAATCCACGTTCATTTAACCCGTCTAAAATTTCAATATTGTTTTCGTAGATATTGATCACCGGTGGCATGGTAGCGAAGCCTAAGCCTTGTGGGTCGCCGCTTTCACGCACAGAGATTACTTTGTTGTACGTTTTGTTAGGCGCCTTGTACCAATATTTAGTTTGCTCTTCGAGCAGATACAGCACACCTTTACCGCCATTTTCCAAACCCATATCGTTAAGCATGCTATCTGTAATTTTCACACCCATGATGTTGCGTGGAAAAGAGCGGGTGCGCAATGCGCCTTTCATGTAAATATCTGTTTCAAATGTTTTCAGCAAGTCGGCATGGTATTTTCTTTTAGCGATTACCTGGCGCATCTTAGCATAAGCCGGGTCTTCACCGTTGGTAACAATTACCTCGCCTATATCCAGTTTTTGTTCGCTCATTTTTAAGTTGAGCGTCATCGTGGCTGCATCCGTCGTTACTTGTTTGGTAAGTGTTTCGTAGCCGAGGTATTCTACTACAATGGTAACCTTGCCGGTATTGACTTCCAGTGTATATTGTCCTTCGGCATTTGCTGCTGTTCCATTGGTTGTACCCGATTCACGCACGGTTGCAAAGGCAAGCCCATTGCCGCTTTCATCGGTTACACGGCCTTTAATAGTTACAGCAAAGGCAACAATATTCATAAGTAGTAGAGTGCAGAGGAGTAGGGCTCTTGTCATGTATCGGTGTATAAAGATTAATTTCAAAAAATGTAGGTTGCTTCTCTTAATCGTAGCAAGCAACAAAAAGTTACAGGCTATCGGCCTATTTAATTTTATTCATTTCAAATATTATCGGTGCGCGCTCTCTTTGTGCAACCAATGTTATTTGCAGTTTCGTACTTGTGAGGAATCTATAAGTGATACCTTTCGGAAAATCATGCTCCGGATTTTCAAATGTGAACAGGCTATTTGCCGCGTGTGCAAGTTTGAAAGAAATAGGCTTGCCATCATTCTGTTGCATTACGTGGGCTGTATAATTTATTTCGCCTTCGGCAAATGAAAGCTGTAAAGTTTCGTTCACAGTCGTATCGCCGCCATTTACCGAAAAGCCTTTTCCCTCCAGCAATGTGTCATTTACCTTGCACCAGATTTCAAATGTAGCGGGCTCATCAGCGATGGACCATGTGCCTTCAAGTTGCATCAGTTGCTGAAAGTCTTGCCGGCTGTGTTGCGCCGTGGCAGCGGTACTCAAGGCGAAGGAAATAAATAGTAACAGGAGTATTTTTTTCATGATAAGAGGCTATTTAACTGTGGTAATACCCGCTACAAAGATTGAAAATTTTGCTATAAAATAAATATATAAAAAATGGGTTTGTATCCTACGTATCTTGCGGCCTTATTTTTTAAGAATAATAAATGAAACGTCTTCGAAAAATATTAAAGAGAACTATGATTGTTTTAGTATCGGTAATTGCCGTGGTAGTATTGGCAAGCTGGATGTTTATGCAGCAAAAATCATTTGGTAAAAACCCACAGGGAGCAAGGCTGGAGCGCATTAAGCAATCGCCGCATTATAAGGATGGAAAATTTGTAGTACAACCCGAAATAGGCAAGACGCCTAAAAATGCGCCGATGGGTAAGATGCTGCGCGAATTTGTAAAAAAGCATATTACCAATCCTGATTTTAAAATACCCGCTATTAAGACAGACTTACATCAATCGGTAACAGACAGACCGGTTATTATCTGGTTTGGACACTCTTCTTATCTGATTAAAATAGGGGGTAAAAATATTCTGGTTGATCCGGTATTGAGTGAACGTACGTCGCCCGTAAGCTATATAGGCTCCCGCAACTTTGATGGCACGAAAATATATGCTGCCAGCGACTTTCCGGAGATTGATGTACTGGTAATTACACACGATCATTACGACCATCTCGACTATCAGTCTATGCTGGATTTGAAGCCTAAAGTGAAGCAAATAATCACATCGCTTGGTGTAGGCAGCCATCTTGAATATTGGGGCTACGATACCGCTAAAATTAAAGAATTGGATTGGGGCGAATCTGCAAACATAGACGGATTGTCGCTAACAGCTACACCGGCCATTCACTTCTCTGGTCGTGGCTTGGTAAGAGATAAAACCTTCTGGTCTTCATTCGTACTGAAAGCCGGTGGTGCCAGCATATTTATAGGCGGCGATAGTGGTTATGCCGAGCATTACAAAAAAATAGGCGAACAATATGGCCCTTTTGATATAGCCTTATTGGAGTGCGGCCAGTACAACGAGTTATGGCCGGATATACACCAGATGCCGGAGCAAACTGCGCAAGCCGCTGCCGACCTGAACACGGAAATTTTGATGCCTGTGCATTGGGGTAAATTTGCGCTCGGCTTTCATGAATGGAACGAGCCTATTAAGCGCGTAACAGCAAAAGCAAAAGAGTTAGGCATTAAGGTTACCACTCCTAAAATAGGCGAACTGGTAGTGGTGGACAGCTTGTATCCGGAAACGGTGTGGTGGGAGAGAAGTCAAAATTAAAAATTAAAAATTTAAAAGTCAAAATGTAGAAATTTTGAACGCAGATTTTTATGATTTTTAAGATTAATATTTTTGACGTTTTTATGGGTAAGTGGAACCATATCCATCATAGCAATCAGTGTCCAATTTAATTCAAAAGTCAAAATTTTGAACGCAGATTTTTAATAGGATTGTTTTAGAATAGTAAAGTTTAGCTTATAGAAAGGAATGTATAGAAAAAGGCGCCCCATCTGGAGCGCCTTTTCAGCTATATCAATCAAGCAATTATGCTTCTGATTTCAATGATTTAGAGTACTTGTTACGCTCGTTTTCGTCAAGATAAATTTTACGAATACGAATGCTTTGTGGTGTACACTCAATACACTCATCCTGCTGGATATACTCCATACATTCTTCAAGGCTCAATTGGATTTTTGGAGCGATGTTAGCAGCACCATCAGTACCACTGGAACGCATATTCGTCAATTTTTTACCTTCAATAACGTTTACGCTCAAGTCACCTGGCTTGATGTGCTCTGCCAAAATCTGACCAGCATATACTTCTTCACCTGGATCGATAAAAAACGAACCACGATCTTGTAATTTGTCGATAGAATAGCCGGTAGACGTACCGCCTTGTTTTGCTATCAACACACCGTTGTTACGGCCAGGAATAGCACCTTTCCAAGGTTTGTACTCAGAGAAGTTATGCGCCATTACAGCCTCACCAGCAGTAGCAGTAAGCATTTGCGAACGCAAACCAATCAAACCACGTGATGGCATATCAAACTCAAGATGCTGCATTTCGCCTTTAGACTCCATAATCAACATCTCACCTTTACGAATCGTAACCAGATTGATTACCTTACTTGCATATTCATCCGGAACATCTACTACCAGATTTTCAAATGGCTCACATTTTTGTCCGTTGATTTCTTTAGTGATAACCTGCGGCTGACCGATAGTCAACTCGTAACCTTCACGACGCATCGTCTCTACCAATACAGAAAGATGGAGGATACCGCGACCATATACCAAGAATTTATCCGCATCGTCTGTATCTTTTACGCGCAATGCAAGGTTCTTTTCCAATTCTTTGTAAAGACGGTCACGCAGGTTACGGCTGGTTACGAATTTACCTTCACGACCAAAGAAAGGAGAGTTATTGATGCTGAACTGCATGTTCATCGTAGGCTCGTCGATAGCGATTACCGGCAATGCTTCAGGATTTTCATAATCAGCGATTGTTTCACCAATTTGAAAATCTTCCACACCCACAATAGCACAAATGTCACCGGCAGCAACTTCTGTTACTTTTTTCTTGCCCATTCCTTCAAATACATACAGCTCTTTTACCTTGCCTCTTACGAAACGGCCATCAAGCTTACATAGTTGAATATTCTGACCTTCGTTCAATACACCGCGAGCCACACGGCCTACGGCAATACGACCCAGGAAAGAAGAATAGTCTAATGAAGTAATCTGCATTTGCACCGTACCTTCAGATACTTTAGGCTCCGGTACATATTCCAATACCGCATCCAGTAATGGTGTGATATCTTCAGTTTGTGTCAATGAAGTATTGTACCAACCTTGTTTAGCAGAACCATACAGGGTAGGGAAGTCAAGCTGCTCTTCGCTTGCATCCAATTGGAAGAACAAGTCGAAAACCTTATCATGCACCTCATCCGGACGACAGTTAGGCTTATCTACTTTGTTGATAACAACGATAGGACGCAAACCAAGGCCCAGTGCCTTTTGCAATACGAAACGCGTTTGTGGCATTGGCCCTTCAAAGGCATCTACCAACAATAATACGCCATCCGCCATTTTCAATACACGCTCTACCTCACCGCCAAAGTCGGCGTGACCAGGAGTATCGATAACGTTGATTTTTACACCTTTGTAAGTAACAGAGATGTTTTTACTCAAAATGGTAATGCCGCGCTCACGCTCCAGGTCATTATTATCCATTATCAGTTCGCCGGTTTCCTGATTGTCGCGGAAGACCTGCGTAGCATGGATAATTTTATCCACCAATGATGTTTTGCCATGGTCAACGTGGGCGATGATGGCAATGTTACGAATGTTCATAATTGCAAAGTAAAACAGAGAAAAGATGCCGTAACTTAAGTTTGGGTTAAGATTCTTTACCTTTTACCTGAAAGTATATTTAAAAAGTGTGCAAAGGTAGTGATTTTATGGGAAAATGACGATTTGGGAAATATATCGTGGATGGCGCGCTCCGCAGTATTTCTGCTCGGCGCTCTTTTTCGAGCATAAAACTTGAATACAGCGTGTCGTTGGTCAAAAGACACAACGACCGCGGAGGAGTTAACCCCCTCGCTGGCGAACGATTCCCATCGTGTGCTCTATTTGTCGGCCCGCCCTTGCTGGTCTTTTGACCTGCAAGAAAATTTTTGATTTAAACGATATCGGTAGATTTCCTATTTGTAGTTGGTCAAAAGACGCAACGACGGCGGGGGAACTAATCCTCCAACAATTTAACTATAAACAATTCAACCATTTTCCTTCGCTTGGACGATTCCCATCGTGTGCTCTATTTGTCGCCCCGCCCCTGCTGGTCTTTTGACCTGCAAGAAAAGTTTTGATAGAAACCATATAAGGATTTCCTATTCGTCGTTGGTTAAAAAAACTAACAACGACGGCGTGGTGAAAAATCAGAATAACTATATTTTTAGTTTTATTACTAATAAATTAGTTTGTTAACTAAATAATTAGTTATATTTGTTCTGAAATGAAAAATACAACCAATAAGATGGCACAGTTTAAACAACTTACCAAAGCCGAAGAGCAGGTAATGCAAGGGCTTTGGAAAATAGGGCAGGGATTTACTAAAGAAATTATAGCGGCTATGAAACCAGAAGAACCCCACTATAATACCGTGAGTACTATTTTGAAAATTTTGCAGGAGAAAGGTTTTGTACAAGCTACATCAATGGGCAATGCACATTTGTTTAAGCCACTTGTTTACAAAGATGAATATAGCAAAGGCTCGGTACGTAACATTATAAAAGGCTATTTCGGTGGGTCGTTTACCAAGATGCTGTCGCACTTTGCGGGAGAGAAAGATATATCGGTGGAAGAACTGGAGCAGTTGCTGAAAGAGGTGAAAAAGAGCAAGAAGTAGCGATTTTCGATTGTATAAATATCGCATGTTGAACAGAAAAAAATAATCTTTATGCTTAGCTATTTTGTCGTTGCCAATTTACTATCGTTTGTCGTTTTGGGGCTGTACCATTTGCTGCTGCGCAACAGTACTGCACATAACTGGAACCGCTTTTATTTATTAGCCGGCACTTTTCTGGCACTCATTATTCCGCTTATTCCTGCCAAATCTTTGTTGCCATCGACCGACGCTATGTGGCCTATTTATAGCAGTCTGCCTGCGGTGGACATACTTGCTACAAGTCCGGGTATTGCAGCGAATAGGAGTAGTGGCTTAAACTTGCTATTTGTATATAGCGCAATCTGTATGCTACTATCTATAGGGTTTATTATTCGGGCTGTAAGGTTATGGCTATTTATTCGCAGGCAAAATTTTCAGACAATCGACGGCAGCAAAGTGGCGCTCAATACAGGGATAGGCCCTGCAAGTGTAGGAAGCCTGATACTATTCCCTGCAGCGGATATCGACCCGATAATATTGAAGCACGAACAAAGGCATATAGCCTGTTTTCATTACATCGACAACCTTGCTTTCCAGCTATTGTTATGCTTTCTTTTTCCGGTTATCCCGCTCTATTTTATCAGGAGAGCGTTGATGATGTTACACGAATTTTCGGCAGATGCCGTTGCAGAAAATAATAGCGATGCCTATATGAACCTGCTGCTGAATCAGCATTTCAATACAAAGAAATTCACGATGCTACATACCTTTTTTTATCATCCTTTAAAACGAAGAATCATGATGTTACAAAACAAAAATCGACTGTCCGTTGTAAAGCGCACACTTACTATTTGCGCGCTGGTTACGGCTGTCGCAACAGTAGTACTATTTCAATCGTACGCCGATGTGCGGGCACAGGGAAGAGAACAACTATCCGATATTCCTTTTAGAGCTGTAGAGGATATGCCCAGCTACCCGGGCGGCAGAGAGGCATTGATGAAATACCTTGGCGACAATATAACTTACCCAAAGGACGCTACTAAACAAGGGCAGGTTGTCGCCGAATTTGTAGTGGCTAAAGATGGGACAATAAAAGATGTCAGAATCATTCGCTCCCTCGACGAAGCCTGCGATGCTGAAGTAAAAAGAGTATTGACGGCCATGCCCGACTGGCAACCCGGCAAACAGTTTGGCGAAGCAGTACCAGTGTATTTTATGCTACCGGTTCAGTTTAAGAAGAGTAAATAAAATTCGGAAAGCAACTGTTCTATTAGAATCAGGATATTTTTAATGCCTATATGCCTATTTTTGTTGTCTGTTACAATTTTATAACCATGAAATTAAAGCTCTCAACCCGACTCTCTTTTACAAGAAGCAAAATAGCTGCTGCAGCTATTGCCCTGCTGCTATTTCAAGCGGCTGCTGATACAACAGCGCAAGAATTGAAGCCAGTCGAACCTGCTAATATGGAACAAGAATCAACTGAGCCACGTCGCTCCGTGCAGCAAATGCCGGATTTCCCCGGAGGCAGGAAGGCATTGATGAAGTACCTGCACGACAATATTATTTACCCAAAGGACGCTACTAAAGATGGGCAGGTTGTTGCAGAATTTGTGGTAGGCAGGGATGGCTCTCTGAGTGACATAAAAATCATTTACTCATTAGACGAAGCTTGCGATGCCGAGGTACTGAGGGTAGTGATGGCGATGCCTAAGTGGCAACCTGCCAAGCAAGATGGTAACCCAGTAGCAGCGTATTTTATGTTGCCGGTTAAATTCCAGAAAGCGATTGTCGACGGATATAGCCAGCATGTAGATTCTACTGCCACACCGTTTCGCTCAGTCGAAAATATGCCAGGTTTCAAAGGCGGTATGCATAAAATGAGAAATTTTCTTTTCAAAAATGTAAAAATACCCAAAGGAGCGCCTAAGTTGAATGGAAATGTTTTAGTAGAGTTTGTTGTAAAAAAGGATGGAACACTTGCAGATTTCAAAATCAAAAACCATTTGAATCCTGAATATGAAGCTGAGGTTTTACGGGTAATGTCTATAATGCCAAATTGGGAGCCGGGACGCCACCATGGCGAGGTTGTGGAGGTTTATTTTATGTTACCTTTTCCATTTTCCAATGGGAAATATCGTTAAGATATATCGGTTCGTTTAATTAAACGTCCTTTGCATTCAATCGGATTTTCCGCTTTGCGGATAGTCGTATATAGCAATCTTTATTTGGTTTACTCAAATACTTATGACCATGCGATTCACGCCTAACTCCCTGTTTTCTTTAACCAAAAATAAAATAGCCGCCGCAGTCGCTACAATATTGTTGTTACAATCCAGCGCTGGCATAACGGCGCAAGAGTTGAAATTAGTAGGACCGGCAGAGCGGGAGCAACCGCCGGCAGATGCGCCCTTACGCAACCCTACGCAAATGCCCCAATTCCCGGGCGGGAGGGATTCACTAAGGAAATTTCTAAGGGAGAACATTCAATACCCCAAAAATGCTACGAAAGATGGACAAGTCGTGGTCGAGTTTATAGTAGCTAAAGACGGAACTATCGGAAACATTAGAATTATGCGCTCGCTGGATGCGGCCTGCGATGCAGAGGTATTAAAAGTACTAAACGCGATGCCCCGTTGGGAGCCAGGCAGACAGGATGATAAACCGGTTCCGGTATATTTTATATTACCGGTTAGTTTCAGGGAAGAAAAAAGGGTTAGATAAAAAATGCGGTTGTTGGCTGGTTACTATCTGATAAATACCTCATCACTCAGCGCACTTATCGTATTTCCATTTTCGAGCGCAACGTCTATTTTGAATTGTACTTTTCTCAGGCTCTCCGGCGAAGCATTAAGATAAATAGGTACCTCAAGGTAGTCGTAGTACTCGTTTAGATAGTCGGCATAGCCGGCCAAGGTACCAAGTGGCTTGTGTAGTAAACGCATGGGCAAATAAGCGTTTTCCAAGATTGTAAAATAGGTACTGACATCGCTGCCTGCGGGATGTGTAGCATCAAAATCAAACACAGTTCGGATATATACCCGCGATATCTTGTCTTTGGCCTTCATAGTATATTCATGACAACTACAGGCATGTGCGGAATTTAGAATGCTGTAACTCTTACTACAATCGGTCACCGCAAACTTTGTTACTGAAAAATTAAGTACCAAACCGTAATTGAAAGCAGCAACTGTATCTTCCAGTAAAGCATGTGATGTAAAGGTGCTGTCAGTTGTGAACTCGTACTCCATTGCACGTAACTGCAAAGCCTCGCAGGCGAACGTGCGGTATTTTTGCTTGTCGCATTTGCAAAAGCAACCCGAAAGAAATATAGCCAGGTAATAAATGAAAGCAATGGCAGATGCTCGTTTGAGTATTTTCACGAGGTACTAATTTTTGAGGATCATTGCTATTTAAGGAAAACTTCGTCGCTTACAGCGCTTAGCGTTTTACCGTTGGTAAATTGTACCGTTACTTCGAATTGCACATATCGAGCACTCGTAGGAGTCGCGTTCAAGTAGATTGGGATGTTATACCCAATCATCCGCTCGTGAATGTAGTCCGGTTTATGTGCAAGATAGTCGAGTGAATGGCGCTCAATTCGCTTCGGGCTGTACTCCGTTCTCAAAGCAACAAAATAGTCGCTTACATCTGCACCTTCCGGATGGTCAGTGTCAAAATCCCTCAACGTTTGAACCTGAATACTTGCAATAGTGTCTTTCGGATAGATGGATGGTTCGTTACATTTCCAGGCTTGTGCAGTATTTATCAAACTAACATTGCCTGAGGATTGCCGGCCAGCAAATTTTGAAATGGAAAAGTTGAGCGATATTCCGTAGCTGAGGTAAGGCAAGGTGTCCTCCATAAAAATATGCGGGGTATAAGCGCTATCGCTTTCGAACACGTATTCTGTAATGCCTAATTGCAATCCTTCGCATCCGTAAGATTTGTATCGTTGCTTCTCACATTTACCGTAGCAACCTGCAAAAACTACAATTAAATAATAGGCTGCCGCTATTATAGATGCTCGTTTGAGTATTTTCATGATGTATAATGTCGGGTGTGGTATTCATAATAAGACGAAGATTGACAGCAATAGATTGGCTATTTTTGAAATATGCAAAAGAGGCTGTCTAAAAAGGTCGTCATTTTGCTTCGCAGAGAAAAGTTCGAGCGAAATGCAATGGAGTCGAGAAATCTCATATATTGAAGAAGCTGATCAATAGATTTCTCCATTTCGCTGCGCTACAGTCGAAATGACGAGCACGACCTTTTTAGGCAGCCTCCTATTTAATCTTTCGCAAACTCGTAATCGGCTTCGGTAAAAGTGTATTTATGGACATTTGTATACCCTTTCCTTTTACTTCCTTCGCGGGTAAACACGTAGTTTTTTCGGGAATTTAGAAAATTTCTCTCATTTTCATAAATGATTACCTTGCCAGATATAGAGTGTGGATTTGGTGGCACGTCGTGAGCAACAGTATATATTCCATCGTAAGTAATCGTAGCCGAATCCACGCTTCCATTTTTTCCATAGTTAGAAAGAAAGCCTGCTGCGTTTACATCTCCACGATACCAACCGTCAGCTATTACGATTTCTTCGTCCGCATTTAACAATATAGAATCTCCAGAGTTAACAAAGCCTCCAATGTAGAACTTTATCAGTATATCATGCCCTGAGTGATTGTAAAGTGTAGCTTTATAGTTTGTAGTTTTTTCTGAAATACAGCCGGTGTGCAGCAGGATGATGCATACCCCAATCATAGGTATATTTTTCATTTTTTGATTTTAATAGCTGCTTAATAATAAATCAATTTGAGCATCAGTAACCCCTGTAGGTTTGCTGGCTTTTAGCTTGGTTGCAAAGGTGCTTTTTAATTGTAAAACAAACACCCTGCCATTTACCTGACAGGGTGCTATTTTAATCTTTCGCAAACTCATAATCAGCTTCGGTAAAAGTGTATTTATGCATATTCGTATAATAGCCCTTTTTACTTTTTATGCGGCTAAATTCGTAGCTAAGCGGATTGCCAAGGTTTCTTGTTGATTCAAATAAATAGTGTTTATCGGCTAAATCTACCGTGTCATTTACGTAGTGAACGACCTGGTATTTGTTGTCAAAAATTACGATTGCCGAATCGCAATTATAGTCTGAGTAAAATCCTGGCGTTGTTCGTTCTCCTAAGTCTGCTTCTGAACCCATTTTGAACGAATCTTTTGGTGCTATATGAACGGTGTCTTTGTTTGCCACTACACCATTGTTGTAAAAGAGGATTGTTATTGGGTAATCTATTTGATTATAGACCCAAGCCTCTAACATCGTTGTTTCCTCTTTGATACATCCTGAGCAAAAAGTTACAATCGCGAGTACAATTAAAATAAGCCTTTTCATCTTTTAAATTTCTCTCCTTTTTAATCTTTTGCAAATTCATAATCAGCCTCTGTAAAGTAGTATCGATGCATATTCGTATAATAGCCCTTATTACTTTTTACGCGGGTAAATTCGTAGCTAAGGGGATTTCGAATGTTCCGATTCGAACTGAAAGGATAGTATTTTACAGTTGAGTCTAATATTTCATTATAGTGTACCACTTGTATGGAATCGTCGAATATTACATACACAGGGTCGCTCGCAAGCCTCGCATAATCAGAATAAAAGCCGGGTGCCGTCACGTCTCCCAATTCCGAAGCTGAACCCAAACGAATAGAGTCATTTGGCTGTAAGCTAATGGTGTTTCCTTCGGGTAGCACCCCATTACTGTAAAAAAGAATAGAGATCTGATGACTTGAATGGTTATAAGCCCATGCCTCTAATATCGTTGTCTTTTCTTTGATGCATCCTGAGCAACAAGTTGCAATGGCGAGCACAATTAAAATAAGCCTTTTCATCTTTTAAATTTTTCTCCTTTTTAATCTTTTGCAAACTCGTAATCGGCTTCGGTAAAAGTAAAAATATAGTTAGCGATTCTAAGAGAATTAGATTTATCGCTGAAAGTATAATCATAGTTTAGGTAGTTGAAAATATTTCTCGAGTTTTCGTTGAGAATCGACTTGGCCGAAGGCATAACAGGGTTAGTTCTATAGTGAACTACAGTGAGAGAATCATTATAGATTGCAATAATGGAATCCATACCACTTAGGTATTTGCTGTCAAATCCAGCATGATTTACTTTCCCCCGGTCTGAGCCATTTGCTATTTCTGTCTGCGAGTTGTTACCCAGAATAATCACATTTTCTATAATAGGCTCATTATTTAGATAAGGAATCAATCGAATTGTTGAACCTGAATTGTTTTTTAATACTGCGAGGTAATTAGTCGTCGGCTCGACTGCACAACCCGAAGCAGCTAATGCTACCAGCAATAGAATTTTCGTCACGTGTTTCATGATAATTATTGTAATAGCTGCCTAATAACAAATCAATTTGTGCATCCGTCACACCAGCAGGTTCGTTGGCTTTTAGCTCGGTTGTAAAAGGTGCTATTTTTAATCTTTCGCAAACTCGTAATCGGCTTCGGTAAAAGAGTAAGTGGCAGTCCATTCAACAAAATGCTTTGTTTCTTTAACCTTAGCACTTTTGTATTTACTTAACTTAGCAATATTGCGCTCGTTAAGAATGGAAATGTATTTTCCGGTTGAAACGAAAGAGTCGCTAATCATGTGTGTAACGCGATAGGTATTGTCCCAGAGAACTACTATCGAATCCAAATTGCGAAAATAGTCGCCGAAATAAACGGGACCGATGGTTTTTCCCATACCCTCATCACTTCCAATGCTCTTGTTTTGTCCGGGCGAAAGTGAAAAAAGCTTAGTGCTATCTATTGCTCCCGCTTTGTAAGGAGTAATCAACACACTGTGTGTCGTTAGATTCTCTACTAAAATGTTTGAAATGGAAGATTCTTCCACAATGCAGCCGCTTGCTAAAATAGACAGTAATATTATCAAATACTTCTTCATTTATTATACTCCATTAGTATTATAATAAGACGAATATTGACAGCAATAGATTGGCTATTTTTGAAATATACAAAACACCCTGCCATTTACCTGGCAGGGTGCTATTTTTAATCTTTTGCAAACTCGTAATCAGCTTCGGTAAAAGTGTACTCGTAATAGCCCACGAGATAATTCTTATTCGATTCTGTAATTATTTCCTTGTAGCTGTCCTCATTAGTTATGTTCTTTGAATCAACAAATCGTAAATAGCCACTTGAGGCTAATCGAGTAGTATCTCTAAAACTTAGGTGGACTGTGCGCCTTGATGCGTCAAAAGTAACTACCACAGAATCGTAAGGTTGTATCAGTCTCCCCCAGCAAGGGGCTAAGCTCCTGCCATATGGACTATCGTCATAAACGCGTTGCCGCTCGTTTGGCTGTATTATTTTTGCATCTCCAGATACAACCAATCCGTCTTTGTAAGGCGAAATTTCGATGGTATGTTCCGTTTCGTTATGTAAGTAGGTTGCAGTCGAACTAATGTAGTCTTTTATACACGAGGAAAAGCCTGCTACGAAAAGTACTAAAAACAGTTTCTTCATTTTTTTATAAAACACCCTGCCCTTTTATCCGGCAGGGTGCTATTTTTAATCTTTTGCAAACTCATAATCAGCTTCGGTAAAGTCATATTGCATTAACCACTTAATAGTCGATCTGGTTTCTTTAGTCTTAGATGTTGAGAACAGGTCGGGATGGGTTAAGTTTCTGATATCTCCATACCTGATGAACTTTCCGCCTGATGTGTAGTCTCCTGATATCATATGTGTCACACAATATGTATTATCCCACCATATCTGAACAGAGTCGATTGACTGAAAATAATGACCCCAGTAAAGAGGTTGATTTTTACCCCTCGATCTCTCTCGTTCCATTAAAAATTCATTATTAGGATTTAATAATTGAGTTTTCTCAATGGCTACGACACCTTGAGTGTAAAAGAGTAATTCAATCTGATGATTGGTATTATTTTTGAGTTTAACCTCTACTATTGTTTCTTCTTCAACGATACAGGAAGCTAAGCCTGTAAGTAAAATTAAAATGCAGAAGCTTAATTTTTTTGTCATAGTAATCTCCAATTTAGTAATTAGATAGCAACGCATCAATTTGAGCATCGGTTACACCCGCGGGCTTGCTGGCTTTCAGCTTGGTTGCAAAGGTGCTTTTATTTCGAGAATATGTGAGCATATTTTCCAAGTTGGGCATGGTATACCCTGTTACAGGGTCATTGACTGTACCAAGGATTGCTGGAGTGACTGGGGCTCTTAAATTAACTCCATTTTCATTAAAATCGTCAATTAGGTTAATAAATAAGTTAGTATAAGATTCTCCAAAAGTTGCGCTATTCCAGTATTGGTATGCAAATTGATTTGGGAATTGTGGAGCAGGGGTAGGGTTGTATGTTCTGTCGCCGTAATTAAGTACACCCAATTCTCTATATTCGATACCAGTCAGCAGCCATTCTACGCCTACAGCCCAGCTTTCTCTGATAGTACCAGTTACCTGCGATATTAAAATAGGCCCTTCAAATAGCTTCTTAAGATGAGCGGTGTGTGCAAGTTCGTGTACGGTGGTTGAGAAAATTTCGTCAGATTCGTAGGGTTCCTCATCTTCATCATTGGGAGCTACAAACAAGAAAGGTGCGATAAGTAGATTGATACCGGAGCCCCAGAAATGGCTTGACTCACTGGCCGAAATAATTACAACTTGCCAGCCATTACCCCATACCGGGCGGCTCAGCCCTCCATTGTCTTTAAAGTAATAACGGTAGGCGCCCCTAAACATGTGGCCGTGCAGGCGGTCGTAACCATCTACTATGGTATGGCTCCAATGGTTATCGGCAATATCGCTTCTGCGAATTCTGGCTCTTTGAAATCTGTTTCGTGCTATGGTAAATCCTTTTCGCTCAAAGGTGATGGCGTAATCGGCCACGCGGTCAAAGCTTCCGTCAAGCCAGTAGTCGCCGTCTGCGTTGGTATAGGCTTTATGGGTGGTAAACCATCGGTTAGCAGTAATTTTTACCCCTTCCATCGCTATGTTGCGGTTAAGGCGGGTGTCGAATATCTGTATCCGTCCGTTAGGTCCGGCACTACCGCTGCCACCATACTCATCAAATGTATAGGGCGTAGCTGGTATAAAATACTCGGTAGTGGTACTGCCTATGGTATTGGTATTGCTGCCGCTGGCGATGGTATAGGCCTCGTTGAGCAAGTGAAACAGGTAGGTATAGTCGCCCCGCAGGTTGGTGCCCATTAGCTGTGTATCCTCCTCTGGTAGGTACAGGTTTTCGATAATCAGGTAGGGTACTTGCGCTGCAAACTGGTACTTGGCGCGCACGGCAGTATATTGCGGGGTAGGTACCGAGTCGGGCAGGCCGGGCTGGCGGTACCAGCCGCCGTCCACTACTTTTGCATAGTCGATAGGGCAGTCCCGTAAGTGTATCGTAGTGTCCTGCGCTATTATGTTCAGTTGCTGTTCATTCGCCGGCGAAAATTTTACGTAACGGTGCGTGGCCCTTACCGTAAAGCTATTGATAGGGTGTATGCCCCTGTTCGCCAGGTTTTGTTTTGCCTGCGTCATAATAGCGAGCGTATAAGGGTTCGCTATTTTCGAGCCCAGCACCGTTTGCACGTCTTCGCTGCCCTGCGTGTAAGATTGCATCTTTTGGCTGGCTGCGGGCGCTTGCTGGACTGCCTGCTCCTTCTTGCAGCCCAGTGTTGCTGCTGCAAGCAGCAATAATGAAAGGTGTTTCACTTTCATGGTCATGAATTTTTGCACAATATTAGCGATTACATTTTAAATGTATAGCTGTTTTCGTTATGCTTTCATGATTTTTTCTGATAAACAGGAACATGATTTGTCGTTGGTCAAAAGACACAACGACGGCGGAGTGGCCAACCATTTAACCATAAAACAATACAATCATTTACCAAAAGGGTATAGTTTTCAATGACAGGAACATGATTTGTCATTGGTCAAAAGACACAACGACGGCGGGATAGCCAACCATTCAACCATAAAGCCATACAATCATTTACCAAAAGGGTAGAGTTTTCAATGACAGGAACATGATTTGTCGTTGGTCAAAAGACACAACGACGGCGGAGGAGTCAACCATAAAACCATAAAGCCATAAAGCAATTTCAACAATTAACCATTCAACAATACAACCATTTGCCGTAGTACTATAATAATTCAAACATAAACTTTATCTTCGCGCAAATTTTTTTAGTATCATGAATTTACACGAATACCAGGCTAAAGAGCTTTTAAAGAAATATAACGTTCCTACACAGGAAGGCGTAGCAGTAGAAAGCGCTGCTGATGCCGTAAATGCCTACAACAAAATAGCTGCTGATACCAATAGCAAATTTGCTGTATTAAAGGCGCAGATTCACGCTGGTGGTCGCGGTAAAGGTACTATGAAAGAGGTACCGGCGCAGCATGGTGTGCAAGTGGTGAAAAGCGCAGACGATGTGAAAACCGCTGCTGAAAACATCCTGGGCAACACGCTGGTGACTATTCAAACGGGCGAAGCCGGTAAAGTTGTAAGCAAAATCCTGATTGCTCAGGATATGTACTACGATGGACCAAGCGAGCGCAAAGAATTTTACCTGTCTATATTGCTCGACCGTGCTACCAAGCAAAACGTAATCATGTACAGCACCGAAGGTGGTATGGACATTGAAGAAGTGGCGCACAACACGCCTGAGAGAATATACAAAGAGTGGGTAAAACCAGGCTATTCACTGCAAGGCTTTCAGGCGCGTAACATCGCTTTCAACCTTGGCCTGAGCGGCGAAGCACAAAAGAATATGGTGAAGTTTGTAACCAATCTTTACAATGCTTACGTAGGTCTTGATTGTGCTATGTTGGAAATCAATCCATTGTTCAAATCTGCTGATGATAAAATCATCGCTGTAGATTGTAAAATGAATATTGACGACAACGCTTTGGCACGTCATAAAGATGTAGAAGCACTGCGCGACAAATCAGAAGAAGATCCTACAGAAGTTGAAGCAGGCGAATTTAACCTGAACTATGTAAAGCTGGACGGTAACGTAGGTTGCATGGTAAATGGTGCCGGTCTTGCTATGGCTACTATGGATATGATTAAATTAGCGGGTGGTGAGCCGGCTAACTTCCTGGACGTAGGTGGTACTGCTAATGCGCAAACGGTAGAAGCCGGTTTCCGTATTATCATGAAAGACCCTAACGTAAAGGCTATTTTGATTAATATCTTTGGTGGTATCGTACGTTGCGACAGGGTAGCTGCTGGTGTAATCGAAGCTTACAAAAATCTGGGTAACATCAATATTCCAATCATTGTGCGCCTGCAAGGCACCAATGCAGAAGAAGCTAAAAAGCTGATCGTAGAGAGCGGCCTGAAAGTACAGTCTGCAATACTATTGAGTGAAGCTGCACAATTGGTACAAGACGCATTGAACGCTTAATTATATTCGAAACAGAATAGATAGGCTGTCTAAAAGGGTCGTCATTTCGAGCGAAATGCAATGGAGTCGAGAAATCTCGTATATCACCGAGGTTGAGTATGAGATTTCTCCATTTCGCTGCGCTACAGTCGAAATGACGGAACGACCTTTTTAGACAGCCTGTTTTTATTAAGGCAGGGTTTACGATATTTGCAACGACTACCATAATTAGTTTACAAGATTGGTCCTGATAAAGAAATTAGACGCGTACATACTCAAGAAGTTTCTTACAACTTTCTTCTTCGCTATTATGATACTGGCAGTAATCGCCTGCGTAATAGACTATTCGCAAAAGGTAGATGACTTTGTACAAAATAAAGCACCCTTTGGCGCCATTGCGTACTATTTTTTCAATTTCATTCCGCATATAATAGCGCTGCTATTTCCGCTGTTTATCTTTATTGCTACTATATTTTTTACTTCTAAGATGGCCTATCGCTCCGAGATAATAGCCACTTTGGCTTCGGGCGTTTCTTTCCAGCGTTTTTTGTATCCCTATGTAGTGGGCAGTGTTATATTGGGTATGCTTTCGTTGGTGTCCAATCACTGGATTGTGCCTTTGGCCAATCAAAATATCCACGATTTTCACGTAAAATACATCTGGTCCAAAAGGATCTCGGCAGATGCGAATATACACCTGCGTCTGTCGCCCAAGCTGTATGTGTTTGTAGAGAATTATAGCTATACCACTAACTCCGGACAAAAGTTTACTGCTGAAACAATAGAAGGTACTTTGCTGAAAGAAAAAATTATGGCCGAGCGTATTGCCTACGATTCGGTAAAGAAGCAATGGAAACTAACCAACGTTTGGGTGCGCACCAATGACGGTGTTAAAGAGTCGCTCGTACGCAAACCGGAGCTGATTAAAAAGTATGCTTTTACACCCGATGACCTCGATGCAGATGACCGGACCAAAGAAGCAATGACCACGCCCGAGTTAATAACATTTGCAAACAGGGAATTGCAGCGTGGCCGCGAAAATGTCAACTCATTTTTATTTGAGCTGCACCGGCGTACTACAGAATCTGCCGCAGGTTTCATTCTTACTATTATTGCCGCCTGTATTTCTTCCCGAAAAATAAGAGGCGGTAGCGGGCTACACCTTGCGCTGGGCATAGTTTTGAGCGCATTCTACCTTATGTTCATGCAATTCTCCAAGACCTTTTCTATCAACAGTTCCCTCAGTCCGTTGATAGCTGCCTGGATACCCAATATTATCTTCGCCTTTATCGGTATTTATTTGTTTAGGAAGCAGGTAAAATAGCAGGATGCTGCAACCATCCACAAGGAAAGGAATGCATACCGCCTTAGCCGATGAATTGTGGTTTGCTAAAACGCACCCTATCTCATAAAATGTGGCGGTCCGTCTGGTGGCATATTGCCGCCTTTGTTTTCCACGTCTTTCATGGTAGCGCCGCCCTTGAAGAAGCGCAGGTTGTAAGTGAATGTAACCATGAAGTATTGTTGCAATACATTCGTACGCACATCCTGGCTGTAAAGCTCTGTGATGGTACGTTGTATGCTATTGTTCTGTTTCAATAAATCATATACACTCAGCTTGATTTCGCCCTGTTGATTCTTGAAAACTTTTTTAGCAACCGACATATTCCACAACAGGAAATTCTGGTTGAAGCCTGCTGAAAGTCCTGAGTATAATTGATGGTTCAATTCGGTATTAAATACAATGCCTTTCCAGAAAATATAGTTCAGCGACAACCTGCTGCTTTGATTGAAGAAGCGGTTATCGGTTGCTGTATTTAAGGTGTTTTGCACAAAGTTCATCGTGCTGTTGCTCGAAATAGTAAAGTCAAAATTTTCGCTGATATTACTACTCAGCACCAAGCCCAGACCAGCATTGGTATTACCGGCATAGTTAACCGCTTCATTAACCATACCCGGCGTGCGGCTATAGCCCGCACTGGCATTGATGTTCAGGTTAGATTTAATTGCTTTTACCGGAAAACCGTAGGTAGCAAAGCTGCGCACATTTGCATAGCCGTCCATATTCATCGGGCGTGTAAATTGCTGACCCGTTTCAAGCTCAACGCCTCGTATAGTAGTAGGCACTTGCGCTACAAAAGTGTTATTCGCAATATAGTCCTGCGTGTAAGTGCCTGATAGCATAGCAAAGAAAGTGCTGGCTCTTTCTGTGTTGGAAGAGCTGTACATCATATTCAGCCTGTGTTGATAGGCTTGTATCAGGTCAGGATTGCCGGATGTAAGTTGTAGTGGATTGGTATTGTCTACTACATCTTGCAATTGGTCGACAGTAGGTGCATCGGTGGATGTACGATAGAACAGGCGCAGGTTTTGTCGTTTTGAAAAGCGATACATAAACATCGCCGATGGCAAAATATTGCTGAAATTTCTTTGAAGATTAAAGTTGACCGGTAAGGTGCGGGCATTCGTCAGGTCGGCATATTGGTAGTTCAGCCCTATGTTGAAATTCATCATAGAGTCAGAGAAGCGATAGGATAATCCCCCTTTATTAGTCAGATAATTGGTAGTGAAAGAGTTGCTGAGCAGGCTATTCAACGATGTATAGCCATTATCCCCACTATTGAAATCATAAGTTTCTTTTTGCGATTCACTTTCCTGATAATTTAGTCCGTATTGAATTTGCAGGAAACTTTTTTTGCTCAAAGGCTCGGTATAATTAACGTTGGTGTTGATATTCCAGCCTTGTTTTTGCAATTCAGATATCTGGTCAATCTGTTCATTTTTGCTGGCATCTTCATAAGTATTGTCGGCGAAGAATTTGTTATCGCCATCGTTCTGATTATAGCCACCATTAGCATGTATCGAAAAAGTACGCCCTTGCTTTTTAAACTTATGGCGGTAGAGCAACATCGCTGTTGCATTCAATCCCGATAAGTTAGACTGGTAATTATTGACAGTACTATTGAGCAATGTGTTTCCGTTCAGCAGTGTTTGCCCCGACATGGACGAGCGTCCTTTGTTATCTTGTATCGATATATTAGGGATAAATAAAATAGAGTTGGAAGAGTCAATCGTATAATTCAGGCGCATGTTGAATCGGTGGTTGAAGTTCTCCGTTACCGCATTGCTATTGTCATCATACGTTTGTCCTGCCTGGTTAGGCAATACATATTGCCTTGAGGTTTGCTGGTCAGATACGTTGTTGCTATTATTAAAAAAATAGCTCGCTGTTACATCTACTTTCTTGCCCCATTTATCAGAATAGTTAAGACCCACAGCATTCGTGCGCGAAATACCACCTTGCTGGTTAACCATAAAGTTGCTGGTTGCGTCGCCGCCTCTGCCGCCCGGACCGCCCTGGCGACCGCCACCACCCATGCTTCCACCGCCACGTGCACCACCGCCGCGACCGCCACTACTGCCCGATACGCCTACTAAATCTTGCGCAGCAAAATTCTGAATATTGATATTATTACTTTGGCCTATAATGCTCAGGCGACGGTCGCCCTCAAAATAGTTAAGGTTGCCGCCTAAATTGTAGCGCTCATCCGTGCCATAGCCCGCATATACCTTGCCAAATACGCCTTGCCTGCGACCGGGCTTTGTAACGATGTTGATTGTTTTTGAAGTATTACCATCGTCAAAACCTGTAAACTGCGACTGCTCGCTTTTTTCATCATATACTTGTATGCGCTCGATCACCTCGGCAGGTAGGTTGCGTAATGATGAAGTGGCATCATCGCCGAAGAAAGGCTTACCATCTACCAGCACTTTTGCTACGGTTTCGCCCTGTGCCTTGGCCGAGCCGCTGCTCATATCAAAGCCGGGCATTTTACGCAAAAGGTCTTCAGCATTGGCATCTGGGTTTGTTTTATAAGAAGAGGCATTGTATTGCGTCGTATCGTCTTTTTGCTGCACGGGAGGGGTGCGACCGGTAATCGTTACTTCTTTCAATCGCGTTTGCGATTCTTTCATTTGTATAAGGCCGGCATCGAGCGTGCTGCCTAATATGTTGATATCTCTTTCAACATCTTCAAATCCGAGCGAGTTGACCTCCAGTTTGTAAATACCTGGTTTTATACCCGTGATTTCAAATTTGCCATCCATGTTAGTAACAGAGCCGGAGACAACGGTGCCGTCCTGCGCCTTGAGCGATATGGTCGCGCCTATCAGGGCTTCGCTGCCCGAGCCTTTAATAGTGCCGGTAAGCGAACTTTCCTGAGCAAATGAATCAACCGAAAATATGGTTAGAATGAATAATGTAATAATTGCGATTGCGCTGCGCATAGGTTTAAAAAATAATGGGTCGGCTTTTGACTTGTTGCAACAATGACAGTTTAATGTACGAAAAGTTTTCTTTGTTATTTTTTAACGCTAATGCTCATGATATGTATCTGAATATTAATAATTAAGAGCGACAGACTATTGTGCATAGTCCTTTTGGGGCAGGCTGGTTGATGCAGGCTATTTTATCGCAAATACAACCCGCCTGTGTTGCATTTATTATTAAATTTGCCTGATATGAGCAACAGAAAAATTAACCCGCAAGATGCACTCGATTATCACGCATTGGGTCGTCCGGGAAAAATAAAAGTAGTTCCTACCAAAAATACCAAAACGCAAAGAGACCTTTCTTTAGCTTATTCTCCCGGGGTAGCAGAGCCTTGTCTGGCTATCGCCAATAATCCTGATGATGTTTATAAATATACCGCCAAAGGCAATCTGGTAGCGGTTATCAGTAATGGTACCGCCGTGCTTGGCCTCGGCGATATAGGCCCTGAAGCGGGTAAGCCGGTCATGGAGGGAAAAGGGGTATTATTCAAAATATTTGCTGATATAGATGTATTCGATATAGAGTTGAACACAAAGAATGTAGATGAATTTATCAACGTGGTAAAAGCTATGGAACCAACGTTTGGTGGCATCAATCTGGAGGATATTAAGGCGCCCGAATGCTTTGAAATAGAGCGAAGGTTGAAGCAGGAAATGAATATTCCGGTAATGCACGACGACCAGCATGGCACGGCTATTATTTCTGCTGCAGCTTTGTTGAATGCATTGATTCTCGTTGATAAGAAAATTGATGAAGTAAAATTTGTAGTGAATGGCGCTGGTGCAGCAGCGATTGCTTGTGCCAAGCTATATATCGGACTTGGAGCAAAGAAAGAAAACATGCTGATGCTGGATAGCAAAGGTGTGATTAATACTGCCCGTACCGGCCTCGATGAAATGAAGCTGGAGTTTGTTGCGGATACTTCATTGGAGACATTGGAACATGCTATGAAAGGTGCAGATGTATTCATTGGTTTGAGTAAAGCCGATGTGGTAACGCAGGATATGGTGCGCAGCATGGCAGACAATCCGATTGTTTTTGCAATGGCTAATCCCGACCCTGAAATTACCTGGGACAATGCATTGGCCGCAAGGCCCGATGTAATTATGGCCACGGGTCGTTCCGATTATCCTAATCAGGTAAATAACGTGTTGGGTTTCCCTTTCATATTTCGTGGGGCGCTTGATGTGCGTGCTACGCAAATCAATGAAGAGATGAAACTCGCTGCGGTGCGCGCGTTAGCAGCGTTAACGCATCAGCCGGTACCAGATATGGTCATGATGGCTTATGGAGAAAAAAGTTTGCACTTTGGACCGCAGTATATTATACCCAAACCGCTTGACCCTCGCTTGCTTACGGTGGTAGCACCGGCAGTAGCTAAGGCTGCAATGGAAAGTGGTGTAGCGCGTCAGCCTATTCAGGACTGGGAAAAATACGAGCAGGAATTGAGCGCAAGACTGGGTCTGGATAATTTCATTGTACGTGTGTTGAATGGCAAAGCACGCAAAGATCCACGCAAGGTGGTATTTGCCGAAGCGGATAATGTAAAAGTGCTGAAAGCAGCGCAAATAGTGAAAGACGAGGGTATCGCACATCCTATTTTATTAGGCAACGAAAAGAAAATTAAAATGTTGCTGGAGGAAAATAATATAGACCTGAAAGATGTACCATTTATAGACCCACGCAGTGAAGAGATGACGGAAAAGCGTATAGCTTTTGGCGAGCTGTTTTTTGAAAAGCGCCACCGTCGTGGCTTTAATCTTTACGAAGCCAAAAAGATTATGCGCGAGCGCAACTATTTTGGTAGCATGATGGTAGAAACCGGCGAGGCGGATGCTTTGATAAGCGGGCTTACCAGAAATTACCCCGATACGATACGTCCGGCACTGGAAGTAATAGGCATGGAAGAGGGTGTAAAAAAAGTAGCGGGTATGTATATCATCCTGCGACCGCAAGGGCCGCTATTTCTGGCAGATACTACAGTAAATCTTAACCCTACTGCCGAAGAGCTTGCTGATATTACTTTACTTGCTGCAAGAGAAGTAAAACAGTTCAATATTGAACCGCGTATAGCCATGCTATCTTACTCTAATTTTGGCAGTAGTCGCACGCCCGAGGCTGTGCTGGTAAGCGACGCATTGCAAATAGTAAAAGCCAAAGCTCCCGAACTGATTGTCGATGGCGAGTTGCAGGCGAGCATGGCGTTCAATAAAGATATTTTAAAAGAGAGTTTTCCTTTTTCGCCATTAATAGAGGGCGAAGTCAATACGCTTATTTTTCCTAATTTGTCAGCTGGTAATATTGCCTATAATCTGTTGATGGAAGTTGGCGGATTTGAAGTAATAGGCCCTGTATTAATGGGCTTGAAAAAGCCGGTTCATATTTTGCAACTGGGCAGTAGTGTTAGGCAGATTTGCAGCATGGTGGCTATGGCAGTGATGGATGCTCAGGTAAAGTGTGCAAAGCAATAATTTCAACATGAAAAAAATAACAGCTTGTCGATATTAACGGTAAATACGCCATTCAATATAGATTTGGAATTTTCGCTGGCGCCCTTTGTACGGAGGGCGCTTGCGTGGTTGCTCGACTATTTGATTATCATTTTGTATAGCTATGCCATCATTTTTTTAATCGTTGGTACTACCATTGATTTGGATGGTCGTGATGTGGAAAATATATTGACCTGGCAATGGATTGCAGTGGGTGTATTGATTACAATACCGGTCATGTTTTACCACCTTATATTCGAATTGGTGTTGAATGGACGCAGCCCCGGCAAGATGTTGATGGGATTGCAGGTAATGAATATAGAGGGCGCGTCGCCTACATTGTCTCAGTATGTATTGCGTTGGATGCTGTGCGCACCTAATTACATGGTAGCTGGACTGGTGCTGATGGCTAATCCGCTAATGCTGTTTATGATGACTATGTTTCTCGGCTTTATTTATTTGCCGGGTATTATTGCAATAGCCGTTACAGCTAAGTCGCAGCGCCTTGCCGACCTTGCAGCCGGCACTGTGGTGGTGGATGTAAGGCGCAAGATTAATATATCCGAAACGATTTACGTAGCGGTAGATGAAGAAGATTATACACCTTTGTTTCCGCAGGTATTGACCCTAAGCGATAAAGACCTGAACGGTATCAGAAATCTGCTGAGCACCAAGCCCAGCAAGGAACGCGACAATTACATGCTGCGTGTTGCATACAGAATTGAAGAAGTGCTGCAGGTAAAAATGAATGGGGAGCCGGTAATCTTTCTGCAAACTTTATTAAAAGATTATAATTACCTCACGCAGTCGAGGTAAGTCTTTTATTTGAAAACATTAATCATAAACAACTATTTTCCCGTGAACTATTTAGGCCATGCATTTCTTTCATTTGAGCGCCCAGAACTGTTGGCCGGCAATATGATTGGCGATTTTGTAAAAGGGCTGATTGCTGTGGAGCTTTACCCCGAAGGGATACAGCAGGGTATTATGTTGCATCGAAAAATAGATGCATTTGCCGATGCACATCCTGCGAGTCTACGTGCCAAGAATCTTTTTCGGGCCGATTACGGACTATATGCCGGCGCGTTTGTAGACACGCTCTACGATCATTTTCTGGCCAATGATCCCAGCTATTTCAATAGCCATGATGTGTTGAAAGCCTTTACAGAAAAGGCTTATGCAACTGTCGAAAAGCAAAGCGCCTTACTGCCCGAGGATTTTCTGCGCATGTTCGCTCACATGAAGCAGGAAAATTGGCTATATGGCTATCGCACGATGAAAGGAATGGAACGCGCATTTAAAGGTTTGGTATACCGCGCTAAATACCTTGAAAATAGCGATAAAGCTTACGAAATATTCGTCGGGCATTATTACGAATTGAACCAATGGTATTTTGAATTTATGGATGATGTAGTTCAATTTGTCAAAAATGAGTTAACTAATCCCTAATGCCATGCAAGTAGTTGTACTTTTGCAAATTCTAAAAAAATAGTAAATCGAAGTATTAAAAATATAGAATGAAGTTTGCCTCCATAAAACCACCTTATTTTTTCCTTTTATTTGTTTTGTTTTTTGTCGCTTGTCAAACGGCTGCAGAGCAGGCTGCTCATGCACGCGCGGCAATGACAACGGCTGTGTCCGGCTCGAATAGCGAGGCGATGGCGCCACCCGACAATACCTATTCCACAGTTAAATTAGGCTTTAGCGATACATCTTCGCCAGAGGGAAGATTATTAATAGCACGCCTGGATTCTTTCTATCGCAAGCAGGTAGCGGGTGGCTTTAATGGAAGTGTTTTAGTAGGCTATAAAGGACAGATTTTATACGAAAGATATTTCGGTATGGCTAATCGTGAGACCGGTTTGCCATTAGGGCCAAAGTCATCGAGTCAATTGGCTTCTACCTCCAAAACCTTTACGGCAACGGCTATTCTTTGGCTGCATCAAAATAAATACCTGAATGTAGACGACCCGGTACAGAAATACCTGAAAGACTTTCCATATGAGGGTATTACTATTTCCATGTTGTTGAATCATCGCTCGGGCTTGCCTAATTATACCAGTATGGATATGGGTAAATATTGGGGTAATACCCGCGCCATTATGTACAACGAGGACTTGCTGCAGATTTATGCAAAGTTCAAACCCAAGTTAAACTCAAGGCCTAATACAAGATTTGAATATTGCAATACCAACTATGCAATGCTGGCAAGGATTATAGAAGAGGTTAGCCAGATGTCGTACCGCAAGTTTATGAAGCAATTTATTTTCGAGCCATTGGGTATGAAACATACATTCGTGTATGACCCTGCAGAAGTAAAGCCCGAAAACCTTGCTATCAGCTATAAGTACAACTGGCAGCGCGAGCCTGATATGTTTGCCGATGGTATTTACGGAGACAAAGGTATTTATAGCACAGTAGAAGATATGTACCGTTGGGATCAGTCATTTTACAACAATGCTTTGCTCAACGAAAAGACCTTGCGCATGGCTTACGCGCCTTATTCTTTTGAAAAAGGTGGTGTGAAAAATTATGGATTTGGCTGGCGTATGATGAACTATCCCGATGGCTATAAAATCATTTACCACAACGGCTGGTGGCATGGCAACAATACTGTGTTCTTCCGTTTTGTAAAAGATAATTTTACCGTGATTGTTTTAGGTAATAAATACAACAGCAAGATATATAGCCATAGTAAAGACATCTATTCTATTGTGAAAGGCACCTCTAATGACATGCAAGACATGACTTGGGAAGAAGAGGGAGGTAGCCCTACAGAATAAAATTTGTTTGAAAATGACAACGCCGGAAAATCATTTTCCGGCGTTGTCATTTTATGTAAGAGTTGATTATAATTATGCTTCTCTACGCAACCTCGCGACAGGTATATTCAGTTGTTCGCGGTATTTGGCAACCGTGCGGCGTGCTACATTGTAGCCTTTTTCAGCAAGCATTTCCATCAGCTTTTCATCAGATAGCGGTTTGTCTTTATCTTCTTCTGAAATAGTATCCATCAGGAATTTTTTGACTTCCATCGTAGAAACTTCTTCGCCGCTTTCCATTACAATGCCCTCGGAGAAGAAATATTTAAGGATGTAAACACCGTATTCCGTTTGCACATATTTACTATTGGCTACCCTCGATATTGTAGAGATATCCATCGCTGTTTTATCAGCAATATCTTTCAATATCATAGGTTTCATTGCAGTTTCATCTCCCGTCAGAAAAAATTCGCTCTGGTATTCCAATATAGCGTTCATGGTTATCAGCAAGGTATGCTGGCGCTGCTTTATAGCATCGATAAACCATTTAGCGGCATCTATTTTTTGCTTGATAAATAGCAGTGCTTCACGCTGGCGCTTATCCTTTTTCTGATTGCTATCGTAAGTCTTAAGCATATCGCGATAGCCCTCCGATATACGCAGCTCCGGCGCATTACGTGCATTAAGCGACAGCTCTAAAACGCCGTTATTATTGAAGACAAAAAAATCGGGAATGATATAGCCCGCATTGCTTTCGGCAGATGAGAATGAAGCGCCCGGTTTAGGGGTAAGTTTTAAAATAGCACCAATGGCATCTTTAAAGCCCTGCTCACTTATCTTTAACCGCTGCTTGATTTTGTCGTAATGCTTGCGCGTAAATTCTTCAAAAAATTTGTCGAGTATATTGATGGCACAGCGCACACTTTCGTCCTGCACCGGATTGCGCTTAAGCTGCAATAGCAAGCATTCGCGCAGGTCTGCCGCAGCAATACCCGGCGGGTCAAATTCCTGTATTTTACCGATGAGTCTTTTTACTTCGTCCTCATCTGTTATTATATTTCTATTAAAGGCCAGGTCATCCGCAATAGATATAGGGTCTCTGCGCAGGTAGCCATCATCATCGATACTGCCTATTATCTGCTGCGCCACCGTGTACTGCTGTTCGTCCAGATCCAGCATGCCCAGTTGCGTTATCAGGTAATCATGAAAAGTGGTTTCGACCTTAACCGGAATGGTATAGTCTTCGTCATCATCATGGTCTTCTTTTACATGGTAGTCGTTGCCGGTATCATCTTCACTGCGCAAATAGTCGGAGATGTCTATATTTTCAAATCCGTCTGTTTCCTGAGCTTCTTCTGCCGATTCATGCTCCTCCGTCTTTTGTCCCTCGTCGAGTCCGTAAGGGTCGTCGTGGGTTTCAGAGCCGGTATCCAGTGCAGGGTTACTTTCGAGTTCGTCTTTAATACGCTCTTCCAGATTGGCAGTAGGTACCTGTAGCAATTTCATCAACTGAATTTGCTGCGGACTTAATTTCTGGGTTAGTTTTTGTTGCTGCGTCTGACGTAACATCGGTTATTGGTAATCCTGTATTGAGGAGGGCAAAGATAGTTTTTTAAAAAAGATTAAGAGCATATAAATCGCAATAAACAAAAACTTTGCAGTAAAATTGCATCCTGATTTTTGGGATGTATAATCGTGTAGATACACTATTAAAATCATCGAAAAACATTTGAATATTCAATATTAATTTTTACCTTACCTTGTCTTTTACTAACGAAATTTCATGAATACCAAAGCGCATATATCGCCGTCTTTTTCTTACATACCATTGGAAGAAACATTAGAGATAATACCTAAGCGGAAGCAGCTTTTTATAGGTATCCCCAAGGAAACTTCTTTTCAGGAAAATCGCATTGCGCTCACGCCCGAGGCGGTATCGGTGTTGGTTAAAAATGGCCACGATGTAGCAGTAGAGCACAATGCAGGCGAGCAAAGTTTTTATTTTGATACAGATTATAGCGAAGCCGGCGCAAGAATAGTGTATGAAAAGGCTGAAGTATATAAGGCCAATATGATTATCAAATCTGCCCCTATTGCCGAAGATGAAATAGGATTATTGCAACCCAATCAGGTAATTATTTCGCCGGTACACATGCCTTTTTTAAGGGCTAAAATGCTGGAGCAACTGGTTCAAAAGAAAATTATAGCCATCGCATTTGATTCGATTAAAGACGACTCCGGTACGTATCCTATCGTGAGGTCGATGAGCGAAATAGCCGGTAGCTCGGCTATATTATCTGCTGCCAAATATCTGAGCAATGTGCACAATGGCAAAGGGATATTATTAGGTGGTATATCTGGTGTGCCTCCGGCAAAAGTTGTGATTATAGGTGCTGGTGTGGTAGGCGAGTTTGCTGCGCGCACGGCAATGGGTTTAGGCGCTTCTGTAAAGGTTTTTGACAATTCGATTTACAGATTGATGCGCTTGCAAAATAACATCGGTCATCGTGTATTTACCTCCGTCATTGACCCAAAAGCATTGGCCGAAGAATTGCAAAATACCGATGTTGCGGTAGGCGCTTTAAAGCCTGTGAATGGCGTAACGCCGGTGGTTGTTTCAGAAGAAATGGTGAGCTATATGAAGTCGGGCTCGGTAATTGTGGATGTGAGTATTGATCGTGGTGGCTGCTTCGAAACATCGCGCGTAACTACGCATGAGCAACCTACTTTTAAGAAATACGATGTGATACATTACTGCGTGCCCAATATAGCCTCCGGCGTGTCGCGCACAGCATCCAGAGCGGTTAGTAATGTACTGATGCCTATTGTGCTTGAATGTGCCGACAATGGTGGTATGGATTTTCTGCTGCAAGCCAAGGCCGGCATCCGAAATGGCGTCTATTTATACAAGGGCTGTGTAACGAATGCACCTATTGCCCGCCGATTCAACATGAAGTTTACAGACCTTGATTTATTAATGGCCAACCCACTATAGTCGAGCTCTGCTATTGTACAACAATTTTTTATCATCTATGCCTAACAACAGAACCAACAAAACCATTGCCGGCTATCATCTTTTAATGATTTTATCGGCGGTAGATTTCCGATTCAATCCGCAGGAAGATATGGTTATAAGGGAATACCTGGAACAGGAGTTTCCCATCTATGTCAATCTTGACAAGGAAATGGAAAAAATAAGCAACCTTACGCCCGATGACTGGGAGCCTCATTTTCTTAAATATATGGATGATTTTTATGATGATGCAACAGAAGAAGAGCGCTATAATCTCATTGAATTTGCAGTAGCACTTACCAAAGCAGATAACGTAATAACAGTTGAAGAAAACAGGTACCTCAATATGCTATTTGATGCGTGGGATGTAGAATCTTCGCACAGCTAAATTTTTATTCAAACTTCTCTCACAAGAATAAAAGCAAGAAGCACCATAGCAATGAGTATTGTACTCGCTATGGTGCTTTTAAATTTCGTCAACGGAAACTACCAATCTTCTTCACTTCCCTTTTCGGTATTATCGCCGCCAGATTGCTTTATAGCCATTATTCTTGTATGGAAATTGTTAGTAAAATCTTTACAACTATCGTAAACAAAATCAAGTATCGGAGTAAGGCTATTTTGACAATCGGTACAAGCGGCTAATTCTTCTAAGGTTCCCCATTTAGCACACTCAGTATATCCTCCTCCACCAATTGTCACATATGCTGGTGGAGAGTCGATATTTTTATTTGTGTACTTGAAGTTAGTAAATTCAACTTTCAATTTCCCTTCTTTTGAAGCGATAATAACGTCTGAAGTTATTGTTATGAATTTTATACACCCGTCTCTAGACATTTCATAGCAAAATGCTGCGTTTACTACAATTTCATTTTTGTCAGCTGTTTCTTTGAGTGTGCTTGGCTCATTAAAACCTTTATCTTGCCATTTCGCTCGACCCAAACTCCATCGTTTATTGAATAGCTTATTTCTAGCATAAAAGAACGTTTCTGGATTCTTAGAACAGTACTTTTTACTCAATACAATTAGCGTGTCAGCATTGAAGTCAGGAAATGAGATTACTTCAGAAGTATACAATTTTTTGGATTCCTCCTTGACTTTAAGCTGGCCAATTGCGGAAAATGGAATCAGCAGCAATAGTGCTATAAAATGTTTAATTTTCATGAGCGAAAAATGTCTTTAATGGGAGGTTTCCACTATGCATTTACCATGCCCGCTTTCTTCAACGTATGAATAGCGTCCACAGGGCTTTCAGCACTGAAAACGGTATTGCCCGCAACCAACACATCCGCACCGGCACGCACTATTTCAGCAGCATTGTCCAGCGTCACACCACCATCTATTTCAATTAGCGCAGCACTGTTTTTCTGAATAATCATTTCTTTTAAAGCTGTGATTTTTTTCAGCGTTTGCGGTATAAATTTTTGTCCGCCAAAACCAGGATTCACACTCATCAGGCACACCAGGTCTATATCAGCTATTATATCTTCCAGCAGGTAAATAGGCGTATGTGGGTTTACTGCCACGCCGGCTTTCATGCCTTCGCCATGTATCGACTGGATAGTGCGGTGCAGGTGCGTGCTGGCTTCGATATGCACCGATAAAATGTCGGCGCCTGCTTTTGCAAAATCAGCCACATATTTTTCAGGTTCCACTATCATCAGGTGCACATCCATTACCTTTTTAGCATTGCGGTGTATGGCAGATATTACCGGCAGTCCAAAACTGATATTAGGCACAAAACGTCCGTCCATCACATCCAGGTGAAACCAGTCGGCTTCGCTGCGGTTCAGCATATCGGTTTCTTCTTCAAGACGCAAAAAATTAGCAGACAAAAGAGAGGGTGCTATTAATGGCATTTTTTCTATAAATTTTTGTAGTGCGACAGGGCGCTGCACCAGCCGCATACGATTTTAATAATGGATTCAGTTGCAAAATTAGCTTTTGTTTTTTGAATGAATACATACAAAATATCCACTGCAAACACCCCCAATTTTTCTATACTTTTTCTAACAGTTAATTGTGTAAAGAGTGTGTATATTGTCTTAGTTTTGCAATAAATATGTGGATAACCCGGTATTTGAAATGGTACAACCTCCTTTTAGGCTGGGATAAACGGTGCTTTTCAGGTAAAAAAAATAATTGAACCGAAAGGCGATTCAGCCTGAAAATTGCACTTACCTTAGCCGTCCTTTATCAAAGTGCTTAACCTTTTCTTAATATAGAAATGGAAACGAAACCTTGCAAAAACGACTGTTTAAATCATCATTCAAGCATCGATTTTACAGCGAACATTGCGGGTAGATTATTAAAGGCTATTTGCCTTTTAGCGTACGTTTTTATTTGAAAAAATATGTAGGATAATAGCAGTACCACAATTGTGGAATCCTTGCTATTGCCGGTGAAGAGAACGGGTTCTTTGAATCTGGATGATTATAAAGGTCTTTTCAATCGAAGAACAAACAATGTCAGTGAATATACCCAAAGATATAAGTACCAAAAGAGCTGCTGCGCGCAAGCCCGACATGAGCAATGCTATTTATGGCAAATTGCCGCCGCAGAGCCGTGAGTTGGAAGAGGCAGTATTAGGCGCCATCCTGCTTGAAAAAGATAAACTGTCGGACGTGCTGGAAGTGCTGCCGCGCTCGGAGTGTTTTTATGTAGATGCAAATGCACGCGTGTTTTCGGCTATCCGTCGTGTATCCGACAAGGGTAATCCGGTGGACTTACTTACCGTAACCGAAGAGCTTTCGAAAACAGGCGAACTGGAGCTGATTGGTGGGGCTTACTATATTACCAAGCTCACGATGGGCGTGGTTACCAGCGCCAATGTGATAGCGCATGCGCGCATCGTGATGGAGAAATTTATCCAGCGCGAATTGATTCGTATTTGCGGGCAAATCATGTCTGATTCTTACGAAGACAGAACGGACGTATTTGATTTGCTGGATAAAGCCGAAACCGAGCTATTTGATATTGGTAACAGCTATTTGCGCAAAAACTTTACCAGCCTGCAAGAGGTGTTGATACAGACGCTTACGCAAATTGAAAAGAACAAGAACGAAAAAGAAGATATAGTAGGCGTTCCCTCTGGATTTAAAGACCTGGATGCTATTACTGCCGGTTGGCAAAAGACCGATTTGATTATTCTTGCGGCACGTCCGTCGGTAGGTAAAACGGCTTTCGCCTTGAACCTTGCTATGAATGCCGCTATGAACCCGGGCAAGCCAATGGGTGTGGCTGTATTCTCGTTGGAGATGAGTAGTGCGCAAATCGTGAAACGTATGCTGAGCGCGGTTACCGAGGTGCGACTGGAAAACATCAATCGTGGCCGTCTGGAAGATTATGAATTTGAGCAGATAACGCATCGAATGGATAAACTGGCTAAATCGCCTATTTTTCTGGACGACCAGGCTGGCTTGAATATATTTGAGTTGCGCGCAAAATGCCGCCGTCTTAAATCCAAACACGACATACAATTAGTCATCATCGATTACCTGCAATTGATGCACGGGCCTACTGATAAAGGCGGTAACCGTGAGCAGGAAATCAGTAAGATATCACGGGAGCTGAAAGGGCTGGCAAAAGAGCTGGACATCCCTATTATAGCCCTGTCGCAGTTGAGTCGTGCAGTGGAAACCAGGGGTGGGGACAAAGGTAAAATACCACAGTTGAGTGACCTTCGTGAATCGGGTGCGATTGAGCAGGATGCCGATATGGTAATGTTCATTTATCGTCCGGAGTACTATGGTATAGCTAATGACGAACAAGGTGAACCGATTGATGGCGAAACGCATATCAATATAGCCAAGCACCGTAACGGTCGACTGGATAAGGTAAAGCTCAAGGCTATTTTGGAATACCAGAAATTTGTGGATCTGCCTGATACGAACTGGTCGGGTGGTGGAGCCGGATTTGACGATCCGCAAGCTGGTATTCGTAAAAACTACGACGACTTTGGCGATAGCAAGTTATACATCCCATCCGATTTTCAAACCAAGCCATCAAAAATGAACGATTTAAGCTGGGATGATGATGAGTTTGGCGATAAGCCCAATAAGGGTTTCAGGCCTACACCGCCCCCGAATGATGATGCGCCGTTTTAGTAATTAATTTGATTGAAAAAATAAATAGATTCGTGTATGGAAGTTTCGGCTTTTGTACACGATTTTTTATTCCTGTTAGGTTTTCAAAACCTAACAGGTCTGACAACATACATAAACGATGAACCCTGAATTAGAACAATTAGCCTACCCAATCGGAAGATTCACAGCGCCTGAAACCTATACGCACAGCGACTTGCAGCAATGGATTGCTGTAATAGAGTCTTGCCCCGCCTGGTATGATGCTGTTATCGAAAACATGGATGAAGCGCAGTTGCGCACGCCTTACCGTCCTGATGGCTGGGATAGCATACAGGTAATACACCACGTGGCAGATAGCCACATGAATGCCTATGTGCGGCTGAAATTGGCACTTACTGAAGATACACCCACTATTAAGCCTTACGAGGAAAAGGCATGGGCGATTTTGCCTGATGTATATGAAGTGCCGGTTAATGTTTCCACCACATTGATTCACGCGCTGCATCGTCGCTGGGCTGCAACTTTGCGTGGTATGCAGGCCACAGATTGGACAAAGAGCTATTTTCATCCTGAGCAAAAATCAGAGATGCCCTTATGGAAAATGACGGCTATGTATGCATGGCATTGCAGGCATCATTTTACGCAAATACGCAACCTGCGCACAAGCCGCGGCTGGTAACTATTTTAGCTGAGTCTACCAGAAATATAATCGTTAACATTTCGCGATAATTTGCAGCGGGATGCATTGTTAATCAAAGCAATCCTTAAATTCGCGCTTTCAATAACAATCACATTAATATAATAACTTCGCCTGAATTATGAACATCATTATACCTATGGCCGGCATGGGCAAGCGCATGCGCCCGCATACACTTACTACCGCTAAGCCATTATTGCCTATAGCCGGAAAGCCAATCGTACAGCGACTTGTAGAAGATATACTTGCTACCGCAAATGAAAAAGTAGAAGAAATAGCCTTTATCATCGCGCCGCATTTTGGAAAGGCGACTGAAGAAATGTTATTGGGCGTTGCTAAGAGCCTGGGCGCGACCGGTAAAATCTGTTATCAGGAAGAAGCATTAGGCACGGCTCACGCAATTTTGTGCGCTTCCGATAGCCTGAAAGGAAATGTGTTTATCGCATTTGCCGATACTTTGTTCAAAGCCGATTTCAAAATAGACGTTGCCAAAGATGCGATTATCTGGACGCAAAAGGTAGAAGACCCATCTGCTTTTGGCGTGGTGAAATTAGCGGAAGACGGACGTATTGTAGAGTTTGTTGAAAAGCCAACTGAATTTGTCTCAGACCTTGCTATTATTGGTGTGTATTATTTCCGCGATGGCGAAAACCTGCGCAAAGAATTGCAGTACCTGCTGGATAACGACCTGAAAGAAAAAGGCGAATATCAGTTGACCAACGCCATGGAAAACATGAAGAATAAAGGCGTTGCTTTTTATTGCGACCAAGTAGAAGAGTGGCTGGATTGTGGTAATAAAGAAGCTACTATTTATACCAATCAACGTATTTTGGCTATCAAGCATGGCAAGGAAAATCTGTTGTGCTCATCAGCTATATTTGAAAACGCTACCATCATCCAGCCTTGCTTCATTGGCGAGGGCGTTACAGTTAAGAATGCGGTAGTAGGTCCACACGTTTCCTTAGAGCGTGGCGTAACTATTGAAAATGCAGTTATTAGCAACAGTATCATTCAGGAGAAAACTACTGTTAAAAATGCTGTTCTTGTCAACTCTATGTTAGGAAAAGATGTAAATTACAGTGACAATCCAAAGGAATTGAGCCTCGGCGATTTTTCTGTGATGCTATGATAATCCCTTCCGAATATTTTTTAATAAAAAAACCTGGCACTCCTGTAAAGGCTGCCGGGTTTTTTATATGTTGTCTGCTATTGCTCACGACGGTGTGGTCTTGTGGCACGTCACGTAAAGCTTACAGCAATCCCGAACCACCGGCGGCGAAAATAGCCGCAAAGCCGCCTGTAATCGATGGTAGCACCTGGAGCGATAAACGAGCGGATAGCCTATTTATGGAAGCCGTTAAGGCTAAAATGCTGAATAGAAATGACGATGCCTTGGCCAGCTATAAGCTATTTGCTCAGGTACGTCCTAATGTACCCACTGCCCACTACGAAGTAGCGCGCCTTACGATGGCGATTTATCGCAACCCCAATAGCGCTCTGGTAGAAATAGAAAAAGCTACCGCAATCGATTCTTCCAACAAATGGATTCAAAACATGTATGCCGACATGCTTTCCTTCGCCGGTAAGTATGAGCAGGCAGCAGTTGTGTTTGCTAAACTGGCAGCAACCGAGCGCTATCCTGATGAATACAGAATCAAAGAAGCATTGCTGTATCAAAAGGCTGGAATGCCGGAGCGGGCATTGGCTGTATTTGAATCTCTGGAGCAATCAGGCTCGCTGGAGAAAACGGACATCTATATTTTCAGACAAGAGATTTATCAGGGCATGGGTAATTATGAGGCTGCTGTAGGCGAGTTAAGAAAATTAGTAGCCATACAGCCCGAAGAGCTTCGCTTTTTACTACTGTTATCTGAAAGCCTGGAGCGCACGGGCCGCAAGGCAGAAGCCGCTGAAATTATACAGCAGGTAGAGCGCGACCATGGTGATGACCCGGAAGCACAATACGCATTGCTGGAGCATTATCTTGATAAAAAAGATTCAGCGAAAATCAATGTCTTTTTCAAAAAGGCAATGAGCAATAAACTGCTCGATAAAAGTGAGCGCAACAACCTCCTCACATTGCTGATGCAATACGAAAAGACCGAGCCGGAAATGAAAGGCGTGACGGAACAAACTATAAAATACATGGCTGACCAACAGCCCGATGATATTGAAGCCATTGCTTTGTATGCGGATTTCTTATCGGTTACTAAAAAGAACGACCTGGCCGTAGAGCAGTACAAGCGGTTGATAGCGCTGGATAGCACGCGCGAAGAAATCTGGTTGCAGCTTTTGTTCAATTATACCACACCGGCTTCTGCCGATTCTTTGGTTAAGTATGGCGAAAAGACCATTGCTATTTTTCCTAAAAATGGCATGGCACAATATTTGCTGGGTTTGGGGTATCAGTTTAAAAATAATTATAGTGCTGCTACAAAAGCGTTGGAGCAATCCTTGGCTTTGCAGCCCAAGGCAGATACAGAGTTAAAAGCACAGATTTATATTTTGCTGGGAGATGCTTATAACAATCTTGCCAACCACGCAGCATCGGATAGCAGTTACGAAAAGGCCATCAGTTTGCAGCCAGATAATGCATCGGCATTAAACAACTATAGCTATTATTTGTCTGAAAGAGGCGAGCGGCTGGAGGATGCCGCAAAGATGTCGGCAAGGTCGCTGGAAATACAGCCGGGCGAGGCTACATTTTTAGATACCTATGGTTGGATTTTGTACCGCCAGGGAAATTACAAAGAAGCAAGAAAATACATTCAGCAGGCGATTGACAAGTCGCCCGACCCTGATGGTACGCTTTGGGATCATTTGGGTGATGTAGAATTAAAATTGAATAACAAGGCGCGCGCAGTAGAATTGTGGCGCAAGGCACTGGCTAAAGGTGCATCAGCAATCATTGAGCAAAAAATAAAAGAACATGAATAGAAGTTATGTAGGAATAGTAAAGGTGGCAGCGTTGTCTATATTGGTTAGCGGATTTTTGTATTCTTGTAAAGGAGCCAAAAAGACTGCCGCTACGCCCGATGTGGTAAACAAGCCGCAGCAGGGTATTAAGCCCGAAGATTATTTGCAACAGAAAATAGATTACACAACTTTTTCGGGCAAAGCCTCGATGCATTACGAGGGCAAAAATCAAAGTCAGGATTTTAGCGCTAATTTAAAAATGCGCAAAGACAAAGACATCTGGGCCTCGATAGTAGCGCTGGGTGGCTTGTTGGAAGCGGCACGTGCTTACGTAACGCCCGATAGCCTTAAAGCGCTGGACAAACTGCAACGCAAGGCTTATGTACTTTCTTACAGCGAGGGTATTAAAATGATAGATGCCGAAGTTGAATTTCCTGTATTGCAAAACCTGATAATAGGCAATGTATTATTCGACGACGGGCCTATAAAAAATGTTGTAGAAAAAGATAGCCTGATTTCTTTCTCTATGACAAAAGGCGACTTCAACCAAACGCTGACCTATAACAAGAAAACGGGTCTGTTGCAAAAAACTGATTTAAAATCGGAGAAGCGCAATTTTACTTGCACTATTACTTACGATAAATACGCCGCTATTACGGGCAAGCAACCATTTGCCTACAACCGTGCCATCGATATCAATAACAAAGGCGAGCAAATAAAGCTAACAATGGAATTTGGCAAGGCAGAATTGAACGTGCCGGTTGAGATGCCATTTGTTATCAGCGATAGCTATAAAATTCAGGAGATAAAGAAGAAATAGAATTGTAATCAACAGTACGAAATGTAAATAGCCCTCGCAACTTGCGAGGGCTATTTACTATATATCAGAATAGCTGGTTATGCTACTGCTTTCTCTTTTGTTTTTTTGATTTGTGCTACCATCGAGTCGAATGCGCTGTCGAATGACTCTTCAAATACTTTGGATTCGTGTTTGGAAAACAGAGAATGTTTCGGGATGTTTACCTTGATTTCTGCCACCTTATCTTTAACTTTTTGCGACATGCTTTCAAGTCTTAAAAACACCTCTACACCGGTTATCTTATCGTGAAACGTTTTGAGTTTGTCGAGCTTTTTCTGAACATGCTCAATAAGCTTTTGGTCCGCATCAAAATGCACGGTTTGAATTTGTACATTCATGATTTATCTAATTTTATAGTTAAAGAATAAAGAACTACGTGGTCATTAATACGACGTTCTTTGTTGAGAATTTTCTATTGTAAATCTAAGCATTATTATTCAAAGCATCAACTTTTAGGATGCGCTTTTCTGTATTGTTCTTTGAGTTTTTCTATATTGCTATGTGTGTAAATTTGCGTAGCAGCCAGGCTGCTATGACCGAGTAATTCTTTAATTGCATTCAGGTCTGCACCGTTGTTCGACAGTTGTGTTGCAAAGGTATGTCGCATCACGTGCGGGCTCTTTCGTGCAAGGTGTGTATCTTTCAAATGATGGGTTACTACCCGGTAAATATAGTTGGGATAAATAGCCTTTCCCTTATCTGTACATAACAACGCTGTGGTCGGTAAGTTGAAAATTTTTCTTTTTAAATCTGTATAAGACCTTATTTCAGTTAATAGAGCAGGCGAGGCCGGTATCATGCGCTCTTTGTTCCGCTTGCCTAAAACTCTTATCTGTCCGCGGCTATATTCAATGTCCGATTCTTTAAGGTTGCATAGCTCAGCGCGACGCATACCGGTTTGGTATAGTATTTCTATAATTAGCTGTTCTGTCGCTTTTGTAAGCTCGCTTTTCTTTGCCACGTCATCTTCGTTATCATTTCTGAAACTCAATATTTTTTCGCAGTCTTTTTCTTCCAGATAAACAGGTATGCGCCGCGCAGGCTTGGGCGTGCGTATGTGCGTAGCGGGATTATTGCTGATGACATTATTGCGCAGCAGGTATTTAAAAAATGATTTGAGCGAAGAGCTTTTGCGCTGAAGTGTGCGTGGTTGTGATTTTTTCTCTTCTGCAAGCTGCACCATCCAGGAGCGGATGTGCATCAGTTCTATTTCTTTAACGTCTTGTAAATTAGAATAGGCTTCACGAAGATATTCGCTGAACTGACCGAGGTCTTGCTGGTAGCCAACATAGGTATTTTCCGACATTCTTTTCTCGAATCGGAGGTAGCGTAAAAATTCCGGAATGAAAGCAGTAAGCAAAGGCCTGAATTTTTGTAAATAGAAAAAGGATTGTAAATATACGAATTTACAATCCTCATTCAATAGAATAGTTATGTACAGGTAGCTAAATTTATGGTAAAAGCCAAAGCCTTACCTAAAAGAAACCTGTTCCTTACAACGGTTTAAACGTCAATTTTACCCGCAAGGATTTGCTGACGATAAGCAGCTTTCAGGATTTCTGTACGGCGTTGTACTGATGGCTTAGTGAAAGCCTGACGAGCACGCAATTGATTTAAAGTGCGTGATTTCTCAAATTTCTTTTTATATTTTTTGAGCGCCTTGTCAATATTTTCGCAATCTTTAGCATCTAATATAAGCATAATGTAATACCCCCTTTTTGGTAAATTTGGGATGCGAAGATAATCATTAATCTTTAAAACCAAAAATATATTGATTACTCCTGCATTTGTTTGTTGAAATGGAAAATAACTAAGCCTGCGCCGTAGCAGTTGCCTGCAATACTTCCGATTCAAATTTGCGTTCAGAAATATCATAGCCATTTCCTTTTTCAAGGATATGTACTTTCAGATTTTCAACAGATATAGGCTTGTTAAAGTCGATGTCGGCTATATTATTGTAACCCACTGTGCGGCCATCTACTATAATCACACCACCGGAACCAACTATTTCCAACTGCGTGCCATTGCGGATGATAACGCCGGTATCTTCGCCAAGACCAATGCCTATAGCACCCGGATTAGCAGCTACCGCTTGCGCCAGTCGCATAAAACGGCCACGTTTATCAAAATGTGAATCGATAATCACACCCTGTACGAAAGCAAGTCCGGTTGTAATTTTTACTTCGCCTTTTAAGTGGGCGAGCGCAGCGTTACCTTCGTAAATCATGGTATTGCTCATCGCCATTGCGCCGGCACTTGTTCCTGATATTACAAAGTTTTCGTTGTGGTAACGGTCTGTAATAATATCGAGTATTTCGGTACCACCGTAGATAGAAGTAAGCCTTAACTGGTTACCGCCCGAGAACATCAATCCGCAGCAATCCTTTACACGCTGTATGTTTTCCGGCAGCATCACATCTTCGCGGTTGCGAATATCCATGTGCCCTACATTATGATAGCCCAGCTTTGCAAAAGCGTCTAAGTAGTTTTGACCCACTTCTTCGGGAATTGAAGAAGCTGTAGTAATTACCTCGATGCGGCTCTCCGGCCCACCGATAAGATTGGTAATTGTTTTCAAGATACCTAACTCAAAAAAGTTGAGGTTGTTCCTTTTGATGACACCTTCTTCCAGGTTGGTGCCTTTGTCTTCGGCGCCACCAACAGAAACTAATATTCCTTTAATACTCATAATGAAATAATAGAAATGTAATAATCAAAGGTAGCATAATATATTAACATGCCTTAAAACTGCAGGTTTAAATGTTGAAATATTGATAAAATGCAAGCCCTGCGCCAATGCTTTTTGCAGCCTCCGTTTCCTGTTATATCTTAGCGGTCAAAATCTATTGTATTCGTGAAGCACTATTTACTTTCGGGCGGTATGGCCGCAGCTATTTTACTCAATTCATGCACAGATGCTGAGCCCCCGCGAAAAACCGGTCCGATTGTAATGGGCGATTCCTCGACCATCGTTACCGAAACTGACCCGAAATATCTGCGCGATATGGTTGCAGATATTGATATAAAGCCAAACACTGCCGATACTGAACCTGTTGCCGCCACCACGGCAACGCCGGCAAAGACAGAAGTCAAGGCAGAAGAGCCAAAGCCGGCAACTGTTGAGAAAGGATTTGAAATAGATTGCGGTAGCTATAAAATAGTGCTTGCAGGTGTTGGAGCCAAAGAATATAAAAAGCAAAATGCCGCTTCGGCATCGGGGTTGAGCTACGCGCTCACATCGGGAAATATCAACAGCAGTAAACTAATTGTAACCGGCGATGTTAAGAACCTTGCTGTAAAGCAACGTTATCAATCACAGTTGATTCTGGATGGTAGTCAGGGCAAAGTAGCATTGACTGATTTGGGACTATTTACCTCTGGTTGGAATACTGTGAAAGTGAGCGGCAACAGCGCGCCGGTGGCGGGCTTGAACGGATTGCAATTTTCTTCGGTTAATAATAACAAGATTAAAAATGCAGCCGATAGAGCATTGCGCAAAAGCAAAGCTTCTTCAAAAACAATACAGGCCTGGATGAAAGACATTCGCAAAGTGAATAAGGCCGGAGATAGTCCGTCGGAGATTGTGCTGAACAATGTTCAATGGCAAATTTCCGGAACGGATAAATCGGGTAAATCATTTACCAAAACAGTACGCATGGATGTGCCGTTATAGGCCAATTTACTATCAACATTTTTTATAAAGAGAATCAATGGAGCGTATTCAAAATATATTGCAACGGTTGCAGGAGCTGTATTACAGCAAACATGCCAAGTCGGCTATCGACCTTGATTTGATGCTGGATTATACGCGGGTGCTATACGCCGATTTGCTGGAGTGGAAAAAGAATGTACCTGCTATAGCGGATGAAGTGGTAACTGCACCGCATAAAGAAGAAGAGCAACCCAAAGAAGAAGAAAAAGAGGCTGAAAAAAGTGATCCAAATGCTGAGCGGGGCAACGCTGAAGATGAAGTTGATACAGAAGTCGCTACAGAAGAAAATAGCGATGAGGAAAATACTCCGGATGATAGTGAAGCTAGTCAGGATGTAGTAGCAGAAGCGCCTGCGGCGAAAGAGGAAAATGCAGAGGCCGAACCAACTGCCAAGACAGAGCCGGAAGTAGCGGACGAGGGAAAGGAGCCAGTGCAAGAAGAGCAAGAAGCCGAAACGCCAATTGCCACACATGCGAATGAGGAAATACCTGTTGCAGAAAAGGAACATAAAGAAATTAAGCACGAAGACATCTATTCGGATATAGTTGAAGAATTTCCGGAGCAGGAGTCGTTGAATGCAATTAAAGATGATAACGGTATCAGCTTTGAATTGCCTTCGGAGGCAGCAAGCATCAGTTATACAGAAGATGTGACCGCAGTAGAAGAGCCGGTAGAAAACCCAACGGTAGAAGTATATGAATTGCCGGTTCCTGCTATTGAAGAAGCGCCAAAGCCGCAGCAGGACTTATTTTCAGCCGCGGATAGTGGAAGCAAAAAAGATATTCGTGCCGGAATTGGTATCAATGATAAATACCTTTTCTTAAATGAATTGTTCAACAATCATAAGTCGGAATACGAAGAAGCACTGGACCGTTTAAATCGTTTTAAAGGATATGAAGAAGCCTATAATTGGGTAATCGCCAACACGGCAGTTTACAACAAATGGGAAGAAGATGATGAGACGGTTCAGAACTTTTATGCTGTGCTGAAAAAGCATTTTTCAGCGAGCAAATAGTCCATAATTTTTATAGTAACACCCAGTTGTGCAAATACATATTGATGAGCGTTGTGGCCGGTAAGCTGCAACGCTTTTTCGTTATGTAGCCACTGTGCAAGTACGTCCGCATTATCGGTGCTTAGTACGGCATTTAGCTCAGTCATTTGCAGCGCTTCGCGATAGCGGCTATATCTTGGGCCAAATGCAACAGGCAAGCCATACACCGCCGGTTCGATAATGTTATGAATGCCGGTTTTAGTAAAGCCACCACCAATCCAAACGACATTTGCGTAGCGATATAAGTAAGATAAATGACCTACTGCATTAACGATACATATTTCAGCAGCAGCAAGTGTTTCAGCTGATTCGTCCCACATGCAAGTTTTATGGTTTGCAAATACGTTTTGCAACTTTTCGATGTGTGCTGCGTGTACTTCATGCGGTGCAATAAGTAATTTGTAACCGTCTTTTATATTTTCAAAGCATTGCTGCAACAACACCTCATCTTCGTACCAGGTGCTGCCTGCTATCATCAGCTTTTTGTTGCCTTTGAAAGAGATAATAGATGGGTATTCTTTTGTCTCACTCGCAACCTTTGCCGCACGGTCAAATCGGGTATCGCCGGCTATACTTACTTGCGTTACGGAGATTGTTTTTAATAAATCTACTGATGCTTTATCCTGCACAAAAATATGCTTATAGAAGCCCAACATTTTTCGATGTAGGCCACCATACCACTTAAAGAAAGGATGCCGCTGCTGAAAAATAGCAGAGAATAGAATCGTCGGAATGCCTTTACGGTGCAGCGTCTCAAGATAATGATACCAAAACTCGTACTTGACAAATAGTGCACAAACAGGATTGACTATTTCAATAAATTTACGTGCATTGGCAGCAGTATCAATAGGCAGATAAAAAACATAATCTGCACCATTATAATTTTTCTTTACCTCGTAGCCCGATGGCGAAAAAAAGGTAAGGACTATGCACAAATCCGGTTGCTGTTGCCTGATGGCTTCCATAACAGGACGGCCTTGTTCGAACTCGCCCAGCGAGGCACAATGTACCCATATTCTTTCTCGCTTTTCATTGGCAAGGCGCTGCTCAATATGGGCTATTATATTTTTTCTGCCACTTACAAATAGCCTGGCCTTTGCATGAAATGCTGCCGCAATACGCAGCATAAGTGCGTACAGAAAAATGCCGGTATCGTAAAGTATAGTCAAGCGAAATAGCAGTAGTGTAATGAAATTATACGGTTAATGTTAGTCCGTCGTAAGCCATAAACATATTGTCGGGCAGGTTTTGCTCTATGGTTGTGTGCAGGCCTAATTGATGGCTTGCATGTGTGAAATAAACTTTTTCAACCTCAGCCTCACGCGCCACTTCGATAGCCTCTTCAAGTGTAAAATGAGAGATATGCTTTTCGTGACGCAGCGCATTTATCACGAGTATTTTGCTGCCGCGTATTTTAGCCATTTCTTCAGGTGCAATGTAATTTGCATCGGTAATATAGCTAAAGTCGCCAACACGAAAACCTAACACTTCCAGCTTGTAATGCAACACCTTTATAGGCGTGAATGTGAAACCACCTGCGTTGAAGCTGTTATTGCCTATTCTGTTAAGATTCAATGATGGAATCCCCGGGTAATTTTCGCCGCTGAAAGCGTAGTGGAACTCCCGCCTCAGCGTAGCTTCAGTACTTTCGTTTACATACAAATCCAGTGCTTCGTTTTGCCAATAGTTATAGGCTCTTACATCATCAAGTCCTGCCACATGGTCTTTGTGACCATGCGTAAAAACTACTGCATGTAGCTGTGCTACTTTTGCACGCAGCATTTGGTAACGAAAATCCGGACCGGTATCAATCACTACACTGCGCTCGCTATCGTGCAGCCATACCGAAGCACGCAGCCTGTTGTCGCGTGGGTCGGTAGAGGTGCATACTTCGCAGCCACAGCCTATAAATGGTACGCCTTGTGAGGTGCCGGTTCCGAGAAAAGTTATTTGCACAGTTATTCGAGGTCTATTTTGGTTTGAATCGATTGGTTGCTTTCGCCGGCATTAGGGTCGGTTAGTTGCTTGTACCACTTGAGCATTTCGCCGCTTAACTCCTGCTCGTTAACGGGTACGGAGGGCAATATTTCCAGCAATGCGTTGATGCGTCCCTCCACATTGAGGAAACGGTTGATAACCGCAATACGCCTGTCTTCCAGGATACAATAGCCCGAGTTGAATGTTCCCTTTTCGTAACGGATACGATAGCGGGCTTCTTCAAAAAGTTGTTCCAGCTTCTTAAGCGTGTTTGGCGTATATTTGAAGTTCATTTTGAGATGAGGGTTCGGCAAATAATAGCCTGAACCTTTCTTTTTAAATTAAAATCTGAATAAAAAATATGAAGCCCGGCCGCAAATCATTTTCCTCATTAAGCTTTCTGCCCGATTGTCATTTTTTATATAACAAAAGTACTAAAATAGCAGTAATACTAATGGTTATGTTATGCACCGCCACCGTGCAATCATCAGCCCAATATTACGAAGAGCCTTATACATCCCTTTCTGCCGGATTAATAGGCGGTATCAATTTTAGTCAGGTAGATGGCGATGGCTACAAAGGCTATAATAAAATCAATGCAACGGGTGGGGGTATTATTTACCTGCCTTTTCGCAATATGGATTTGCCTATTGATGGTACCATAGCATTAAGTATGGAAGTACTTTATACGCAAAAGGGTTCAAAAGGTAATACGCCGGTATTGGGCATCAAAAGCCAAACCATCAACCTGCATTACGGCGAAGTGCCTATTCAAATCAACTATTATCGCGGTGCGAGAAAGAGTGGCTTTGGTGTGGGATTGGCAATAGGCTATTTAGGCTTTTCAGAAGAAACAATTGATGGCGTAGCAAATACCGAATTTCCATTTAAGAAGTTTGATTTGAACTTTGTAATGACAGGCAATATCCATTTATACAAAGGACTATTTGTGAGTCCGAGGTTTCAATACTCGATGCTATCGGTGCGTAACAATGAAGGTGGTTATGGTCGCAGCCAGCAGTTCAATAATGTATTTGCACTTCGCCTAATGTATTTGATTGGCAGTAAAAGCGGCTATTAATTTCAACAGCTTCCCAAAAGCAAAAATGGCGCCTATCAATTAAGGATAGGCGCCATTTTTTATAAGAATTGCTTTATTTAGAACCTGAATCCAAGGCACAATCCAAAACCGCGAATAGCCGCAAAGCCTTTGCTGGCTTTAATAGAAGCATTGGTATTGCTGATATCTGTTTCTGGCTTAATGCCTAAAAATTCAACATCAGTTATATCGTTGCGCAAGGTATTTACATCATCATCAGATAGATTAAAGCCTGATGCACGCAGGTTAAGTTTATTAGAGCCATATTGCGGGCCCAATATCCACCAGTCAAGCGTGATGTATTTTCCGAGCATGAACTGAGAACCGACCATCAATCCTATTCCAAAGTTATTGTAGTCGCCTTTAAAGTCTATATTTTGAATGGTATTTTGGTCATCTTCAAAAGCATAAATCGATTCAATATTGAAGCGTTGGTAACGCAGGTAAGGTGCAAGGTAAAATCCCTTGCCATAGCCGGCGCCTACATAATAGCGAAACTCTGGCGTGATGGCGAAACCGCCTACTCGTGTATCCTGCACGAATTTCAATGTTTCAGGGTCTTCGTCGCCGATGGCATTTTCGATAGCACTGCTGAAAGGAAGTTTTGATTTAGGCATCAATCTTAAGCCCATGGCGACAGACATACGCTTGGTCAATACACGTTCGTATTGCAATGATACATTTTTAAGCAACAACGAAGTCACATTTAGTTTTACGATGTTATCTGCGCGTTTGATTGATGGTACTTGTGTGTAAACGATTTCGGTACTATCGTCCATCTCGGGGTCGTATTTTCGCAAAGTGTCGTTTCCTTGCGCCAAAATGTTAAAAGACGCGCTTATCAAAAACGCGAAAAGTAGAGCTCTTTTCATCTCTGTTATAGTTTAATTATTGGTTTTGGATGGTTATTGAGCAAAGGAAATGCTTTAACGCTTATTATGCAAGCGGTTAGAGCAAATTATTGGCGCTAACCCCATCAAAGTAGTTAAAATACACAATTTTGGGTATGTTATTGAACCGATTGGCATGATTGTTGTATTTATAGTCTAACAAAACAGAAAATCTATGAAGAAAGTAATTTTATCCGCAATCATAGCTGGTGCTACATTCGCCGGAACCACTGCAAATGCACAAATCCAAAAAGGAAACCTGATGGTAGGAGCCAGCGTAGCTGGTCTTGATATCGGTTTGCAAAAAGGTGCAAGCATCGATTTTAACCTTACCCCTCGTTTGGGGTATTTCATAAAAGACAACGTTGCCATCGGAGGTTTAGTAAACCTTGGCGTTGACTATGCTAAAAATCGTGGTACAAATGTGAGCTATAAAATAGGTGCATTTGGCCGTTATTACTTAGGTGGAAGCGATTACGAAATCTTGAAGCACACACGTTTCTTTGGTGAAGTGAACGCTGGTATCGGTGGTGAAAATACCAAAGTAGCAGGCAGCGATGCTATTACTACGAATGGTTTTGACTTTGGTGTAGGACCAGGTGTCGCCTATTTCCTTACGCCAAATGTTGGTTTGGAAGCATTGGCTAAATACAACCTGACTGCAGGTTTCGGTTCGGCAGCAACAGTGAACAGATTAACTTTTGAGCTTGGTTTCCAAATTTTCTTACCTACTAAAAAAGCACGTGCGATTTACAACGAAGTGTCTGACGAAGTACGTACCAAAACAAGAAAAGCAAAAGCACAGAGCAACGACGAAGATGAAGAATAGTTAATTATTCATCATTCACATGAGCTATAATGGCGGGTCAAATTATTTTGACCCGCTTTTTATTTATTCGCCCCGATATTTGCAAGCAATTACAATACTATTATGACAGGAAAATTATACATGATACCGGTGCCAATGGCTGAAGATGCATTACACACGATACCAGCTTCGGTGCAGCAGCAAAGTATTCAGTTGCAGCATTTTTTTGTAGAAAATATAAGGACGGCACGTCGCTATCTTAAAAGTATTGACAAGGCTGTAAATATTGATGGTATTGAGTTTTCAGAGATTAATACGCAGACAGCGCCCGACTTAAATTTGCTTGTCAAATGGTTGAAAGCCGGTCATAGCGTAGGTGTGATGAGTGAAGCGGGGTGCCCCGGAATGGCCGACCCAGGTAGTGCGCTGGCTGCAAAGGCGCACGAAATAGGTGCTTCGGTTATACCACTTACAGGACCAAGTTCGTTATTGCTTGCGTTGATGGCATCTGGTTTTAATGGGCAGGGTTTTAGGTTTGCAGGCTATTTGCCGGTTAAAGAACCTTTGCGCAGCAAGACTATTAAAGAGCTGGAACAACTATCAGCAACGCGCAACGAAACGCAAATTTTTATCGAAACGCCTTACCGAAATAATCAATTGTTGCAAGAGTTATTGAAGCACTGCAAGCACAGCACGCGCATCTGTATTGCACGCGATATTACCGGTAAAGATGAGCTGATAAAAACTGCACGTGTAGAAGACTGGAAAAAAAATTTAGCGGAGTTACACAAGTTTCCAGTAGTATTTTTAATGATGGCTCAATAAGTAATAGTCACATCGCCATCTACCGGAAAGCCTTGGCAGGTAAGGATATAGCCTGCTGCTATCTCTTTGTCGGTAAGTACTTCATTATAGGCCATCCACACCTTTCCCTCTATGCAGCGCGCCGTACAGCTACCGCATTGGCCGGAGCGGCAGCTATAGGGTAGTTGTATTTTTTGGGCTAATGCGGTGTCCAGTATCGACTCAGGATATTGCACTAAAATGCGCCGTACATCATCGCCGGTTTTGATATGCACCACATGTGGCGACTGGTCTTCTGGTTCTTCCTTAATCTCTGGTTTGATGCTGCTAAAATTTTCCTTACGGATATTAGCTGGCGGCACGCCCTCGGTAAGTAAAGTAATGCTTACGGTATCCATATACTCCACCGGACCGCAGATATAGCACAGCGTTTGGGCAAATGTGGTATTGCTATACTGATGCAGCAAGGACGTAAGCAAGCTATTATTCAATCTTGATTTTAATAGGTTATTACTCGAGCTGAAAAGGAAATCTATCTTTAGTTTTCCGTTGCTTTTTTCTGCCAATGCGATTAGCTGATGGTAGAAGATAGTATCTGCCGCACTTTTATTGCTATAAATCAGCGTGATATTGGTGTTAGGCTGTGTATGCAACAATGTCTTTATCATCGAAAAGGCAGGCGTGATACCGCTTCCGGCGATTATAAAAAATACATCTTCAAATGCCGCAATTTTGTCCGGCAGCGTAAATAGTCCTGCTGTGCCGGTGGCGGTAACTATATCGCCAACAGTAGCATGGTCTATAAAGTATCGAGAAAATTCTCCGTTCTCTACACGCTTAACCGTTATGGCCAAAGACTCATCCAACACAGGTGTAGAAGACATAGAATAGGAGCGCCTTTCCTCGCCGCTGCTTTTATCAAACGTCAATGTAATAAACTGTCCTGGCTTATAGCTGTGTGCATTGCCATCGATTGGGTGTAATACAAAGGTTTTTGCATCGGGTGTTTCAGTATGTATTTCTTGAATCGTATATTGCTGAAATGTAGGATTAGCTTGCATCTTCGCTGTAGACATAGCCCGAAAATACGAAATTAGCTTTAATGCTTTTGTGCTTACTTTTACAGCTTTGCAAGCCAAATAAAATGCCTGCAAAATTCAACAAATTCGTGTTGGCTATATGCAGCACATTCAACAACAACCAATGAAGAAAGTATACACAATTGCCTTGCTGGGCTTATGTTTCGGCGCAAACGCGCAAAATAGCGATTCCCTGTTGCTTCGTTCTGTGTCGAACGAAATTATGATGAACGGCACTTGCTACGACAATCTGCGAGACCTTACAAAAAATATAAGCCACCGATTGAGCGGCTCGCCGGCTGCTGCAAAGGCTGTAACCTGGGGTATGCAGGCACTTAAAGATGCAGGGGCAGATACCGTCTATTTGCAGCCGGTAGAAGTGCCGCTGTGGGTGCGTGGAAAAGAATATTTAAAGGTGCAACTTGATGGAAAAAAATACAGCGATATAGAAATGCTTTCGCTGGGTAATACCGACGGAACAGGTGGTACAGTACTGGAGCGCTCTATTCTTTGCGTAGCCAATCTCGATGAGTTTGAAAAGCTGGATAGTAAAGACGTTCAGGATAAAATAGTGTTCTTCAACTATAAATTCAGGCAGGATATTATCAACACTTTTGAGGGTTATGGCGATGCTGTAAAATATAGATGGGTGGCGGTTAACAAAGCTTCGCAAAAAGGTGCTGCGGCAGTCATCATTCGCTCGGTAAGTACGGCACCCGATGCAGCAGCACATACCGGTGCATCCCGCTATTTGGATAGTGTAAAACACATACCCGCTGTAGCAATAGGCAATACCACCGCTGATTTGCTGGCTAAATCTTGTAAAACAACTACAGTAAAAGCGCGGCTGATGTCGGAGTGTGAGATGAAAGGAACGGCGCCATCGTTCAATGTGATTGGGGAAATTAGAGGCATAACAAATCCGGAAGAACTAATAATTGCAGGAGGACACCTTGACTCCTGGGATGTAGGCGAAGGAGCGCACGATGATGGCGCCGGTTGTGTGCAGGCAATAGAAATGATAAGGACTATTAAAGCATTGAACTTGCAACCCAAGCGTACCATTCGTGCTGTGCTATTTATGAACGAAGAGAATGGCGTAAAGGGCGGGGCAGCCTATGCAGATTCGGCTTTGGCAAATAAAGAAAAACATCTATTAGCGATGGAAAGCGATGCTGGTGGCTTCGTTCCGCGCGGTGTAGGATTGGATATGCCGAAGGATTTGAAAGCAAAGGTTCAGAGTTGGGCAAGACTATTTCAGCCTTATGGTGTATATGATTTTAGTCAGGAAGAGGGTGGCGTAGATATAGGTCCGCTTAAAAAGCAAGGCGTGCCGTTGGCCGGTTTATTGCCCGATCCGCAGCGCTATTTTGATTTGCACCATAGCAAGAACGATGTATTTGAAACCGTCAACCATCGCGAACTAAAACTCGGTGCCTGGGTAATGACTTCGATTATTTTATTGGCAGATAAGTATTTTTAGTTACTTAGCTGTTCCTCGCAGACGCTGTTAAATTGGAATGTCTAATGGAATTAATATCATGAATAGAAACATTGCACAGCTCAAAGAGGATATGCTTTACGGCGAGTTTGAGCGTATGCAGGAATCTGCAAAAAAGCTGATTGAAATAGGCGGACCAGAGATTAGCAATCTGTTTATTTCCTTATTAGAATCAGAGAATCCGGCTGTGAGAAATATAGCTGCTTTATGCTTAGCTGATATGAAAGAGCAGCGTGCAGTAGGACCTCTATTGAAGTCTATTTTTGTGAAAGAGAATTTGGATGCAAATGGCACACTTGTGTACGCGTTGCAATTTTTGGATTTTAGTAAAAGGATAAAGGAACTCTTTAAAATACTATTTTATTGCGACTACGAACCTAAATTGAGCGCATTCGATATATTGTCTGAACAGATCTTTGAATTTTCGCAGCAAGACATTTACGAAATATTTGAAATGTGGGAAGATTGTAAGAGAAATCCCCAAAAATGTCCGCACTACAATAACTTAGAAGTTAGAGCAATGATGGAAGATTCAGTTGAAGGATTCAGAGTACATTTAGCGCAGTAAATCCATCTCCCGCCCTTGTTGGTCTTTTGACCAACAGGAAAACTTTAGCGAATATCTTTAGCCTTGTGCCAAAAGAAATTTGTCGTTGGTCAAAAGACGCAACGACGGCGTGGCGGCTAACAAAAAAGCTGCTCTCGCATTCTTACGCAGCAGACTTGTGACTACAATGCCTAAGATCTAAGACTCCCGCCCTTGTTGGTCTTTTGACCAACAAGAGAACTTTAGCGAATATCTTTAGCCTTGTGCCGAAAGAAATTTGTCGTTAGTCAAAATACTAAACGACGGCGTGTCGGATAAAAAAGCGGAGCGAATCAAATTTCGCTCCTTATTTCATAGGGTGTCATTGCTTTTAATAAATCTTTTTTCAGCAGGCTATCGTTAGTTATTGCTGCTCCTATAAGTTTGAATTATATTTGACCAAATCTTCCCGAAAAAATACCTTGTGCCTTAAATTTGCTAATGACAACCTTTCGGCTATGTCCATCTATATCCAACCAAACTGATTAAATTTTAAGGATATACTTATGAAGAAACTGCTCTTGCTTTCCCCTCTGTTTTTATTGACCTCTTGTGCACAAAAGATTATCGATTTTGCTTTAAAGAAAAATGGCATTTTGGATAATAATACCGTGCTTAGACCCATCGTCTATGCTGACAAGAATATCGTTTTTTTGGACATGATGCACTTAGGGAAAAAAGAATATTACAAAGACGTTTCACAAAAAATCGATAGTCTTCAAAAGGATGGCTATTTCGTTTTCTACGAAGGACTTTATCTGAGAAGAAGCGACAGAGTGATTGACGTGAACGATTCCAACTATTTGAAATTCAGAAAAATTACCAATATGGATCCGCTTGTTGAGTATTCTAAGACGAAGCCATTTTCAGACTACATCTCAAAATATGACCTTGTAGATCAGCCGGATTATGTTGATTTGGGCGTCACTGCCGAAAATTCAAAACCCGTCGATTTATCATTAGCCATACTTGTTAAAGAATTTGAACAGCAAAAAGGTCGAGTGATATTGACACAGTGCGACTACGATACGCCATTGGGGTCTGGCAATTACAAATGCAGCAAAGCCGACAATAGCGCAAGAAATTTCCTCATGGAAGATGTGGCAATTAACAAACGAAACGAAAATATAGCCAAGCAGATAAAAGAATCTGATAAACGCAAAATCTTAATCGTTTACGGCAAGAAGCATTACGATGGCGTAAAGAAGCTATTGGAATAAGCAACATCGGTGGGGGCTACTAATATTAGCCAACAAAAAAACGGAGCGAATCAAATTCGCTCCGTTTTTCTTTCATAAAATTATCGTTACTATTAATAGGTTTTATTCCAACCCCAGGGTTCGGTTTTCTTACCGATACCGAAGAATTTATTCAACTGAAAAGCAAAGCCTATTTCGTTGAAAGCACCTGCTGAAGAATAGTAAGAGCGTGCATATCTAACCTGCAATTTATTTAAGTCGAGCCCGGCGCCAAAAGAGAAGCCAGCCGTGCCTTGCACTTCGTTTACACCCAGCTCGCTGCGGCGCAAATGATTATAGGCAGCAGTAATAGTCAGCCTCTTTCCTAATATCAATTCAGCGCCAAAATTGAGGTGGCGAAAAATTTTATCGGCAATCGCTTTGTCCTCTTCTTTCGTAGGCTCTTCTTCTTCAAATGCATTGGCTATTTTATCTTCCGGATTGTTGTAGCGGATATTCCATTCGTACAAATGGTGCGCTACCACAAATAACCTTAAAGGCAAGTTTTTCAACTGCTTGGTAATGCCTAATTGCAGGTCAAATGGTAAAGGCTCAGCAAGATTATCAGGATTATATTTTTTTAAAGTAAAGCCTACATTTTTAGCCACTAAGCCAACGGTCCAAAGGTTAGCAGTATCTACATACACCACGCCTACATCAGCCAGTGCAGCCATTGCAGAGCGGTCGCCGAGATTAGAGTTGGCCCATTTGAGCGTAGCACCGTAGCGCCAGCGCTCCTTATATTTTCGCGAAGCAGAAAGATTGATAGAATAGTCGGTAGCGCGTATATCGCCCAGCTTATTGCCAAACATATCTGTATTGCCAAATGAACCGTAATTGAAATATTGCACACCAAAACCAAAGTCGGTTTTCAGCGGCTCCACATGATAAGCATATTGCAAATTAGCCACGCCAATACCTGCGTAGTAGAAGTTGTAATTAATGGCAAGTTGGTTGTGGTAAGTAGGATTGAGTAAGGCCGGGTTTTGCAGCGTAAGTGTTACGTCCTTATCGGGATTAGCAGGTGCGTAGCCGCCAAGCGCAGTCACATGCGGACTATTGCTCATGCGCAAATACTCAAATGCATGTTGTCCACCCGTAACCTGCGCCGTTGCTCCGTTATAAAATAGCACACATCCTGCCACACACGCCAACGCTTTTGTAAATTTTGCCATAATTGTAGAAACGATACTCAACTTTGAATTATTGTACAAAATATCCCGCAGCTATACCTTTTTTGAGAAAAAATAATAACTGCGGGAGTCTTTATAAAAACCTGCCGGATACTAAGCGTTTTTCATCATCTGCTCCATAATAGGCTCGCTCACACCTGTGAAAGAGAAGCCGCCATCGTGGAAAAGATTTTGCATGGTTACCATACGTGTAAGGTCGCTGAACATTGCGATGCAATAGTTGGCACAATCTTCAGTACTTGCATTACCCAGCGGAGACATTTTCTCAGCATAGCTAAAGAAACCATCGAAACCGGTAACGCCAGAACCAGCCGTAGTAGGCACCGGAGATTGAGAAATAGTATTTACCCTTACTTTTTTGGCGAAGCCATAGTGGTAGCCGAAGCTACGTGCAATGCTCTCCAGCAATGCTTTTGCATCGCCCATATCGTTATAGCCTGGGAATGTGCGCTGTGCAGCAATATAGCTCAAAGCCAATACAGAAGCCCACTCATTCAATGCATCCAGTTTCTTAGCAGTCTGCAATACTTTGTGCAATGACAAAGCAGAAATATCCAATGTCTTCAGGAAATTATCGTGGTTGGTAGCGTCGTAAGCAAATCCTTTGCGGATATTAGGCGACATACCTATTGAGTGTAGTACAAAATCAATTTTACCGCCGAAATGTTCGGTAGTTTGGTTAAACAGGTTTTCCAGGTCTGCTACCGAGGTTGCATCTGCGCCAATTACAGGAGCGTTGTTGCACTGTGCAGAAAGTTCTTTAATCTGCCCCATGCGCAAAGCTACCGGAGCATTTGATAATACAATCTCTGCGCCCTCTTCAACCGCGCGCAGCGCTACTTTCCAGGCAATAGAGCGCTCGTCCAATGCGCCAAAAATAATTCCCTTTTTACCTGATAGTAATTGGTTCGCCATAATGGTTTTTTTATATTTTTCGAGCTGTAAAAGTAGATAAATATAGCTGCTATTCAAAAATTAAGACGCCGGGTATATTCATTGGCACTATTATTAGCTAAAATGTTAATTTTGCCAGCTTATATATTAAGTTTTGGGCAAATTAAACCTTGCCCGCCTATAACCGCCGACTAATATCATCATCAATAGAATGCCTGAAGTTTATATAAACCGTATTTCAAAATACCTGCCGCATGAACCTGTGAGTAACGAACAGATGGAAACCGTGCTGGGCGAGATAAACGGACGTCCGTCTAAAGCGCGTGCACTGGTGCTGCGCAGCAATGGTATCAAGCAACGGTACTATGCCTTTCAGGATGGAAGAAGCACGCATAGCAATGCCCAACTGGCTGCGCTTGCAGTGGAAAAATTACTGGAAGATAGCCCTGAATTAGACATTGAAATACTGGCTTGCGGCACAGGCTCGCCTGACCAGATAGTGCCCTCACATGCATCCATGGTGCATGGCTTGCTCAAGCGCAAACCTGCTGAAATTATAAGCGCTGCGGGCTCTTGCTGTGCAAGTGTGCAGGGACTAAAATATGCCTATATGGCTATTGCCAGCGGAGAAGCTAATAATGCAGTAAGCACCGGTTCGGAGAAAGTATCGAGCTGGATGCACGCTTCCCGCTTTAATGCCGAATCGGAGAACCTGACGTTGCTGAATGAAAATCCTTACATCGCTTTTGAAAAAGATTTTTTGAGGTGGATGTTGAGCGATGGCGCGGCTGCGCTATTGTTGGAGAATAAGCAAAGTACAAACGGTCTTTCGCTTAAAATAGACTGGATAGAAATTACATCATTCGCCAACGAGCTGGAACCTTGTATGTATTCCGGCAGTGTGAAAAATGAAGATGCCTCACTTACCGGCTGGAACGATGTAGAGGTCGAGCATTGGACGCAGCAGAGCGTATTTTCCATCAAGCAGGATACTAAATTGCTCAGCAGTCATATAGTCGAAAAAGGTGCAGAATTTCTGGCAAAGATTTCAAAAAAGCGTTCTGTCAATTTTGAGGAAGTCAGCTATTTTCTGCCACACATGTCTTCCGAATTTTTCCGAAAACATATAATAGCAGCTAATGAAGCCGCCGGTATTGCGTTGCCTGTAGAAAAATGGTTTACCAATTTGGAGCGCGTAGGCAATGTGGGCTCCGCATCGCCTTTTTTGATGTTGGAAGAGCTATTCAACTCCGGTCGATTAAAAAAAGGTGAAAAAATACTGATGATGATTCCTGAAAGTGCTCGTTTTTCGTATGCTTACGTACATTTGACGGTTGCTTAGTTATTTGCCAAAGGCATAATAACCAATAGCTGCTCGTAAACGTAACTTATGAAAATACTGGTACTCTATTATACACAAACCGGTCAGTTAAAAGAAATACTCGACCAGGTTGTCAAAAATATTAAGGACGAAGCTGAGATTGACTTTCAGGAAATAAAAGCAGCTACGCCTTTTCCTTTTCCCTGGACCTCCGATACTTTTTTTGATGCCATGCCGGAATGTGTTTTGCAGATTCCGGCAGGCGTAGTGCCTATGCCGCAACTGCGCGAAAAAGAATACGACCTCGTAATCTATGGCTATCAACCCTGGTTTTTATCGCAGTCCAATCCCTCTAACAGTTTTCTTAAAAGTGAATGGGCAAGCGTATTGAAAGGCAAGCCTGTAGTGACTGTGGTAGGTTGCCGTAATATGTGGCTGCACGCGCAGGAAACGGTAAAGCAAGCACTGGGCGAAATAGGTGCGCAACATGTAGGCAGCATTGTGCTGGAAGATAAACATCCTAATCTTACATCGTTATTTACCATTCTTCGTTGGCTATTTAAAGGGCAAAAAGAGGCCTCCGGAAGATTGCCGGCTGCCGGCGTGTCGGACAATGATATTCATCGTGCTGAGCGCTTTGGAAGGCCTATTTTTAATCATATAGCCGAGCGCAAATTAGAGGCACTGCAACCCGCATTGCTTAATCTTGGTGCGATAGAATTGCGTCCTAACCTGATTGTGCTGGAGCGCAGGGGTAATGGCCAATTTCCTAAATGGGCCAAGCGTGCACGTGCTAAAGGCGGACCCGGCGACCCAGCGCGTAAGCCGGTGCTCAAGACCTTTAAGCGCTTGCTGATGCTGGGTATTTTCGTGCTCTCTCCGGTATCTGCACTTACTGCTAAAATAGCAATTGCTTTGAGCAGACGCAAGTTTATGCAGGAGGTAGACTATTTTAAAAGTGTTGCCTACGTGCCGGGTAAAATAAGAAAAGTACAATGATAGATTTTTCAACAGAAGTCTTTTTTCAGACCGCACGTAGTGGCGGAAAAGGCGGACAAAATGTAAACAAAGTTGAAACCATGGCAGAGGCTTATTGGCCTGTAGCTACTTCCGCATTTTTTACACAAGAACAAAAGGAATTGATTTTGCAAAAATTAGCCAACCGCATCAATGCAGACGGGCTATTATTGGTAAAATCTCAGGAATCCCGCTCGCAACTTACCAATAAAAAGACCGCATTAGAAAAAATGTTGATGCTGGTAAATAGCGCTATTGTAAAAGCTAAAAAACGCATCGCTTCCAAGCCATCTAAAGCGATGGTGCAAAAAAGAATAGACAGCAAGAAGCTGCATGGCGAGAAAAAGATGCGGAGAAGAAAAGATTGGTAGATAAATTTTTATTTTCGCTATTTATTTATGATTGATAATGATAAATAAATTTCTACTGCTTTTTTTCATTAACGTTTTATTTACAATAATTTTTATCTTCGCGATTATTACACGAAAAGGTTGGATTATCTTTGTCGCCTTGCTTTGTCCGAAGTGGCGTTTTCGCCTTATAAGGTAGGCAAGGTTTTCGGGTTAAATCCGTAAATTAAAAATGGTAACACTAAATTAATTTTTATATTAATTTAGCGTTCTTCAAATACCCCTAAATGCAGAAGAGGTTACAACAAAAAGCGGCGAAGTATACGGCTCCGGCTCAGGCGCGCGAACAAGGTATTTATCCTTATTTCAGGCCTATTTCCTCAGGACAGGATACTGAAGTAATGATTAACGGAAAGAGGGTGCTAATGTTTGGTTCCAATTCTTACCTGGGACTTACCAATCATCCTAAGATAATAGAAGCAGCGCAGCAGGCTACCGCAAAGTATGGTACGGGTTGTGCAGGTTCCAGATTTCTGAACGGAACGCTGGACATACACGAAGAACTGGAAGCGAGATTGGCTGCGTATGTAGGCAAAGAAGCGGCAGTTGTTTTCAGCACCGGCTTTCAGGTAAATCTTGGCGCGTTATCTTGCCTTACCGGCCGCAACGACTATTTAATTCTTGACGAATATGACCACGCTTCTATCATTGATGGCAGCCGTTTATCTTTTTCAAAAGTTATTAAATATGCCCACAACGATATGGGCGACCTGCGTAAGAAATTAAGCCAATTACCCGAAGATGCGATTAAGCTGATTGTGGTCGATGGTATTTTCAGTATGGAAGGCGATATCGTGAAGTTGCCCGAAATGGTGGAAATAGCAGATGAATATGGCGCGAGCATCATGCTGGATGATGCACACAGCTTTGGCGTAATAGGCGAAAGAGGTTCTGGTACAGCATCTCACTTTGGTCTTACAGATAAAATAGACATTATATCTGGTACGTTCAGTAAGTCACTGGCTTCTTTAGGTGGATTTTTAGCTGCGGATAAGTCGGTTATTGAGTTCCTGAAACATCATGCGCGTTCTTTGATTTTCAGTGCGAGTATGACACCGGCTTCTGCTGCGAGTGTATTGGCTGCATTGGATTTGATAGAGCAAGAGCCGGAAAGAATAGAGCAGTTGTGGGCTAATACAAGATATGCCACCAAGCTCCTGCTGGACGAAGGTTTTGATTTAGGTCCTACAGAAACACCTATTATCCCTATTTACGTTCGTGATAATATCAAGACATTTAACCTTACCCGCGGATTGCAGGAGCAAGGTGTATTTGTAAATCCTGTGGTATCGCCGGCGGTACCGCCAGATAGCACATTGATTCGTTTTTCATTGATGGCTACACACACATTTGCTCAAATTGAAGAAGCTATTTCTAAATTGACAGCCTTGGCTAAAAAATTAGACATTGCTACTGTGAAAGAAAGAGTAGAAATGCCATCCTCTGATAAATAATTTTACTAAGAAATAGTATAAAAAGAACGCTGAAATATTTATTTTTCAGCGTTCTCTTGTTTAAAGAAGTTATGTCGCTGGCGGATTTTAGGCCAATGAAAAAATAATCCAATAACCAATAGTATTTCATTTCATACAAATGATTCAGGTAAATAAAATAGAGGCCAAAGGCAAAAGCCTTAAATCGTTTATTGATTTTCCGCACGACCTCTACGCCGGCGACCCCAACTATGTGCCGGAGCTTTTTATGGCACAGCGCGATTTGCTGAGCCCGGCGAAGCATCCTTTTTTCAAGCACAGCGAAATGCAATTGTTCATGGCTTTTCAAGATGGGAAAGCGGTGGGGCGAATTGCCGCTATTTTGAATAACAACAATAATAAGTTCAACAACACCACCGACGGTTTTTTTGGTTTTTTTGATTGCATCGATAATCAGGAAATAGCCAATCAATTGCTTGATACTGCACGTGCCTGGGTAAAAGCCAAAGGCATGAATACATTTATCGGTCCGGTCAATCCCTCTACAAATGAAGCTTGTGGCTTGCTGGTACAGGGCTTTGACAGTCCGCCCATGGTAATGATGCCCTATAACAAGGCCTATTATATCAACTTGCTCGAAAATTATGGTTTGAAAAAGCAGGTAGATTTGTGGGCACATGCCTTGTACAAAGAGAATGTAGGCGACAAGCCGGTACGCCTGTATGATGCGCTGGTAGAGCGTTTGAAAGCTAAAGGGGTTACCATTCGTAAAATAGACTTAGGTAAAAATTTCAAACAGGAATTGCAAAGTTTCGGCGAAGTCTACAACGCTGCCTGGGACAAAAACATGGGCTTCGTGCCAATGACGAAAGATGAATTTGAGTTTATGGGCAAAGACCTGAAGCTCGTTGCCGACCCGGATTATTGTCTGGTAGCAGAGCATGAGGGTAAAGTTGTAGGTGTGTCACTCTGCCTGCCAGATATTAATCAGGTATTGAAGAAGATAAAAAGAGGCCGCCTTTTCCCGACAGGAATATTCAAATTATTATTAGGCAGAAAAAAGATAAACGCCTTGCGTGTAATGGCTTTGGGCGTATTGGAGCCTTACCGAAAAATGGGTATTGAAGCTTGCTTTTATGCCGGTATTATGAAGAAAGGCTTTGAAAAAGGCATTGTAATGGCCGAAGCTTCCTGGATACTCGAGCACAATGACATGATGAACCGAGCGCTGGAGCACATCAACAGCAAGGTGTACAAGATTTACCGCATTTACGAAATGGAGGCGTAGGAGTTTAATTACACGTTCCCGTCATTCCGACGGAAGTAAGTATACGAAGCGCAGCGAAGTTTTACTTACGAAGTGGAGGAATCTCTTAATCGCAAATCATCTATTTTAATCACTCCGTTTAGATTCCTCCGCTTCGTGTTTTTATTCCATTGCATTTCATAAAATCACTCCGGTCGGAATGACGCGAGTAGGTGGTTTTGTAGGAACGAATACGCGTCCTCATCATTCCGCCTGGAGTAAGTATAACGCAGCGAATGAATCTGAATAGTATCTTTAAGGAATCTGAATAAAACATATATTCGGAAATAAATACACAAAGCAGCGCTCAATGTTAAGAGGAGGCTATATATACATAATGACAAACCCATCGCGAACCGTGTTGTATATAGGTGTTACGTCGGATTTGAAGAGAAGAATATGGGAACACAGGAATCATTTTCATCCTGACTCGTTTACTGCCAAATATAACGTCATCAACCTTGTTTATTACGAAGGCTTTTCTTCAATTGAAGAGGCTATTAATCGTGAAACTCAGCTAAAGAAATGGACGAGAGATAAAAAAGATTCTATTATCAACTCCCGCAACCCTGACAGAAGAGACCTGTACGACGAAATTATGAGCGATATATTCAGTTTGCTATGATTCCAACAAACGCTTCGTCATTCCGACCGAAGTAAGTATACGAAGCGCAGCGAAGTTTTACTTACGAAGTGGAGGAATCTCTTAATCGCAAATCATCTATTTTAATCACTCCATTTAGATTCCTCCGCTTCGTGTTTTTATTCCATTGCATCCCATAAAACCACTCTGGTCTGAATGACGCGAGTGGGTGGTTTTGGAAGATGGATTACGTTTCGCCGTCATTCCGACCGAAGTAAGTATACGAAGCGCAGCGAAGTTTACTTACGCAGCGGAGGAATCTCTTAATCACTGATTATCTATTTTAATCACTCCATTTAGATTCCTCCACTTCATATTTTTATTCCATTGCATTCCATAAAACCACTCCGGTCGGAATGACGCGAGTGAGTGTTTGTGAAAGCGAGAGTACGCGTTCCAGTCATTTCGACCGAGTGAATAATGTAGCGAAGCAAATTGTATTAACGAAGTTGAGAAATCTTTTTATGCTACTTTTTGAGAACAAGGCATCATCCCTCAAAGCGAGTGATGATGCCTTGCTTTTTTATTGCTAATTTGCGTAGCTAAAATTAAAGCACCCCCACTTGCAATTTGTAGACGTTATTTTGCCCCTAAATTTATCCGGCACGCTCACTTACGGCGTGCCCTTGAAGTGGCAGGGTAGTGTGCAGCCTGGCATGAGGGTGGAGGTAAATCTGGGACGTAACAAACTATATTCGGCTATTGTACTGCAAGTGCACAACAATAAGCCGGAGGCGTACACTGTAAAGCCTGTTCGCAATATTATAGACGACCAACCAGTGGTTACCACCAATCAACTAAAGTTTTGGCAATGGGTGGCTAAGTACTACTTGTGTTCTTTGGGCGATGTGATGAATGCCGCGCTACCGGCTCATCTCAAGCTGATGAGCGAGTCGTTGCTGATATGGAACGAATTGCTTCAAGAACCGCCGCTAAATCTCAGCGATGATGCATTCATAATAGCTGAGGCTTTACACGTACGCAAGCGCCTAACGATTGATGAAGTGCGTCAACTACTCGATGGGAAAAATACCTCGCGGGCTATTAACGAACTACTGGAGCGTGAGGTGGCTATTGTTACCGAATTGCTGGAAGAACGCTATAAAGCAAAGACTGAACGGTACGTTTTTCTCGATAAAGTGTATGAAGATGAAGCGTTGCTAAACGACATTTTCAGGCAAATGGAAAAGAAGCCGAAGCAGCTCGCATTGTTAATGTGTTTCTTTCAAATGAGACAACAAGATGGTGCGGTACAAGCTACCGATTTGTTGAAAAAAGCTAAAGCAACTACTACACAATTAAATAGCCTGATAGAGCAAGGCGTGCTACGAATAGAACTGCTGGCAGTAGATAGGCTGGCTTTTTCAAATGCGCAACAACAACATGAAGTCTCGCTCAGCGATGAGCAACAGCAGGCGCTTGAGGAGATAAAAACAGGCTGGCAAAAACAAAGTGTAACCTTATTGCACGGCGTGACGGGCAGCGGTAAAACCATGCTTTATATCAGCCTGATTAAAGAAGCATTGGCCGCCGGCAAAACCGCATTATTACTGCTTCCTGAAATAGCGTTAACCACGCAAATTGTATCTCGCTTACGTACCTATTTTGGCGATGAATTAGGCGTTTATCATTCGCGCTTTAGCGATAATGAAAGGGTAGAGATATGGAAGAAAGTGAGGGATGGAAAATATAAAGTGGTGCTGGGCGCACGCTCGGCACTGTGGTTGCCGTTTGCCGATTTGCAATATGTAATTATAGACGAAGAGCACGAAACCTCTTATAAGCAGTACGAGCCTGCGCCTCGTTTTCATGCGCGTGATGCAGGTATTTATCTGGCAGCGTTGCATGGCGCAAAAGTGTTGTTGGGCTCGGCTACACCTTCGTTAGAAAGCTCTTACAATGCGCAAACAGGAAAGTACAATTACGTAGCGTTAAAAGGTCGATACCGCAGTGTAGCCATGCCTGAGGTAGAAGTAGTGCCTGCGAAAAATATACAGGCTGCTTTATCGCCTTTATTGACTACCAATTTGCTCGAAGCGATTACGCAAACATTAGCCGATGGCAAACAGGTTATTTTGTTTCAGAATAAAAGAGGTTACGCGCCGTTCCTGATTTGTGGCGTATGCGGCTGGGTGCCCTCCTGCAAAAATTGTGATGTATCGCTTACGTATCACAAGTCGACCGATAAATTACATTGTCACTATTGCGGTACAAGGTCGGCGCCTATTAAGCATTGTCCGAGTTGTAACAGTCCGCATATTACCAGTAAAAGTTTTGGCACCGAAAAAATAGAAGAAGAATTACAGCGCATTTTTCCCAAAGTGAAAACGGCGCGCATGGACCTCGATAGTGTGCGTGGCAAGAACAAACAAGCGCAGCTTATTGACGATTTTACACGCGGAAAGATAGACATATTGGTAGGAACGCAAATGGTGGTAAAAGGTCTGGACTTTGAACATGTGGGTTTGGTGGGTATTATCAGTGCAGATAGCCTGTTGAGTTATCCTGATTTCAGGGTAAATGAAAGAGCGTTTCAATTGATGGAGCAAGTGAGTGGCAGGGCAGGACGACTGGATGGCAAAGGCAAAGTGATGATACAAGCCTATAACCTCAAGCACCCTGTATTGAATTGGGTTAAAGAACATGACTATCGCTCGTTTTACCACGCAGAATCTGGTGCAAGGCAAACGTTTGGCTACCCGCCATTTTTTAGAATGATAAAGCTGACGTGTCGTCATCGTGATGATGCAAAAGCTGCAGAAGGGATAGGGCTGTTGGCCGAGCAATTAGCAGGTATAAAAGATATAGTGTTACAAGGACCAGCGCCGGCATTGATACCGCGTGTGCGTAACTATTATTTGCATGAGATATGGCTGAAAGTACCGCGGGACGCTACTTTCACGCAACAAGTGAAAGAATGGATACAACTCGCTATTGCCTATGTGATGCAGCAGCGGGGTAATTCTACTTTGCAAATAATAGCCGATGTAGACCCTGTGTAATTGATTCTGAATTTGAAGTTTGGAATTTGGAATTTAGAATTTGGAATTTATACTTTTTTATTTTTGACTTTTGACTTTTGCATTTTGACTTTTTAATTTTGACTTTTTATTTTAAGAAAGAATGTACATAAATAGCATTTGCAGTATAAGTGCAGCAGGCACTATTACGGATAAAGAAGCCTTACCAGCGCTATTATCGACGAATGAAAATCGCAAACAATGTATCGAACCTGATTATAAAGATTTGATTCCGCCGATGCAATTGCGCAGGATGAGTAAGCCGGTGCGTACAGGCGTTGCCGCCGCTAAAATATGTTTGGGAGAAGAACGCAATCTCACAGCGATCAATATTGGCACGGCCTACGGCATGTTACAGGATTCTGAAAATTTTCTTGATAAGATGATTAGTCAGGAAGAGCAAATGCTGAACCCTACCGCGTTTATACAATCCACACACAACACAGTATCCGGACAAATAGCTTTGGGTATTCAATGTAATGCGCACAACATGACATTTGTACACAAGGGCCATTCCGTGGAGAGTGCCCTGCTGGATGCGCAGCTTATCTTGGAGCAGCAACCAGCGTCGCAAATACTCATCGGCGCGGTAGATGAATGTACAGATACAAGCTTCGAAATATTGAAGCAGTTTGATATCTACAATGATGAAGTAGCTGCGGGAGAAGGTGCCCATTTTTTACTTTTGTCAGGAGAAAAAAAGGAAAGTTCAATTGCGAATCTGGTAGCTTTTGAGATGTTCAGGGCGAATGATATAGCCAATGTGGAGTTGCATTTGCAAACATTCCTTGCAAATAACAACATCGCACCGCAGGCAACAGATTTAGTTGTGTTGGGCAACAATGGAAATGCCAAAGATGCAGCTATTTACCAATCGATAACAGCAACTTTTTTCGAAGAAAATGAAATAGTGAATTACAAAGAGTATAGCGGCGAATACCCTACTGCTGTTGGGTTTGCACTATCGCTTGCAGCGCTCGAAGTGAAAGACAAATACGATTGTGTATGGGTAATCAACAACTTCGGTAGTCATTGGTCTGTATACTGTTTGCAAGTAGTTTAGCCGCAATGGCGATACTAAAAAAGCGTACATGATTTGAACAATCGTGTACGCTTTTTGCATGAATGAAAATACTACAAGTATTGTGCAGTATAGCTTTCCTTCACTTCTTTAAGTCCGGCGGGAATACCGCTGTATAATAGCTGCCCACCACCTGCACCACCTTCCGGGCCTATATCTATCAGCCAGTCAGCGTTCTTAATTACATCGGTATTGTGCTCAATTACGATGATGGAATGACCTTGCTCTATCAATGCGTAAAATGAACGCAGCAATTTATTGATGTCGTGAAAATGAAGCCCCGTAGTAGGTTCATCAAAAATGAATAAAATCTTTTCTTTAGCATTACCACGACCAAGAAACGATGCTAGTTTCACGCGCTGTGCTTCGCCACCACTAAGCGTATCGCTTGACTGGCCTAATTTAATATAGCCTAATCCTACATCACTCAGTGGTTGGAGTTTTCCCGCAAGTGTCTTTTCATCTTTGAAAAATTCAATGGCCTCATCCACACTCATTTCCAATATATCATGTATGCTCTTTGTACGGTAGGTTACTTCCAGTACTTCTTCCTTAAAACGCTTGCCCTTGCAGCTTTCACACAATAAGTGTACGTCGGCAAGAAACTGCATTTCTACCACAACTTCGCCTTCGCCTTTACAAGTATCGCAACGTCCGCCGTCTATATTGAACGAAAAATGTTTGGGCAAAAATCCACGCATTTTAGACAGTTGCTGCTTCGCATACAAGTTCCTGATTTCATCATAAGCTTTAATATAGGTTACCGGATTACTGCGCGATGATTTACCAATAGGATTTTGATCTATCATTTCCACTTGCGAAATAGCAGATAGATCTCCCGATAGCGCTTTGTGTACGCCCGGTCTATCTGTTCCTTGGCTGAAATGCCTTTGCAGCGCGGGATACAGCGTTTGTTTTACTAACGTTGTTTTGCCAGAACCACTTACACCGGTTACTACACACAGCATATTTAGCGGGAATGAAACTGTAATGTCTTTTAAGTTATGTTGGCGACAACCCTCAATTGTAATAGCCGGTTGCGACTTTAGTTTTGATACTTTTTTAGTGGTCTCATTGCCGGCGCTAACGGTCATTTGTCCCGATAGATATTTACCGGTCAGGCTTTTTTCATTGTGTATTATTTGGTCATAATTGCCTACTGCTATTACTTCTCCGCCCAGGTGACTTGCCAGCGGACCCATGTCAATAATGTGGTCTGCCTGCTCCATCATCATCTCATCGTGCTCTACTACTACCACCGTATTATTCAGGTCGCGTAGGTTTTTTAGCACTTTGATGAGTCGGGCAGTATCGCGCGGATGTAAGCCTATGCTGGGCTCGTCCAATATGTACAACGAATCGGTAAGGTTGCTACCGAGAAAGCGCGTAAGCTGTATACGCTGGCTCTCGCCCCCCGACAGAGAATTAGCCAGCCTGTTCAATGTAAGATAGCTAAGACCCACGTCCAGCAAGGTTTTGATGCGTTGGTTTACTTCGATTAATATACGTTGGGCTATTTGTTTTTCCTGTGCGTTCAGCTTTAATTTGTCAAACCAATTACTAAGATTTTCAATTGGCATATCCGAAAGTTCGGCTATATTTTTACCACCTATTTTTACATACAATGCATCCGGACGCAGCCTGGAACCATTGCAGGTAGGGCATTTGGTACGACCACGATAGCGCGCCTGCATTACGCGGTATTGAACTTTGTACAGGTTTTCTTCCACCATGCCAAAGAAATCGTCAATCCATTTTTGCAAGGCAGACATCTGTGCATCTGTCAAATCCAATATAGGCTTGTGTATCGGGAAGCCTTTTTTACCTTCAGAACGAATAAATGCTTCTTTCCATTCTTTCATCTTATCGCCTTTCCAACAAGCAACCGCATCTTCATATACACTTAATCTTTTGTCCGGAATTACCAGGTCGGTATCAATACCTAATATCTGCCCAAAACCTTCGCAAACAGGACAAGCTCCGTATGGATTGTTGAAAGAAAAAAAGTTGGGCGTTGG
>PJTT01000211.1_pt1 | contig 83422 bp, 69 predicted proteins | sample 1512261 | NCBI WGS metagenome assembly PJTT01 (sample SAMN08177685, study PRJNA422409) | Soil metagenome, whole genome shotgun sequencing project. | isolation source: Soil (2) enriched on wood chips | place: USA: Madison | collected 2015-01-15 | reverse complement strand
GCCAGGAAAAGGCTCCGGCGCTGTCCGAACTGTTCATCGTCGAGGGTGAATCGGCAGGTGGTTCGGCCACGCAGGGCCGCAACCGCAAGTACCAGGCGGTGCTGCCGCTGCGCGGCAAGATCCTCAACGTGGAACGTGCGCGCTTCGACCGCATGCTGTCGTCCGACCAGGTCGGCACGCTGATCACCGCGCTCGGCACCGGCATCGGCAAGGACGAGTACAACCCGGACAAGCTGCGCTACCACCGCATCATCATCATGACCGACGCCGACGTGGACGGCGCGCACATCCGCACCCTGCTGCTGACGTTCTTCTACCGGCAGATGCCGGAGCTGATCGAGCGCGGCTACGTCTACATCGGCCTGCCGCCGCTGTACAAGATCAAGCAGGGCAAGCAGGAGCTGTACCTGAAGGACGACGCGGCGCTGGACAGCTACCTGGCCAGCAGCGCGGTCGACAACGCGGCGCTGATCCCGGCCGAGAACGAACCGCCAGTCACCGGCGAAGGCCTGGAGAAGCTGCTGCTGGCCTACGCCGGCGCGCGCGAGGCGATCGCCCGCAACAGCCATCGTTTCGATGCGCTGCTGCTGGAGTCGCTGATCGACTTCACCCCGCTCGATGCCGCCCACCTGGCGCAGAACACCGACGAGCGCCACGAGCTGGATGCCCTGGAGGCCCGCCTCAACCGCGGCAAGCTCGGCAGCCCGCGCTTCTCGCTGAGCCTGCTGCCGGCCGCGGAAGGCCGTCCGGCCGCGCTGCACGTGAAACGCCGGCACATGGGCGAGGACGTGCTGCAGGTGCTGCCCCTGTCGATCTTCGGCAGCGGCGAACTGCGTCCGCTGCGCGATGCGGCGGCGCAGCTGCACGGCCTGGTCCGCGAGGGCGCGCAGGTGGTGCGTGGCGGCAAGTCGCAAGCCGTCACCAGCTTCGCCCAGGCCCAGGCCTGGCTGCTCGAGGAGGCCAAGAAGGGCCGCCAGATCCAGCGCTTCAAGGGCCTGGGCGAAATGAATCCCGAGCAGCTGTGGGACACCACGGTGAATCCGGACACGCGCCGCCTGCTGCGCGTGCGGATCGAGGATGCGGTCGCCGCCGACCAGATCTTCAGCACGCTGATGGGCGACGTGGTCGAACCGCGCCGCGAGTTCATCGAGTCCAACGCGCTCAAGGTCGCCAACCTCGACGTGTAAGCGCCCCCGTGCCGATGGCGCCGTGATGCGCCATCGGCCGTTCCTTTCCACGCCCGCTCCCGGAACCGCTGCTGGATACGCCGCCGACACCGCCCCTGCCGCCGCCGCACGCCACCACCGGCGCGGTGCTGCGCGCCTTCCTGCTCGACGGGCTGGTGGCGATCGTGGTCGTGCTGGGCGTCAGCGTCGCGGCCGGCGTGGTCTGGGCGTTCTACCAGGCCTTCATGATCGGTGCCGCGTCCGGCGCTGAGACCCCGGATGCCGCCACCATCGCGGCCGGCATCGGCCAGCCCGGTGCGCTCGCGCAGATGCTGATGGCGCTGCTCAGCATGTCGGTGGCAGCGGTCCTGCTGTACCTGTGGCGCCGCCGTGCGGACACTGCCGAACGCGCGGCCTCGCTGCGCGCCGCACGCCTGCCACGCACCTGGGGTTGGACCATACTGGTAGGTATTGCCGTGTTCGTCGGCAGCGCGGTGATCGGCCAGCTGGCCCGCCTGCTCGGCAGCGAGCCGGTCCCGACCAATCTGGCGATGGTCGAAGAGGCCGTGCAGCGCTGGCCGCTGTTCCTGGTCCTGTTCGCGGTGGTGCTGGCGCCGCTCTACGAAGAGCTGCTGTTCCGCCGGGTGTTCTTCGGCCGCTTCCTCGCCGCCGGCAAGCCGGTGCTGGGCCTGGTGCTGAGCAGCCTGGCGTTCGCGCTGATCCACGAGGTCCCCGGGCTGAGCAACAACGCCCCCCTGGCCGTGCTGCAGCTGTGGATGATCTACGGCGGCATGGCCGCGGTCTTCGCCTGGCTGTACTGGCGCACCGGAACGCTGTGGGCGCCGATCGCCGCGCACGCGCTCAACAACGGCCTGGCCCTGGCGATCCACGGGCTGGGCTGAACGGGCAGGCCGACCGGTTTCCCGTTTGACGAAAAGTTAAGCCCCGATTGCACAGAATCCCAACCGGAACCTAAAGGGTGGGATCAATGAAACGCTGGATACTTGCTGCGGCCATCGCGGCCGGGCTGGTCGCCTGTGCCACGACCACGTCGCCGACCGGGCGCAAGCAGTACACGTCGTTCTCGGACAGCGAACTCAACCAGATGGGCGCGCAGGCCTTCAACGAGATGAAGGCCAAGCAGACCGTCGGTCGCGACGGAAAGCAGAACGCCTACGTGCAGTGTGTCGTCACCGCGCTGGTCAGGCACCTGCCGCCCGACTGGCAGGGACTGCCCTGGGAAACCGTGGTCTTCGTCGACGACAGCCCCAACGCGTTCGCATTGCCGGGCGGCAAGGTCGGCGTCCACACCGGCATGTTCAAGGTCGCCAGGACCCAGGACCAGCTGGCCGCCGTGCTCGGCCACGAAATCGGCCACGTCTATGCACGCCACACCAACGAGCGCGTCTCGCGCCAGCAGGCGACCTCGATGGGCCTGTCGGTGGTGGGCGCGCTGGCCGGCGCGCGCTACGGACAGACCGGCGCTGACCTGGTCACCCAGGGCGGCGGCATGGCCGCCCAGCTCGGTCTGATGCTGCCGTTCTCGCGCACCCAGGAAACCGAGGCCGACGAGATCGGGCAGCGCCTGATGGCCGAAGCCGGCTTCGATCCGGCGCAGGCGGTGAACCTGTGGCAGAACATGATCGAGGCCACCAGCGGCGGCCGTTCGCCCGAACTGCTGTCGACCCATCCCGACCCCCAGAACCGCATCCGATCGCTGCAGCAGCGGGCGCCCGCATTGCTACCGGTGTACCAATCGGCGCGCAGTGCAGGCAATTTGCCGCGCTGCAGCAATTGATTTTGGTGTTTTCTGCCGGCCGATAACGTTTTCCAACGTAAGAAAGTTCTGATAGTTTTGCGGGCTTGCCCAATTTCAGCCGTCGTCGTCGCGTCGGCTCGCACGAGGTGATCCATGATGTACCGCAGCAGCAAGAAGGCCCTCCTGTCGATCGTCATCGCCACCGCTCTGGGCGGCGTCGTGATCGCCGATGCGGCTGCCCAGTCCTCGCGTTCGTCCAACCGTGGCGGCAAGAGCGCCAAGGCCGAGGTCCGCTATCCGGACGCAGAGCGCAAGGAGCCGGCAGCCAAGCCGTCGGCCCGCGCCGGCAAGAAGCTGCCGAAGCTGATCGACGCCTACAACAAGGGTGAGCAGGACGCCGAAGTGCGGACCCTGGCCGACGACATCCTTTCGACCGAGGGCGCCAACGAGTACGACAAGTCCGTCGCCGCGCAGCTCGCCGCGCAGGCCGCCTACAACCTGGACGACACCGCCGCCGCCAAGGCCTACCTGCAGCAGGCGATCGAGTTCAACGGCCTGGACAACAACGGCCACTACCAGTCGATGATGATGCTGGCCCAGCTGCAGCTCGCCGATGACGAGCTCGCCCCCGGCATCGCCACGCTCGACCGCTACCTGGCCGAGACCAAGTCGCAGAAACCGGAAGATCTCGTACTGAAGGGCCAGGCGCTGTACCAGCAGGAGCGCTACCAGGACGCGATCCCGATCCTGAAGCAGGCCATCGACGCGACCCCTGAGCCGAATGCGAGCTGGGTGCAGCTGCTGATGGCCAGCTACCTGGAAACCGAGCAGACCCCGCTGGCGATCGGGCTGGCCGAACAGTTGGCCGCGAAGAACCCGGACGACAAGCGCGCGCAGATGAATCTGGCTTCGGTCTATTCGCAGGCCGAGCAGATGGACAAGGCCGCCGGCGTGCTGGAGAAGCTGCGCGCCGCGGGCCAGTTGACCGACGAGCGCGAATACCGTCAGCTGTACGTGACCTACGCCAACATGGACGGTCGCGAGAAGGACGTGATCGCGGTGATCAACGAGGGCGTGTCCAAGGGCGTGCTCAAGCAGGATTACCAGACCTACCTGGCGCTGGCGCAGTCGTATTACTACAGCGACCAGATCCCGCAGGCGATCGACGCGTGGCAGAAGGCTGCACCGTTGTCGAACGATGGCGAGACCTACCTCAATCTCGCCCGTGTGCTGCACGGTGAAGGACGTGTTCCGGAAGCCAAGCAGGCGGCCCAGCAAGCCCTCGCAAAGGGCCTGCGCAAGCCGGAAGATGCCAGGAAAATCATCAACTTGAAGTAATTTTCGAGAATCGCGCCGTACCCTAGGCACAGCGGTACGGTATTGGTATATGCTTGGCGGTTCCTGCGGTGTCAATACCGCGTGAACCCGGGATCCGTATCTCGGAGCCCTGCCCCACAAAGAGCCTTTGGCGCATGACTGAACAGCTGGTTGTTCACCGGAACTACGAAGAGAACGAAGAGAGCGGGCTGAGCTGGCCGCGCATCGTCGGTATTGCGTTCGTGATCGCGTTGCACCTCGCTGCGCTCATGCTGCTGCTGATTCCTGCTGTCGCGCCGAAGGCCGCAGCGGAGCAGGAGCGCAATATCGTGGTGACGCTGGTCGACGTCCCACCTCCGCCTCCCCCGCCGCCGCCGCCGCCGCCGCCTCAGGACAAGCCGCCGCCGCCGATCAAGGAGCTGTCGCCGCCGAAGCCCTCGCCGGTGCCGCCGCCGCCGGAAGCGCCGCCGATCGACGTCGCAGAACCGCGACCGACCGACGTGTACCAGGAACCGTCACCGCCGGCTCCCCCGGCACCGGTCACCAGCATCGAGGCCAGTGTCGACATTTCGTCGAAGAACCGGAATCCGCCGCGCTACCCGCCGGCCGCTGCACGCTCGGGTATCGAGGGTGAGGTGATCCTGGTGATCGACGTCGACGCGAGCGGCAAGGTCACCAACGTCACCGTCGAGCGTTCCAGCCGCAACCGCGACCTGGACCGCGCCGCGATCGAAGCCGCACGCAGGTGGAGCTTCAATCCGGGCCGGGGCAGCGATGGACAGCCGGCTGCGGGCCGGGTCCGCGTCCCGGTGAATTTCACCCTGAATTAATTGAAGTTGTCCCCGGGCGGAAACCGGGCCGAAAGTCTTCCGCCTCTTTAATTCCTTAATCAAACAAAGGTAAGCGTCATGCTGCAGGAACTCTTCATCGCCGCCGCTGCTGGGGGCAACGCTTCGGGTCTCTCGAAGATGGGCTTCGATCACATGATCTCGGAGATGGCCGCCAAGCCGGGCGAGTTCGCCGTCTCCTGGATCGTGCTGCTCTGCCTGGTGTTCATGTCCGCCGCCTCCTGGTACTGGACCATCTTCAACACGATCAAGAACGCCCGCCTGAAGTCGGCGGCCGACCGTGTCGTCAACTCGTTCTGGGAAGCGCCGAACGCCCAGGAAGCCGTCCGCATCATGGAAGAGCAGCCGCGTAGCGAGCCGTTCTCCAAGATCGCCCTGGATGCCGCGCAGGCCGCCGCCCACCACCAGCGCACCGAAGGCGCGAGCACCGGCCTGGGCGAGACCCTGACCCGCTCGGAGTTCGTCGACCGTTCGCTGCGCCAGGCCGTGACCCGCGAAAGCGCGCGTCTGCAGTCGGGCATGATCCTGCTGGCCACCGTCGGTGCAACCGCGCCGTTCGTGGGTCTGCTGGGTACGGTGTGGGGCATCTACGGCGCGCTGATCAGCATCGGTGCGACCGGTTCGGCCTCCATCGACGCCGTCGCCGGCCCGGTGGGTGAAGCGCTGATCATGACCGCGATCGGTCTGTTCGTCGCGATCCCGGCCGTGTTCGCCTTCAACTTCTTCAGCAAGATCAACAGCGCCACGATCGCCAAGTTCGATTCGTTCGCCCACGATCTGCACGACTTCTTCGCCACCGGTTCGCGCGTTCGCTGAACCGCGGTCTAGAAGCGTCGTTCCAGGACAGACTACGGAGCCCGTATGGCCTTCAGTTCCGACAACAGCGGCGGACCCATGTCCGACATCAACGTCACGCCCCTCGTGGACGTGATGCTGGTGCTGCTGATCATCTTCATCATCACGGCGCCCCTGATGTCCCACAAGGTACAGGTCGAGCTGCCACAGGCGAACCTGGACCGGCATGAAGAGGACGCCGAAAAGCGTGCCCCTCCCATCACCCTCGCGGTGAAGGAAGACGGTTCCCTCTTCTGGAACGACGAGCCGATCACCAAGGAAGTCCTTGAATCGCGTCTGTCGAGCGTCGCCCAGCAGACCCCGCAGCCGCCGCTCAACCTGCGCGGCGACCGCACCACGCGGATGGGCACGATCAACGAGATCACGAAGATCGCGCAGAATCAGGGAATGATGGACATCGGCTTCGTCGCAACCAAAGTGAAGGGTCAGTAAGCCATGGCTTTCAGTTCCGGTTCTAACAAGGGCCCGATGGCCGACATCAACGTCACGCCGCTCGTCGACGTGATGCTGGTGCTGCTGATCATCTTCATCGTGACCGCGCCGATCATGACGTACCCGATCGACGTGGCCCTGCCGCAGCGGGTCATCAACCCGCCACCGGTGTTGAAGGAGCCGCCCCCCCCGATCGAGCTGCGTGTCGACGCAAGCAGCCAGGTGTTCTGGAACAACGGCCCCGTGTCCGTGAACAACCTGCAGACGCTGATGGAAACCGAGGTCCAGAGGGACCCGACCAACCAGCCGAGCCTGCGCATCGACGCCAGTTCCGATTCGCAGTACGAGACGATGGCGCGGATCCTGGCTTCGGCCAAGAACGCGGACATGAAGAAGATCGAGTTCGTCAACCAGTAAGACCCGCTCGTCCGGTCGGTTCCCACCTGCAGCGGGAATCGATCGAATGGATCGGACGACAGCGCCGCCTCCGGGCGGCGTTGTCGTGTCTGCCGACCGGAGGCGGCGGCCCGGTCAAGCGTGGTCGGCCAACGCGCGATCGCCCGCGCGTCACCGGTCTTCCGGGAGAGGCAACGTCGATGGTGCGGGTGATGTGAACCGCTGCCGTGCGTCTGCACGACAGCGAAGCACACGCGGCGGTCCGCCGTGCCGCAGACGATTCGCAGGGCAGGTACGTGGCCGGCGGCAGATCACCGCCAGGCCGGATGCTCAGCGCGTACCGGCAGCCGCGTCCAGGATCGACAGGTAGGCGCGGACCGTGGCGTCCAGGCCGGCATACAGCGCCTCGCCGATCAGGGCGTGCCCGATCGACACTTCCAGCACGTCCGGGACGGCACGCAGGAAGGCGCCGAGGTTGGACTGCGCGAGATCGTGACCAGCATTGACGCCCAGTCCGAGTGCCTGCGCTTCGGTCGCCGTCGCCACGCAGGCCGCAAGGTCCGCCCCTCCATGCGGGGACGCAGCGGCTTCGGCGGCGAACGGGCCGGTGTACAGCTCGATCCGCTGCGCGCCCAGCGCCACCGCGCGTTCGAGGTGGGCGACGCCGGCGTCGACGAACAGACTCACGCGCGCGCCCTGTGCGCGGAAGGCGGCGACCAGTTCCGCCAGATGGCGGTCGTCCGCGTCGAACGCGAAGCCATGGTCGGAGGTCAGCTGGCCGTCGCTGTCGGGCACCAGGGTCACCTGGGCAGGCCGCACCTGTTCGCACAGGGCGAGCAGGCCGGGATAACCCGGCCGCGGCGGCGCGAACGGATTGCCCTCGATGTTCAGTTCCACGTGGCGTGCGGCGGTCAGCCCGGCCAGCGCGAGCACGTCGTCCGTGCGGATGTGGCGCTGGTCCGGGCGCGGGTGCACGGTGATGCCATGCGCGCCTGCGGCCAGGCAGGCGTCGGCGGCCCGCATCACGTCCGGTTCGCCGCCGCCGCGCGAATTGCGCAGCACAGCGATCTTGTTCACGTTGACGCTGAGGAAGGTCATGCCGGTGGCCGGTCCGCATCCACGGGTGCGACGCTGGCCTGCTGGCGACGGGCCGCGGCCTGTTCGCGCAGGCGGTGCAGTTCGACCGGATCGATGATCATCGGTGCGCTCTGGTCATCGGTGCCCACGCGCGCGATGAACCAGCCGCGCGCCCAGGCGATGAACAGGGCGAGCGACGCCAGCAGCCAGAACGCGAGCATGCCGACGCCGTTGGACAGGATCGCCAGCAGCAGGGTGCCGAAAGCGAACAGCAGATAGAGCCAATGCATCGCGGTCTCCGCAGGATCGTGCACGGGAAAGGGCGGCACGCCCCGGCGTGCAGCGCGCACATGATGCCTTGCCGCCCGCCGCGCGTGGGCTCCGCGTGTCGTGACAGCCGACCGCTCGTCGTCAGCGCACCCGGGGGTCATCCGCAGCGACGACACGCTCGGGCCTCGCACCGGCGACACCTGTCGGCCGCATCGGCGGATGCCTGGCCGACCGACAGGCTGGCCGCGCCTCGGCAGTGCCGCGGCATCCGCCGCACAACGCTGGATACGGGACAGGCAAGCGCGATAGCGGCGTGCCGCCCGCCCATCCCCGCATCCGAGGAAAGCGATCACAAACGAACACGATGGCGTCGTGGGTCGAGTCGCGCCATGCGGCCCGGTCCGAGTTGCCCGATGACACGACGCATCGGCACATGCCCCAGGCGACAACCGCCGACACCCGGCAGAATCGCACTCCACCCGATGCGCGGCGCGGGCGACCATGGCCTCGATGCGGCGACCGCCGGGGTCCACGACGAAGGACGTGTCGTCATCGTCCCCGTGGTCGGGACGCAGGCCGGGGGCACCCGTGTCGTGGCCGCCACTCGGCAGTGCGGCGCGATGACATGCATCGACGTCGGCACGCGTCGATGCGGCGAACGCGAGATGAAAGTCCGGGCCCGGTGCCACGGCATCGTCGCGCAGCTTCAGGCACAGCAGATCTTCATCATCGGCCAGCCCATGGCCGATGGCGGTGGCGTCCTCGAACCCGCGGCGGTCGCCGAGCGCGCCCCCGCACCGCATCGTGGAACGCAGCGGCCAGCGAAAGGTCGCGGACGGCGAGGGAAACACGGGGAACATCCGAACGTCCGTTGTCACGCGCAGCCCTGGCCGTCACCCGGGCATCGAGCCGGCGACGCGGTCCGCCCAGGCACTCGGTACGGACCACGGCGAAGCAGGCGATGCCGCGGGCCAGGCGTATCGCCTGCTTCGCCCTGTCGTCCGCCAGTTCCTCCACGATGAAGCGGCAGGCCGGATCCAGCGCTGGCCGTCCGGCGCGAATGGCGCCTTCCTCCGCCGACGGCGAACCCCTGCCCACCTGTCCGCCCGGGCAGCCGCGGATCGCCGCCCGGCTGCCCGCTACAGCAGCGGCGAAAGCAAGCGCGCGAACGCCTCCGGCAGCCGATGGCGCCACAGTCCCATGCGGCGGTCGATGCCGACCTGGCGCGCCTCGGCGAATTCCTGTTCCAGCAGGCCCGCCAGCCGGCTGCAGGCATCGGAATCGCGGACCAGCATCGAGACCTCGAAGTTGAGCCGGAAACTGCGCTGGTCGAAATTGGCGCTGCCGACGATGCACAGCTCATCGTCGGTGAGCATCGCCTTGGTGTGCAGCATGCGCGGCTCGTACTCGTGGACCTGCACGCCGGCGTGCAGCAGCTCGTCGAAGTAGGAGCGGGCCGCCAGCGTGACCAGCAGGGAATCACTGCGCCTGGGTACCAGCAGCCGCACTTCCAGCCCGGCCAGCGCGGCCGAGGTCAGCGCCATGCGCGCGGCTTCGCCGGGCACGAAGTAGGGCGTGACCAGCCAGACCCGTCGCCTGGCCTCATGGATCGCCGCCACGTGCAGCCGGTGGATGGCCTCCCAGGAGGAGTCCGGGCCCGACACCAGCACCTGGGCGTCGACCGGCCCACGCGGTGCGTCCGGCCAGTACTCGGGCGCGTTGAACGCGCGCGGGTCGCAGCGGCCCGCGTAGACCCAGTCCTCGACGAAGACCAGCTGCAGGCTGCGGACCACCGCACCCTCGAAGCGTGCGTGCAGGTCGCGGAACGCGCGCGGGTCGCACCGCTCGTGCTGCTGGTCGGTGATGTTGATGCCGCCGCTGAAGCCGATGCGGCCGTCGACCACCACGATCTTGCGGTGCGTGCGCAGGTTGACCCACGGACGCCGGAACGGCCGCAGCCGGGTCGGATGGAACCAGGCGAACTCGGCGCCTGCCTGGAGCAGCGGCTGCAGGAAGCGCTTGCGCACCCGCGACGAGCCGACCGCATCGAGCAGCAGGCGCACCTTGACGCCGGCCTGCGCGCGTTCGATCAGCGCATCGCGCAGGCGCGTGCCGCAGTGGTCGGGGGTCCAGATGTAGTACTCGAGATGGACGTGGTGCCTGGCCGCGGCGACCGCCTCCAGCAGCGCGTCGTAGGTCGCCGCGCCATCGACCAGCCAGTCCAGCCGCGCCGCCGTGGAGATCGGCAGCCCGGTGCTGGCCTGGCCCAGGCGCGCCAGTTCGCCGCAGGCGCTGTCGTCGGGCGGGCAGCTGCTGGAGAAGTGCTGCAGGCCCGAACGCGAGCGCCCGCGCCGCAGCCGCTGCCGCGTGATCTTCTGCGGGCCGAGCAGGAAGTAGATCAGGAAGCCGACGTAGGGCAGTGCGGCCAGCGACAGCAGCCAGCTCAGGGTCGCCACCGGCTCCCGCTTCTGCAGCACGATCCAGACGCCGAGCCAGATCACGTACAGCAGCCAGGCCGCGATCAGGTAGGACGGCAGGTGGGACAGGTCGGTCAGCCAGGACCAGGCGTCGTTGAGCAGCTCGGGCATCGCGCGGTTCCAGGCGGCGGAAGTCGCACACGATGCCATGCCGCGCGCCTGGCGGCGGCACCGGATCGCGGATGCTGAGACGGTGGGCGCGCAGACTGGGCCGATGGCCGAGACGATCAAGGGACGTGGGTCCCGCCAGCACCTGCCGGGACGCTTCGAGTCGACCACCTGCGAGGCGGTCGACGACGGCTGGCAACGCGCGGAGGATCCAGACACCGCATCCGGCCCGCGCCATCCGCGCACCGAGGTGCGCGAGGAAACCGCGCGCAGCATCGTCACCCGCAACACCTCGCCCGATGTCGGCTTCAGCCAGTCGGTCAATCCGTACCGCGGCTGCGAGCACGGATGCAGCTACTGCTTCGCGCGGCCGACGCATGCCTATCTCAACCTGTCGCCGGGCCTGGACTTCGAGACCAGGCTGTTCGCCAAGACCAATGCGCCGGACCTGCTGCTGCGCGAGTTCGCGCGCCCGGCCTACCGGCCCGAACCGATCGCGCTGGGCATCAACACCGATGCCTACCAGCCGATCGAGCGGCGCCTGCGGCTGAGCCGCCGCCTGATCGAGGTGATGCTGGCCTGCCGCCATCCGTTCACCGTGGTCACCAAGAACGCGCTGGTCGAACGCGACCTGGACCTGCTGCAGCCGCTGGCCGAGCAGGGCCTGGTCCACGTCCACTTCTCGGTGACCTCGCTCGATCCGCATCTGTCGGCGCGCCTGGAACCGCGCGCGGCGGCGCCGCATGCACGGCTGCGCGCGATGCAGCGGCTGGCGGCGGCGGGCGTACCGGTCGGCGTGCTGTTCGCGCCGGCGATTCCGTTCGTCAACGACGACGCACTCGAAGCGGTGCTCGCCGCCGCGCGCGAGGCGGGTGCGCGTTCGGCCGGCTATGTGCTGCTGCGGTTGCCGCACGAGGTCGCACCGCTGTTCCGCGACTGGCTGCAGGCGCATCTGCCCGACCGTGCCGAGCGGGTCATGCATGCGGTGCAGCAGATGCGCGGCGGGCGCGACTACGACGCCGCGTTCGGTCGCCGCATGCGCGGACAGGGGCCCTATGCCGATCTGCTCGCGCGCCGGTTCAGCGTGGCCAGCCGTCGCCTGGGCTTTGCCGACGATGCGCTGCCCGCGCTGGACTGCAGCCGTTTCCAGCGGCCGCGGCCTGCGTCCCCGCAGGGCGAGCTGTTCTGAGCAAGCACCTGTAACCGGCGCACCGCACCTGTTTCATGGCTGAAACACCGGCGCCGGGCCAGTGCCGGCGGGCCTTGCGGGCGCCGCGGGCGCTGCGCCCGGCAAGATCGCGTTACACCCGCCGCCGCCCTCGATCCCGAAAGCCAGGATCAAGTGATTGATTCCACTGGATTTCGAGACTTGGCACGCGTCCTGCGCTGATGTCCCCGCTGCCACTGCGGGACCCCGATCATGCACAGCCGCTCGCCCATCGTCATTGTCCTGACCGTCCTTGCCGCCGCGCCGCTCGCCGCGGTCGCGGCCGACGCGCATGTCGGCGTGCATCCCAAGCACGGCGAGATGGTGCTGCTGCGGGACGTCAGCGCGCGGCCGGCCTACCGCCCGGCGCCGCCCGGCATCGCCCTGATCGTCGACCCGACCCCGACCCGCGAACTGGCCGATGCGCTGGGCACGGGCGAACTGTCGGACGACGACTTCGCCGCCCTGTCCTCCGGCCAGCAGCTCGCACCGCAGCGCGCTTCAGCCGCTGCGCCGGGGGCGCTGGCAGGCCAGGTGCTGTCGGGCACGCTCGGCCGCGCGACCGGCGAAGGCGGCGCGCTGTCCGGCAGCGGCTTCGGCCGCACCATCGGCGTGCCGATGGGCGCGGTCGGCAATGCGACCCGCGGCATCGGCGACCACATCAACAGCGCGCTGGCGCAGTTCCCGCTGGGCGCGACCACGACCGGCGGCCAGGGGAGCGGCCCGTGAGCCCGGTCCGGCGCCTCCTGTTCGCCTGCGTGCTGTGCAGCGCCGCCTTCGCGGCGTCGGCGGCCGACGACGAGTACGCGCAGATGCTCGGCTACCTCGCCGACAGCCGCATGGACGGCCGCGCGCTGGCCGGCGCCAGCGGCGCGATCGCGGCCAACCTCGCGGCCGGCGACCTGAACCTGCAGGCCAACCTGCGCAGCGTGGCGGTCGGCGACCGCGCCGCGGCCGGCATCGCCGCCGCGCAGCAGCGGCTGGGCGACCGTTACGACGTGCCGCGGGATGCGCAGGCGCGCATCGGCGGACAGGCGCTGGCGGGCGCCAGCGGCCTGGCATCGATCAATCAGGCAAGCGGCAGCGCCAACGCGGAGTTGAACGCGGTGGCCATGACGCTTGCGCAACAGGGCATACGCGAGACGCCGGACAGTGCGCTGTCCACAGGCGCCTTCGCGTCGGCTGGGCGACAGAACGCAGCGATCCCGGCGGGAAGAACCGCCAGCCGCAACGTGGCCGTTGAAGCCACCGCGCTGCACGGGTTCGAAGGCGTGCTGCAGCTCAATCAGATTGCGGGATCGGCCAATGCCACGGACAACCAGCTGTTGCTGTCCGTGTCGCCGGGACCGTGAGGGGCGGCAATCCATCAACCCGGAAGCAGAGAGAGAGGACACCATGAAGAAGAACATGAGCTGGACCGTACTGGCCGCCGCGATCGTCGCGGCAACCGCGTCGGTCGCCAATGCCGAGACGCCCTCGGCCGATCCCGTCGAGGACATCCTGATCGTCGACCACGACATCACCATCGACGACACCCGCAACTACGAAACCAACGTCACCAACACCAACACCACGGTCAACCAGACCGGCAACTACACCGAGACGGTGAACTACACCGACAACTTCGAGTGGAACACCGCGATCAACGAGACCTTCGACACCACGGTGACCGAGAACTACACCTCGGATGTCAGCGAGAGCTACACCTCGGACGTGACCGAGACGGTGAACTACAGCGACAACTTCGAGTGGAACACCACGATCAACGAAGAGTCCAACACCACGGTCAACACCTGGGTCGACCAGACCCTGAAGACCTACGAGGAGTACGAGAACGTCGACGTGCAGTCCGACATCCGTCGCGAGCGCAACGAGCACGGCGTGTCGGTGAACCTGGAGAAGGACCTGTCGCTGAACTCGGACATCTCCTTCAGCGGCGACCCGACCCTGAGCGGCGACATCGAGATCGACTCGGCCGCCATCGCCGTGGTCGACAACCGCCAGTCGGTCAGCGGCAACCTGGGCCTGAACGACGAGCTGACCAACGATGCCTCGATCGGCGAAGACACCGCCAGCGATGCCTCGGGCAACCTGCAGTTCAACGTCGCCGCCGGCGACAACAACGTGCAGGACAACGCCGCGGCGCTGTCGGCGGCCGACGCGAGCTTCTCGTTCGGCCTGGCCGATGCCGAGGTCTTCGTCAACCAGCAGGGCAGCGGCAACCAGACGCTGAACCAGGGCACCAGCAACGCCGCCTCGCTGTCCGGCAATGCGTTCGCCACGGCCGCCGGCAACATCGGCGTCAACGTCGCCTCGGGCAACAACAACGCGCAGAAGAACGCGTTGGCGGCCTCGGTGGCCACCAGTGCCTACGCGCAGGCCAGCGTCAGCTCCAACCAGGTCTCGCAGGGCAACGCGGTCGCCAATGCGCCCACGACCCGCGAGGTCCAGGAGTCGATCGAGATCTCGCTGCAGGGCGCGGTCACCGGCTCCACCGCCTCCAACGGCACCGGCCAGTACTCCGGCCGCGGCGAAGCCTACCAGCAGGACAACTTCTACCTGGATACCTGGGACGGCAGCCTCGATCATCCGAGCGGCGACGCCACCGGCCACATCGACCTGGACGGCGAGATCCAGAACGCCAAGGACAACCCGTGGCGCGGCGACAACGCCGATGGCGATCCGATCGGCGGCATCGCGTTCGATACGGGTGAAGAGGGCGAGCTGTCGTACGAGGAGATCGGGACCGCCGACCTCGAGGCCAGCCTGAGCGGCACCCTGGTGTTCAGCAGCACCGAAGTCGTGGCCGCGGCCACCAACACCGCGTCGCTGTCGGGTGGTGCCTTCTCCGGCGCCAGCGGCAACATCGGTGTGAACGTGGCGTCCGGTACCGGCAACCTGCAGGCCAACAGCCTGGCCCTGGCGGTTGCACAGCCCTCGACGGGTGAAACCCCGCCGCCGCCGCCGCCGGGTGGTGGTGGCTGATCCCGGGCTGCCCGAGGTGACTCCCGGCCATTCACCCTGGCCGGGAACTCACGGAATGCCCCGTCCCGCCTCCCCCGCGGGACGGGGCTTCCACTTCCTCCTTCCGCTGCAGCGCTTTGCGGAGCTCCGCCATGACGCGACCGATCCTGCCGTGCCTGTTGCTGGCGCTCGCCACCGCAGCGACATCCCCGCTGCGCGCGGCCGATGTCGGCTTCGCCGGCGTGCTGCCCAACGGTGCGCTGTACACGCAGCCGGTCGAAAGCATGCGCGAGGCGCGCTTCCGCCACCTGGTGCGGCAGCAGACCGACTACAGCTGCGGTGCGGCCGCCCTGGCCACGATCCTGCGTCATGGCTACCACCTGGATGCCGACGAGGACACCGTGATCGAGGGCATGCTGACCCTGGCCGATCCCGACATCGTGCGCGAACGCGGCTTCTCGCTGCTGGACATCAAGCGCTACGTCGAGTCGCTGGGCATGCGCGGCCGCGGCTACCGGGTCGACGAGGACCGGCTGCGCTCGCTGCGGGTGCCGGGCCTGGTGTTGATGGACGTGCGCGGCTTCCGCCACTTCGTGGTGCTCAAGCAGGTACGTGGCGACCTGGTCGAGCTGGGCGACCCGATTCTCGGCAACCGCTCGATCCCGCTGCCCGAATTCCTGGCCGCGTGGCCGTCGCGTGCCGTGTTCATCGTGATCGGCAGTGACTTCGACAAGAACACGGTGCTGCTCCAGCCCTCCGGCAAGCCGAGTGCGCGTGCGCTGTATGCGCGGCAGGGGCCGATCACCGATGCCGAGCTGATCGATTTCGGCTTCACCCATGCCGACCTGTTCTGAGGATCTCCTCATGCACACCTCCCTTCGTCTTTCCCTCGCGCTCGGCCTGGTCGCCGCGCCGTTCGCGGTGCCGTGCTGGGCGCAGGACCTGTCCACGCCCGCCGCGCTGCCTGCCGCCACGCCGTCGCCCGCGCCGCCCGGCGCCGGCCTGACCGAACTGTCGGACGAGGAACTGGCCGGCATGCGCGGCCGCTACACCGTCAGCGACAACACGGTCGCCTGGTTCGGCGTGACCATGGTGTCCAACTGGCAGACCGGCGAGGGCCAGGTCCTGCAGAGCCGCCTGAGCGTGGCCCTGGACGTGCGCACGCCGGCCGCGCCGAAGCTGGTGTTCCAGCCGCACGTCAGCATCACCGCCGCCGATGCGCCGCTGCCGACGCCTGATGGCGTGCGCAGCATCGATGCCAGCGGCCTGGCCAACGCGTCCGGCCTGGTCCAGAGCGTGCAGGTCGCCGGGGATGCGAACCGGGCCAGCAATGTCGCCCGGATCAGCGTGCGCCGCGACGCCGCCGTGCCCGGGATGGACGCCGCTGCCGTCGCCACCCCCGGGCAGGGCACGCAGGCCAGCGCGTTCGGCATGCTCGCCAGCGCCGTGCTCGAAGACCATGCCGCGCGCGTGCTGCTGCAGATCGATGGCCATGGCGCGGTCGAGCAGTGGGTCGGCCGCAGCGGACTGGGCCAGACCATCCAGCTCAGCGGCGACGGCCACGCGGTCAGCAACTGGATGGAAATCGATCTGGTGCGCGGTGCCTCGACCCGCGCCCCGCTCGGCCAGAACGTCGCCCAGGCGATCGCCCTGAGCCGCGCCGTCGCCATCGGCTACTGAGCCGACCGCACCTGAAGGAGAAGATGCCGGTGAAGAGGATGTCGCAGTGTGGCTGGTCGGTCCGTCCCGCGCCGCTGGCGCTGTCGGTGATGCTGGCGCTGGTCGCGCCGGCGGTCTGCGCCCAGCAGGCCGCGCCCGCGGCCGGCGATCCGGCCGACGCCGCCGACCTGCAGGAGCTGAGCGCGCAGCTGGCCGAACTGAAGGCCAGCTACGCACAGGAAGTGCGCCGCCTGCGCGAACTGGACATGCAGGTGCAGGCGCTGCAGTCGCGGCTCGGCGGCAGGGTCCAGGCGGCCACCGGCCCCGCGCCACCGGGTGCGGCGGCCGCGCTCCCGGCCGCGCCGGTCCTGGCGCAGGATGCGACGGCGGCAGCGACGCCCACGCCGCCGGCCGACGGCTATGCCGGCACCGCCGCCGATGCCGAACGCGCGCGCACCGAAGCGGTCAGCCGCAGCGTGTCCGACGTCAAGGAGCAGACCCGGACCCTGTTCGAGCAGCGCCTGGTGCTGGAGAACGGGCTGACCTACAACCGCTACGATCGCAAGCAGCTCAGCCTCAACGGCTTCCTCGCGCTGGATGCGATCTTCCTGGGCAACATCGCGATCGAGAACGTCGAGTCGGATACGGCCACCTACACCTTCGCCGCGCGCTGGGGCCTGGGGCCGCGCCTGAGCCTGAACCTGGACGTGCCCTACATCGCACGCAAGACCGTCTACCAGAAGGGCGGCGCCGGCGGCTCGGCCGCGGCGATCGCGCAGGAGGAGACCGACGGCACCGGGCTGGGCGACGTCACCTTCAGCGCCAACTACAAGCTGTTCGGCGAACGCGGCTGGCGCCCGGAGACCGTGCTCAACCTGGGCGTGACCGCGCCGACCGGACGCGAGCCCTACGGCATTCCGTGGACCGTGCTCGAACGCGACGACGACGACTTCATCCGCTTCGCCGTGCCCGACGAACAGCCGACCGGCAACGGCGTGTGGCAGGCCAGCGTCGGCTTCTCGGCGGTCAAGACCAGCGACCCGGCGATCCTGTTCGGCAACATCGGCTACACCCATTCGTTCAAGAGCAGCTTCGACGACCTGGACAACAACCCGGACACGGTCAATCCCGGCGACGTGCGGCTGGGACGTTCGTTCTACTTCGGTGCCGGCGTGGCCTTCGCCTTCAACGAACGCACCAGCCTGAGCATCTCGCTCAGCGACCGGATGAGCGCACGCGCGCGCACCCGCTACGACGGCACCGCGTGGAGCAAGGTGATCGGCAGCGACGCGAACGCGGCCATGTTCAATCTCGGCGTGACCTATGCGTTCAGCCCGAAGGCGACGATGGTCGGCCTGCTCGGCATCGGCCTGACCCCGGACGCACCGGACTTCAGCCTGGGCTTCAAGCTGCCGTACTCGCTGTAGCGCCTCGGACCATCCGGCGGCGTGCGCCGGCCACGATCCGCCGCGTCGCTACAGGCGCAGCGCGTCCAGCTCCAGGCCGTGCTTGCGGCAGAGCCGGTAGAGGGTGACGCGCGAGACCTTCAGCCGACGCGCGCAGGCGCTGATGTTGAAGCCGGTCTCGCGCAGGCCGGCCAGCACCGCATCGCGCTCGGCCTGCAGGCGCGCCCGGCCCAGCGCATCGTGCATGGTGTCGAGGACATCGCCGGCATCCAGTTCCAGCGCGGACGCCGGGATCCGTTCGGCATCGCAGACCACGGCGGCGCGGCGGACGCGGTTGAGCAGTTCGCGCACGTTGCCTGGCCATGCGTGGCTGCGCAGGCGCTGGCAGGCTTCGGCTTCGAAGCCGCGCGCACGCACCGGATGACGTTGCCGGAACTGTTCGAGGAAGTGCCGGGCCAGCAGCACGATGTCCTCGCCGCGCGCGCGCAGCGGCGGCATCTGCAGGCGCAGCACGTCCAGCCGGTAGTACAGGTCCTCGCGGAAGCGGCCGCTGGCCACCGCCTGCTCCAGGTCGACATGGGTCGCGGCGAGCACGCGCACGTCGACCGCGATCGGCTGGTGGCTGCCGATGCGCTCGATCGTGCCCTCCTGCAGCACGCGCAGCAGGTTGGTCTGCGCATCGGCCGGCAGGTCGCCGATCTCGTCGAGGAACACGGTGCCGCCGTCGGCGGTCTCGAACAGGCCGATGCGGCGCGTGTTGGCCCCGGTGAAGGCGCCGCGTTCGTGGCCGAACAGTTCGGCCTGGACCAGGGTCGCCGGCAGCGCGCCGCAGTTGATCGCCACGAACGGACGCGTGCCGCGCTGCGACAGGGCGTGCAGCGCGTGCGCGGCCAGTTCCTTGCCGGTGCCGGTCTCGCCGGTGATCAGGACCGGCAGGTCGACCGGGCCGAACCGGTGCAGGTTGGCCCGCACCGCGAGCATCGCCGGACTGCTGCCAACCAGGTCGTTGGCGTTCCCGGGCGCGGCGTGCCGGGCATCGGCGAGCCGGTGCAGGCGCATGGCCTGCTCCAGGTCCAGCGGCTCGCGCAGCGGCGTGGCGGCCCCGTCCAGGGCCAGCACGGCGGCATCGCCGCCGAGCACGAAGCAGGGCAGGTCGTCGTGTTCGGACAGCAGCGCCCGTACCGCCGCCAGCCAGCCGGCGTCGGCATGGCGCAGGTCGATCAGGGCGGCCACCTGGTCGCCGCCGCGCAGGCCGAAGCGCACGCCGCGGGGGTCCTCGATCACGCGCAGTTCCCAGCCAGCCGCGGCCAGGACCTCGCACTCGCGCGCCGCCGGCCGGCCCAGCCAGAGCATGCAGCGCCGCCGTCCATCGGATGTCATCGTCATCGTGTCGTCCTCCACGTGCGTCCTGTCGACCGCCGACGGTCCCGCGCCTGCGCGGCATGGGCCGGCAGCGCGGATGTCGGGGGCAGTGCCGGCCGGTCGGCCGGGCGGTCATGCGGGCTCAGGATCGGCCGGGCATGCGCGGACACCTGGCGCAGCTTGCGCCGATGCGGAACGGAACCGATGTGGATGACGTCGACTGCATGGTGTACTCCCCCGGCAAAGACATCCCGCGGTACGACACGGCGGAATGCGGGTCCATCACCCAACCAACGGCAGCCGCAGCCACGCCAGGACAGCGGCGTGGTTCAGCAAGATGACGCGGGTCAGGTTGAGGCCCGGGCGCAGGCAGGCCGCAACGCGCAGGACTCAGCGTGGCGCCGCCGGGTAGGCCAGCATCAGGACCAGGTCGTCCTCGCCGGTCTGCTCGATCGCATGCGTGCTGCCCGGTCGGGTCAGCATCGCGTGGCCGGGGCCGACGGCGTGCACCTGGCCGTCGAGCACGTAGCGGCCGTGGCCGCTGAGCACGTAGTAGATCTCGTCCTTGTGGTGCTGGTGCAGGCCGATGCCGGCGCCCTTGTGCAGCACCCGCTTGCGCATCACGAAGGACAGGCCTTCGGCATCGGCGAACAGCGGGTAGGCGGTGGTCGCGCCGGGGCCGCCGTGTGGGCCGGGCTGCTGCCGCGCCAGCGTGCTTTCGTGCACCACCGAGGACGGGCGCGGTTGCCGCGCCTGGTCTTCGCGCGCGCTGGCCGGTGCGCCGCAGTCGGTGTCGCGGATCACGCTGGCGGCAAGCGCCGGGTCCAGCGCCTTCCAGTCGCGCACCACCAGGCAGGCGACCATGGTCGCGCCGGCGCCGCTGAAATGGGTGTCGTCGGCGATGCCGCGCTCGGGCACATGCTCGAAGTAGGGCCTGGAGGCCGCATCGCCGAGCGCGCGCAGCCAGTCGGTGCTGCTGGCGTTGAGGTCGATCAGCGCGACCTGCTCGCGCCGGGCCAGCGCACGCACCGCATCGGTGTAGCGCGTGTGGGTGTCGAGCAGCGAGCCGAAGTCGAACACGCGGCGCGAGACCGGGGTGATCAGGATCGGGGTGGCGCCGCGTTCGCGCGCCAGGGCCACGTAGCGCATCAGCCACTGCGGATAGGCCTGCAGCGGCTCGTTGTAGCGGCGCGGGTCTTCGTACTTGGCGTCGTTGTGGCCGAACTGCACCAGCAGCACGTCGCCACGGCGCAGTTCCTGCGCGAGCGTGTCGAGACGGCCCTCGTCGATGAAGCTGCGCGCGCTGCGCCCGCCCATCGCGTGGTTGCGCACGTCCCAGCTGGCCGGGTCGAGGAAGCCCTGCAGCTGCTGGCCCCAGCCCTGGCGCGGTGCGCGTTCGGGGCCGTAGGTGGCGGCGGTGGAATCGCCGGCGATCAGCACCCGGCGCGCATCGGCGGCGGGCTTGGCGATGGCATCGGAGACGGTGCCCAGCGCGAGCAGCGCCGGCAACAGCAGGAGCAGCAGGCGTTTCATGACGGCCGGATCCCGTGGGCTGGTCGCAGTGACCGGAACGATGTCGATCAGGTGCATCGACGCGGCCCGGCATGCACCGGACCGCGTCGCTGTCGCTGAAGCCGGGCGCCGTGAGGTCACCCGGCGACGCGCTTACTTGCCGAGCACGCCCTTGACGTAGGCCACGATCGCCTCGTCCTTGGCATTGTCGAAGAACGCCTTCTGGAAGCGCTCGCCGCCGACGGCCTGCTTGACCAGTTCCTGGTCGATCGCCTTCAGGCCTTCGACGAAGTCCTTCGAGGCGCCGGCCTTGACCTGGGCCAGGATGCCGGCGTTGGTCATCTGCGATTCCTTGCGCTCGGCCGGGTAGCCCTGGCCGCGCTCGCCCGCGAACGCCTTCTCGAAGATGTAGCGGATGTTGATTTCCGCGCCCCAGCCGTAGCCCTTGGCGAACGGCAGCGACAGCGCGTTGCCGTTGTTGACCTGGGCGAACAGGAAGGCATCGGTCGGATCGATGCAGTAGCCGCAGTACACGCCCGGCCATGCATTGAGCGACATCAGCGCGCCCTGGCCGGTACCGCAGCCGGCGACGACGAAGTCGACCGCCTTCGAGTTCAGCAGCAGCGAGGCGACGATGCCCAGGTGGATGTAGGTCAGGCGGTGGTCGTTGTCGCCGTCCATGCCGACGTTGAAGACTTCGTGGCCCTGGGCGCCGGCGACGGTGTTGAGCTGCTCCAGCACGACCGGGTTCTTCGCGGCCTGGCTGAATTCCTGCATCAAAGCGATTTTCATTGGGGGACTCTCTTGCGGGTTTGGAAAGGATTGCACGGGTGGAGAAGGCGCTGGCCCTCATCCGCCCTTCGGGCACCTTCTCCCGCCTGCGGGAGAAGGAAGGCAGATCGCACCGAAAGGTAGAAGGTAGATCGCACCGAAAGGGAGATCGTACCGACTGGCGGTCGGACCGCTCCCTTCTCCCGCATGCGGGAGCAAGGAGCCGGGTTCAGCCGCCGCGTGCGGAAGCGGGCTCAGCCTCCGGCTCGTGGGTGAAGCAGGCGTGCCTGTGTTCCAGCATGCGGCGTGAAGGAAGAGCGCTCGGTTCCCGGCTGCGGGAGAACGCCCCCGGGAGATGGACCGCGCCGGCCGCTCCCTCTCCCGCGTGCGGGAGAGGGGCAGGGGTGAGGGCGCTTTCCGCTTCCGGCCTCAGGCCGATGCGATCGCGTGGAACTCAGCGCGCCAGCCAGCCGCCGTCGACCGGGATGATCGCGCCATTGACGTAGTCCGAGGCGCTGGACGCCAGGAACACGGCCGCGCCGCCCAGGTCTTCCGGGTTGCCCCAGCGGTTGGCCGGGATGCGGTCCAGGATCGCCTTGTTGCGGCCCTCGTCGGCACGCAGCTGCGCGGTGTTGTCGGTGGCCATGTAGCCCGGCGCGATCGCGTTGATGGTGACGCCCTTGCCGGCCCATTCGTTGGCCAGCAGGCGGGTGATGCCGGCGATGCCGCTCTTGGACGCGGTGTAGGACGGCACGCGCACGCCACCCTGGAACGACAGCATCGAGGCGATGTTGATGATCTTGCCGCGGCCCTGGGCGATGAAGTGCCTGCCCACGGCCTGCGACATGAAGAACGCGGACTTGATGTTGACGTTCATCACGTCGTCCCAGTCCTTCTCGCTGAAATCGACCGCGTCGGCGCGACGGATCAGGCCGGCGTTGTTGACCAGGATGTCGAGGCCGCCGAGGCCGGCGATGGTTTCCTTCACCACGCGGTCGACCGGCTCGATGCTGATCAGGTTGGCTTCGATGTTGAGGAAGCGGCGACCGAGCGCGCGCACCTTCTCGGCGGTCTCGTCGGCCGGCACGATGCCGGCGCCGGCGATGTCGGCACCCGCGGCGGCCAGCGCCAGCGCGATGCCCTGGCCGAGGCCGGTGTTGGCGCCGGTGACCAGCGCGACCTTGCCTTCGAGGCTGAATGGATTGCTTGCCATGAGCGGTGTCTCCTTGTTGCGGTGTGGAGCGGGGCGTGCCCCGCCGTGGCGGTGTCGATCGATACCGGCGACGGCATCGCGTGTCGGGTGGTGGAGCAGCGGGGCAAGCCCCGCCCTACATGGGCTGCGCCGGGGGCGCGTGGATTCACTTGAGCTGGCAGATGTCCAGCACGTGCATGTCGGTGTAGTCGAGGTTCTCGCCGCCCATCGCCCAGATGAAGGCGTAGTTGCTGGTGCCCGAGCCCATGTGGATCGACCACGGCGGCGAGACCACGGCCTCGTCGTTCTGGACCACGATGTGGCGCTGCTGGTCCGGCTGTCCCATGAAGTGGTACACGCGGTCGGCGGCGCCCAGATCGAAGTAGAAATAGACCTCGGAGCGGCGGTCGTGCAGGTGCGGCGGCATCGTGTTCCAGACGCTGCCCGGCTTGAGCACGGTCAGGCCCAGCAGCAGCTGCGAGGACTGGCAGGTCGCCGGCACGATGTACTGGTAGATCGTGCGTTCGTTGCTGGTTTCCAGCGCGCCGCGCTCCAGCGCCACCGCATCCTTGATCGACAGCTGCCTGGTCTCGAAGCGCGCATGCGCCGGCGTCGAGGTCAGGTAGAACTTGGCCGGGGCGGCGGCATCGGCGGAGGCGAACACCACCTCGCTGCTGCCCATGGCCACGTACAGGCCATCCTTCGGCCCCAGCGTGTAGACGGTGCCGTCGACGCTGACCGTGCCGGTGCCGGCACCGACGTTGATCACGCCCAGCTCGCGGCGCTCGAGGAACGGTTTGCCCGCGGCCGAGGCCGGTTCGGTCTGCGCCGGCAGCGCGACCGCCTGCGTCACCGGTGCCGCGCCGCCGATCACGAAGCGTTCGTAATGGGTGTAGTTGAGGCGGATGCCGTCGGCGACGAACAGGTCGTCGATCAGGTACAGGTCGCGCAGCGTGTCGTTGCTGGCGCCCTGCACCGCGGCGGGATGGGTCGCGTAATAGGTCTTCCGATACATCGCTCGGCCTCCTCGGGTGTCTGCGTCGTCGGGTCCGCACGCCGCATCGGTCGCGTGATTCTACTGGCGCTGGTAACCGGTGTCATTTTGCGCTGCGCAAAAACCCGTGAATCGCAAAGGCAGCGGGGATCTGCGGGAACGGCCGCGCGGCGTGGCGGCTCAGGCCGGCGGCTGGCAGGAATCGCGCACGATCAGGTGGGGGCGCACGCTGGCCACCGGGCTGGGCGCGTTGTCGGTGCGGATCAGCATGCCGGCGGCGATCCGGCCGGTGTCGCGGGTGTGGCGGCGCACCGAGGTCAGCGACGGCCACAGGCGCGAGGCCAGCGGGCTGTCGTCGAAGCCGATCACCGACAGGTCGCGCGGAATGCTGATGCCCGCCCGCATGGCGACCTTGTAGACGCCGGCGGCCATTTCGTCGTTGCCGCAGAAGATCGCGGTGGGCGGGGTCTTGCCGACCAGCAGCTTTTCCGCCGCCGCCACGCCCGACTCGAAGGTGTAGCCGGCCTCGACCACGCGCGCCTTCGGCACTTCGATGCCGCGCCGGGACAGCGCATCGACGAAGCCCGCGGTGCGTTCGATCGCCGAGCGGTAGGCCAGCGGGCCGGTGATCAGGGCGATGTCGCGGTGGCCCAGGGTGAGCAGGTAATCGGCCGCTTCGGCGGCGCCGTCGCGGTCGTGGGTGACGACCATGCGCGCATCGTCGTCCTCGATGCCCAGCGGCACGATGCGGGTGTAACGGCAGTTCATCTCGGCCAGCATGTCGGCCAGGTTCTGGTCTTCCGAGGCGCGCGGCACCAGCATCACCCCGTGCAGCTTCTGCTGCTGGACGAAGCGGCGCACGCCGTCGATGTAGCCCGGGCTGCGCGTATCGCAGGGATGCACCACCAGCTCGAAACCGGACTCGCGCAGCGCGTCCAGCGCGCCGTACTGCATGTCGACGATGTACTGGGCGGTGGGGTTGTCGTAGACCATGCCGATCAGGAACGAGCGGCGGAACGCCAGGCCGCGCGCCAGCGGATCGGGCACGTAGCCGACTTCGCGCATCAGCGTCTCGACCTTCTCGCGGGTGTCCTTCCGGACCAGCGGCGAGTTGTTGATGATGCGCGAGACGGTCTTCTTCGAGACTCCCGCCAGGCGCGCGATGTCGTTGATCGTCGCCGCCTTGCCGCCGGCCGGGCGGAGGACGTTGTCTGCGAAAGGTTTACGCGCTGGCATGTTCGGGTTCACGGACGGTATCCGGGGATTCTAGGGCGTGTCGCCAACGCCCGGGTAGGCTGTGTACGGGAACCGCGGGTCGCCAGGGCGGAGCAGTGTGCGCCGCAGGTGCGTGTGGGGCCCGGCAAGGCGGGCCCGTGCATTGCGGTCGTTGCAGGCGTCCGGCCGGCGGTTGCCGGCCGGACGTGGACCACGTGGATCAGCCGCGCAGGACGCCCGGCAGCCACAGCGACAGGCCGGGGAAGAAGGTCACGATCAGCAGCACGCCCAGGCCGGCGAACCAGAACGGCCAGATCGTCTTCATCACCTCGCCCACCGTGACCTTGCCGATCGAGGTGCCGATGAACAGCACCGAGCCCACCGGCGGGGTCACCAGACCCAGGCCGCCGGTCAGCACCAGCACCAGGCCGAAGTGGATCGGATCGATCCCGTAGGCGCGCGCCACCGGCAGGAAGATCGGGGTGCAGATCAGGATCATCGGCGCCAGGTCCATGAACGTGCCCAGCAGCAGCAGCATGATCACGATCATCAGCAGCACCATGTACTTGCTGTGCGCGAACGACTGCAGGAAGTCCACCGCGGCGGTCGGGACCTGCAGGTAGGCCAGCAGCCAGCCGAACACGGCCGCGGTGGCGATCACGAACAGGATCACGCCGGTGCTGCGCGCGGCGTGGGTCACCGTCTCCAGGAACTCCTTCACCCGCAGCTGGCGGTACAGCACGATCGTCACCAGCAGCGCATAGACCACGGCGATGGCCGCCGATTCCACCGCGGTGAAGATGCCGGCGCGGATGCCGAAGAAGATCAGCGCGACCAGGCCCAGGCCCGGCAGTGCCGACACCAGGCGCACGAACACCGCGCGCATGCCCGGGAAGGCCTCCACGCCGTAGCCGCGCTTGCGGGCGACCACGTAGCCGGTGACCATCAGGGCGAAGGTCATCAGCAGCGCCGGCACGATGCCCGCGGCGAACAGGTCGGCGATCGACAGGCCGCCACCGGCCGCGGCCGAGAACAGGATCAGGTTGTGCGACGGCGGCACGAGGAGTGCAACAAGCGCTGCGGTGATGCTGACGTTGACCGCGAAGTCGCGGTCGTAGCCGCGCTTGACCATCTGCGGGATCATCGTGCCGCCGACCGCCGAGACGTCGGCGATCGCCGAACCCGACACGCCGCCGAAGAACAGCGAGGACAGGATCGAGACCTGGCCCAGGCCGCCGCGCATGCGGCCGACCAGCGACGAGGCCAGGGCGATCAGGCGCTCGGAGATACCGCCGCGCATCATGATCTCGCCGGCGAAGATGAACAGCGGAATCGCGATCAGCGACGCCGAACCGGTGCCGGCCGAGATCTGCTGGACCATCACGATCGATGGCAGGTCCAGCACCAGCAGGGTGGCCAGCGCGGCCGCGGCCAGCGCGAACGCGACCGGCACGCCGATCATCAGCAGGATGGCGAACACACCGAAAAGGACTGCGATCTCCATGTCAGTGGGTTCCTTCGTGACGCGGGGCACCCAGGGCGAGCACCAGACGGTTGAGCGAGAACAGCACCATCAGCGCACCGCCGATGGCCAGGGGCAGGTAGTTGATGCTCTGCGGCAGGTCGGCGCCGGCGGTCTTGATGCCGAGGCCGTCCACCAGCAGGATCACGCTCCAGTAGGCGATCACCGCGCCGATGCCGGCGATCACCGCAGGCACCAGCACGTCGATCAGCCAGCGGACGCCCGGCTTGACGTGGTCCTGCAGCAGGAAGAAGCCGAAATGGCGGTTGGTGTGGACGCCTGCCGCGGCGCCCAGGCCCATGCAGGTGGCCAGCAGCAGCAGGGTCACCGGCTCGGTCCAGCTGGGCGAATCGTTGATGACGTAGCGGGCGAACACCTGCCAGCCCTGCACGACCACGAGCCCGAGCAGGGCGGTGGCGGAGGTGCCGATGGTGACGGCGGCGATCAGGTCCAGCGCGCGCTGCGCGGGGCCCTTCGGGAGAGTCGGAGCTTCGGAGGACATCGCGGGGTTCCGTGTGTCAGGCGAAGTCGCGGATGCGACGGTAGAGGGATTCGATCTCGGGCTGGCGCAGGTACTCGTCACGCAGCGGCTGGGCGGCCTTGTGGAACGCCGGCAGGTCGACCTCGTTGGTCTTCACGCCGTACTTGACCACTTCCTGCCGTGCCTTGCCTTCGGACTCGTCCCACAGCTTGCGCATCACCGGGACCGAGGCGCGCGCGGTTTCCAGCAGCAGCTGGCGGTCGGCCGGGGCCAGCGATTCGAGGCTGCGGCGCGAGATCAGCAGCACGTCGGGCGCGTACGAATGGTCGGACTGCGACCAGTAGTGCGAGGCCTCGAAATGGCGGCTGGAATGGAAGCTGCGCATGTTGTTCTCGGCGCCGTCGATCATGTGCGTCTCCATGCCGGAGAACGTGTCGCCCAGCGACATCGGCGTCGGGTTCGCGCCCAGCATGCGGACCAGCTTGATGAACATGTCCGACGAGGCCACGCGCAGCTTCAGGCCGTGCAGGTCCTTCGGCTCCACGATCGGGTGCTTGGTGTTGTAGAAGCAGCGCGCACCGCTGTCGTAGATCGCCAAGCCGACCAGGTCGCGGGTCTCGAAGCCGCGCAGCACCGCCTCGGCCACGCCGCTGTCCAGCGCGTGGCGCATGTGCGCGACTGAGTCGAACACGTACGGCAGGCACAGCGCGCGGGTCAGCGGGAAGGCGTTGTTCAGCGCACCCGAATACACGCGGGTGATGTCGATCGCGCCGAAGCGGGCCATGTCGATCGCCTCGGACTCGCGGCCGAGCTGGCCGGCGTAGTACAGGCGGATGTCGAGGCGGCCGTTGGTCTGTTCGCGCAGCGTGTTGCCGATCCAGCGCACCGCCTCGACGGTCGGATAATCCGACACGTGCACGTCGGTGGCGGTCAGCACGCGGTTCGCGTTGTCCGCCGCCGCATCGCCGGCGGCGAAGGCGCCACCGGCCGCGGCCAGCGGCAATGCGCCGGCGCCCATCAGCAGCTGGCGTCGGGTCAACTTGCCATTCATGCACTGCTCTCCTTCGAAGTGGCGGCGACGGCCTCGACATGCAGCGTGCCGTAGCCGTCGAACACCACGCGTGCGCGCTGTCCGGGCTCGATGTCGTGGATGCCGGTGGCGTTGCCGGTGGCGATGTAGTCGCCGCGCTTGAGCGGGCGGCCACGCTTGGCCGAACGCGACAGCGCGAACGCGAACGCGGTGCGCAGGCCGCCGGGCAGGCGCTGGGCGCCGCCGGTGCCGACGCTGGCGTCGTCGATGAAGGTCTCGGCCAGCAGGCTGGCTTCGTCCAGCGTGGCCCAGGCCGGCACTTCCGGGCCCAGGATCAGGCCGTTGTTGTTGCCGAAGTCGGACACGACCACGCGCGGGCCCAGCTCGTTGATGGTCTTCAACGGGCTGCTGGCCACTTCCAGGCCGATGAACAGCGTGGCCGGCAGCGCGGCGGCTTCCTCGGCGGTCCAGTCGGTCTTGCCCTCGGGCGCATCGGCATCAAGGCGCATCACGTACTCGCCCTCGACCGCACCGAAACCGCCCGGCGCGAACACCGGGATCGGCAGGGTGCCACCGGTGGCATTCCAGAAATTGCCTTTGAAGATCGGGCCCAGCAGGCGATCGTCGCCGGATGCGTCGCGCTTCTCGGGGGCGATGTAGCCGACCTTCCAGCCGACCACGGTGTCCGGCCACTGCGCGATCGCCAGGTCCTGCACCTGATAGGCGGTGACCAGGTCGTCCGGGATGGTGCCCGGGAAGCCCGGCACCGACTCGCCACGCAGGCGTGCGGCGACGAAGCGCTCGGCAATCCCGGAAAGCGCTGCGCTGTCCGTGGTCTCGTCCACAATTCCGTTGGCGGTCAAGGCGTCGTCCTCTATCAGTATTCGGGGTCGGTTTTTTGCTGCACTGCCAAACGACAGCGAGCCGGAATCTGTATATGGTAAACCGGTGTCATCACACAATGTGCACGCGGCCAAGCCCATTCGCACGCTGCGTCGCAACATCCCCGTCCATGCTCCCGACGACCGCGATGCCCAGTCTCCGACGCCTGTCTTTCCGCCTCCGCACGCTCGCCTGCGCCGCCGCGCTCGCCTGGTCGGCCAGCGCCGCCGCAAGCGACGACGCGCCTGCGTTTCCGGGCGCGCAGGGCTGGGCGGCGACCACCCCCGGCGGGCGCGATGGCCGCATCGTCCGGGTCACCACGCTGGCCAGCGACGGCCCGGGCTCGTTCGCCGAAGCCGTGGCCGCGACGGGGCCGCGCACGGTGGTGTTCGAGGTCGGCGGCGTGATCGACCTGGACCTGAAGGCACTGCGCATCCGCGAGCCGTTCCTGACCATCGCCGGACAGACCGCGCCCGCACCGGGCATCACCTTCATCCGCGGCGGCATCGACATCGCCACGCACGACGTGATCGTGCGCCACATCCGCGTGCGCCCCGGCGATGCCGGCCTGCCCAGGCGTGCAGGCGTGGACTTCGATGCCATCTCCACGATCGGCGCGCGCGACGTGATCGTCGACCACTGCTCGCTGACCTGGGCCACCGACGAGGGCCTGTCCGCCTCCGGCCCGCGCTTCGGCCGCGACGGCGCCAGCGGGATCGAGGCGTTCCGCCAGGCCACGTCGCGCCGGATCACCTTCAGCAACAACCTCATCGCCGAAGGCCTGGCGCATGCCACGCACGCCAAGGGCGAACATTCCAAGGGCACGCTGATCCACGACAACGTCGGCGAGGTGCTGATCGTCGGCAACCTGTACGCGCACAACTACGAGCGCAATCCGCTGTTCAAGGGCGGCGCCAGCGGCCAGGTGATCAACAACCTGATCTACAACCCCGGCCAGCGCGGCGTGCACTACAACCTGATCGGCGCCGAATGGCAGGGCCACGCCTACCAGATCGGGCGCCTGCGCGTGCAGGGCAACGTGCTGCGCGCCGGGCCGTCGACCGAGCCGCTGGGGTTCTTCATGCTCGGCGGCGACGGCGATCTCGACCTGCAGCTGGTCGACAACCTGGTGCTCGACCGCACCGGCGGCGACGGCCTGCCGCCGCAGGGCCGCTACCACAGCACGCGCGCCCAGGTCCGCGACGTGGAGATCGCGCTGGCCCCGGCGCTGGTCCCGATCGCGGCCGCCGACGTGCAGCAGGCGGTGATCGCGCAGGCCGGCGCCACGCCGTGGCGGCGCGATCCGATCGACCAGCGCATCCTCGCCGACGTGGTCGAAGGCCGCGGCCGCATCATCGACAGCCAGGACGAGGTCGGCGGGTATCCGCGTCATCCGGCGACGCGGCGCGCCTTCGTCGAAGCGGACTGGGACCTGCGCACGATGGAGCCCCGCGCGGGTTACGCCGCGCTGGCGGAGGGCACGCCATGAACCTCCCGCTGCGCTGGATCGGCCTGTGCCTGGCCGCGATGACCAGCGGCGCCTGCGCGACGGCGCCGTCGGCGACCGATCCCGCCACCCATGCCGTTGCCGCGGTCGAGGTGCTGCCGCTGTGGCCGGGCACGCCACCCGGATCGGAAGGCCTGGCACTGGGACAGCGCACGGTCGAACGCAGCGACGATCCCGCGCTGCCGGACCGCTTCGTCGACCGCATCGACCAGCCGACCCTGACCGTGTACCGGCCGGCCAGGCCCGACGGCCGCGCGCTGCTGGTCGTGCCCGGCGGCGGTTACCAGCGCGTGGTGCTGGACAAGGAAGGCACCGCGCTGGTGCCGGCCTTCGCCGAGGACGCGGGACTGACCCTGTTCGTCCTGCAGTACCGGCTGCCGGGCGAAGGCCATCGCGGCGCACGCGACGTGCCGCTGGCCGACGCGCAGCGTGCGCTGCGCCTGATCCGCCAGCGCGCCGCCGGGTGGGGCATCGATGCGGACAGCGTCGGCGTGATGGGGTTCTCCGCCGGTGGCCACGTCGCCGCCAGCCTGGCCACGCGCCATGCCGAGCGCGTCTACGCGGCGGTCGACGCGGCCGATGCGCTGGATCCGCGCCCGGCCTACGCGGTGCTGGTCTACCCGGTGATCGACATGGGCGCGCAGGCGCACCCGGGCTCGCGCCAGCGCCTGCTCGGCGACGCGCCGGATGCCGCGGCGGTGCAGCGTTACTCGCTGCAGCAGCGGGTCGATGCCGCCACGCCGCCGGTGTTCCTGCTGCACGCGCAGGACGATGCGGTGGTGAGCGTCGACAACAGCCTGCTGTTCGAGGCCGCGCTGCGCGGTGCAGGCATCGAACACGAACTGCACCTGTATGCGCATGGCGGTCACGGCTTCGGTGTGCGCGAAGCGCGCGGCACACTGGCGCTGTGGCCGCAGCTGGCCATCGCCTGGATCCGCGCGCAGACCACCGCGCCGTCCTCACCGTCTTCTCCGGAGTAACCGCATGTCGTCCGATCCTTCCGTGCCTGCCGCCGGCCAGGCGCCCGATCCACTGCGCCGCCGCCTGCTGCAGGCCACCGGCCTGGGCGCGGGCGCCGTCATGCTCGGCGCTGCGCCGTGGGCCGGCGCCGCGCCCGTGCGGCCGCTGGCGACCACCCGCAGCGGCCGCGTGCGTGGCCTGACCGAAGACGGCGTGCATGCCTTCCGTGGCGTGCGCTACGGCGCCGATACCGCGCCGGTGCGCTTCCAGGCGCCGCGCGTGCCGCAGCCCTGGCGCGGCGTGCTCGACGCGACCGTCTACGGCGCATCGGCACCGCAGCGCGGCAACGACGGCCCTGGCAGCGAGGACTGCCTGTTCCTCAACGTGTGGACCCCGGGCCTGCGCGACGGGCGCAGGCGTCCGGTGCTGGTCTACATCCACGGTGGCGGCTTCGACACCGGCTCCGGCAGCGATCCGCTGTACGACGGCGGCCGCCTGTGCCGGCGTGGCGACGTGGTCGTGGTCACGCTCAACCACCGGCTCAACGCCTTCGGCTATCTGTACCTGGGGCAGTTCGGCGATCCGGCCGATGCCGGTGCGGTCAACGCCGGCCAGCTGGATCTGGTGCTGGCGCTGCAGTGGGTGCGCGACCACGCCGCCGAGTTCGGTGGCGATGCCGGCAACGTGACCGTGTTCGGCCAGTCGGGCGGCGGCGCCAAGATCGCCACGCTGATGGCGATGCCGGCCGCGCGTGGCCTGTTCCACCGCGCCTGGACGATGAGCGGCCAGCAGGTCACCGCCGCCGGCCCGCGCGCGGCCACCCAGCGCGCGCGCCTGTTCGCCGAGACCGTCGGCATCGACCCGGCCGCGCCCGACGCGGTCGCGCGCCTGCGCGCGCTGCCGGTGGCGCAGGTGCTGGAAGGCACCACCGCGCGCGATTTCTCGCGGATCGAGAACACCCGCCTGTACTTCGGCCCGGTGATGGACGGCGTGGTCCTGCCGCTGCATCCGTTCTTCCCCGATGCGCCGGCGCAGTCGGCCGCGATCCCGATGGTGATCGGCAACACCCGCGATGAGACCCGCGCCTTCCTCGGCGGCGATCCGAAGAACTTCGCGCTGACCTGGGAGGAACTGCCGGCCAGGCTGGAAACCCAGCAGTACGTGGACATCCGCGCCGACCTGGTGGTGGCCGAGTACCGGCGCCTGTATCCGCACCACACGCCGTCGGAGGTGTTCTTCGCCGCGACCACCGCCGGCCGTTCCTGGCGCGGCGCGGTCGAGGAACTGGAGGCGCGCGCGCGCCAGCCCGCGACCGCGGCGCCGACCTGGGCCTACCAGCTGGACTGGGGCTCGCCGCTGGACGACGGGAAATTCCGCGCCTTCCACACGCTGGACATCCCGCTGGTGTTCGACAACATCGCCCAGCCGGGGTCGCGCACCGGCGACGGCGCCCAGGCGCAGGCGGTGGCCACCGCGATGAGCGAGGCGTTGCTGGCCTTCGCCCGCAGCGGCGATCCCAACCATGCCGGCCTGCCGCGCTGGGAGCCTTACGCGCTGGAACGGCGCCAGACGCTGCTGTTCGATGCGACCTCGTCGCTGGCCGACGATCCGCGCGGCGGCGAACGCGCGTTCTGGCGGCAGGCGCCGTTCCTGCAGCGCGGCACGCTGTAACGCGCGGCCCGGGAGGGCGGGGCGGGGCCGTCGCATCATGCGGCGGCAGCCCGGCGCCGACGGCGGGCTGCCACGGCATCCGCGATACTGCGGCGATCACCGCCCCACAGGATCGACCGATGCGCTGCACGATTCCCTGCCTGCCGACACGGCGGCACGCGTTGGCCTGCCTGCTGCTGGCCACCTGCGTGGGCCATGCCAGCGCTGCCGAGGAAGGCAGCGGCAAGGTGCGCCCGGACCGGGAATTCCGCGATGCGCCGCTGCTGCGCGATCCCTTCATCGCCGATCCGTCCGCGCCTCTGTTCGACGAGTGGATCTCCACGGCGTCGGCGACCGCATGAGCGCGCGCATGCCCCTGCTGCTGTTGCCCGGCCTGCTCTGCGACGCGCGGATCTGGCGCGACCAGGTCCAGGCGCTGGCCGACATCGCCGACGCCACCGTGCCCGATCTTCGCGCCGACGACAGCATCGCGGCGATGGCCGCGCGCGTGCTCGATGCGGCGCCGGCACGCTTCGCCCTGGCCGGCCTGTCGATGGGCGGCTACGTGGCGTTCGAGATCCTGCGCCAGCAGCCGCGGCGCGTGCTGCGGCTGGCCCTGTTCGACACCAGCGCCGCGCCGGACACGCCCGAACGCGCGCGCCAGCGGCGCATGGGCATCGCCGCGATGCAACAGGGCCGGTTCGTCGGCGTGACCCGGCAGCTGCTGCCGCGCCTGGTGCAGGCCCGGCACGTCGATGGGGCGGTCGGCGCCGAGGTCCAGGCGATGGCGCAGCGGGTCGGGCCGGAGGCCTATCTGCGCCAGCAGACCGCGATCCTCGGGCGCGGCGATGCGCGCCCCCTGCTGGCGTCGATCGCGGTACCGACCCTGGTCGTGGTCGGCCGCGAGGACGTGATGACGCCGCCGGCCGAATCCGAGGCGATCGCGCAGGCGATTCCGGGTGCGCGGCTGCACACGCTGCCGGACTGCGGGCACCTGCCGCCGATGGAACAGCCGGCGCTCGCCAGCGGCCTGCTGCGCGACTGGCTGCTGCGCTGACGCGCCCGTGCGTGACGCCGTCGTGCGCCTGCCGGCCGCTCGCCGTGCCGGCGCACGCGACGCGCAGGATCAGACCTGCCGAAAGCCTTCGCCGGTCCAGCGCAGGTTGACCCGGCGTCCGGCCTTCAGCGTCCAGTGGCTGGTCGAGGGGCCGTGCTGCAGCGTGTAGCGCCCGCCCCTGCCGCTGTGCAGCGACAGCGTGTCGATCGCACCGGCCTTCCAGCGGAAATCCAGGGTGGCGGTGTTGCGCGCACGCAGGCCGCGGACCTCGCCGTCGCGCCAGCGCGCCGGCAGGGCCGGCAGCAGGAAGATCGTGTCGCCCCAGCTCTGCATCAGCATCTCGGTGATGCCGGCGGTGCCGCCGAAGTTGCCGTCGATCTGGAACGGCGGATGCGCATCGAACAGGTTCGGATAGGTGCGCTCCGGGCTGAGCAGCATCTCCAGGATCCTGTACGCGTGCTCGCCATCGCGCAGCCGCGCCCACAGGTTGAGCCGCCAGCCGATGCCCCAGCCGGTGGCATCGTCGCCGCGGATCTCCAGCGAGCGGCGCGCGGCGGCGGCCAGCTCCGGCGTGTCGCGCATGTTGATCTGGCTGGACGGATGCAGCGCGTACAGATGCGAGACATGCCGGTGATGGATCTCCGGCGCATCCATGTCCCAGTCCTCGCGCCACTCCTGCAACTGGCCCGCCCTGCCGATCCGGTCCGGCGCCAGGCGCGCGCGCAGCGTGCGCAGCTGGGCGGCGAACGCGGCATCGGTATCGAGCAGCGCGCAGATGCGCACGCAGGTGTCGAACAGGTCGCGCAGCAGCTGCGAATCCATCGCCGGGCCGGCGCACAGGCTGGAGCCGAACGGATGCCGGTTCTCCGGCGACAGCGAGGGCGAGGTGACCAGTTCGCCGGTGGCCGGATCCTCGACCAGCACCGCGGCGAAGAACTCGGCGGCGCCGCGGAACAGCGGCCAGACCCGGCGCAGGAAGGCCAGGTCGCGGCCGTAGTCGTAGTGGTCCCACAGGTGCAGCAGCAGCCACGCACCGCCCATCGGCCACAGGCCGAAGCGCGCGCCGTCGATCGCGCTGGTCTGTCGCCACAGGTCGGTGTTGTGGTGCACGACCCAGCCGGGTGCGCCGTACATGCGTCGCGCGGTTTCCGCACCGGTCACCGACAGTTCGCGGATCATCCGCTCCAGCGGCTCGACCAGCTCCGGCAGCGCGGTCATCTCCGCCGGCCAGTAGTTCATCTGGGTGTTGATGTTGATCGTCCACTTGCTCGACCACGGCGGGTCGAGCAGGTCGTTCCAGATGCCCTGCAGGTTGGCCGGCTGGGTGCCGGGCCGGGAACTGGCGATCAGCAGGTAGCGGCCGAACTGGAAGTACAGCGCGGCCAGCGCCGGATCATCCTGGGTGGCGAAGCGGTCGACGCGGACCTCGGTCGAACGCGCGGCGACCTCGGTGCGGCCCAGGTCCAGGTGCACGCGCCGGAACAGGCGCTGGTGCTCGCGCACATGCGCGTCGCGCAGCGTCGCCCAGGATTTGCGCGCGGCGGCCTGCACGCGCGCGGCGGTGATCGCGTCGGGGTCGCCGGAGACATCGTCGTGGCGCACGTAGCTGGTGGCCGCGGCGGCGATCAGGACCAGTTCGTCGGCGTTCTCCACCCGGATCCGGCCGCCGATGGCGCTGGTGCTGCCGCCGCGGACCTGCACGCGGCTGCGCAGGCTGAAGCGCAGGCCGCCTTCGATGCCGAAGCGGCTGCCATTGCGGCCGCGCAGCAGCAGTTCGCCGTCCTCGATGGCGACATGGGTGTCCTGCTCGCTCGCCGCCGAGATCCAGCCGGTGATCGCGCCGGGACGGTCGGCGGTCAGCCGCAGCACCAGCACCTGGTCGACCGGCGAGATGAAGGTCTCGCGCACATAGGTGACATCGCCGGCCTTGAAGCGGGTGGTCGTGGTCGCGGTGTCCAGATCCAGCGCGCGGCGGTAGCCGCTGGTCGCACCGAGGCCGTCCAGGTCCAGCCACAGGTCGCCCAGCGCCTGGTACGGCATCTGCCGCACCGGCGAGGACATCAGCGTCGCGTTGGCCAGCGTCTCGGCCTCGGCGTAACGGCCTTCGAAGATCAGCCGGCGGACCTCGGCCAGCGCCGGCGGCGCATCGTCCGGATTGGCGTCGTACGGTCCACCGGCGAACAGGGTGTCCTCGTTGAGCTGCAGGCGCTCGCGCGCGGTACCGCCCCAGACCATCGCACCGAAGCCGCCGTTGCCCAGCGGCAGCGCGTCGACCCACTGCCGCGCGGGGAGCCGGTACCAGAGCGTGAGCGCATCGTCGGCCTGCACCGTGCCGGCGGCGGTGCCACGCTGGGCGAAGGCGCTGCCCGGCAGGTGCGCGAGCAGCACGGTGGAGGCGGTGGCGGTCAGGAAACCGCGGCGGCTGGTGTCGACCATGTCGTCCTCGTCGTCGTGTGGAATCGCGGCCGCGGCGCCCGGTCAGGGAATCAGGTTGCGGCGCAGCGCCGGCACCTGGCGCGCCAGTTCGTCGGCGACGATGGCGGCGAAGAAGTCCGCGCCTTCCGGGCCAAGGTGGGTGTAGTCGAAGGCGATCTTGGCCTGGCCCATCGGCTCGGTCGCGGCGTTGTTCTGCGCGGCACCTGGCGTGGCCGGGACACCGGCGGCAGGCGGCGCGCCGACCGTGGTGCCGGCCTGCGCGGCGCTGACCTGCAGCGGCAGTGCCGGCGCCTGGGCGAAGCGCATCGCCTGCACCGGGCCCATGCCCTGCACGGCCGCGGTGCTGCGCGCGTGCAGGTCGACCAGCGGCACGTCCAGTTCGGTGGCGACCCTGCGCGTGGCCTCGGCCCAGGGAGCGAGATCGTCGATCAGCCGGCCATCCAGGAACTGGCGCCGGGTCAGCGGCGTGACCAGCACCGGCGTGGCCCCGGCGGCGCGGATCTCGCGCACGTAGCCGCGCAGGTTGTCCGGGAACTCGCTGGCCAGGTCGGTCGAACGCCCCGGCTTGCCCGGCTGGTCGTTGTGGCCGAACTGGACCAGCACGTAGACCTCCTGGTACGCGCCCGGGCGCATTTCCTGCAGCGCGATGTCCCAGGACCCTTCCGCGCGGTAGTTGTAGGTGCTGCGGCCGCCGCGGGCCAGGTTGATGCAGGACACGAACGAGGCGACGTGGTCGGCGCAGAAGCTCGGCCCCCAGCCGCCCTGCACCGCGGTGGTCGAGTCGCCGACCAGCACGATCTTGCTGGCCCGGATCGGGGTAACGGCCGGGCGCTCGCGGATCGACGGATCGGTGGACGGGTCCGGGGTGGCGGCCGGCAGGGCGGGGCTGACCAGCGCGGCCATCAACAGGGGCAGACAGGACAGCAAACGGCGGGAACGCGCGGTCATCGGCAGGCATCCAGGTCGAGAGAAGACGGGGCGGCAGGGTGACCAGCGGTGTCATTTCGACGTCGCATCGGCCCTGCCGGATGCGCCGCACTGTAACCAGCGCCGAAGACAATGCCTTGCTGCACCGCAGAATGTCCGCGCCGGCCCGGTTTGGTACGGTCGTCTGACCATCGGTGTCATCCGCGGCCGTGCCGCGCCCGCCCGACACCGCACTTTCCCCCGACCACAGGAACGCCATGGCCCTGCCGACGTCCTTCACCCGCCGCGTCCCCGTCCTGGCAGCCCTGCTGCTGGCCGGCGCCGCCTCCGTGGCCAGCGCCGCCACGCCGACCAGCCCGTGGAAGCGCGGCATCGAGCACCAGCGCCAGGCCGATCTCGGCGACGGCACCTTCCTCAACCCGGTGTTCGCCGGCGACCGCCCGGATCCGTCCGTGCTCAAGGACGGCGACGACTACTACCTGACCCTGTCCTCGTTCGACGCCTACCCCGGCCTGCCGATCTGGCATTCGCGCGACCTGGTCAACTGGCAGCCGCTGGGCCATGCGATCACGAAGAACGTGGGCTCGATCTGGGCGCCGGACATCGTCAAGCACGGCGACCGCTACTACATCTACTTCCCGGCCCGCACCGGCGGCACCGAAGGCAGCGAGCGCAGCAACTACGTGGTCTGGGCCGACGACATCCGCGGCCCGTGGAGCGAGCCGGTCGACATGGGCCTGGGCCGCTACATCGATCCGGGCCATGCGGTCGGCGAGGACGGCAAGCGCTACCTGTTCCTGTCCGGCGGCGACTACGTGCAGATCTCCGACGACGGCCTGCGCGTGGTCGGTGAGCCGAAGCACGTCTACGACGGCTGGAAGTACCCGGCCGACTGGGACGTGGAGGCCTACGCGCAGGAAGGCCCGAAGATCAACAAGCGTGGCGAGTGGTACTACATGACCACTGCGGTGGGCGGCACCGCCGGTCCGCCGACCGGGCACATGGTGATCGTCGCGCGTTCGAAGTCGATCCACGGCCCGTGGGAGAACTCCCCGCACAACCCGATCATGCGCACCGTCAGCCGCGACGAGCCGTGGTGGTCGCGCGGCCACGCCACCGTGATCGAAGGCACCGACGACCGCTGGTGGATGATGTACCACGGCTACGAGAACGGGTACTGGACGCTGGGCCGCCAGGCGCTGCTCGAGCCGATCGAGTGGACGCAGGACGGCTGGTTCGTGGCCAAGGGCGGCGATCTCGGCCAGCCGCTGAAGAAGCCCAGCGGCGAGTCGGTCGGCCAGCACGGCATGGCGCTGTCCGATGATTTCAGCGGCGGCAGGCTCGGCCACCAGTGGTCGTTCTTCAACCCGGCCCAGGACGAGTACAAGCGCCTGTCGTTCGGCGATGGCACGATGACCCTGCAGGGCAAGGGCCGCACGCCGCGCGACACCTCGCCGCTGACCGCGATCGCCGGCGACAAGGCCTACCAGTTCGAAGTGGAGATGGAGATCGAGCCGGGCGCCGTCGGTGGCGCGCTGCTGTTCTACAGCGACCGCCTGTACGTGGGCGTGGGCAGCAACGGCGACCGCACGGTCATGCACCGCTACGGCCTGGAGCGCCCGACCAGCGGCCTGCCGCCGGGCAAGGGCGGCAAGCTGTGGATCCGCGTGACCCACAACCAGCACATCGTGACCATCCACACCAGCCAGGATGGACGCAGCTGGGAGAAGTACCCGGTGCAGATGGAAGTGTCCGGCTACCACCACAACGTGGCCGGCGGCTTCCTCGCACTGAAGCCGGCGATCTACGCGGCCGGCGAAGGCAAGGTCCACTTCCGCGACTTCAAGTACCGCGCACTCGACTACTGAGTGCCACCGCCGGGGATCGCACCGATCCCCGTCCGGCCGGGCGCGCGTCGCCCGGCCGCGGTCGCGGCGAGGGCGGTCGGTCGGACGCAGGCGTCGCGGCCCCGACCGGAGCCCCGACGATGTTCTTCCGCACCACCCTGCTTTCGCTGGCCCTCGCGGCCGCCATCCTGCCTGCCACCGCAGCCGAATCCGGCCGCGCGGTGCTGCCGATGCCGGCCGGCGTGTGGACGCCCGACCAGGGCGACGGCACCTACCGCAACCCGATCCTGGCCGGCGACTATTCCGATCCTGATGTGATCCGCGTCGGCGACGACTACTACATGATCGCCTCGAGCTTCGCGAACGTGCCCGGCCTGCCGGTGCTGCATTCGAAGGACCTGGTGAACTGGAGCCTGATCGGCCACGCGCTGGCGCGGCTGCCGCAGGACGGCCACCACGCCACGCCGCGCCGCGGCGGTGGCGTCTGGGCGCCGGCGATCCGCCATCACGACGGCCTGTTCCGCATCTACTACCCGGACCCGGACTTCGGCATCTACGTGGTCACCGCGCAGAACGCGGCCGGCCCGTGGTCGGCGCCGGTGCTGGTCGAGGATTCCCGCGGCGTGATCGACCCGGCACCGTTCTGGGACGACGACGGCCAGGGCTGGCTGGCGTACTCGTACGCCAAGTCGCGCTCGGGCCGGATCAACGAAGTGCTGCTCAAGCGCCTGAACGCCGACGGCACGAAGACCGTGGGCGAGGAACACGTGGTCATCAACGGCGACACGCTGCCGCCGGTGCAGACCTCCGACGGACCCAAGCAGTGGGTCGTGATCGAAGGCGCGAAGGTGCACAAGCGCGACGGCTGGTACTACATCTTCGCGCCGGCCGGCGGAGTGAAGGGCGGCTGGCAGGGCGTGTTCCGTTCGCGCGACATCCTGGGGCCCTACGAGCAGCGCAACGTGATGGACCAGGGCAGCTCGCCGGTCAACGGCCCGCACCAGGGCGCGTGGATCGACACGCCGCGCGGCGAGCACTGGTTCGTGCACTTCTCCGATGCCGATGCCTATGGCCGCCGCGTGCACCTGCAGCCGATGCAGTGGGGCCGCGACGGCTGGCCGGTGATCGGCCAGCGCCAGCCGGGCCAGCATTACGGCCAGCCCGTGGTCCGCCATCGCAAGCCGGCGCTGCCGAACCAGCCGGTCGCGATCCCGGTGGTCGACGACGGCTTCGACAATGGCCCGCACCTGGGCTGGCAGTGGAACGCCAATCCGTCCGATGCCTGGATCGACCGCAGCGCACCCGGCGTGCTGCGCCTCAACGCGGCGTCATCGCCGGCGAACCTGTGGGAAGCCGGCCACGTGCTGACCCAGAAGCTGCCGGGCATGGCCTTCACCGCGACCACGCAGCTGCGCTTCGCGCCGGTCGCGGTCGGCGAGCGCGCGGGGCTGACTCTGTTCGGCGCCTCGTATGGCTGGATCGGGCTGGAGCGCGGCGCCGATGGCGTGCGCCTGGTGCAGGTCGCCCGCGTCGATGCGGCGGCACACGCGGACGAGCGCGTGGTCGCCGCCGATGTCGCGGTCGGCGAAGCGCCGGTGTGGCTGCAGGTGCAGGTCGAACCGCGCACCGTGAGCATCGACCCGCCGGCCGACCCGACCCGCTACTGGCCGTCGATGACGCGCGCGGTGCATGCGGTCGCGCGCTTCAGCTACAGCCTCGATGGCCGCACCTTCCAGCCGCTGGGCGGGGAGGTCGTGGTCACGCCGGGCCGCTGGGTCGGTTCGCAGGTCGGCGTGTTCGCGCAGGCGCCCTCGGGCACGCCGGCGTTCACCGCGACGAAGGTCGGCCATGCCGACTTCGACGATTTCCAGATGCGCTGAGGGCATCGCCATGCGTCGTCGCCTGCCCATCCTTGCCGCGCTGCTGGCCTGCGCCGGCGCCGGCACGTCATCCGCGGCGGATCCGGATCCTGCGGCGACGCAGACGCCGCTGTACACGGTCGCGCCCGGCCTGTTCGACCAGGCGGCGCCGGACCTGGGTCTGAAGGCGGCGTCGGGCACGCAGACCCTCACCATCTTCGCGCCGACGCCCGAACAGGACCGCTTCAACAACGGCGCGGTGCTGGTCGCGTTCAAGGGCCGGCTGTACGCGCAGTGGCAGAGCTCCCGGCAGGACGAGGACAGCGCCGACACCTGGGTGGCGATCAGCCACAGCGACGACGGCCGCCAGTGGAGCGCACCGCAGGTGCTGCGTGCGGCGGGCCGCGATGGCGTGATGCACTCCAACGGCGGCTGGTGGACCGACGGCGAGACGCTGGTGGCCTACATCAACGTCTGGCCGACCGGTTTCCAGACCAAGGACGGCGGCTGGACCGAGTTCATGCTCAGCCGCGACGGCCGCAGCTGGTCGGCGCCGCAGCGGGTGGCGGACGCGGACGGCGCACCGGTCGAAGGCGTGATCGAACAGGACCCGCATCGGCTGGCCGACGGCCGCATCGTCACCGCGTTCCATACGCGCCCGGGGATGATCGTCGCGCCGTTCGTCACCGACGATCCGCTCGGCGTCTCCGGTTGGCGGCGTGGCGCGATGCGCAATCTCGCGCACGACGAAGCGCGGGTCAGCCGCGAACTGGAACCCAGCCTGTTCCTGCGCCGCAACGCCGGCCGCGACTGCGCGGTGATGGTGTTCCGCGACCAGGGCGACAGTTGGCGGCAGCTGGCCAGCGAGAGCTGCGACGGCGGCAGGACCTGGACCACGCCGACGCTGACCGCGATGCCCGACTCGCGCGCCAAGCAGAGTGCCGGCAACCTGCCCGATGGCAGCGTGTTCCTGGTCAACGCGCCGAACGCCGATCGGGTGCGCATTCCGCTGGCGGTGACGCTGTCGGCCGATGGCCACGTGTTCGACCGCAGCGTCCTGCTGCGCGGCCGCGCCGATCTGCCGCCGTTGCGGCACGCGGGCCGCTACAAGCGTCCCGGCTACCACTACCCGAAGAGCCTGGTCTGGAACGACCACCTCTACGTCGCGTATGCGGTCAACAAGGAAGACATCGTGCTGACCCGGGTGCCGCTGCGGTCGCTGCTGCGCAGTGCGCCAGCGCGCGGAGAGGGTGCCGACGACGGGACGCCCGCAGCGGATCGGTAGACGCGTCGCGGCGGATCTTCGGACTGCCTCCGCGTCATCGCGCGGAAGGGCCTGCATCAACATCGCTGCAGCCATCGCAGCGTTGCATGCGACGCGCGGAGACAGCCGAAGCACGCAGGATCACCGGCGCCGGTCAATCCGACAACACAGCTGGGCCTTGTCGGAACTGGTGTCGTGCCCGCGTCCGCGAGTGGGGAGTGGCCTGCGTCGCGGATGACCTCGGGCGAAGACCTGGCTGACAGCGTTGGATCGATCGCGCCGGATCGGCAGACGGACAGCGGCAGGCGGGAATCGGCCGTGCGCCGCAGACCCGCGCCAACGGCCGTGCGCCGCTTCCCGTACACCCGCAGCGCGTGCCTCATGCATCCAGTGCGGGTTGGCATGGCCCGAGGGCCATGCCGTTTCGATGCCTGGTGACGTACCGCCCGGCGCCATCCGGCACCGGGCGGTTCCAGGCTTACGGCAGGTCGACGACGTTGTTCAGGCGGGTCACTTCCTCGCCGTTGTCGTCCAGGGCAATGCGCACGCGCGCCGCCGTGCTGCCCGCCGGTGCCGACAGCTGCACGGTGGTGGTCTTCGGCACCAGGTCGCTTGGCGCGGCCAGGGCCGGCACCGCGACGCGCGACAGTTCGCGGCCACGCGCGTCTTCGAGCACCGCGTGCGCGCTGCCGGTGCCGACGTGGCCGAGGCTGTGCACGACCACCTCGACGCTGTCGCCGTTCACGCGCACATCGCCACGGCCGATGCCCAGGTCGGGACGCTGCTCGACCGGCGTGCCCGGGGCGACCAGCTCGAACTCCATCACCACCGTCTGCCCGGCCGGGAACACCACGTCGACCGAGGCGCTCTTCTCCAGCGTGAACTCGCGGGTGGTGGCCTTGCCGTCGATGGTGTCGTCGCCGCTGCGGTCGATCCCCGAGGTCATCCGCCACTGGCCGGCATCGATGTTCCAGCCGGTCATGCTCGCGCGCTGAGCCTTGCCGCTGAGGTTGTAGCCGATCACCTTGAAGCGGTCGCGGCGCGCGCCCGGCACCAGGATCGCCACCTGCTCGGCCGCGTCGGCGTTCTCGAAGCGCCAGCTGACGGTGTGGCCCGGCCAGCTCTGGTTGCGCTTGAGCGCGACGCCGCCCAGGCGGGTGCGCTGCAGGAATTCGCTCGGCGCCTCGACCCGGTCCGACCACCAGTGGCCGTCGGTGTTCATGTACTCGCGCTGGGCCTTGGCCTGGATGCCATCGGCGTAGAGGTCTTCCAGGTACTTCTTGTCGCCGGTCTGCTGCCAGGCCACCACGCTGGGGAAGCCGATGCTGCCCTTGTCGGCGGCTTCGACCAGGCGCTTGCCCCAGGTGTCCTGCCTGCCGAGCACGTCGATGAAGTTCTCGCCCAGGTTGCCCAGCCCGCCCGGGCCGCCGCGTTCGACGCGGTAGTCCAGCGCACGCAGGTACTTCTCGTCGCCGGTCCAGCGCCACGCGGTCCAGAACAGGTGCATGGTGTCGCCGCCGCCGGAGCCGTCGAACAGGTTGCCGCCGCGGGTTTCGCCGGTCTGCCAGTGGATCTCGTTGGGCAGGTTCCAGGCGCCCTTCTCGTCGGTGTAGGCGTGGGCCAGGTAGCCGTCGGCCAGGCCGGTGACCAGCTTGCGGCTGGTCGGGTCGCCGTTGTACGCGCCGACCAGGAAGGCCGGGTGCAGGGCCGGGAACGAGTACGGCTTCTGCCACTGCCAGTTCGGGTCGCGGTAGACCTTGTTGCCGCCGAACCAGTTGCTCGACCACAGCAGGTGGCCCTGCGGGTTGCGCAGGATGATGCGCTCGTCGTAGGCCTTCACCGTCTCCATCAGGCGCTCGACGGTCAGCGGATCGCCCCAGTTGAGGTAGAGCATCGCGCTGTTGCTGTTGATGCCTTCCTCGTAGGCGTGCAGCTCGTCGGTCTCGATCGTGCTCAGGCCGTTGGAGAACATGCCGTTCCTGTACGCGGCCTCGGCCAGCGCGGTCAGCGAGGCGTTGAGCTTGTCCGGGATCACGCCCATCAGCGCCAGGCCCGGCCACTGCTGGGTCAGGTCGGAATCGTCGGAAATGCCGCCGCCGAAATCGCCGTACTCGACCTGGCGGTGGTCGATCCACCACTCGATGAAGTGGCGCACGTACTTCAGGTCCTCGACCTGGCGGAATGCCCACAGCGGCACGCCCTTCGGCGCGACCGGCTGTTCGAACGGCGGTTTGCCCTGGCTGTTGTAGCTGATGTAGTTCCAGTACAGCCGGCCCAGTTCATGGTCCGGGTCGATCCGCAGCAGGTCGGACAGGTCGGCGTAGACGCGTGCGTACAGGCGCTGGCGCTTGGACGTGGTGTGTTCCTCGACCAGGAAGCCCCAGTTGTCGCGCACCTGGTTGAAGCGGTCGGCGACGTGCTCCTTGACCGCTTCGGCGCGGTCCTTGAACACCAGGCGCACTTCGCCGCCATCGAGCGAGGCCGCATTGAAGCCCGGTGCGGCCGAGGCGATCGAGATCCACATGCTGTCCGGGGTGAGGATGCGGTCGCGCAGGTCCAGGAACACGGTGCGCTTCTGGCCCGGCTTGACCGACACCGACACGTCGATCATGTCGCGCGCCGGCCAGATCGGATCCTTGACCCGGATGTTCAGCGGGATCAGGCCGTCGTGCGTGGCCGGCAGGTCCAGCGCCGGGATGTCGATGGCGACGCCGTCCAGGCCGTCGTACATGTTCTCCCAGCTGTGCGCCCAGCTGCGGATCAGCGGCTGCGCGGCCGGCGCGTCGCTGACGCCGGACGGGATCAGCACGTGCACGATCGGCGCGGCATCGGCCGGCAGGGTATCCGGCGTGCGGGTGCGCGAACCGGCGCGGCCGGGCAGGGCCATCACCGTGCTGCGCTCGGCTTCGGGGAAGCGGCCGTCGATGTACGCGCGCAGGTCGGCGATGTTGGTGTAGTCCGGCAGCACGCTGCTGTCGATCCGGTAGCTCTGCTTGACCGTGCCTTCCGGTTCGGCCGCATCGGTCACGTTGTAGGCCCAGATCTCCTGGATCGGGGTCTCCTGCGCCGTGTTGGTGAAGCGCAGGTGGCCGCCCTGGCGGGTTTCGAACTGGTCGACGCTGCGGACCACGCCCTGCGCGCGCTGGAACAGCGGCGCCTGCGCGTCGGCGTCGGCACCGTACGTCATGCTGCCGAACGCGGCGCCGCGCAGTTCGATCCGGTTGAACGGCTCGTCCGGCAGCGCCAGGTCCAGCGCCTGGCCGCCCTCGACGTAGGTGTTCCAGTCGGGCAGCTGGAAGTAGTCGTTGCGGCCGGCCAGGCGCGAGCGGTTGTAGACGCCCGGCCAGGTGGTTTCGGCGATGCCGTCCGTGCCCTTCCACATCCACTGCTTCTTGTCCTTGGTGTCGGCGAACTCGACCTTGCGGATCGTGGTCGTCCTGGCGCCCAGCGCCGGCGGCGCCTTGCCGTCGTCCCAGCCGTAGCGGTGCAGCCAGGCCTGGTGCGCATCGGCCTCGGCGATGGCCGGCGCGGAGCCGACCTGGGTGCGGCCGGGCGCGGCGCGGCGCGCCAGCGCGGCCATGCCGTCGGCGCCGAGCATGCGGTCGTACACCCGGATCTCGTCGAAGTCGCTGCCGCGCAGGAAGTTGTAGCGGCTCTGCACCTGGTACGGCGCCATCACGCGGCCGGCCAGGCCGAGCTGGTCGAGCGCGGCGTCGTAGTCGGCGGTGGTGTCGACCCGCGCGGCCTCCTTGCCGTCCACGTACAGGCGCACGCCGGCGGTCTCGTCCCAGGCGAAGGCCAGGTGGGTCCAGTCCTGCGGGCCGGGTGCGGCGTCGAGCTTGAACGAGACCCGGGTGCGGGCCAGGTTGGCGTCGGTCACGAAGGCGTCGAAGCCGTGGCCGTTCCAGTCGATCCGCAGCCAGGCCATGTCCCAGCTGCTGTGGTCGGCGTAGCCCACGCGGAAGATCACGAACGGCGCCTCGCCGACCGGATAGCGCGCGCGCCAGAAGAACGACAGCGTGCCGCGCTGGGTGTAGATGTTGCCGGGCGCGTTCCACGACAGCACGCCGTCGTCGGCCCATTCGATGGCGCCGCCCTGCACGCCGTCGTCCACGATCTTCACCTTGTCCTGGAAGTTCGGGATCGGATCGCCGGCCGCCTGGTCGGCGACGAAGCCCTCGTCGGCGGAGACGCGGAACAGCAGGTTCGGCGCATCCGCGGCGGAGGCCAGCGGCGCCTGCAGCAGCAGGCCCAGCGCGCAGGCGAGGAGGGTGGGGCGCAACGGGGTCTTGGCAGTCATCGGCTCGCTCTTTCCACAGTGTGTCGTCGGGGCCGCGGTGGCGGCCTTCGCATCAGGGCGCGCGTCCACTCGCGCGCAGCGCCTGCTGATGGGTCTTGTACCAGCGCGGCAGTTCCTGCCGCAGCAGCTTCTCCGGCCAGACGCCGTACCAGCTGTAGCCGACGCGGCGCTCGTTGGGCATGTCGGCGAAGCTGGCCACCTGCTCGCCCTGGCGGTTCACGAACATCGGTTCCTGGTGCTGCAGGTCGTAGAAGCGGGCCCACAGCGAGGCGCCGGGCTCGGCCACGATCACCACGTCCTGCCCGGTTTCCTGGTCGGGTGCATCGATCTTGTGCCGGGCCAGGTCGCGCAGGCGGTGCGCTTCCAGCCAGCGTGCGGCGCTGTCGACGGCCGCCAGCACCTGCGGCGACGGCTGCGGCTGGCGCATCAGCACGCGCACGATGCCGACCGATTCGGACACCGCCAGCGACGGCAGCTCGTAGGAGCGCGCCTTGGCCGGCTGCAGCGTGGCCTCGTCGTACTGGGCGGCCCAGATCGTCAGCCGGCTGCCGATCCGCACCTGCGTGGCCAGCACGCAGTCGATGCCGCGATCGAGCGCGGCCTGCGCCTTCGCGCCGTAGTCCGGGGTCAGCTGCGCCAGCGCGTCCTTGCCCTCGACGATGTCCTGCAGCAGGTCGAGCACGCGCGTCATCGCGTCGTCGTTGAAGGTGATCTGGTGCCGGTACAGCGAACGGTCCGGGTAGTACTGCGGCCAGCCGCCATTCGGATACTGCGCGGCCAGCAGGTAATCGACACCGCGGCGCGCGGCGGCCAGATAGGCGGGATTGCCGGTGCGCTTGTGCGCCTCGAGCAGATGGACGATCTCGTGCGTGGTCGCCTTGTTGTCGATCGTCGCGTCGTCCTTGCGGTCCGCAGCGCGCAGTGCGGCGCGCTCGGCCGGGGTGAACGCGTGGTCGTAGTCGACCGCCTTGCCCTGGTGGTGCTTGGACCAGCCGCCGGAGGCGGTCTGCAGCAGCAGCATGTTCTCGGCCACCGCATCGGTGCGGGCGGCGAAGGCCGGCAGCGCCGGCAGGCACAGCGCCAGCAGCAACGGCAGGCAGGCGAAACGGCGCAGTGCAGGGCTCATTCGAATGGTCTCCAGTCGCCGAGGATCGCCTCGCGCGTGTAGTGGGCGGCTTCGGTGGCGTCCAGGCCGCGCGACCAGGCGACCCGGGCGCTGCGATCGGCGCCCGGCCCGCGGTTGCCGTGCTCGACGTAGTCCGCGGTGGCCCGGTTGGCGGCCTTGCCCCAGTCGTGCCAGCCCAGCACCGCGACGTGCGGGCCCAGCTGGCTGTCGACGAAGGCGACCTTGGCGTACGGACGCCAGGGCCGGCCGAGATAGACGTGTTCGACCCCGGGGGCGGCGCTGAGTTCGCAGTCGGCGAACACGTAGCCGAACGCACGGCCCTGCGGCGTCGCCGCGGCGGTGACGTAGCCGTTGCCGACCGAGTGGATCGTGCAGCGCTCGAACAGCGCGGTGCCGGCGCCGAAGATGAAGTCGACCGTGCCCTCGATGTGGCAGTCGCCGAACCAGGCCAGCGTGTCCTGGCCCTGCAGGTAGAGCGTGTCCTGGTGGCCGAGGAAGCGCACGTCGCGGAACGCGGCGCGGGTGCCGGTGACCAGCAGCGCCACCGCCTGGCCGACCGGGCCGGCGTCGTTGGCGAAGGTCAGCCGCTGCGCGCGGAAGTCGTCGCTGCGCACGAACACCGTGGCCGAGCCGAAGGTGCCGAACTCCTTGCCCGTGGCCGGATTCAGCAGCGAGGCGTAATGGCCGGACACGATCGTGGTGGTGGCCGCGTCATCGCCGATCAGTTCGATCGGCGGCGCGCCTGCCGGGATGTCGACCACCTCGCGGTAGGTCCCGGCATGGATGCGGATCGTCGCCGGCTGCGCACCTGCGACGGCCGCGTCGATCGCGGCCTGCACCGTGCGGTGGCTGGCCTGGCCACCGGCGGCATCGACGCGAAGCGATACCGGGAGGCTGTCGGCCAGCGCCGGGAAGGCGATGGCCAGCAGCAGGAAGAAAGATCCGGCCGTGCCCCGCAGGCGCCTGCGCGCTTGCGGGGACGACGGCCGGAGAAGCCGGCCACGTCCTGGAGAGGAGGAGCGGGGGCGCGGCTGCAACACCACGTCAGAACTTGTAACGCGCGCCGAGGTAGTACTGGCGGCCGGTGACGGTGTAGCGGTCCTGCATCTGCAGCTGCGAATCGACGTAGCGGCTGTCCTCGGTGTCCAGCAGGTTGATCGCTTCGAAGGTCAGCGACAGCTTCTTGTTGATCCGGTAGGACATGTTGAAGTCGACGTTGCGCACGCTGTTCTTGCCGGTCACGTCCGGCGTGCCGATCACGTTGCCGTCCAGGTCCCACACGTTCTCGCGGCTCAGCACTTCGCTGATGTAGCCGTCGCGGTAGCTGGTCGACACGCGCGCGCTGAAGCTGCCGTCGTCGTAGTACAGGGTCGCGTTGTACGAGTTCGGCGACAGGTTGACCAGGTCGTTCTCGGTGTAGGTCGTGACGATGGTGTTGCCGGTGCCCGAGCTGAACAGGTAGTTGATGCTCGACTCGACGTGCGTGTAGTTCAGCTGGATGCCGAACTTGCTCCAGAAGCCCGGCAGGAAGGTGAACGGCTGCTGGTAGGTCAGCTCGTAGCCCTTCAGCGGACCGCCTTCGGTGTTGTAGTAGCTCTGCACGTTGAAGATCGTGTCGGCGGTGAAGCCGGCCGGCAGCAGATCCAGCGAGTAGCCCATGTCCTCCCAGGTGCTCAGCAGGCGGGTGCGCTGCACGTAGCTGTCGATGTCCTTGTAGAACACCGCGCCGGCCAGCATCGCGCCCTCAGCGAAGTACCACTCCGCGCTCAGGTCGTAGTTGGTCGAACGGAACGGATCCAGCTTCGGGTTGCCCAGGTTGATCGAGAACGTCCGGCCGTCGTCGAAGTACTGGCTCGGGCCGCCGCTGACGCTCGGCGACATGTAGGCCAGGGTCGGACGGGCCATGGTCTTGGCCGCGCCGAAGCGCAGGACCACGTTGTCGGCCACGTCCCAGGCCAGGTTCAGCGACGGCAGCACGTCGGTGTAGCTGTGGCCGACCTCGGTGCGCACCAGGTAGCGGTCGCCCGCGGCGCTGGTGGCGTTGGCCACGCCGAAGAACGCCTCGCAGTTGGCCGAGTTGTTGGCGGCGTTGGTGGCCGCGCACGGCGCCCAGCCCGAAGCGGTGATCTTGGTGTTGACCACGCGCGCGCCGATGTTGCCGCGGAACGCGCGGTCGAGCAGGTCGGTGTTGAAGTCCAGCTGCAGGTAGGTGCCCAGGCTGCGCTCGTTGACCTCGAAGTTGTTGTTCGAGGAGCCGAAGTGGCCCAGGCCGGCCAGACGGTAGTCGCCGCCCGGGATGCCGGTGTCGCAGTTGCAGTTGATGTTCAGCAGCTCGGCGACCTTGCCGAAGTCCGGGATCAGCCAGCTGCCGGGCACGTTGCCGGACAGGTTCTTGCCGAAGCCGTCCAGCGTGGTGCTCATGTCGCCGACCGTGACGCCGGCCGGCAGCGCCTGGGCCAGGCGGCCGTAGCTGATGTGCCGGTACTCCTCCGTGGACATGTCGTAGTCCTTGTAGGCCAGACCGGTCCGGAAGGTGAAGGTCGGATTGATGTCGAACTGCAGGTCGACCTTCGCGGTGTCGAAGGTGTTGCTGACGTAGCTCGGATTCAGGCGGACTTCGCTGATGTTGGTGCCGCGCGCGCTGCCGTTGCTGTTGACCGGCACGGCGCCGTAGCCCAGCCACTGCCACGCGTTCGGATCGTTCAGCGCGAACGGGAAGGTCATGCTGGGCATGCCGCCGTTGCGGCCGTCGAACACGAAGCCGTCGAGGTTGCTGTTGTCGAAGCTGACCAGCGAGAACACCGGGCGCTCGTAGTCGGACGACGAGTGGCCGATCACCGCGTCGAGGCGGACCGAATCGTTGAAGTGGTGTTCCAGGTTCAGGCTGTACTGCTGGAACTCGGTCGACTCCTGGATCAGGCTCGACTCGGTGCGGAAGTCGACGTTGTCGAACACGCCGTAGACCAGGCGGTTCATCTCGTCCATCTGCGCTTCGCGGACCACGATCTGGGTCTTGCCGCCCAGCTGCGCGGTGCGGTGCAGGTTCGCGCCCAGCGAATCTTCGCGCTGGTCCTTGTCCAGCTTGGAGTACATCGCGTCGAAGCTCAGCAGGGTGTCGTCGGAGACGCGGAACTGCAGCGCGCCGGTGACGCCCAGGCGCTCGATCTCGTGCGCGGTGCGGATGTAGCGTGGGTAGCGCGGCAGCCAGCCGTTGGTCGCGGCCTCGTAGGCGGCGATGTTCTCCGGCGTGGCGGCCGGGCGCGGCACGCCGGTGCCGCAGTTGTTGGCGTCGATGCCGTAGCTGCCCCAGCCGTTGCTGCGGTCCTGGTTGGCCTGGCTGCCGGTGCCGGCCGGCGTCTCGTTGGCGGCCGGGTTGCGCGGGGTCTGCGGGTTGTAGCCGACCGGCGAGCAGAAGCCCATGGTGCCGTTGTTGTTGGCATTGGACTGGTTGGAGTTGCGGTAGTTGCCGTGCTCCCAGCGGACCGGGTTGTAGCCTTCCTCGTACACGTTGCGCTTGCTGTACGACGCCGACAGCAGGGCGCCGAAGCGGCCGTCCGCCCAAGTGTTGCTGATCAGGCCGGAGACGCGCGGATCGTATTCCTTGGCCAGCTCGCCGTAGCCGACCTGGGCGCTGGCCGACGCCTGGAAGCCCTTGAAGTCGAACGGGCGCGAGCCGCGCAGGTCGACAGTCGAGCCCAGCGAGCCCTCGTCCATCTGCGCCGACTGGGTCTTGTTGACCTTGACCTGGCTGAACAGCTCGGAGGCGAAGGTGTTGAAGTCGAACCCACGGCTGCGGTTGACGCCCGAGCTGCCGCTGCCGGCGGTGGCCAGCGCTTCCAGGCCGTTCAGGCGCACGCGGGTGAAGTCCGAACCCAGGCCGCGGATCGAGATGCGCTGGCCTTCGCCGCCTTCGCGATCGATCGACACGCCGGCGATGCGCTGCAGCGATTCGGCCAGGTTCTGGTCCGGGAACTTGCCGATGTCCTCGGCGAAGATCGCATCCACCTGCTCGGTCGAATAGCGCTTCTCGTCCATCGACTTCTGCAGGCTCTGGCGGTAACCGGAGACCTGCACGCTGTCGAGCTGGGTGACGTCGGGGCCGGCGGCGTCCTGGGCGAAGGCGGCCGGTGCGGTCAGGGCGACGGCGATGGCCGTGGCCAGCAAGGTAACCGGTGTCTTCCGGACGTGGCGGTTGCGATCCATGGTGATTCCCTCCCAGGAAGAACGAGTGCGTTGATTTGAATGAGTGCGCGATGCGCGACGGGCGACCAGCGGAAATGACACCGATGGTCAAGAAAGTGGGCGTACCGTAACAGCGCCGTCACGGGGGGGCATCTTGCAGCGCAGCACGGAACCTCCGGCGCAGGCCCCATTCGCGCGTCAATACGCGTTTCCTGTGCCGGAAAGCACGAAAAAACGGCATGAAAAAAGCCGGGTCGGCAAGGCCGACCCGGCTTGATGTGCCGCGTTGGAACGGGATCAGAACTTGTAGCGCAGGCCCAGCATGTACTGGCGACCGGTCTCGCTGTAGTCCAGCGGCAGGCGCGAATTGGCGCCGACCCAGGTCTCGGAGGCCTCGTTGGTCAGGTTGATGCCTTCCAGGCTCAGCTCCAGCTGGTCGCTGATCGTGTAGCGGATCGACGCGTCGATGAAGGTGTTGCCGTTCTGGCCGTGCACATCGCTGGTGAAGCCCTGCTCGGTACCCGGGACCTGGATCAGGTAGTCGTCGCGGTTGGTCGCCGAGATGCGGCCCGAGAAGGTCTGGCCTTCATAGAACAGCGTGGCGTTCCACGAGTGCTTGGACAGGCCGGTCAGGTCGGTGTTCAGCGAGTTGCCGCCGGCCGCCGTCAGGTACTGGATCTGCGAGTCGACGTAGGTGTAGTTCAGCTGGACACCGAGGTTGCTCCACTTGCCCGGCAGGAAGGTGAACGGCTGGGTGTAGTTGGCTTCCAGGCCCTTCAGGTCGCCGCCCGGGGTGTTGACCGGCACGGAGAACACGAAGTCGTCGTTGACGCCGGCGCCGGTGCCGTCGAGCAGGCTGGCCGGCAGGCCGCTGGAGGCGTAGGAACGCACTTCGCGGGTGGTCTGCACGAAGCTTTCGATGTCCTTGAAGAACAGGCCCAGGCTCAGCATCGCGCCTTCCTGGAAGTACCACTCCGCGCTCAGGTCGTAGGTATCGGCACGGATCGGATCCAGCGCCGGGTTGCCGCCGCTGACGGTGCGTGCACCACCGGCGACGTTGACCGTGACGCCCGGGGTGAGGCTGCCCAGGCCCGGGCGCGACATCACCTTGGCGGCGCCGAAGCGCAGCAGGAAGTCCGGGGTGAGCTCGGCGACCAGGTTCAGCGAGGGCAGCGTGTCGCTGTACTCGCGGCTGACCGTCGAAGCCACCGGCGTGCCGCTGGCGGTCGCGATGCCGGTCGAGGTCTGCTTGGTGCGCACGTAACGCACGCCGAAGTTGCCCGAGAACGGAATCGAGCCCAGGTCGGTCGAGAACTCGCCCTGCAGGTAGACGCCGCGATCCTCTTCCTCGACGGTGCGGGTGTTCACCGCGCGCTCGGCCACGGCGAAGGTGCCGCTGTTGCTGTAGATGTCGTAGAACGCGGCGATCGCGTCCAGGTCCGGGATGACCCAGGTTCCCGGCGAACCGTTGACGCCCCGCAGGCTGGCCAGCTGGGTGAAGTCGATCGGCACGATCTTGTTGCCGCCCGGGAAGTTCGGCGCGGCGGCGACGTTCTCGCTGCTGCGACGCCATTCCTTGGTCTGGAACGCGTAGTCCTTCGCCAGCACGCCGCCCTTGAGGCGGAAGCCCGGGCTGATGTTCCAGTTGAAGTCCAGCTGCGCGGTGTCGAAATCGTTCTTGACGTACTGCGGACGGATGCGGATCTCGGCCAGGGTCCAGCCGGCCGGATTGGTCGGGTCGATGCCGTAGTTCAGCACCGGCGCCCACTTGTTGCCGCGGTAGTCGTAGCTGTAACCGTCGACATCCAGCTTGTCCATGATGACCGTGGTCTGGACCGGGTTCTCGTGCTCGGACCTGGACGTACCGACCTTGCCGCTGATCTGGAAGTCGTCGGTGAACTTGTGGCTGCCGCTCAGGCTGAGCTGGGTGAAGACGGTGTTCCACTCGTCATGGCGGCTTTCCGAGCGCACGTCGACGTTGTCGAATTCGCCGTAGAGCAGCGCGCCGGTCGCCGGATCGATGTAGCCATCCTTGACGATGGTCTGCGGCTTGCCGCCCTGCGAAGCGCCGCGGCTGAAGGAAATCGCCTCGATGTAGCGCTCGTCGCGGGTCGCGTCGATCTTCGAGTACAGCGCATCCAGGCCGAACTCGGTCCGGTCGCTGGGCTTGAACTGCAGCGAGCCGGTGATGCCGGTGCGCTCCTGCGAGTGCTCCATCTGGGTGTAGCGCGGGAAGCGCGGATGGAAGGTGTTGGCCGAAAGCGCCGGGGTGAACGGCGAGGTCGGGCTGAAGCCGTTGTTGCTCGGGCCGTTCGCCCAGCGGCCGGTGCCGGTGCCTTCTTCCAGGGTCTGCTTCTCGGAGTAGGCGACCGACAGCAGGGCGCCGAACTTGCCGTCCGCCCAGCTGTTGGCGATCAGGGCGGCCACGCGCGGATCGGCCTTGGCGGCCATCTCGCTGTAGGCGGCCTGGCCGCTGGCGACGAAGGTGAAGCCGTCGTAGTCGAACGGGCGCGCGGTGCGCAGGTCGACGGTCGCGCCGAGCGAGCCTTCCTCGACTTCGGCCGAGGCGGTCTTGCGCACGATCAGCTGCGAGAACAGGTCCGAGGCGAACACGTTGAAGTCGAAGCCGCGGCCGCGGTTGGAGCCGCCGCTCTGGTCGGACGCACCGACCGTGGTCAGCGCTTCCATGCCGTTGATGCGCACGCGGGTGAAGTCCGGGCCCAGGCCGCGGACCGAGATGTTGCGGCCTTCGCCGGCGTCGCGGGTGATGACCACGCCCGGGATGCGCTGCAACGATTCGGCCAGGTTCAGGTCGGGGAACTTGCCGACGTCCTCGGCCACGATCGCGTCGACCACGCCGGCTTCGCCGCGCTTGATGTCCAGGGCCTTCTCGACGCTGGCGCGGTAGCCGGTGACGACGATGGTGTCCAGGTCGGTGGTGTTGGTCGGTGCTGCATCCTGGGCAAACGCGCCCGGTACGTACAGCGCCAGGCCGATCGAGGCGGCCAGCAAGGTAACCGGTGTCTTCCGGCGATTGCTACGGGTATGCATAACTCCCCTCCCAAGGGTTTTGCCACGCAGGGTTGTGAGATCTCGGTCTTGACATCGGATTGACACCGATGGTCAAACGCGACGCTAACACCAGCCCCCTGCGTCGGCATCTTGCAGCGCAGCACGACCGCCAGGGCCGGATCCCTTGTCCCACCGGGCATCCCGCTAGAATGACACCGCTGGTCAACGCCTCCGTCGGGGGCGCCCCGCGTGTCACCATGTCCGCCCGCCGTCGTCGGTGGGCCACCCGGAGGAGGGAGAAGAATGTCGGCTCGTGTCGTGTGTTTTGGCGAGATCCTGCTGCGCATGAGTGCGCCCGGCCGCGAGCGGCTGCTGCAGTCGCCACGTCTGGATGTCCATATCGGTGGCGCGGAAGCCAATGTCGGCGTGTCGCTGGCGCAGTACGGCCATGACGTATCGGTGGTCAGCACCGTGGCCGACAACGCGCTGGGCGAAGCGGCGCTGGGCGAACTGCGCCGCTACGGCGTCGACACCCGCCTGGTGCGCAAGGTGCCCGGCCGCATGGGCATCTATTTCCTCGCGCCCGGCGCGATCCACCGCCCGGCCGAAGTGCTGTACGACCGCGCCGGCGCGGCGTTCGCGGTGGCCGCGGCCGACAGCTACGACTGGCCTTCCCTGCTGCAGGGCGTGGACCTGCTGCACCTGTCCGGGGTGACGCCGGCGCTGGGCCAGGCCACCGCCCAGGCGGCGCTGGCCGCGGCCCGCGCCGCGCGCGCGGCCGGTGCGAAGGTCTCCTTCGACGGCAATTTCCGGCCGAAGCTGTGGGAGGTCTGGCAGGGCGATGCCAAGGGCATCCTGTCCGAGCTGATGGCCGAGGCCGACGTGCTGTTCGCCGATTACCGCGACATGGGCGTGGTCCTGGGTGGCTCCTATCCGCAGGCCGAGGCGCTGGAGCGCGTGCAGGCCGGCGCTGCCGATGCCTTCAAGGCCTTCCCGCACCTGCAGTGGATGGCGTGCACGATCCGCGCGCCGCGCAATGTCGACCACCACGCGCTGTCCGGCGTGCTGATCGGGCGCGATGGCAGCACCGCCCTGGCGCCGCAGGAAGAGATCGGCCCGATCGTCGACCGCATCGGCGGTGGCGATGCGTTCGCCGCCGGCGTGCTGCACGGCCTGGCCAATGGTTGGGATCCTGAACGCACGATCCGCTTCGGGTTGGCCGCAGGCTGCCTGAAGCACTCGATTCCAGGCGATTTCAACCTGGTCTCGGAGGCCGATGTCGAAGCCCTGGTCGGCGAAGGGCGCTACGACGTCAAGCGCTGAGCGCGACGCGTCGGCGTGCAGGCGAAGGGCGGCCATCGGCCGCCCTTCGTCGTTTCCGGCCGGGCACGCTGAACGGCACCGCGGCCGCGCCGGCGCGCGCGGTGCCCGGCGGACGCTGTCGGGTCGCTTTCCCGGTGTAAAATCGCGGTTTTTCGCCAACACCATGCAGGAAGCCCCGCCCCGGGCGCCCCTCAGCGGCCCGACGTTCATCAGGCTGCTCGCGCGCCTGACCGACGCCGATGTCCCGCCCTCCAGCCTCACCCTGTCGGAGCGGCTGAGCCAATGGATCGACTGGACCCACGCGGTGGCGCTGTCGCGCGCGCTCGATGGCCAGCGCACCGATGCCGACGACACCGCGGCCAGCCCCGCCGACGAGGACGCCTGCGCGCGTGCGCGTGCGCAGCTGGCCACGGCCATCGCCAGCCATCGTGCATGGGCGGCCGACATGGAGGCCACGGCCGACTACGGCCCGTTCCGCGAACGCTACATCGGCCTGCAGCGCGCGATGCTGGGCGCCACCGGCAAGCTGCGCGGCGAGCTGCGCGACGCCCTTGCCGGCCGGTCGCCGGCGCTGGGCCGGCTGGCCGAGGTCGATGCGCTGATGGAGCGCGTGCTGAGCCCGCGCGAATACGGCCTGCTGGCCGCGGTGCCCGACCTGCTTGGACGCCATTTCGCGCGTCTGCAGCAGGCCGCCGCGCCGCCGCAGGCGGATGAAGCGGCAGGCGGGAGCGGATCCATCGCGCCCCCGTCGGCCTGGCTCGACACCTTCCGCCGCGACATGCACAGCGTGCTGCTGGCCGAACTCGATATTCGTTTCCAACCGGTCGAAGCGCTGCGTGCAGCGCTCCGCACCCATTAACCGGCCTGTCCATGCATAGAAATCCTCTCGACCTCGTGGTGTTCGTCCTTGGCCTGGCTGCCGTGAGCTGGATCGGCGCCGGCTACCTGGGCACCAACACGCTGGCGCTCGCGTTCACCCTGCTGATCGCGATCTGCTACGTGGCCGGCGCGCTGGAACTGCACCGCTACCGGCAGGCCACCGCCTCGCTGGCCGAGGCCGTCGCCGGCCTGTCGGCCGCGCCGGCCAGCCTGCACGACTGGCTCGCGACCCTGCATCCGTCGCTGCGCAACGCGGTGCGGCTGCGCATCGAAGGCGAGCGCGTGGCCCTGCCCGGGCCCAGCCTGACCCCGTACCTGGTCGGCCTGCTGGTGCTGCTGGGCATGCTCGGCACCCTGCTCGGCATGATGGCCACGCTGCGCGGCACCGGCCTGGCGCTGGAGAGCGCCACCGACCTCGAAGCGATCCGCAGCTCGCTGGCCGCGCCGGTCAAGGGCCTGGGGTTCGCGTTCGGTACCTCGATCGCCGGTGTCGCCGCCTCGGCGATGCTCGGCCTGCTGTCGGCCCTGAGCCGCCGCGCCCGCCTGCACGCCGTGCAGCAGCTGGACGCGCGGATCGCCACCACGCTGCACGCGCATTCGCAGTCGCACCAGCGCGAAGAAAGCTTCCGCCTGCTGCAGCGCCAGGCCGAGCTGATGCCGGACCTGGTGGAGCGGCTGCAGGCGATGGTCGCGGCCATCGAGCAGCAGAACCAGTCCAGCGCCGAGCGGCAGCTGGCCAGCCAGGACGCGTTCCACGCCCGGACCGAGGCCGCCTACACGCGCCTGGCCACCTCGCTGGAGCAGTCGCTGCAGGCCGGCGTGGCCGACAGCAGCCGCGCCGTCGCCGCCACGCTGCAGCCGGTGGTCGAGGCGACCATGGCCGGCCTGGCGCGCGAGACCGCCAGCCTGCACGACGGCATCGGCCAGGCCGTGCAGCGTCAGCTGGACGGCGTGTCGGGCGGTATCGAGAAAAGCGCCAGCGCTGCGGCCGATGCCTGGAGCGCGGCACTGGCCGAACAGCGCCGCCTCAACGAGGCGCTGACCGGGGATCTGCGCGCGACGCTGGACGATGTCGCCACGCGCGTGGACGCGCGGGCGACCGGCCTGCTCGACGGCGTCGCCACCCGCCTGGACGCGACCACCGCCGGCCTGACCGCCGCCTGGGGCGATGCGCTGGCGCGGCAGGACGGCGTCAACGAAGCGCTGTCCACCCGCAACCAGCAGGCCATCGAAACCGTCACCGCCACCTTCGCCGACCACGCCAGCGCCCTGCTGGGCAGCGTCGAGCAGGCGCATGGGCAGCTGCAGGCCGCACTGGCCGAACAGGATGCGCAGCGGCTGCAGGCGTGGACCGCATCGCTGACCGCGGCAGGCACCGGCCTGCGCAGCGACTGGCAGGAGGCGGGCGACCGTGCCGCCGAACGCCAGCAGGCGATCTGCGACGCATTGGCCGACACCGCGCAGGCCATCGGCACGCAGGCGCAGGCGCAGTCCGAACAGACCATCGCCGGCATCGCGCAGCTGGCCCGGTCCACCGCGGAAGCCGCACAGGCATCGGCCGTGGCCAGCGCCGAACGCCAGCAGGCGATCTGCGATGCACTGGCCGACACCGCGCAGGCGATCGGCACGCAGGCGCAGGCGCAGTCCGAACAGACCATCGCGGGCATCGCGCAGCTGGCCCGGTCCACCGCAGAGGCCGCACAGGCATCGGCCGTGGCCACGGCCGAACGCCAGCAGGCGATCTGCGACACCCTGGCGCGCACCGCGCAGGACATCACCAGCCAGGCGCAGGCGCACGCCGGCCAGACCATCGCCGAGATCTCGCGCCTGGTCCAGACCGCCTCGGAAGCACCGAAGGCCGCGGCCGAAGTCGTGGCCGAACTGCGCGAGAAGCTGTCCGACAGCATGGTCCGCGACACCGCCATGCTCGAGGAGCGCAGCCGCCTGCTGGCCACCCTGGAAACCCTGCTCGACGCGGTCAACCACGCATCCACCGAGCAGCGCAGCGCGGTCGATGCGCTGGTCACCACCTCGGCCGACCTGCTGGACCGGGTCGGAAGCCGCTTCAGCGACCACGTCGAGGCGCAGACCGGCAGGCTCGGCGATGTCGCCGCGCAGGTCACCGGCAGCGCGATCGAAGTCGCCAGCCTCGGCGAGGCGCTGGGCATCGCGGTGCAGCTGTTCGGCACCTCCAACGAACAGCTGATGGAGCGCCTGCAGGAGATCGCCGCCGCGCTCGACCGTTCGCTGAGCCGCAGCGACGAACAGCTGGCCTACTACGTCGCCCAGGCGCGTGAGGTGATCGACCTGAGCATGCTGTCGCAGCAGCAGATCGTGGCCGACCTGCAGCGCCTGTCCGCGCCGCGCGAGGCCGACCCGGCATGAGCGCCGAGGTCGAAGGCATCCACGATGGCGACGCCGAGGCCGGCATCCCGGTCTGGGCCGCGTTCGGCGACCTGATGTCGGTGATGGTCGGCGCGTTCGCGCTGATCCTGGTGGGCGTGATCGGCGTGCAGCTGCAGCTGTCCAGCCGGCTCGACGAGGAAGTGCGCCAGCGCCAGGCCGAAACCCAGCGCCGCAGCGCGCTCGAACAGGCGCTGGCGGTGCCGCTGGCGTCCGGCCGGGTGACCCTGGTCGACGGCCGCATCGGGATCCGCGGCAGCGTGCTGTTCGCGGTCAATTCCGACCAGCTGCAGCCCGACGGCCGCGCGCTGCTGAGCGAACTGGCTGGCCCGCTGTCGGCCTACCTCGGCACCCGCGAAGAGATCCTGATGGTCAGCGGCTTCACCGACGACCAGCCGATCCACGACGGCAACCGCCAGTTCGCCGACAACTGGGAACTGTCGGCCAAGCGTTCGCTGACCGTGACCCGCGCGCTGATCGCCGACGGGGTGGCCTCGTCGTCGGTGTTCGCCGCCGCGTTCGGTGCCGAGCAGCCGGTCGGCTCGAATGCGGACGAGGATGGCCGCGCGCGCAACCGCCGCGTGGAGATCGCGCCGATTCCGAAGCCGAAGACGCCCGCAGGGTCCGATGCACCGTAGCGCGGACCCCGGCGCCGTCCTGCAGGCATGGCGCGAGGCCGGCGCCGACCGCCTCGATCCCATGCGCTTCGTCCACATCGAAGCGCTGTGGCGGCGCGCGGGCGCGCACGATGGCGCGGTCCGGCAGCTGCTCGATGCGCGTCTGGACGCCTTGATGGATGCCTACGGCACGGCGCTCGACCAGGCCGTGGCCGGTGGCTGGAACGCCGCCGCGGATGCTGGCGGCCGCACCCCTGCGGCGGCAGCGCCCGGGCCGCTGGGAGCGCTGGTCGCGCTGCTGGCGCGGGGCGGCGGCATGCAGGCGTCCACCGCCGGCGCAGCGCCCGCCGCGGTCGCGCCGTCCGGACAGCCGCTCGCCGATGTGCCGGACAGCTGGCAGGCGCCGGCCGTGCTCGATGAAGCGCGCCAGCTGTGGAGCCGCGTGCGTATCGAACAGCAGATGCGCGAATCGCTGCTGCAGCTGCCCGAGGATGCCGGTCCGCTCAACTCCGGCGTGCTGGTGCACCGCGCGTTCGCGCTGATGAGCGAACTGTCGCCGGAATACCTGCAGCACTTCCTGACCTATGTCGACGCGCTGGTGTGGATGCAGCAGCTCGCCGGCGAGGGTGGCGGCGCGCTGGCCGAGCCGTCCAGGCCGGCCGCGAAGAAACGCGCGGCGGCCAAACCGCGCAAGCGCCGCGCCGGATAGCCGAAGCGACACGTGCGCATCGCACGCGGCGGGAGCACATGCGGCTGGCGGCCCGATCGCCGCCTGATCGCGATCGGACACGGTGCGCGTGCGACTTGCCGGCGCCATCGATGCCGGACATACATCGGCGCTAGGCCTTCGATCCGCCGGATCGGAATGCCCGACGACAGCGCAGGACGCTGCGTGGCAGCGTCCTGCGCGCGCGGGCTCACGCGTAGCCCGCGGCGAACAGCGGCAGCGTGCGCGCCGGCTCCGGGGACACGCGGTCCAGCCACTGCAGGACCGAGCGCTGCACGTCGAGCGCGCCGAGGCAGTCGCGCAGGAAACGACGGTCGTGCGCCAGCGGCGCGCACTCGCTCAGCTGCTGGTACATCTGGATCTCGCGATGCTCCAGCGTCCGCCAGGCACGCAACGAGGGATACCGCTCGGACGGCTGCGCGGCCACATCGGCCCATGCGCCATCGGGCCCGCCGAACGTGGTCAGGCAGGCCGACAGCCAGCGCAGCTGCGCGTGGGTTTCGGTGGCATGCAGATCGGCGCGGTCGCGGACTTCGTTGTCGAATCGCCGATCCGCCGCGACCTCGCGCAGCAGGCCGAGCGCCCGCGCTTCGACGTGGCAGGCGGTGCCGAGTTTGCGGATCAGGGACGCGCGCCGGGTGATGCTCATCAATCGCTCCAGTGAGATGGCTCCCTGCGCGGCCTGGTGTTCTGGCGCCGGAGAGCCCGGTGAGTGGCGGTTCAGCGCCGCTGCGAGCGGGCCGACGGCAGCAGCCGTGGCCCGTCGAGTGCGAACGCAACAGGCGATCGTGGAACGCGCGGCGTCCCGGTCGCGTGATGCCCGTCATCGGCCATCGACCAGCCCACCACATGCCAGGTGTTCGCATCGGCGACCTCGGGCGACCACCAGCGCCGGCCATCGAACTCGCCTTCGAACCAGGTGTCCACGCCGTCGGATGAAACCACATGCACGTGCAACGCCACGTGCAGCGGTGGTGCCAGGAGCGCGGCATGCGACGCGGGGCTGGTCGGTGAAGTACGCATGGGTGGAATCAGAAGCGACGCCGCGTGACATGGGCGTCGAAAAACCACCGTGCGATGCAGCGGATGCCGAAAACGCGATGCAGCGCAGGATTCACGCACACCGAGACGCGTATTCACGCGCCCGCACGGCCGCGCTGCGCAGCCTCGGGTTTCATCCCGCAGGAGAGTGCCCATGCGTCGCATCGTTCCCGTTTTCTCGCTCGTGTTGCTGCTCGCTGCCTGTGGCGACCGCCGCAACGACGACAACACCGCGGCCGCCGCAGGCAGCGGTTCACCGGCAGGCGAGCGCGTCCTGACCACGCCGGAAGCCGCCGCCGCCTCCGAGGCGCCCAGCGCACAGTCGCCGCTGCCGCCGGCCACGCCGCCGCCGAGCGATCCGCTGTGCTCGGAGATGACCGGCGCCGAGCGCGACCTCTGCCTGCGCGAGGCGGCCGAGCGCGCCAGCCGCGCGCCGCACGAGGCGCCACCGCCGATGGAGCCGTCGACGACGCCGTGATCGCGGCAGGTAGGACCGGGATCCCGCGCCGTGCGTCCGTGCTGGTCTGATCCGGCAGCCGGCCACGCCGGTCGGTGACGGCCGCCCGGTCCCGCGCGACGCGGTGTGGTGCGGATCGAGGGGGCAGAGCACGCGATCACTCGCCGATACGGTCCGTCCGCCGCGTCAGCGCGCCCAAGGGCGTCCTGGACGCGGCTGACGGCAGCGCTGCGTGCGTGGTGTGCGGCGCACGGGCATGGCGGCACGCCCACGGCGACCGTCCGGCAGGCGGCGTCAGCGACCGCGGCACATTGGTCGCCGCGCGCGAAGGTGGCAGAATCCGCGCCTTTCTTGAACAGGCGGACGCGCAGATGCGGATCGGGATCGACTTCGGTACCAGTTACTCGGCGGCCGGCGCGGTGGTGGATGGCCAGGTGCAGCTGGTCCGCTTCGGCGACGACAGCCAGTTCCGCACGGCCGTGTTCTTCCCGACCAGGCTGCCCGACCTGGCCCAGTTCGAGCTGACCGCCGAACTGGCCGACCGGGTCGACCGGCTGGTCGACTCCGGCCGCCGCGACCAGGCGCAGCAGGCCGTGCGCCTGCAGGGCCTGCGCGATGCGGCGATGCGCCTGCCCGAACCCCAGCGCAGCGCGCAGCTGGCCCTGGTCCCGACCTTCCGCCCGCAGACCGACATCCAGCTGCGGCGCGCGGCCAACGCCACGGTGCGTCGCGAATGGGGCGCCGAGCAGACCCGCGAGGCCATGGCCGCGCGCATCGATGTCGGCGACGCGCTGTACGGCGATGCCGCGATCCAGGCCTTCATGGACGAGGGCGGCGGCCGCCTGCTGGTCTCGCCCAAGTCGATGCTCGGCTACAACCTGGACGGCCCGGTCCGCGACGACCTGCTGCGCATCACCTCGTACATCCTGCGCCACATCCGCGAGACCGCCTCGGCCCAGCTCGGCACCGAGGTGCGTTCGGTGGTGATGGGCCGCCCGGTCGAGTTCCGCAGCTCGCGCGGCGAGGAGGGCGGGTTGCTGGCGCTGCAGACCATCCGCGATGCGGCGATCGCCGCCGGCTTCGAGGATGTCGAGTTCCTCGAGGAACCGGCCGCGGCCGCCTACGGCTACCACGGCCAGCTGAGCGAACGCCGCCGCGTGCTGATCGTCGACATCGGCGGCGGCACCACCGACATGGCGCTCGCCGACCTGGGGGGCGAACGCGCGCTGCCGGCCGTGCACCGCTCCTGGGGCACGCCGGTCGGCGGCACCGACGTCGACCGCGAACTCACCCTGCGCGGCGTGATGCCGCTGTTCGGCAAGTACCACACCAACACGCCGGTGCATGTCTACGCGCACGCGGCCTCTGTGTGGGACGTCATCGCCCAGCGCGACTTCCGCCAGGCCAGCTTCGACCGCATCGACCCGCCGTACGGCCCGCGCCTGCAGGCCCTGCAGCAGCCCGGCCACACCGTGCGCCTGAACCGCAGCGTCGAGCGCGCCAAGATCGGCCTCAGCGACGGCGTCGCCACCACCGTCGCACTCGACTACATCGAGCCCGCGCTGCAGCAGCCGTTGACCGGCGACACCCTGACCGACGCCGCCGACCCGTTCGTGCGCGCGCTGCGCACCCTGATGCAGACCGCGAAGAGCGACATCGCCGAACAGGCGCCGGACACCATCTACCTCACCGGCGGCATGTCCCGCTCGCCGTACGTGCCGGTCGAAGTGCGCGCGATGTTCCCGGGCGTGGAGGTCGTCGCCGGCGATGCATCGCTGGGCGTGGTCAGCGGGCTGGCGCGGGCGGCCGCGCGGTAGCCATCGCCGATCCCGGCGACGGCGCGTGCTCCGCGCCGCGTGCGGTGCAGGCGATCCAAAGGGCTGGCCACGGCGGATGCGCCGCGTCCCGGCACCTGCGCGTAGATCCGGGTGGTCGCCACGTCCTTGTGACCCGGCAGCTCCCGCATCGTGCGGATGTCGTGGCCCGCTCCAAGCAGATGCGTGGCGAACGAATGGCGCGGCGTGGTGCAGTTGGCCGGCCTGGTGATGCCCGCGCGGACCCGGGCCGCCTTCACCGCGCACTGCAGCACCTCATCGGCCACATGGTGCCGCCAGCGCCGAGCGCTGCGTCGATCAAGCGAGCGTCGCGCCGCCGGGAACAGGGACTGCCAGCCCTGCCCAGCGTCCGCGTGCGGATACTGGCCCATCTCCCGAGGATGGCGCCTGCCGTTGGCCAGGATGAAACGCCGCGTCCAGGCCACCCAGACCTGCTCGGCGCGGATGCTGTAGTGGCGACGCCGCACCCGGCCGTGCACCTGGTCCAGCAGACGCGGCTCCCGCGAACCCATTACGCCTTCGCTTTCACCGGTGTATCTATACGGCCGCTTCGATGTCGGATAACACCGCCAGCGTCCGCGCTCATTGCACATGCCGCCATCCGCCAACCCATTGATTCCGGGTGGGAGTTGGCCGATAGGCAAGTAAGGTTGGATCGGAGATACTCGGCGCTACGCCGCTGTTAGGCGGTTGAATAGTAGTTAGGCCCCTAAATGACATCTCTCCTTACCGAAAGGCTGGAGTTGCGCCACTTCTCGCTAGATGACGTGGAGGCGTATCGGCCACTCGTATCAGACCCAACCGTCCTTCGCTACACCGGAGAAGCTCCCCTCGCGACAACCGCCGAAGTACGGAACCTGCTCGTCACACGTCCGCTTCGCGACTACGCCGTATTTGGCTACGGCCGACTTGCCTGCATCGAGAGAACCACCGGACAGCTTGTCGGCTTCTGCGGCCTCAAGTACCTGGAAGATATGAGGGAGACTGACATTGGGTACCGCTTCATTCCCCAGTGCTGGGGAAAGGGCTACGCCACCGAGAGCGCGCAGGCCGTCATGCGCCATGGGCGGGAGACGCTCGGGCTCAACCGCATCATTGGCTTGGTTGAGCAGGAAAATGTAGGGTCTGTGCGCGTTCTCGAGAAGCTGGGCCTCACTCTTGAATCCAAAGTGACGTTGACAGATCACCCTGCGGAGCTGCTGCTATACGCAACGCTGGCGCCGGGGACCTAACAATGCGCTCAAACCAACGCCACATCGAGGCGCAAACCACATGGCAGGTACAGCTTGCCATGTGCCTCACGCCCCGCTGCGGCGCGGCTTAGCTTAGGCATTACGTCTCTATGACAGTTTCTAAGAAGGGGCGCTATTGGTACGGGACCGACGACTGGGACATCCAAGCTGAGGTCGTGCGGTTTAGCCGGCTGAACGAGTACGAGGCGGTCAAGTTTCATGTCGCTTCATGCGCTTGTGGCGGCACAACATTCAAGCTCGAAAGTGACGAGGACGCGGGAGTGGCCAAGCGCAGATGCGCCGGCTGTGGAGCGACCAGGCTCATGGGTGACAGCGCCGGATACGCGGCGCGCGCCAAGTTCGACAATCATTCCTGTGTCTGTGACGCAGAGGACTTTGCGATAACTTCGGGGGTAGCCCTCTACACGGCAAGTAATGACGTTCGTTGGTGCTACATCGGTTGTAGATGTAGAAACTGCAGCCTCGTCGGTGTCTTTGCCAACTGGAAGTGCGAGGGCGGTGACGCCGACGCCTTCTTGGCAGAAACCTGATGATTCATTCAAGCCGGTGTCGCTTCGAGACACGGCTTAATTCAAGCATTAGCCCCCATAGCGGAGTTCTCTTGGAATCTGTCGAGCCACTTCTCCGCGAACTGACTGCCATCAAATGGCTGCTGGTGTTCATGGTTCTTGGCGTTGCTGCGATTGTCGGAATTTTCTTCTTCTTGGCGCTCAACATCATCAGCGTGATGCGAGACAACCGCCGTGATAATGCCATTCAATCCAAACACAATGAGCTAGAGGACCTGCTCGCATCGGGCCAAAATATGGCAGCGAAATTCAGTGCCATTGAGTGGGTTGGTGCTCAGCCCAGGCGTCCTGAAGCCCACTGGGCTCTCGCCAAGGCGCATTACCAGCTTGGCGAGTTATCCGAGGCGAAACAGATTTTAAAGGGATTGCTCAAATTCGCCCCAGATGAGCACTACCGAATTGATGCATGGTTGGATCTTATTGAAGAAGAATTTGCACAAAAGAAACTCAAGCCAGTTGATTAGGCGAGGGATAACATTTAGTTCAAGACGACGCCACTTCGTGGCGCGGCTTGATTCAGGCATTAGACCGCAGGAGCGGCTTCATGGCGGATTCAAAAGCAACAGCTGGACGCAAGCTGATCGTTGTCGCTGCGCTGTCGCTTGCAGGAGGCATTGCCGGTACATTGATCGGGCACGCTTTCGAGGCCTCACTGCAAACAACGCCAGCTTGGTTGGGCCCTGCAATCACGGTTGGATCGGTAGCCGTCCTCATCGTTGGCATCCTGTTGCTTCCCGCTGCGCTACGTACCGTTCGCCGCAATCGCAGCAGCACTTCTGTCTAACTGATCATTTAAGCCGAACCCGCTTCGCGGGTCGGATTAGTTAAGGAGCTAGGCATCAGATGAAAATTAGCCCGCTTACCAGGCGTGAAGAGAAGCAGGTATTGGCATCGATGCTTGCTGGCCTGAATGAGCCGCTAGACAATAGTTGGTGGTCGATGCTCAAGAGACAGGCTGTTGGTTTGATGATCCCGTTTCTCATTGTTGCCATTTTTCTAGGCGTACTCCGAGCGCAGTCAATGCTTGCATTGCTTACTACGCTTGGCGCATTTTTCGCGGGCCTCGCAATTGGCATTGGCGCTTGGCGCATAACAGCTGCAAGGCATTGGCCTGCGGTTGCCCAGTGCTTGGACAGAGACAAAATCGAGCGAAGGCTCCGCGAGCTTGATGCCTAACAATTCATTCAAACCGAGCCGGGTTCGCCCGCCGGCTTGATCCACGCGATCAGCCCAAGGCGTTTTACATGCTCCGACTGCTGTTGCCTGCACTCCTCCTCGCTGCGTCGTCCGCTGCCCATGCCGTCGTCATCCGGCACGACGTGGATGACGCCGGGTACCGGATCCCCGCGTCCGCGTTTCCCGCGCTCGTCGACATGCCGGGTGAGGGTCATGGCGTGCTGATCGCGCCGCAGTGGGTCGTCACTGCCGCGCATACGGTTCCTGCCCATGCCCCGCTGGGGCAGGTCGCGATCAATGGCGTTGCCAGGGATGTGGAGCGTGTCGTCATGCACCCCGGCTACAGGACGCTGCCGCAGACGCTGATCGACCAGGCGATGGCCAGCGGCGAGGCGATGCTGATCGTGGTGTTCCTGGCCGCGTCCGACGACATCGCGCTGGTGAAGCTGACAGAGCCGGTGATGGATGTCGCGCCTGTCGCGCTCAACAGGGACATCGACGAGCCGGGCAGGGTGGTCGCGCTGTTCGGGAAGGGCGCGACCGGGACGGGCGCAGGCGGGCACGATCCACGGGGCCCCAACCGCACGGAGCTGCGCCGCGCGTTCAACACCGTCACCAGCGCCCATGAGCGCTGGCTCTGCTATGTGTTCGACGCGCCGCCGTCGGCGTTGCCGCTCGAAGGCATCCTCGGCAACGGAGACAGCGGTGGCCCGCTGCTGGTCCAGGTCGACGACGCGTGGGTCTTGGCCGGGCTGGGAGCCTGGAAGGTCGTCGAAGGCGATGTCAGGACCGCGCGGCCCGGGCGCTACGGCCAGACGGCCTGTAATGTGCGCCTGCGCCATTACATCGAATGGATCGACGGCGAGATCGCCGGCCCGCCGACCGATGCCGGCAGCGCCTCCGAACGCGACGGCCGCATCCACTGACATCCTGGAAGCCAAGATGCTGAGTATCGTTGCGGACCCTGACGGCGACGTGGTCCATGTGCATGCCGACCTGGCCGGGCTGGATGCGCTCCAGCATGCGATCGCCGCGCTGCGTCGGCGGGTCGCGGACGGCGACTGCGAGGACAGCCACCTGTTCAGCGCAGCCTGGGGTGGTGACGAGCTCACCGAAACGATGCTGGCCCAGGAACGCGCCTCCGGCTGCAGGCAGGTGCACCACATCAAGTTCTTCGGTTGGACCGCGGACTGGGCGCGGACGCACAGGCTGTCCGCGCAGGACGATGCCGCGACGTGAGCGGACGTGGCGTTCCGCGCGACGCCGGGGCTCCGGCGTCGGTGGTGCGAAACAGCCGATGCCGCCATGCGCGCATGCGGCATTGCCCGGCGCAGGGCGCCGCGCTCAGTCCTGCGCGGCGCGCCGCAGCGTGATCAGGGTGATCTCCGACGGCACGCCGATGCGCGAGGCGAAGCCGGGCCACAGGCCGGCGCCGTTGCTGACGTACAGGTGCATGCCGTCGACCGCGTAGAGGCCGGAGACGAAGCCGCCGTTGGCGCGCTTGACCAGCTGGTCCATGCCGACGATGTGGCCGCCGTGGGTGTGGCCGGACAGCTGCAGCGCGACGTTGCGCGTGGCGTTCTCGCGTGCGGCGGTGGGGCGGTGGTCGAGCAGGATCACCGGGGCCTGCGGGTCGGCCCCGTCCAGCGCGGCGTCCAGGTTCGGCAGCGGCAGGCTGTAGCGCTCGGCGACGGGATCGGTGACGCCGGCGATGGTCAGGGCGGCGCCGGCGCGGCGCACCTGCAGGTGCTGGTTCTCCAGCACCTGCAGGCCCATGGCGCGGAACGCCAGCATCCACGCGTGATACTGGCTGTAGTACTCGTGGTTGCCGGTGATGGCGATGACGCCGTCCGGCGCACGCAGATCGGCCAGCGGGCGCACGTCGTCCGCGCGTGCGGTGGGGGTGCCGTCGACCAGGTCGCCGGTGATCACCACCAGGTCCGGGTGCAGCGCGTTGCCGGCGGCCACGACCTGGGCGACCCACGCGCCGGTGAGCAGGCGGCTGGCGTGGATGTCGGTCAGCTGCAGCACGCGATAGCCGTCGAAGGCGTGGGGCAGGCCGGCGATCGCCACGTCGACCTGGCGGACCTGCGGCACCACCAGCGCCTGCCAGGTGCCGTACGCGGCCAACAGCAGCGCCAGTGCCGCGGATGCCGGGCGCAGCAGCGGGCGTCGCAGCGCGGCCACCGCCCGCCTGCGGCGCAGCGCCCAGAGCAGGAGGGTGGCCAGGTCCAGCAGCAGCACGAACAGGGAGGTCAGCAGCACGGTGATGAAGCCGGTGCCCAGGACCGCGATCACCGCCTTGGGGATCTCCGGCGAGGCCATCGTGCCGGCGAAGCTGGCGACGATGCGGTGGTGCAGGGCCATGCCGAACACCAGCAGGGCCAGGGGAATGCGCGCGGCCAGCGGGAGCTTCAGCGGCCAGACCACACGGAGCACGAGATACGACGCAAGCACGACGGCAATGACACTCAGCACAGGACTTCCCGGAGTTGGAACAGGGCGGGCCGGCGCGCTGGCCGACGTGGGGCCGGCCATGGTCGAGGATGTGGAGGGCGATGCCAACACCGGCTGCGGCTGCATGCCGTACCTGGTCGCCCGCTACGACGGCGTGGCGGCGCCGAACCCGATGCGTCTGTTCGGGTCTGGCGGCGGGCGCGTCCAGCGCGCCACAGCCACCCGGTCCGATGCGGGTCCTGCAGTGCGATCGGGACGGTGGCGTGGCGCGCCTGGGTGGTCCGCTGTGATCGCGCGTGGCCTGGCCTGCCCGGAATCCGCGACCACCGCTGTCACCTCACGCGGTCGAAAATGAACGAGTCACCAGCGCAGGCATGCGGCCGCAGCCAGGCGCGTTCGCTTCACCGGTGTGGCACACGGGCCGGCGCACGCTCGATGTCTTAAGACAAGCGGCTCCATATCCGGAGACCGTGCCCTGGCAGGAAGCGCCCACCATGCATGGCACCAACCCCGATGCACAGCAAGTCGCGCTGATCGACATCGACCGGGAGCGCGAGCACTGGAAGCAGGCCTACCAGACCCTGCCACGCGCGAATGCGGTCCGCAGTTTCGTCCGCTACTGGCCGATGCTGATGGCCGCCTACGACATCTATCTGAACTATCCGCACAGCGGGCGCGACGAAAGCCTGCGCATGTACCTGGTGCGGCAGAACGTCGCGTCGAGCGTGTTGAACGAGCGGGAAGCCAGCGTGGTCTTCGACTACGTGTGGAGGCGGCTCGGGCAGGCGCATCGGATCGAGACACGGGCGTCGGCGCAGTCCTGAGCCTGTGCCGGAAGACCTGGATGGCGCATTGCGCCTGGGGCCGGCCCGCTTCTCCATCGCGCTCACGCGCCGCTGCTGGCGGATCCCAGGGGCGGCGCCTGCACGGCTCGAGCCAGCCGTGCATGGGCGGCCGGCGGTCCGCTGCCGAGCGCATGGGCAGCGCTATCGCGGCCCTGCAGGCGGGTCGCGGCGTCGCCGGGGACATGCGACCATGCGCGCCCCGGAGGGACCCGCCATGCACCAGCCCGCTCCAAAACTGCCGGCCGTCACCGAGGCCAAGCGCGTCGCGGCGCTGCATGCCTACGGCATCCTGGATACGCCGAAGGAATCGGCGTTCGACGACATCACCCGGATCGCCTCGACCGTCTGCGGCACCCCGATTTCGGTGGTCAACCTGATCGACAGCGAGCGCCAGTGGTTCAAGGCCGAGATCGGGCTGGGCGTGCGCGAGACGCCGCTGGCCACCTCGATCTGCGCCCACGCGATCCTCGAACACGATTACCTCGAGGTGCCCGACACCACGCTCGACGCCCGCTTCGCCGCCAACCCGCTGGTCACCGGCGAGCCGCGGCTGCGCTTCTACGCGGGCGCGCTGCTGAAGACGCCCGACGGGCAGCCGCTGGGGACGGTCTGCGTGCTCGACACCGTGCCGCGCGCACTGAGCCCGGAGCAGGCCGACACCCTGCGTGCGCTCGCGCGCCAGGCGATGGCCCAGTTCGAACTCAGGAAGATGCTGGCCGATTCCGAAGCGCTCAACCGCCACCGCGCGCGGGTGCTGGCGGCCGCCGGCCACGACCTGAAGTCGCCGCTGCGCTCGGCCATGTATGCGCTGGCCAAGCTGCGCGACGATGCCAGCGCGGCGCAGCTGGCCCACCTGGACGCGGCGCAGAGCGACCTGGACCTGATCCGGCACAAGTTCGGCGAACTGATCGGCGCGGCGACCGGCCATGCCGGCGTGTCGCTGCCCGCGCTGGTCCCCACGCCGATCCAGCCGGTGTTCGATGCGCTGGCGCAGGCCTGGACCCGCGCCGCCGCGCGCAAGGCGATCGCGCTGCGCTTCGCGCCGACCGGCGCCAGCGCCACGACCAACGCGGCGCTGCTGGAGATCCTGCTGGGCAACCTGGCCGGCAACGCGATCAAGTACACCCCGCGCGGTGGCTCGGTGGTGTTCGCCTGCGCGCAGGACGACGACGGCGTGCGCATCGAGGTCGCCGATACCGGCATCGGCATGGATCCGGCCAAGGTCGACACCTACTTCTGCGCCTTCACCCAGGCCGAGTCGGCGTCGGATGGACTCGGCGTCGGGCTGTGGATCGTGCGCCAGACCGCCGATGCGCTGGGCGCGGACGTGCAGGTGAACTCGGCCCTGGGCGACGGCACCCGCATCTCGGTGCGCCTGCCGGCCTGAGCGCGAACCGCCGGGCCATCGCGTGCCCGGCGAAGGTGGCGCCACCCTGCGGATGAACCGTTCAACCAGCGCGGCCAGGCGACGCGACCGCCGCGAACGCCTGCACGTGTCGTGCGAAAACGCCCGTGCTCGATCCGTGCGCCAGGCCACCCGTCGCCCCGCACGGGCCGGTCGCGCGCGTCGTTCACGTGTCGCTGACAGCGCCGGTAGCACCGTCACGCCTTTGAATCAGGGAGCCTCATCGTGCGCTCGAGCAAGCAGACATCCGGACTGGTCCTCATCGTCGAGGACAACCGCGCCATCGCCGAGGCGGTGGGCGCGTACCTCGAGGGCCGTGGCTTCGAGGTCGACTACGCCAGCAACGGCATCGACGGTTACCGGCTGGCGACCGACGTGGGCTACGACGCGATCGTGCTCGACGGCGCGCTGCCGCGGCAGGACGGCTTCGAAGTCTGCCGCCGCCTGCGCACCGAGGCCCGCAGCACCACGCCGGTGATCCTGCTGACCGCGCGCGACACGCTGGAGGACAAGCTCTCCGGCCTGGATGCCGGCGCCGACGACTACATGACCAAGCCGTTCGCCCCGCAGGAACTGGAAGCGCGCCTGCGCGTGCTGATCCGGCGCGAGCGACGCGAGGTGGGTGCCCAGGTGCTGACCGTCGCCGACCTGGTGTTCGACCCGGCCAGCCTGCGCGTCACCCGCGGCGGGCAGGAACTGCAGCCGTCGCCGATCGGCTTGAAGCTGCTGCACATCCTGATGCGCGAATCGCCGCGTGTGGTCAGCCGTCAGGAGATCGAGCGCGAGATCTGGGGCAACAGCCTGCCCGACTCGGACACCCTGCGCAGCCATCTGTACAACCTGCGCAAGACCATCGACCGCGGCTTCGAGATGTCGCTGCTGCACACCGTACAGAGTTCCGGCTACCGGATCGCGGACATGTCCACGCCGGTCGCCGCGGCATCGCCGGCGGGGCGCCGCGATCCGCAGGACGCGCCCGGCGAACTGGCCACGGCGTAAGCGCCTCCCATCCGCGGGTGGGGCGCCGCTGTTCCTGCGCCATGGCAGGAATCCGGCTGCCAGCCACCGATGTCCACCGGTTCGCGCGCGTAGCGCGGTTGCCGCACGCACGCATGTGGATTCCGGCGGCTGCGCGGTGATGGCGGATCTCCAGCGAGACGCGTCCGCCCGGTCCGCATGCCGGATCGGGCGGGCGATGCGTCCGGTCAGCTCCACGCTCAGGCGGCGGTGCGCAACTGCACGCCGGCCTCGATGTTGGCGATGGCGTGATTGACGTCGCGGTGGCCTTCCTCGTCGCGGCGCACGGCGATGACCACGTCGCGCAGGCGGGCCGTGGCCGGCAGCGACCAGTAGTCGATCGCGATCCGCGGCGCCGCCACGTTCTCGATGCTGCCGCTGTCGATGGCATCCAGGTAACCGGTGTAGCTGACGACCGCTTCCTCCTCGAAGTAGCCGACCAGGCGATGCGCGGTGCGGCGCGACAGCAGGTACAGGCACAGGTAGAAGCTGAAGAAGCCCGCCTGCGCGACCAGCACCATCATCCGCTCGAACCAGCTCGGCCTGGCGATCTCGACGAAGGTCATCAGGTGCATGCGTTCGTTGTCGGCTTCTTCCAGCAGCGTGCGGATCCAGCCTTCGTCGTCCTGCATCCAGCGCAGGCAGCGCAGGTGCAGCAGCGCGCCACCGACCATGCCCGGCACCGCCGCGACGGTTTCCAGCACGATGGCGCGGTTGCCGTAGCGCTTGGCGAACAGCGTGTCGGCGAACCAGCGCAGCGTGCGCGTGATGCGGTAGGCGACCCGGTCCGACAGGTCGCGGGCGACGTGATGGGTTTCGACGGGGACGTCGGTGTGCATGTTGGCGTGCGTGTTCATCGGGGGCTCCAGTTCCCGGAAACGGTCCGGGTTTCGGTGTATCCACGCTAGGCCGCGTGCTGCGCGCGCTGCTTGACCTGGATCAACTGCAGCGGAGATCGCCACGGGAACGCTGCGTATCGATTCCTTCGGTCTATCAAGCGGATTGGCGCTGTGAATCGAGAGGCGAAGTGCCGCTTCCGAGCTGCGGTGCGACGGCGATCGCGACCCCATGCGGCACGACGAACCGCGCCGGTCCAGCCGGTCCACCGCGTGCCGCTGGAGTGCAACCACCGCGCGCTTGCGGCGCGTGGCGACGGCGTCTTCAAGAGCGGCGGCACGCGGCCCGGCTCCCCCGCGGCACCCGCCCCCGGACAACATGACCCATCACATCGCCCGCTGATGCGCGGTAAGGTGGCGCGCTTGAAGCCTGGAGCCGGTCCGATGTCGTTCCGTCCACCGCGTCGCGCACTCGGCCTGCTGCTGCCGGTGCTGCTGCTCGTCGCCTGCGCGCGCGATGCGCAGGCGCCGCAGAGCCAGGCCTTCACCCGGGTTGCGCCATGGATCCTGCCGATCGACGGTCAAGCCGCGCATCCGGACCTGACCACCACGCCATCGGGCGGACTGCTGCTGAGCTGGGTCGCGCCGTCCGGCGATGGCGAGCACACGCTGTACCTGAGCACCACGCCCGGCGATGCCGCAGCCGGGGCAGCGCCCTGGACGCCCGCGGCGAAGGTCGCCTCGGGCAGCAACTGGTTCCTCAACTGGGCCGATACGCCGCACGTCTTTGCGCTGGCCGACGGGTCGCTGTGGGCGCACTGGCTGCGCAGCACCGGCCCGGCCCGCATGGATTACGGCATCGACCTGGTGCGCTCGGAGGATGGCGGACGGACCTGGTCGCCGCCGCGGATGGTCAACCTGGAGCACTCCCGGGGCGACCATGGGTTCGTCACCTTCTGGCGCCAGGCCGACGACCGCCTGGGCATGGCCTGGCTGGACAGCCGCCAGCGCGCCGCGCGCATGGCCGATGCCGGCACCGGCCACGCCGCGCACGCCGCGGCCGACACCCACCAGCATCATGGCCAGGACGCGATGATGCTGCGCGCCGCCATCTACGACGGCGAAGGCGAAAAGCAGCAGGAATGGCCACTGGATGAATCCACCTGCGACTGCTGCACGACGTCCTCGGCGGTCACCGACCGTGGCGTGGTTGTGGTCTATCGCGGACGCAGCAGCGAGGAGATCCGCGATACCCGCCTGGTGCGCTTCGACGGCAGCACGTGGAGCGCGCCGCGCGAGGTGCATGCCGACGGCTGGAAGATCGCCGGATGCCCGGTGAACGGGCCGGTGGTGGCGGCGCGCGGCAACACGCTGTGGGTGGCCTGGTACACCGAGGCCGACGGCCTGCCGGAACTGCGTGCGGCCCGCTCGGACGATGCGGGCGACAGCTTCGCGCCGCCGGTGACGATCGCCAGCGGCGCGCCGGTGCTGGGCCGGGCCGGCATCGCGGTCGCCGACGACCATGTGCTGATCGCCTGGCTGGAGGAAGCGGCCGACCAGAGCCAGCGCATGGTGCTGGGGCGTTACGACCTGGCCCTGGGCGCAGCGCAGCGGACCGAGGCCGGCGTGCTGGCCGCACGCGGGCGGGCCAGCGGCATGCCGCGCCTGGCGGTGGCCGGCGATGCGGCCTGGCTGGTCTGGACCGACGTGGTGGATGGCGCGCCGGTGATCCGCGGCGCGCAGGTGCGATAGGCGTCCGCACCGCCGGGGATGGCGCCGTTCCGTGGCGTGGCCGCGCAGGACGCGCGGTGCGCACCTCGCTACGCGCCTGGGCAGGCGGTCCGGCCGCCCGTGTTCGACGCGCGCCCGGCGCTGACGGTACGTCTGGTCGCTGTCCGCATGTGCGATGCGGGATGACGTGGCGTCACGTCACCTGAGGCGATGCGGCATCGCCGGCGTGTCGCCGGCGCATTCCACGCGCCGCGATCGCACCGTGCGGTCGCAGCAAACCGCGGTCGCAGCCGCATTCGACTCCGCTGCGTCGAACCATGCCAGTCATCGGGAAAACCCGTGTGCGTGGCTGCGACATTCGGTCGCAGGGGCACGCGCGGAGCGCGGCGCTAGAGTGGCCGCGCCATGGGGACCGGCGCATGCGCCGGACGTGGCACCCCGACTCCGACGAACGCACCGCATGTCCACGCATCATCCGCTTGCCCGCGCCATCGGCGCGCTGCTCTCGCTCGCCTGCCTGCAGGCCGCCGCCCAGACGCCGCCCGGAACAGGCGACGCCCCCACCACCACGCTCGATGCGGTCACCGTCACCGGCAGCCACATCAAGCGCGCCCAGATCGAAGGCGTCGGCCCGGTGACGGTGATCGATGCCGAGGCCATCCAGCGCTCCGGCGCCACCTCGGTGGACGTGCTGCTGCAGCGGCTGCCTGCCTCGGCCGGCTTCGCCGGCAACCAGACCAACGCCTACTGGACCAGCAACGGCTACGGCACCTCGCAGGTGAACCTGCGCGGCCTGGGCATCAACCGCACCCTGGTGCTGCTCAACGGCCGGCGCATGGTCAACGGCGGCACCGGCGCGAACAGCTCGGTCGACCTCAATGCGATCCCGGTCGCGCTGATCGAACGGATCGAGGTACTCAAGGACGGCGCCTCGGCCATCTACGGCGCCGACGCGGTGGCCGGCGTGGTCAACATCATCACCCGGCGCGATGTCGATGGCGCCGAGATCGGCGTGCGCTACGGCCAGACCCTGCATGGCGACGGCGAAGACGCTGCCTACGACCTGGCCTGGGGCCGCCACGGCGAGCGCGGCTCGCTGGCGGCCACGCTGAGTTACGCCGAAAGCCGGGCCGTGCCGATGGCCAGCCGCGCCGCCTGCGGGCTGGGCGAGGTGGACGGCCGGCTGCAGTGCGTCGGCAGTTCGGCCACCGTCGGCGGCCGCGCGCGGCTGGCCGATGGCAGCGTGGTGAATTTCAACCAGACCCCCGGCGGCGACGGCGACTTCTACGAGCCATATGCGGCGAAGCACAACTTCAATTCCAACGCGATGCTCAACGCGGTCAACCCGATCAGGCGGCTGAGCGTGGCCGGTTTCGGCGACCTGCAGCTGGGCGAGGACATCCGCCTGTTCAGCGAGCTGCTGTACACCAGGCGCCGCTCCAACCAGATGGCGACGCCCGGCTCCATCGGCCAGTACCGCGCGATCGCGCTGGCCGCCGACCACCCGACCAATCCGACCGGCCAGGACCTGGTGCTGCAGCGGCGCCGCCTGGCCGAAGCCGGCCCGCGCGATTTCTACCAGGACACCGAGACCCGGCGCGGCGTGCTCGGGCTGGAAGGCCGCTTCGGCATCGGCTGGGAATGGAGCGCGGCGCTGAACTGGGGCCGCACCACCGGCATCGACGGCTCGACCAACGTCGCCGACCTGCTCAAGGTCGCGCAGACGCTGGATACGTCGGTGTGCAGCAACGCACCCGGTGCGGCGATTCCGTGCGCCGATTACCTCGGCTACGGCGATGTCGGCCAGGAGGTGTTCGACTACATCCTGTTCAAGTCGCGCGATACCGGCGGCAACGAGCAGCGCAGCTTCACCGCCAACCTCAACGGCCCGCTGTTCGAACTGCCGGCCGGCTGGGTCGGCTTCGCGACCGGCGTGGAGATCCGCAAGGACCGCGGCTGGCGCCATCCCGATGCGCTGATCCAGGCCGGCATCGCCAACAGCAATGCGCAGGACAGCGTCGACGGCGAATACACCGCGAAGGAAGCCTTCGTCGAATTCGCGGTGCCGCTGCTGCAGGACCGCGCCTGGGCGCGCGACCTGGTGCTGAACCTGGCCGTGCGGCATTCCGATTACGACCTGTTCGGTGCCGACACCACCTACAAGCTCGGCCTGGACTGGCAGGTCACGCCCGGCTTCAAGCTGCGCGCCAACCGCTCCACCGCATTCCGCGTGCCGAACGTGCCCGAGCTGTTCGGCGGCCTGAGCGAAGGCAACCTGGTGACCGCCGACCCGTGCAGCCACTGGAGCGCGCGCGCGGCGACCGACGTGGTCCACCGCAACTGCCAGGCCGGCGGCGTGCCGGCCGGCTATGTCCAGCTCGGCAACACCGTGCTGACCACCACCGGCGGCAACATCGACCTGCAGCCCGAGGATGCGCGCACGCTGACCGTGGGCGCGGTGTGGACCCCGGCCTTCGCCGATGGCCTGACCCTGACGCTCGACTACTGGGACATCCGCATCGATAACGCGATCCAGAGCGTGGCCGGCAGCACCAAGCTGGCGCTGTGCTACGTCACGCCGGACCTGTCGCATCCGTTCTGCGGCGCGAGCCACTTCACGCGCAACCCGGTCACCGGCGAGATCGATTACCTGTCCTCGCAGCCGGTCAACGCCGCCAGCGAACGTGCGGGCGGCATCGACCTGGGCCTGCTGTACGCCTTCGACCTCGGCGGCTGGCAGGCGACGCTGGACTGGGAGGTGAGCTGGCTGGAGCGCTACGACCTGGTGCCCTACCAGGGCGGCCCGACCATCGCCTACGCCGGCATGACCACCGGCGGCCGCGGCAGCTACGCCACCTGGCGCTCGTTCGCCTCGCTGTCCGCGGCGCGCGGCGCCTGGTCCGGCGCGTGGAGCGTGCAGTACCTGGGCAAGGTGGACGACATCAACGCCGCGCCCGGCGACATCGGTGCGCACGCCCCCAGCGTGACCTATCACAACCTCACCGCGGCTTACGCGGCCAACGAGGCGCTGACGGTCTCGCTGGGCGTGGACAACCTGTTCGACCGGCAGGCGCCGTTCGTGCAGAGCTACACCGACGCCAACACCGACACGATGACCTACGACCTGCTCGGCCGGCGCATGTACGTGAAGGTCGGCTACCGCTGGTAAGCGCGGATCGGCGCGCCCTGCGAAGGGCGCGCCACGCATGCCGGCGATGCGTCTCACGCCGGCCATCGCCGGCTACCGGATTGCCGCGTGACGTACGCCCGTCGCCGACACGGCATGCGCTGCGGCGCGACGGCATGGCGACCTGCCGCTGCGACAATCTGTCGCGCATCGCGGCCGACACGCGTCCCTATAATCGGGCGATGACCCCGAGCAACGCCGCCTTCCTGCGCCTGCTGTCCAATCTCCGCTGGATCGCGATCGCCTGCCAGGTCGCCACCGCCACCGTGGTGATCGGGCCGCTCGGGCTGGCGGTGGCGCCGTTGCCGCTATGGGGCGGCATCGCCGCGCTGATGCTGTTCAACGTGTACGCGGCGTGGCGGACCCGCCGCCCGCGCGAGACCTCGGCGGCCGAGGCGTTCGCGCATATCGCGGTCGACGTGGCGGTGCTGACCTGGCTGATCGCCTGGAACGGCGGCATCGCCAATCCGTTCACCTCGCTGTTCCTGATGCCGATCGCGTTCGCCGCGCTGGCGCTGCCGCTGCGCTGGATGTACGCCACCGCCGCGCTGTGCGGGCTGGGCTACCTGGTCTCGATGCTGGTCGGCGTGCCGCTGCCGCACGTGCATGGGGCCGGCGCCAGCGGCTTCGACCTGCATCTGTGGGGCATGGTCGTGAACTTCGTGATCTCGGCCGGCGTCGCGCTGTATTTCCTGTCGCGGCTGGCATCGGCGATCCGCGACCGCGAGCACGAGCTGTCGCGGCTGCGCGAGCGCTTCGCCAGGAACGAGGGCATCATGGGCCTGGCCACGCACGCCGCATCGGTGGCGCATGAACTGAACACGCCGCTGGGCTCGATGACGCTGATGCTGGACGACCTGATCGACCAGGAAGACCGCCCAGACATCGCCGACGAACTGCGCGGCATCCGCGCGATCGTCGATGTCTGCCGCGACCGGGTGCAGGAGCTGGCCCTGCCGGCGAATGCGATCGACGGTGGCGGCGATGCCAGCGGCGCGATGGAGATCGAAGGCGTGATCGACCGCTGGCTGCTGGTGCGGCCCGCGGTGCAGCTGCTGCGCTCGGGCAACATGGAGCGCCAGCACCGGATTCCGGTGACGGTGGCGCATCTGCTGCAGGTGCTGCTCAACAACGCCGCCGATGCCAGCCAGGCCGCCGGTTCGCGCAGCGTGGCGCTGCATCTGGATGCCGACCAGGACGGCCTGCGCGGCTGGATCCGCGACCATGGCGCCGGGCTGAGCGAACAACGCACCTTCCTGCCGGGCACGCTGTTCTCCAGCGGCAAGCCGGGCGGGCTCGGCATCGGCCTGGCGCTGAGCCATGCCACCGTCGAGCGCCTGGGCGGCACGCTGTCGATGCGCGCGGCCGAGGACGGCGCCGGCCTGTGCGTGGACTTCAGCCTGCCGACCCGGATGGAGCATTGAGATGAAGCAGGGCCTGCTGGTCGACGACGACGTGGTCTACCTGCGCACGCTCAAGCGTTCGCTGGAACGGCGCGGTTTCGGGATCGCAATCGCGGCCGACGGTGCGGAGGCGATCGCACAGGCGCGCGCCGGCGCGCACGAGTTCGTGCTGGTGGACCTCAAGCTCGGCGCCGAATCCGGGCTGGACCTGATCGAGCCGCTGCGTGCCGCACTGCCCGACGCCATGATCGTGCTGGTCACTGGCTATTCCAGCGTCGCCACCGCGGTGGAGGCGATCAAGCGCGGTGCCGACGACTACCTGCCCAAGCCGGTCAGCGTGGACACGATCCTGCGCGTGCTCAGTGGCGCGCCGGCACCGGAAGAGGAAGCCGAACCGGCGATGACGCCGTTCAACCGGATCGAGTGGGAACACATCCAGCAGGCGATGCAGGAAACCGACGGCAACGTATCGGCCGCCGCGCGCCTGCTCGGCATGCACCGGCGCACGCTGCAGCGCAAGCTGACCAAGCGGCCGTCGCCGGGGCAGGGCGGCGATATCGGCGGGTGATGGCACGCGACGCAGGCCGCGGGCGCCCGCGCGCGTTCGGCAGCGTCGCGAGGGTGGCGGCCTGGCCGACGCCGCGCGTGCGCATCGGGACGGCGGGGGCTCGATCACGGTCACCATGCCGGTGCCACGCAGATTGACCCCGTGCCTTCCCCGATCAGCGCGGTCCTCTGAGCGTGGTGGGCGAATCCCCGCCTGCGGTTTGGTCCTGGTGTCGCGGAAGATGGAGCTTCCGCATCCTTGCAGCGCCCCGCCAGGCTGGCGTGTTCTTGGCGGATCGACGGCCGCGACCAGCCGCCGCGAACGGAATGCCAGGCGTCCAGACCACGATCACCCTGCCCGGTGCCACGCGGACATCGCGATGCCCGGAGCGTGGGCGGGGCGAGCGTCCTCCCGCGACGGCGTGCTCCTGGTGTCGGGGCAGGACGAGCTCCTGCAGCGCGCTGCCTGGCTGGCGTATGACGGCCGCGACCAGCCGTCGCGAAGCCAACGTCAGGCTTCCGACGTGCATGCAGTGCGGAGCGGGCCGCCACGGGGTGCGACATTCGGTCGCAGGCCCTCGTCGCCGTGATCGGGTGAAATGGGCGGCCGCCCGGTCGTGACCGGTGCGCGGCCGACGCGGCTGCGTCCACGCGATGCGGAAGCCCTTCCTCGAGGTCCCGATCCCATGCCTTCCCGATCCCCGGCGCCGCCGGCTTTTCCACGCGGACCTGCGCCGCGCCTGAAAGTGCGCCGCGCCGCCGCGCTGGTGCTGCTCGCCTGTGTCGCGGCCCTCACCGGCTGCAGGCCGCCGCCGGCCGCACCGCAGGGCATGGAAGCGCTGCGCGGCGTCGACCTCGGCCGCCGCGGCACCGATCGCCAGTTCCAGCTGGAGGATGTCGACGGCCATCCCCGCACGCTGGCTGATTACCGCGGCAAGGTCGTGCTGCTGTTCTTCGGTTTCACCCGCTGCCCGGACATCTGCCCGATGTCGCTGGTACGGGCCGCCCAGATCAAGCAGTCGCTGGGCGAATCGGCGCAGGATCTGGAGGTGCTGTTCATCAGCCTGGATCACGAGCACGATTCGGCCGAACTGCTGAAGACCTACGTGGCGGCCTTCGATCCGTCGTTCGTCGGTCTGCGCGGCACGCGCGCGCAGGTCGATGCCGCGGTGGCGAGCTTCGATGCGGTCTACGCGAAAGTGGAGATGGGCGCCGGCTATTCGATCGACCACAGCACCTGGACCTATGTCATCGACCGGGATGGCAAACTGCGCGTCGGCCTGCGCCACACGCAGCCGCTCGAGGATTTCGTGGCCGATGTCGGCCAGGTGCTGGCGATGCCCCGCGCGGTGCCGGATGCCTCCTGAGCATGCCTCGTTGAACACATGGACCGCACGATGAAGAACAGGATCACCACCGCCGTCACCCTCGCCGCCGCCATCGCGCTGGGCGCGTGCTCGGACGGACAGACGCCACACGCCCACGTCGCAGGCAGCGATGCCGCGCCGCACGATGCCGCAACGGCACCCACGCAGGACATCGCGGTCACCGATGCCTGGATCCGCGTCCCGCCGGCCGGCGCGCCGGTCGCCGGCGGCTATCTGACGCTGCGCAATGGCACGACGCAGGACGACCGGCTGGTCGCGCTGCGCACCAGCGTGGCCGACCACGTCGAGATCCACGAGATGCGGATGGAAGGCGAGGTGATGAAGATGCGCGAACTCGCCGACGGCGTGCCGCTGCCGGCGGGCCAGGAGGTGCGCCTGGAGCCGGGCGGCCTGCACCTGATGCTGATGCAGCCGGTGGCCGAACTGCAGACCCTGACGACCGCCGAGGTGACCCTGGTGTTCGAACACGCCGGCGAGCGCAGCGTCGCGTTCCGGGTCGGCGCTGCGACCGGGGAAGCAGCGCCGCATTCGCACGCGGAGCATTGATGCCGTGTGGCCGCGCTCGTCCCCCGTAGGAGCGGCCGCAGCCGCGACCGCCATCCGTCGGGCGGCGGTGCAGGTCATCGATCACGTGCACGGTTGATGGTCTCGCGCGACGATCTCCGGCCGGTGATGGTCGACGTGACGATGGGAAACGGTCGCGGCTGTGGCCGCTCCTACGTGGTGATGCGGACTCCAGATCATTCGACGTACGGCGATGTAGCGCGCGGCGGACATGCAGGCGCCTCGCGCTCTTCCCGTAGGAGCGGCCCCAGCCGCGACCGCCATACGTCGGGCGGCGGCGCGGGTCATCGATCACGTGCACGGTTGATGGTCTCGCGCGGCGATCCCCGGTCGGTGATGGTCGACGTGACGATGGGAAACGGTCGCGGCTGTGGCCGCTCCTACGTGGTGATGCGCGCTCCAGATCATTCGACGTAAGGCGGTGACGCGCGCGGCGGACATGCAGGCGCCCCGCGCTCTTCCCGTAGGAGCGGCCGCAGCCGCGACCACCATCCGTCGGGTGGCGGTGCAGGTCATCGATCACGTGCACGGTTGATGGTCTCGCGCGACGATCTCCGACCGGTGATGGTCGACGTGACGACGTGACGATGGGAAGGTCGCGGCTGTGGCCGCTCCTATGTGGTGATGCGGACTCCAGATCATTCGACGTAAGGCGGTGACGCGCGCGGCGGACATGCAGGCGCCCCGCGCTCTTCCCGTAGGAGCGGCCGCAGCCGCGACCACCATCCGTCGGG